>ERZ1034917.353-NODE-353-length-42978-cov-6.850197_pt1 | contig 42978 bp, 38 predicted proteins | sample MGYA00520605_ERZ1034917 | MGnify/ENA primary metagenome ERZ1034917 (study PRJEB33766, sample SAMN09781784) | gut metagenome | biome: gut microbiome | host: Homo sapiens | place: Madagascar | study: EMG produced TPA metagenomics assembly of the PRJNA485056 data set... | reverse complement strand
GTCCCTTGCGGCGTAGTTCTTATTTAAGCCGTCCAAGTTTTGGGTCGCAGTTCAAAAGCGACGCCTTCTTCATTTTGCTCGAACAATAAGCTACTCGGTGGCAGCAGCCTTGGTGTCGGCGCCCTCTGCCGACTTCCCCTCATCAGAAGATCCATCGGTCTTGGACTCGTCGTCCTTCAGAGTCGAGGTCTTGGTACCGGCAGCAGCCTTCACCACCGTGGTCTTGGAAAGATCAAGCGAGGAGCCCAACCACTTGGCCTCGATGATGCTCATCTCGCCGCCCTTGACGATCTTGTTCAAGGAATCGGAAACAGCCGTCTGAAGCTCGGCGTTGTTGGTGGAAACGCCCACGCAGTAACCGGATGCATCCTGAAGCAGGGCGATGATCTTGGCATCGACGCCGTTGGTATGGGCAACGTACGTACCGATAACCGCATCGGAGGCAACGTACTCGACGTTCTTGTTAGACAGCGCTGTAAACGCGCTCTTCAGGTCGGCTTGAGCATTGAGGGACTTGTCACCGAACAGGTTGGTAACGCGCCACGAGCTTTTGGAAGAAGTTTGAGCGGCAATGGAAGGATTGCCGTCGACCTTCGGAACCGTGGTGTTCGAAGAGGTGGCGAACAGGGCAACGCCCGACTGCAGGTACGCCGACGAACGCCAATAGCTGGAGTCGGTGGTAGAAGAATCGATGCCCAAAACGATGTCAGCGCGCTTGCTGGAAAGAGCACCTTCGGGGTCGCTTCCCACATCGACGACCTCAAGCTTAAGGCCAAGCTCGTCGGCGATGGCGGCGGCAACATCGACATCGATGCCGACGATCTCGGACGACGAGGACGTCTGGCCCGCCAAGGGGGCAGCCGAAGCGTTCACGCCGACACGCAGTGTGCCAGCCGAGCTAAGCGCCGAATTGGAAATGGTCTGATTCTTAGGGGTAGGCGTGTATGCCTGAGAAGAGCAACCCGCCAACACAGCAGAGCAGCACAGTGCAGCAATGCAGGTTAGTGCTAGGGCTTTCCAGCGTTTCATCTGTTAGATCCTCCATGTTCCGATCAGCCTTGCGTGCCGATCATTATCAATGCCTCTTTCGACTGACCTAGTTTTCGACCCCACACCCGCGCATAGGGGCTAAGCTCTCACTTCACCCTCTCGCCCGTCGCGACCCTTGTCACGAAAATAAGTTAGTCGGGCGATGCGACTTACTCCTAGAACGCGCCGTGCTCGCCATACGTCGAAACGCATGGTTTACGTGGATCCTTTCGACCGCGTCTGCCATGGACTGAAGGCACGCAAGCGCACCTCGCAACTACAGACTCGAAAGAAGCCTTTCTAGTTTAGCAGATGAACCGAGCAAAGCACTTCCCACCAGCACTCCTTCCAGAAATCCGTGCATTTCGTTGCGTCGGTGTCGGACGGGTGTTTGATTGTGTTGGAGCGCTGATTGGCTGCGGGAAGATCATCCTTCTAGCATGGAGACATGAACGGCGAACACAACAAACTTGAAGCGCTCAAGCAAACGACGAGCTCATTACCCGACGGCGGCTTTAATGCCGCAAATCTGGCCAATAGAAGTCTGCGCCTTCAAGGGATGCATATCGCAAAAGAGATCGTGCATCAAGCAGCCGAGTGCGCTGCCGAGATTTTGTGGCCTACACGCTGCGCCCTTTGCGATCGCCCGGGAAGCGTGCTGTGCCCGCAATGCGAATCAAACCTGCATTTCATCGACGCCTGGCAAGCCTGCCCACGCTGCGGCGCGCCCTTCGGAAGGACCGTTTGCACCGAATGCAACCCCGTCGCGCTGAAACGCATGGCGCGAGACAGCCTGCCTTTCGTTGGCTGCGTAAGCGCCACCGAATTCAACGACGAAAGCGGCAGAATCGTTCGAACCTACAAAGACCAGGGAGAACGAAGGCTCGCAGCAGACATGGCACGCATCATCGCGCGCATGATCCCGCCCGAGTGGCCCATCGATGCCGTCACGTTCGTCCCCGCCTCGATCGAAGCGATAAGACGGCGCGACTTCGACCACGGACTGCTTCTGGCCGAGCATCTTGCGAAGCAACTGGGACGCCCGCTTCTGCATACCCTGGAAAACCCCCGCACGAAGGATCAACGCGAGCTTTCGCGTAAGGAACGCAGCCGAAACCTTGCCGGAAGCTTCCGCGTGAAGCCATGCGCACGTGAAACGATTCTGCTTGCGCCGAAACTATTGTTGGTGGATGACGTGTTCACGACGGGAGCAACGCTTTGCAGCGCAACCGATGCGCTGCTTGAAGCCGGATTTGAAGAAGTGCGCTGCGCGAGTTTCGCTCGCGTCTATTAACGGATGCGAAGGTTCGCCCGTGCGACCAATAAGTTGGCAACGGCCAACGCCCATGCGCACGCCGGCCTTTACTGATTGTTCGAACGCTCAGTGATCTCCTCGACGCCGACGTCGATGGAATGGCGAATGGGCTTCCACTGCGTCTTATGGAACAGCGCGACCAGGGCAATAGGCACGTACGTGATCATGAACAGCGGAAACGTGAACATGTAGCGAATCTTCTTACCCGTCGTGGAGTGGATGGAATCCCACTCGACGAACGTCGTGATGGCACCCAACACGAACATGAACATCATGTAGTTGGCCAGGCAGAAGACAATCGACGAAACAGACGAGGCAACCATGGTACCAGTTGACATGACGCCGGTAGCGCCAAGCACCAAAATGATGGAGTTGAACAGAATGGCGATGATGGTAAGCAGCATGCCGGGCGCGATGGTCATCAGCATGTCGTAGCATGCGAAGCGATAACCCTTGGCATTGGTGAAAATACCCTTCACAAGGCCCGCGCCATAATGCCAAAACACCTGATAAAAACCCTTTGCCCAGCGCTCACGCTGGTTCCACGAATCACGGAACGTGGTGGGCTGCTCGTCGTACAGGATGGCCGTCGGGCAGTACGCAATGCGGATGCCCTTAAGGATACTGCAAGCCGAAAACTCGATGTCCTCGGTAAGAAGATGCCACTTCCAACCGCCGGCCTCATCGATGATGTCGGCAGCGATGAAGAAGCCGGTGCCCGAAATGGCACAGCTGGTATGAAGGTTCAAACGGGCCTGGCTGAGGAATTTGGCCTCTCGCAGGAACCACACGGCGTAACCGGCAGAGATCCAGTTGGAATCGTAGTTCTTGGAATTGCGGTAGCTAGTGGAGGCCTTCGCGCCGTTGTCGAAAGTCTTGTTCATCTCACGGAAGTAATTCACATCAAGGACATTGTCGGCATCGAACACGAAGTACGCCTCGTACCCGCGGTCCGCATAGTCCTTGTGGATGATTTGGAACGCATGGTCAAGCGCGTAGCCCTTGCCAACTTGCTCGGTGTTGAAGCGCTCGAAAACCGTGGCGCCTTCGGCAGCGGCAACCTGCGCCGTGTTGTCGGTGCAGTTGTCGGCAACCACGAACACGTCGATCAATTCCTGCGGGTAGTTCTGAACCTTGATGGAATGAATGAGATTGGCGATAACCGCGCTCTCGTTGCGTGCGGCGATGATAACGGCGAAGCGATGGTTCTTCTTCGCAGTGATGGGCTCTGGACGATGAACAAGAACCTCAACTACGTAGAACAACTGGTAGGTGTAGCAAATCGTGAAAACCAGGAGCACGCACAGATTGAAGACGTCCACAAACGACATCTGCGATATGAACTGATTGATCACAGCTTCCCTGTTCTTTCCTGGACGCGAGCCAACTCGCATCCTCCACCCGACGCGTTTTGCGCCGAAGGTGATTATAGCTACTTCAAAGGCGGACAACATCGCCAAGCGGAAACTGGCGAAGATACGCCGCTATTTCGTCGTGAATGAAGGCATTTCGCCATTTCTTCTGCACCAAACGCACACCGTCAGACGACGGTTTCACGCAAGCTGAAGGATATGCGAGAGACAAAGACGAAACAGTTTCCCCGCCAATCGCAAAAGATCAGATGCGGGAAATCGGTTCCATGAATGGAAAACGGATTCAAGAATGGCCTTCGCGACACAATGGCGAGGCCTGATTTTCAAAATCAGACCTCGCGGCGCGCCTCAATGGCGAGGCCGAGCGTTACCTCATCGGCGAACTCGAGGTCGCCGCCAACGGGAAGACCGCTAGCCAAGCGAGAAACCTTCACGCCAAGCGGCTTAATCAAACGAGCCAGATAAGAAGCCGTGGTTTCCCCCTCGACATTGGGGTTCGTGGCCAGAATGACCTCGTGGACCGACGGGTCGCCCAAACGCTTCAGCAGCTCGGCGATATGAAGGTTTTCGGGACCCACCCCATCGATGGGCGACAGCTCACCGCCCAACACGTGATAGACGCCGTTAAAGGCGCCGGTACGCTCGATGGGCGGGATGTCACGCGGCTCGCTTACCACGCAAATGGCGCCCGCATCGCGCTTCGACGACTGGCAGATCTCGCACAAGTCGTCCTCGGCGTAGTTGAAACAGCGCGAACAGAAATGAACGGTCTCTTTCACTTCGACGATGGCCTCGGCCAAGCGAAGAACCGTTGCCTTGTCGGTGTTGAGCATCCAATAGGCGATGCGCTGAGCCGACTTCGGACCGATGCCCGGAAGCCGTTCCAGCTCGTCGAGTAACTTTTGCAACGCAGGCGCAGCGTACATGAACGACCTACATCAAACCCGGGATGTTCATGCCCTTCATGCCGGCAGTAACGTTGCTCATGCGAGCCTCGCTCTGCTCGGAAACACCCGTAAGGGCGTCGTTGACGGCGGCAAGGACCATATCCTGCAGCATCTCGACGTCTTCAGGGTCGACTGCCTCGGGGTTGATGACAACGCTCTCGATGGTGTTGTCGCCCTTGGCGGTAACGGAAACCATGCCGCCACCGGCGGTTGCGGTGTAGGTGAAGTCCTTGATTTCCTCCTGAGCACGGGCAAGCTCGAGCTGCATCTTCTGAGCCTGCTTCATCATCTTACGCATATCCATGTGAATCTCCTTTGCCGGCGCAGGTGCGCCTTTAACGATCTGAACATTCTGAGCGTTTCAGTCAACGCTGGGAAGGGGCTATTTCAGCTCCTCGAAAACAACGCCGTCACCGAACCCGGCCTGAAGCATCGCTTGAAGGTCGTCGGGCTCTTCCATGCCAGAAGACGCAGAGACCTGAGTCTGAGCAGGCGCGGCAGCAGGCATGGCAGCAGGCTCGGGCGTGCGCGGGGCTTGCGCATAGGAAGCCGGCTCGAAGGAACCCGGGTCGTCGTAGCCCGCATCGAACGCAGCGTCGTCTCCGTACGGAACGACATCGTCCTCGAATGCCGGCGGCGCTGCCTGCGGACGAGGCTGCTGCATCGCGGACGCAGGCGCCGGCTTGGTAAACGGCTGAGCCGCAGGCCTGGGCGCAGGCGCAGCACCGCGCATCGGGGCCTGCTGGGGCTGCGCCGAAGGAACAGGCGACGGCGCTGGTACAGGTGCGGGCGCGGGTCTCTGAGCCCGAGCAACGGGAGCTGCCGGGCGGCCGCCAGCCGACCCACCCGTCTGAGCCAGCTCGAACGCAACGGGCTCTCCCGCCGCCTGCGAAAGCGCATGGCCGATGGCGTCGCGAACCTCGGGGCGCTGAACCGACTTGAACGCGAACGCGTTCTCGCGCGGGAACTCGATGACAACACGACCACGCTGCGAATCGAAGGTGGCGCGCGTATTCATGAACAACACGCCGTACGCCGTCTTCTGCTTCTTGACCGCAGCAAGGGCAGCCTGCCAAACACGTTGAAGCATAGCGGGGTTCAGCAAGGCCTGTGCGAGCCTATCGGAAACGCGCTCGACGGACCCTGAAACAACCTGCTGCGCCTGAGCGGCAGCGACCTGTGCAGGGGCCTGAGCCTGCGGGCGCGGGGCAACCGGTGCCTGACGCTGTGCGGATGCAGCAACCGGAGCCTGCGGAGCACGAGGTGCAGCCGCAGCCTGCTGAGCCGCACGAGGCGCACCCTGCATCTGCGGTGCCGAAGCAGAAGCGGGCGCCTGCGGGGCGCGCGACCCAGACACGCCACCCTGCTGGCCGCCGCGCCACTCGGCCTGCCTGGCTTCTTCCTTGCGATAGATCCGTTCGCGCTGAAGCTCTTGGAGCTTGATCTGCGCGTCGGACAACGGCTGCTCCATGGCGGGCGCAGCCGGCGCCTGCCGAACCGGAGCCGTGGCAGCTGCAGGTGCTGCCGCAGGAGCCGCAACGGGAACAGCCGCAGCCTGCGGAACCCTGCCCATGGACATAGGGGCCGCCACAGCGGAATGACCGCTTTCAAGCGCCTCGACGCGCTCGGCCAAAGCGGCGATGGTCAAATCGGAATCGGGGCGAACAAGCCTAGTCAGCGCGATCTCGAACGAAAGACGACGGTTGGTGGACGTTTTCAGCTCGGCAAGCAGGTCGCCCATAACGCACAGCATGCGCGACAGGCGGTCCTCGCCGAACATCTGGCGCTCTTCGGTCAGCTCGCGACGCATGGTTTCGGACACGTCAAGCTCGATGTCGTCACCCGCCATGGTCATGATGTACATGTTGCGCACGTGCTCGGCGATGTCGCGCGCGTACTGCGAAAGGTCGGTACCCGACTCGACGCACGTGGCAACCCAGCGGAAGCATGCCGCCACGTCGCGTTTGCCAATGGCGTTGATGATCTCGGCCATGTCGTTCGAATCGATGGTGCCCAAAATGCGCTCGGCGCCGGCAAGCGTGACCTTGCCGTCCTCAAACGCGATGATTTGCTCAAGCGAAGTGAGCGCGTTGCGCATGCCGCCTTCGGCGCGGTGGGCGATAAGATCAAGCGCCTCGCCTTCGAATTCGACATCTTCGGAAACGCAGATAGCGCCCAAACGCGACACCATGGCCTCGGGCGAAATCGGGCGGAAGTCGAAGCGCTGGCAGCGCGAGAGGATGGTTTCGGGAACCTTCTGCGGATCGGTGGTGCACAGAACGAAGACCACGTGACTCGGCGGTTCCTCAAGCGTCTTCAGCAGCGCATTGAACGCCGGCGTGGACAGCATGTGAACCTCGTCGATGACGTAAACCTTGAACTTGCCACGCGTGGGCGCGAACTGAACGCGGTTGATGATCTCCTCGCGCACGTTCTCGACGCCGGTGCGGCTTGCCGCGTCCAACTCGTACACGTCGGGATGCGTGCCAGCAGCGATCATCTGGCAATCCTCGCACGTGCCGTCGGGGCTGGGCGTCGGGCCCTTCTCGCACAGAAGCGCCTTCGCGATCAGGCGCGCCGTGGTGGTTTTGCCCGTACCGCGCGGACCGCACAGCAGGTACGCGTGGCTGACCTTGTCCTGAGCGATGGCGTTTTTCAGCGTGCGCTCGATGGGTTCTTGTCCCACCACGTCCTCGAAGATCTGCGGACGATATTTTCTATAAAGTGCCTCGGCCATGATCTTGCATCCCCTGACTTATTTCTTCTTGCTGCCAAGCGCAGCCTTGACGGCACCTATGATGGCAGGCAGAACCGACACCCCGACGATGCCCAAAACGATGATCTCGAAATGCTCCTGAACGAACGGAACCCCACCGAAGAAGTAACCGACCAGCACGAACAGGCTGGCCCACGAAATGCCGCCGATGCAGTTGAACAACGTGAACTTGGCGAAGTTCATGTGACCCGTGCCCGCAATGAACGGAGCGAACGTGCGGAAGAACGGCATGAAGCGCGTGATGACGATGGTAAGGCCGCCGAAGCGCTCGAAGAATTCGTCAAGCTTCTGCATGCGCTCGGGCGTAAGCGCGCTGACCTTGCCCGAGTCGATGATGCGCTTGCCGAAGAAACGTGCGATCCAGTAGTTGGACGTGTTGCCCAAAATGGCAGCCGCGTAGAAAACCAGCAGCGTGGCCCACAGGTGCAGGCCGCCACCGTCGGCCGAGAACACGCCGGCTGCGAACAGAAGCGAGTCACCGGGAAGGAACGGGAAGAACACCAAGCCTGTCTCGACGAACACGATCAGGAACAGCGGGGTGTACACCCACACGGCGCCCAACGAGATGATCCATCCCGCAATAAACGAGCGGGGGTCGGACAAAAGCTTAACGAAGAAATCTACGATACCCATGAAACGCAAGGCCCTTTCACGTGAGCAGAGGGTGATTCACCTGCGTTGTCATCGGGAATTCGCGCCTTGAAGCAAACCGCGAAAGCGGCCGGCGCAAAATAAAAAGCATCTTGTATGGGACAGGGCGCTCGTCAGCGGTCCCTTATGGCTGCTTCCTTCCGGACCTGACCAGGTTCGAAACTTGGCGCCGCCTTGCCCCATGCAAGATGCTCATGATGACAACGAATTATAGTATATCGGTGCCAACGTGCAACCCCGTCCCTCATAAAGCCACGACGAATAAACCCCATACGCAACAATCGATCACGCTATCATAAGCAGAAACGAACCGACGGCGAGGACAACGATGGACGATTTCGACCGCAAATGGAAACGCATCCAAGACCAGCTCGGCGCGCAAATCCGCGGCGACGAGCCGGCGCGCTTCTCGAGCGGGCGAACGCTTTTCGGCATTCAAAGCGGCGTCGAGGCGAAAATGGACGAGATCGCAAAAGAAATGGAAGCAGAAGCCGCAGCGCGGCGAAAGTGCCAACGCGAACGCGAGGCGCGAAACCTTACTGCTGCTCACGCGAAAAAGCGCGGAAATTCAGCGGGCAGGGAGCCGGACGGTTGCCACGACGGACAAAGCGAATCAAGAAGCTGACGCCCGAAAGGGCCAGCGCGATGCCCAGGCCCGTGTAGAAGAAAGCAACGAACCATGCGGGAACCAGACCGAACGCGCGAAGCGAGATACCGCCCGTCATCATGATGGCCATCATGATGTAGCCAGACTTGTCGAAGAAACGCCAAATTGCGATCTTCTCAGCCTCGTAATTGGCAATGCGATTAGAGTGCTTGCCCACCATCTTCGAGAAGATGTTCATGTGGAACAGCGTGAACACAACGATGGCGCCGATGACAATGGCCCAGATGAAAACGGGGTCAACCTGACCAACCGACAAAAAACCAAGACGGGCGATGTTCACGCCGGCGGCAAGCCAAACCAAACCGGCCACAAAAAGAAGCGTGCGCTTCGAAACTTTGAACATATCGTTCCCCCCCTACTGACGATTTCGTTTTACTAATGTTATTACTCGGCGTGAATCCGTTGGATTATCAGGCTGAACCCACATATTTCAAAAATACCGACATCATCAAACGGTCGCTTTTGACATTGCCTATCTTGAAGTCGGGGCGCGTGAACATCAAAGGGTCCCTGTTCACTTTTTGTCACGCGACGCGGCCTCCCACCGCAGCGCACCGCCTCGCTATCCGCGTGAAGCAGCCATACGGCGAACAGTTTCGCGAATAACCCGCTCGCCTTCAAACGGGTCGGAAATGCCAACGACAGAGGCATCCATAGGACACCGCCCATCCCCCTTGCGGTTGACGATGTAGGGGACCAAATCGTCGCAGGCGCAGGCGATCCCATGCGAAAGCAGAACGTCTCGCGCATCGCCGCTCATCGCCGTTGCGAAAATGGCAGCTGGCTTTAGCTGGACATACAAAAGTGCCGGTGCCTTGCCCACAACCTTATCGGCAACAGACCAACCCTCAAAACTGCGCCCCTCGGAAATCCATTGGAGCAATGGCTTCACGCCGCGCTCGCAGCTGTTCACCATTTCGCCATTGTGAACAGCCACGCAGGTTGCACCTTCGGTAGAAAGAAGAGTCGCGCGAGCTTGCTCGACGTCGGCGGTTCCGGGGGCATCGAAGCCAAGGGTTTCCAGCTGCATGAGAGTTCCTTCTGTCGCTTGCTTAAAAATCAAAGCGAAGAGTACCACGCACGCGGCCACGCCGTCTCGTCAAACCGGCACCTGTGCATTTATCACGCCAAGAAGTTGCCTTTGGTGAATCCACTTGTTAGACTAAACTTAGTTTGTTAGCTATGGATAACGTTAGAAGGTGCAGCGATGAGCGAGCAGGCAGCGACGATCGACCAAGACGCATTCGACCAGCTGGGTGAAACCTCCTTGCAGCGCGCGAACAGCTTGCACCAGGCGCATGACACGCAGCATTCGGGGAATTCCAAGCTTCGCCACGCCCTTTGGGCGACAGGCGGCTTTCTGTTCTTCGCCCTTGCCATGGTCGGGATCGCTCTACCGTTTCTGCCCACCACACCGTTTGTTTTAGTTGCGGCTTTCTGCTTTGCACGCAGCTCCGAGCGCCTGAACCAATGGTTCAAGAGCACGAAGCTTTATAAGAATGTATTGGAAGGGTACGTCACCAAAAAATCGATGACCCTGAAAGCGAAGCTGACTATCCTCGCGCCGGTCACGCTTCTTTTATTCATCGGCTTCGTTCTAATGAGTAACGTCCCCGTAGGCAGGGTCGTCCTTGCCGTTGTATGGGTTGCGCACATCATCTACTTCGGTTTCGCGGTGAAAACCGACCACGGTGAAGCTGCCGCTTAACGCTTAAGACTGCGCCGAAACGATAAGGACCGCGCCCGAAACGCAGGACGCTCCTTATCGCTACTCAGCCCGAAACGCCTCGAAGTCGCTTGCGAACGCATGAGGAACCATCATCGAGATGCGCGTGCCGTCTTCCGTATGCTCTTCGCTCACAATAAGACAACGCTCATGAGCCTTCGAAACCAAGTCACCACGCTGATATGGAATCAGGACATCGACTTGCTCGTCTTGCGCGGCCGCCATCTGCGCGATGCGCTCGATCAGCTCGTCGATCCCCTTCCCCGTGTTGGCAGAAACCGTTAAGGCGCCGTACTCGAAACACAGCTGCGCTTGGCGCTCCTCGGAAAGCAAATCGCACTTGTTGAACACCAGGATCTGCGGAAGCGAGTGAGCGCCGATCTGTTCAAGCACCTCGTCAACGGCAACGATCTGATCTTCGAACTCATCCGAAGACGCATCCACCACATGCAGAATCAAATCGGCCCCGGCGATCTCGTCCAGCGTCGACTTGAACGCCTCAACCAGCGTCGTGGGAAGCTTCTTAATGAAACCGACCGTGTCGGTTAGCGTGATCTCGCGCCCCTCGGGCAGCTCGAACTTGCGCGTGGTCGAATCAAGCGTTGCGAACAGCTTGTCGTAAGCAAGCACGTCGGCATCGGTCAGCCTGTTCAGCAAGCTAGATTTACCTGCATTGGTATAACCGGCAAGCGCCACCTTGAACATGCCGCTTTCGTAGCGGCTCTCGCGCTGCAGCGCGCGCACTTCGGAAAGATGCGCCAGTTCACGCTTGATAGCGGTGATTCGCTTGCGCACCAAACGACGGTCGATCTCAAGCTGGCTCTCGCCCTCGCCGAAACGGCTGCCAACGCCGCCGCCCATGCGATTCGACGCCAAATGCGCCCACATGCCGCGCAACCTGGGAAGCAGATACTGATTCTGAGCCAAGCGAACCTGCAACCGACCCTCTTTGCTGGTAGCATGCAAAGCGAAGATGTCCAAGATCAACGCGGTGCGGTCGATCACCTTCAGGTTGCGATCAACCGATTTCTCTAGGTTGGACTGTTGGGACGGGGTAAGCTCGTCGTCGAAAATGATCAGGTCGGCTTCGGTCGAACGGCAAAGCTCGGCGATCTGATCAACCTTACCGCTTCCGACGAACGTTCGGGGGTTCAAGGCGTCCAGTTTCTGGGTAACCACCCCAACCGTGTCGGCACCCGCTGTGTCGGCCAAACGCTTAAGCTCGGCAAGGGACGACTCAACAGGCCAGCGCAAGCCGGGGCGGTCCACGCCAACAAGAACCGCTTTCTCACGCCGCTCTTCCGCGACTGTCTTCGCGCCTCTAACCACAACGGTTCGGTACTCGGTCATCCAACGTCCTTTCAAATGAAGAAACCGCTATGCCCCAGAAGGAGTATAGCGGTTTCGAACTGGTCTTAAGGTTTGCCGAGGACACCATCCGACGTCTTCCAAGAACGGAGCCTATCTTTACAACACAAACCTCTCTCGAAATACGAATACCGCGCCGAAAAACGTGATACATTCCCGGCCTAAAAACGGCAACGCTTCGGCGCTTCCACGTCGCCCAGGTCGCCGCCTCGCTAGACCGCGCCACATTATCCATCTGCGCTGCACAAATCCGACGGTTTTGCGCGATTTTCAGACACCTTAAGACATCTGCTGGCAGCTCCTCGCCTAACGGCTGGACCCCTTCCAAAGAAACACCAGTTCAGAGAGGCACGCTCAACCGCAGTGGTCGGGAACTCGCAACGGAATCGCGCAAAACGGGAAAATCTGTGCGCGGACGCTGGGGTCTGCGCGGACGCCGAACCTAGCGGCAGCCAGAGCGGCCGGCGGCCATCTGACAACAGGCGCCGCACCTAGCGGCCATCTGTGCGGGGGCGCCGGAATGGGCGCCAAGCCGCGGCTCAGCACCCTGTGCGATTTCTCTTCCCATCGCGCCAGATCGCCGCACGTCTGCGGGTTTTGCTTTAGAATGAAACGGTTTCTATCGTGATCGCGATCGGCAAGACGCCGCCTAGCCCGCACGCGCACCCGCGCAACGGCGAAAGCCAAGATCAGGCAGATCAAAATCACGACCACGATCCATCGATCACGAGGTATTCCATATGGCAATTCAACTTCCCGAGGGAACCAAGGACATGCTGCCCGAAGAGGCAGCGTTCTGGAACCACTTCCAAGAAACGGCGCGCCGCGTCTTCGGCGCCTACGGCTACCAGCCCATCGTCACGCCGATCATCGAGCAAACCACGCTCTTCGTGCGCGGCATCGGCGAGGCAACCGACGTCGTCTCGAAGGAGATGTTCACCGCCATCTCGGGCAAGAACCTTGAAACGCTGCTTGGCGGCGGCCATATCAAAGAGAAGTCCAAGCTGTCCATGCGTCCCGAGGGAACGGCCGGCGTCGTCCGCGCCGTCGTCCAGCACGACCTGGTTCCCCAAGGTTCCGCACCGGTCAAGCTGATGTATGCAGGCCCTATGTTCCGCGCCGAGCGTCCGCAGAAGGGCCGCTACCGCCAGTTCAACCAGGTGGGCATCGAGTGCCTGGGCGCTGACGAGCCATCCATCGATGCCGAGGGAATCATCATGCTCATGCGTTTCTACGAAGCCATCGGCATCCCCAGCGAATCCATGGAGCTGCTGATCAACTCCATGGGCTGCGAGAACTGCCGCCCCAAGTACCGCGAGGCCGTTCGCGAATACATGGCGCAGCACGAATCCGAGATGTGCGAAACCTGCAAGGAGCGCGCCAGCATCAACCCGCTGCGCGCCTTCGACTGCAAGGAAGAGGGCTGCAAGCACGTCATGGACGCGGCTCCCAAGATCACCGACTACCTGTGCGACGATTGCAAGGAACATCACGCCACCGTGAAAAGCTACCTTGACGCCGCAGGAATCAACTACACCGAGGACCACAAGCTGGTCCGCGGCCTTGATTACTACACACGCACCGTCTTCGAGGTGCAGGCACTTGACAGCAACTCCGCCCAGAACGCCATCGGCGGCGGCGGACGCTACGACAAGCTGTGCGAGGAAGTAGGCGGCCGCCCCACCCCGGGCTTCGGCTTCGCCTTGGGCTTCGAGCGCTGCGCCATTGCCCTGGAAGCCGCCAGCGTGCAGTTCAAGGCACCCTCCAGCTGCAAGCTGTTCGTGGCCTGCGTTGAGGACGCCCAGCGCGCTAACGCCTTCGCCCTTATCCAGAAGTGCCGCGACGTCGGCATCGCCTGCGATATGTCGCATCAAGCACGCAGTCTGAAAAGCCAGTTCAAGCTTGCCAACAAGCTTGAGGCCGAATACATCATCACTCTTGGTCCCGACGAGGTCGCCAAAGGTACGGCAACCCTTCGCAACATGGCCACGCACGACGAGCGCGAGGTTGATCTTTCCATGGTGCACGAGGTTTTGAGGTAAACTAAACAGGTTTGAAGTGCGTCTTCGTTTAAAGACGCGAAACACAAGGAGCAAAACAAGAATGACGGAATACCTGAACCAGTTCTGCATGCATACCGCCACCTGCGGCGAGCTGCGCAAACAAGATGTCGATCGCGAAGTCACGCTGGCCGGCTGGGCTTGGCACACCCGCGACCACGGCGGCCTTATCTTCGTCGACCTGCGCGACCGCGAAGGCTACACCCAAGTAGTCGTCGACCCCGACTGCGTCCCCGCCGACCAGTTCGCCCTGGCCGAGCACTTCGGCCGTGAAGACGTGCTGCGTTTCACCGGCACCGTGCGCGAGCGCGGCGAGGGCATGGTCAACCCCAACATGGCCACCGGCGAGATCGAGGTTCTGGCCACGTCCATTCAGGTGCTGAACAAGTCCGTCACCCCGCCGTTCGCCATTGAAGACGGCATCGAAACCGACGAGACCACCCGTATGAAGTGGCGCTACATGGACCTTCGCCGTCCCGAGATGTACGCCAACCTCAAGCTGCGCCACACCGTTGCCCAGGCTATGCGCCAGGCTCTTAACAAGCGCGGCTTCCTTGAGGTGGAAACGCCCATTCTGGCAAACTCCACCCCCGAGGGCGCTCGCGACTACCTGGTTCCCAGCCGCCCCAACCCCGGCAAGTTCTACGCTCTACCCCAGTCGCCTCAGCAGTTCAAGCAGATGCTGATGGTCGGCGGCATCGAGCGCTATTACCAGATCGCCCGTTGCTTCCGCGATGAGGACCTGCGCGCTGACCGTCAGCCCGAGTTCACCCAGGTGGACATCGAGATGTCGTTCGTCGAAGAGAACAATGTCATGGATCTTATGGAAGGCGTCTTCCAGGAGGTTCTCGAGGCTGCCAGCGTGAAGCACGAGTTCCCGCTTCAGCGCATGCCTTGGAAAGAAGCCATGGATCGCTTCGGCTGCGACCGCCCCGACGTCCGTTTCGGCATGGAACTCGTCGACATCACCGAGATCGTCCGCGGCTGCGGCTTCGGCGTTTTCTCCAAGGCCGTCGACGCCGGCAACGTGGTCAAGTGCATCAACGCCAAGGGCGCTGGCAACTGGTCACGTGGCGACGTCGAGAAGCTTGCCGATGTGGCTGCCGCCAACGGCGCCAAGGGCATGGCCTGGATCGCCTACACCGACACCGATACCGAGCTTGCCGGCAAGAGCCCCATCATCAAGTTCCTTGGCGACGAAGTTCACGCTGCCATCAAGGAAACTGCCGGCGTTCAGCCCGGCGACCTGCTTCTGTTCGCCGCCGACACCTACGCTGTCGCAAGCGCCGTCCTTTCCGCCCTGCGCCTTCATATGGCCGAGAAGCTTGGCATCGAGCGCAACGGCCATGCGCTGCTGTGGGTTGTCGACTTCCCCATGTTCAAGCTTGACGAAGAGACGAAGAAGTACGCTGCCGAGCATCATCCGTTCACGATGATTCCCGAAGCTGACTGGGACAAGATCGAAACCGATCCGCTGACCTGCGGCAGCTACAGCTACGATATCGTCATGGACGGCTTCGAGATGGGCGGCGGCTCCATCCGTATCCACAATCCTGAGCTGCAGAAGCGCGTTCTGCGCCGTCTGGGCCTCTCCGATGCCGACATCGAAGAGAAATTCGGTCACCTTATCCACGCACTCGAGCTTGGCGCTCCGCCGCACGGCGGCATTGCCCTAGGCCTCGACCGTCTGGTTATGCTTCTTGCTGGCAAGGACTCCATCCGCGACGTCATCGCCTTCCCGAAGACTTCCAGCGCCTCCGACCCCATGACCGGCGCTCCTTCCGAGGTCACCGGCAAGCAGCTGAAGGAAGTCAACCTCCGTCTGCTGTAACCTTATAGTTCGATTTTCTTACGCGGCGTGATTGGGATTCCCAACGCGCCGCGTTTCTTATCTGGCTGCATCAAAAGGTAAAACGGACCCACGCTTTACAGCAAACTTGTTTCACGCCTTAGCCTCAACACGTTCAACCGCTTCTTAAAAGGAACTATCATGAAGAACGCCCGCCCCTACCCCTGCGCCACCATCACCCCTAAAGGCGAACGTGCCTTGGTCGCCGGCCACCCCTGGGTTTACGATGCCGAGGTAACCGAGCTGGTACCAGCGCCCGACGAAACCGAAGTGAAAAACGGCAGCATCGTCGACGTGATAAGCCGCAAGGGCTCTTATCTGGGTTCGGGCACCATCTCCCAATCAAGCAAGATCCGCATCCGTCTTATCACCCGCAACGCCAACGACCGCTTCGACGACGCGTTCTGGATGCGCAAAGTGCGCTGGGCTTGGGACCACCGCAAGGCAACCATGGGCGAAGACACCTCCAGCTGCCGCGTCATCTTTTCGGAGGCCGATGACTTCGGCGGCTTGATCGTTGACAAATTCGAAGACGTCTTGGTGGCGCAGGTCCTGTCCATTGGCATGGAAGTGCACAAACAGCAGATCTTCGACGCGCTGCTTGCCGTGTTCGCCGAAGATGGCATCGCCATCCGCGGCATCTACGAGCGAAACGATGTTTCCTCGCGCAAGCTTGAGGGCCTGCCCGAAACCACAGGCTGGGCGCGCTACGACGAAAACGCCGAAGTCCCCAAGTCGGACACCAGCGTGATCATCAACGAGAACGGCGTTCGCTACTACGTGGACTTTGAAAACGGCCAGAAAACCGGCTTCTTCCTTGACCAGAAGTACAACCGTCGCGCTGTGGCGAAAATCGCCCAAGGCAAGCGCGTGCTGGACTGCTTCACGCACACGGGCTCGTTCGCACTGAACGCCGCGCTTGGCGGCGCCGCGCACGTGAACGCTGTAGACATCTCGCAGCTCGCTGTCGATCAGGCGCGCAAGAACGCGCAGCTCAACAGCGTGGAAGATCGCATGGAGTTCACCTGCGCCAACGTTTTCGACCTGCTGACCAAGCTTGAGCAGGAACGTTGCAGCGATTACGATTTCATCATCCTTGACCCGCCGGCGTTCACCAAGAACCGCCGCAGCATTGAAGCGGCAACGCGCGGCTACAAGGACATCAACTACCGCGCCATGCGCATCCTGCCACGCGGCGGCTACCTTGCCACCTGCAGCTGCAGCCACTTCATGGACACCGAGCGATTCAAGAAGATGCTGGCGTCGGCGGCTCGCGACGCAGGCGTGCGCCTTCGCCAAATCGAAGAGCGCCAACAGTCCCCCGACCACCCCATCGTGTGGGGCATCTCCGAAACTGATTACCTGAAGTTCTTCCTGTTCCAGATTGTGTAATAGGAATCTGAACCCACAGTGCGGGTCTTTTGAAGCCCGCGCCACGAGTGCGCGGGCTTTCTGGTGCCTAATTTCCTGCCAGAGATTTCAAGACGTCAAACAGGGCGTCATCGGGCCGATAGTGCAGTCCGACGTTCAACAAGCTTCGCGCAACCCCGAACATGCCGGCATCAACGGCAGCTTCAGCACCGTTCATAATGGCATCGATCACATGCAGAAGCGGTGCCAAAGGGATCGCCTCGTCTTTCAAACCCTCGTCGATCTCGGGACGGCCGACCACGGGAATGCGCTCTTCATGCATCAAACCGCGCAGCTCTGCAGCCGCCTGAGCTGCAACGACAGGTGACGTGGTAACCGACTTCAGGTAACACAACGCACCTGCCTGAGGGCGCCCTGCCTTCCACAGAACATACCCCAGCTGGTAATAAACAAGCGCGATATCAGCGGGCGTCACGCAAATCTGCAATGCGTCAAACAGAACCTTGGCGGCCGAATCCATATCACCCACCAGCGAGTAAGCGCGCGCAAGCTGACGATACCCGTTGGGGACCGTCGGCGCCATGCGAATAGCCGTGCGCGAAAGCGCCTCGCCGCTTTCAAAGCCATCGAACTGCTGCTCGGCACCGTAACCCGCCGTGGTATAGCACAAATACAGCGCGTCAGGAATCAACTCAACACGCTTGCCCACATCGTTAGCGCCGTAGTCGAAACGCTCCGACGAAAGCTTCAACCTGCCGGTTCGCACCAGGTTGTACATCAGACGACTTGAATACGAATCGAAGCCACGGTGAACTACCTCAAGATCGTCGGCATAGAGACCCGACTGCTCAGCTTGGTCAACCACCGAAAGAAGGCTTTCCAACGCCTTGTCGCGATCTTTCGCCATCAGCTCGCGCGAAACCGAAAGCGCCTTCAGGTACTCGTCTTCACCCAAGTAGCAATTGACGACGGCATTCTGATCGGCTGTATCCAAATCGCCCGACAGCAACGAGCTCATCACGCGATTCGCAGCCTGCACATCGAACGGATCGGCGCCGGGCGATTGCATGGCACGTGCCAAGCGCACACGCTCGACATCGGTTTCAGCCGCAGCAAGCCTATCAGCCAGATTCTCGGCATTGCGGCGATGAAGCGATCCATTCATGATGCGCATATCGCGAGCATAACGCGCACCCAACCGCTCCCCTACCGTTTCAGGTATACGTCCGTCGCCGAACTCGGGAAGCTCGGACCGACTGGGAAGATCCGATTCGTCAAACTGTTCTTGAAGAAGCTCGAATGCATCTCTCCAACCATCGACCATGTCGCTGACCGGGGCGTCGATGATGATGTCGCCGCCCAAGGAAATCCAACACGCAAGAGGATCGTCCCCATCATTCACGTAGATGCCATCACGTGCGAAGGATGCGCGATCGGCATCGATGCGGCAGCAACTTTGCATGACGAAACCGCGACCGTCGCCTTGACCAGCCATCGCCTTGCTGTCGATGAAGCCCTCAAGGAACTTCACACGCTGAATGCGATCGGACGATGCGAACGCCGCGGCAATGCACGCAATAGCGCACGACAACGAGTAGCTAACCGCCATCTCATGGCGTTCCTTGTAGCTAAGCGCGCGCCAGTTGTTCGCTTCGGCATTCCAAACCGACTTCGGCATGGCATTGACACTAGGAACCAGGCCCACCATGGTCACTGCCCCCGTTTGCAGGCTGCCCTGAAAGTCGACCACGATGCGATGAGGCGAGCGAATGGACTCAAGCGCAACAGACAGATTGCGACGCCACCCCCACTCGCCAACCGACGAGTCGCAAACCGGCAAATCAAAGGGGGTTTCAAAGCCGCTGCGATCAAAGCTGTCAAAAGCCCCGACGTCGCTAACGCCGTCAGAAGCTCCGGTACCCACCTGCTCACCAGTTTGCTGCGCATCTTCGACCGCTTCACCCTTCTGCGAAACAAACGGCGGAATGATGGTGCGCACCAAGTTGGCGGCATAGGAAACCTCTTGCATGTCGGCAGTGTCGGAAGCATCGCCTAACACGTCAAGCACCAGCTTGTACGTATCGAGCGCGCACTCCATAGCCGCTATGTCGTTTCCGGAAACATGCAGCGGCGCGTCCTGCGAGGCAACGATGTAATACAGGTCGGAATAGTGAATGGCGCGCACCAAGCTTAAATCGTCCGCGCTGTCGGACAAGTCCGCCACATTGGCATCCTCAAGCCATTTAGCCAGATGACGCGCAAGCGCAGGCACTTCCTCTTGCGCGGTAAGCGCCTCGTTCACCTCGCGAACAACCTGATGAAGCGCACGGGAAAGCGAGGCCTTGCGAAGCGCCTGTTCAACAGATGCTTCGCTACCGGTCGGAACCTCTTGATTTGTCTTCCCCTGCGCGTCCATGTTCAGTTGAATTTCTGCTGGGTTTTCTCAAGGCCGTTGTCCAACAGGAACAACGCAGCCTCGGCAGCGGTCTGAACGGCGTCCTCGAATTCGTCAGCCTGCTCTTTCTTGGGCGTGGCCAAAACGAAGTCGGCAACAGGCATGCGTCCCGGGGGACGGCCGATGCCGCAGCGAATTCGATACCAATCCTTGGTTTGCAGCTTGTCGCAGATGGAGCGCAAACCGTTGTGACCTGCATGGCCGCCGCCGAATTTCACGCGCACGGTACCAGACGGGATATCAAGCTCGTCGTGGATGACGATAAGATGCGCGGGGTCGACGCCGTATGCATTGCACAGCGTCTTCACCGGGCCGCCCGACGTGTTCATGTAGCTTTGTGGCTTGGCAAGCACGATGTCGTTATCATGCCAGGCACCCTTTGCGGTAAGCGCTCCGCCCTCGTTCTTCCAGTAGCGCGCGCCGATCTTGTCGGCAATCAGGTCGACCGTTCGAAAACCGGCGTTATGCCTGGTTGAGGCATATTCTTCGCCTGGATTTCCCAAACCTGCGATCAGATACACGTTTTGCTCCTTAACCAAAAGCAGGCCGATGCCGAACGCACCGACCTGCCAATTAACACGCGAAACCGACTCTTACAGAGCGAAATCGGGATCGAACAGCTCGGAAACCGAACCGTTGTCGTAAACGTTCTTGATGGCGTTGGCGAACAACGGTGCAACGCTGACGACCTTGATCTTGCCCGTCTGGTACTCGACCGGAACAGGAATGGTGTTGCAAACAACGACTTCCTTGACATCGAGGTTTGCCATGCGCTCAAGGCCGGGACCCGAGAACACGGGATGCGTGGCGCACACGTAGATGTCAGCGGCGCCCTGTGCCTTCAGGGTGTCGACAGCGGCAACAACCGAGCCACCGGTGTCGATCATGTCGTCGTTCAGGACGCAGGTCTTGCCGCGGACGTCGCCGATAAGAGCGGTGATCTCAGCCTTGTTGTGGCCCGGACGGCCCTTGTGCATGATAGCCAGGTCGGCGTTCATCATGTCGGAGAGCTTCTTGGCGGCCTTAGCGCGGCCCACGTCAGGGGAAACGACGCACAGGTTCTCAAGGTTCTTGGAACGGAAGTAATCGGCCAGGATGGGCAGAGCCGTCAGGTGGTCGACGGGGATGTCGAAGAAGCCCTGGATCTGACCCTGATGCAGGTCGATGGTCATAACGCGGTTGATACCGGCGGTTTCCATGAGGTTGGCAACCAGCTTAGCGGTGATGGGCTCGCGAGCAGCGGCCTTGCGGTCCTGACGAGCGTAGCCGTAGTGGGAAACCACAGCGGTGATGGTGCGGGCGGAAGCGCGACGGGCGGCATCGGCCATGATGAGAACTTCCATCAGCGCATCGTTGACCTGGGTGCCAGCGATGGACTGGATGATGAACACATCGGCACCGCGAACGCTCTGCAGGTAACGGGCATAGATCTCGCCGTTCGAGAATTTCTCAAGCTTGATGTTACCCAGGGGCACGCCCAGCTTGTCAGCGATCTCCTCGGCGAACTTCGGGTTCACCGAACCGGAGAACAGCGCCATGCTCTTCTTCATTTCCGTCATGAACAAACTCCTTATTCGTTCAATTTTCACTCACCGCAACCGCCGAAGCGTTCCGGAATCCTTTAATGAACAGCCTACACATTGGCAAATGCCCCTTCAACCGAAAACCTGGAAACTCGCGAAGATTTCGATTGAAGTTCGGCATTACCGAGCGAATCGGTAGGCTCTTGCTCGCTGGCAGACGCCTTAGCGAAAGCCGCCCGACCCCTGAGCCGGCCGCGCATCATACGGCGCGCGACCCAACCGAAGCCCTTACTAGTCGATGCCCAGCTGCTTGCGCTTGTTGGCAGCCCAGCCCTCGATGTTGGCCTGCTGAGGACGCGTGATGCCCAACGCGTCGGCCGGAACGTCCTTGGCAATGCACGAGCCCGCGCCGATGATGGCACCCGCGCCGATGTTGACCGGCGCGACCATCATGGTGTCGGAACCAACGAACGCGCCGTCGCCAATGGTGGTGGCGTGCTTGTTCTTGCCATCGTAATTGCAGGTGATAGAGCCGGCACCGATGTTCACGCCCTCGCCTATGGTGGTGTCGCCGATATAAGAAAGATGCGGGACCTTCGAACCCTTGCCCACCGTGGACTTCTTGATCTCGACGTGCGTGCCCGCCTTGGCACCTTCGCACAAATGGGCCGCCGGGCGCAGATATGCACGCGGACCCGCAGTTGCGCCATCATCGATTTGCGCCTCGATGGCAACGGTCTCGTCTACGCGGCAACCGCGCCCGACGATGGTATCGGTCAGGCGCGTGTTCGGGCCGATGACGCTGTCCTCGCCGACGGAGGTCTTTCCCATCAGGAACGTCTGCGGAAGAAGCTCGACGTCTTGGTCGATCTGCACGTCGGGGCCGATCCACACCTGATCGGGGTCGATCATGGTAACGCCGTTGGCCATATGCACGCTGTTGATGCGCTGCTGCATAACCTTGGTTGCCTGCGCAAGTTGAACGCGGGAGTTCACGCCCAGGCACTCATGCGGGTTGTCGGTAGTCACGGCGGCTACGGCGCGACCCTGCTCAACCGCCAAAGCGATAACATCGGTCAGGTAGAACTCGCCCTGCGCGTTGTTGTTGTCGATATGGGTAAGAGCCTCGAACACCCACTTCGAATCGAAGCAATAAAAGCCGGCATTGCACTCCTTGATAAGGGCCTGGTCGTCGGTTGCGTCCTTCTGCTCGACGATGCCAATCACGTTACCCTCGTCGTTGCGGATAATGCGGCCGTAGCCGTACGGATCGGGAAGCTTCATGGTCAGAAGGGAAACGGCGGCATTGGCAGCCTCGCGCTCGGCAACCAAACGCTCGACGGTTGCGGCGGTGATCAGCGGGCAGTCGCCGGAAAGAACCAGGAGCGAGCCGTCGAAATCGGCCAGCGCCTCGCGGCACACGGCAACGGCGTCGGCTGTGCCCTTCCTGTCGGGCTGGACGACGATCTCGGTTTCGTCCTGAACCAGGGGAATGACCTGCTCTTTGCAATGCCCGACAACGGCGACGATGCGCTCGGCGCCGGCCTGCTTCGCGGCAGAGACCACCCAGCGAACAAGCGGGCGGCCCAAAACCTCGCGCGCGACCTTGGGCTTCTTAGACTTCATGCGCGTCCCGGCACCTGCGGCCAGGATGATTGCGGCAGCTTGCATAGTTCCAGCCTTTCGTGATGTTAAATGTTAGCGGCACGAACCAAGGCGGCAAGCGTTTGACGTGCGCCGCAAGCGTGCGGCGGTCAGGAAACGCGAGTTTTCTGGCGCCAAGTTCGGAACCGACCAACGCAAGTATACCGCGACCCCGCCCCGCCACGCGCTCAAGCACAAAGCCGCCACCGAAGAAGGTGCCATAGGCAAACTTAATGACACTATTCGATATGTTCAAATCTTATGGGCGCAAATTGCTGGAATGCGTTTCTCCGATGAAGGCATCGTAATGATCGCGTGATAAAATTCCACTTTGTATGCGATTTGATCTTATGCACGCCAGGAACCAAGGGAGATGCGCGCACAAGGCCAAAACGCAGACAAGCGTTGAACCTACAATCAAGGAGTGTTGAATGGAAGTAACGGTCGAGACCATTGGTTCGGTCTTGCCGATATGGAGCTGCATCCCGTTCGCAGGCATGCTTCTCTCTATCGCATTCTTCCCGCTGTTTAAAGCTGAATGGTGGGAAAAGAACCAGCTGAAGGTCGCTCTTTTCTGGTCGCTGGTGTTCCTGATCCCGTTCACGGTGGCTTATGGCCCCGAGATCATGGGCGTCAAGCTCAGCGAAACCATCCTGCTTGACTACGTTCCTTTCATGGCTTTGCTGCTTGGCCTGTTCACGGTCGCCGGCGGCATCCATCTTAAGGGCGTACTGGTCGGCACCACCAAGAACAACGTCGTCCTGTTGGCTATCGGCACGTTTTTGGCCTCTTGGATCGGCACCACCGGCGCCGCCATGGTCATGATCCGCCCGGTCCTGCGCGCCAACCATTGGCGTCAGCACAAGACGCATATCGTCGTGTTCTTCATCTTCTTGGTCGCCAACATCGGCGGCTGCCTTACCCCGCTTGGCGATCCGCCGCTGTTCCTTGGCTTCCTGCGCGGCGTTCCCTTCTTCTGGACCCTCCAGCACATTTGGCCGCTGCTTCTTCTGAACTCCGCCATCCTGCTTGTTGTGTTCGCCTTGGTCGATCGTCACTTCCTTAAGAAGGAAGATACTCAGCACATCGAGAACGAGAAGCTCGAGCTTGAGGCCTCCAAGAAAGAGCCCATGCGCGTCGAGGGCCTTATCAACCTGGTTTTCCTGGCCATCATCATCCTGGGCGTTCTTTGCAACGGCCTGCTTGCCGGCGTCAACGACGAGCTCATCGTCGTCAACGAGCACTGCAAGCTTGGCGTGAACTGGTTCGCCGAGATCATCCTCATCGCCATCGCCATGGTTCTGTCCCTGAAATTCACCCCCAAAAAGCTTCGCGAAGACAACGAGTTCGAGTGGGGTCCCATCGCCGAGGTTGCCCGCCTGTTCATCGGCATCTTCATCACGATGATCCCTGCCCTGCTCATCCTTGGCGCCAAGGGCTCCGAGCTTGGTCTTAACACCCCCGCTGCCTTCTTCTGGGCAACCGGTGCACTGTCCTCGTTCCTGGACAACTCGCCGACCTACGTCGTGTTCCTTACCTGCGCTGGCTCGCTGGGCGACACGCTGCCCAACGCTATCGTCACCACTGTTGGCGGCGTCGACCCCATCATGCTGCTGGCCATCAGCGCCGGTGCTGTTTTCTTCGGTGCCATCACCTACATTGGCAATGCGCCGAACTTCATGGTGAAGTCCATCGCCGAGAGCAACGACGTCAAGATGCCCAGCTTCTTCGGTTACATGAAATGGTCCATCGCTTTCCTGGTGCCCGTCTTCATCATCGACATGCTTATCTGGTTCAACCCGTTCTTCTAAGTCGTTAAGAACAGAACCTGATGCTAAAAGCCCGAGCTTCGGCTCGGGCTTTTTCTTTTGCCTAGGAAGCGCGTGGGCAGCACGCAGACCAGAGACGTCGCACAAATGACGCCAAGACCCAGAGGCACGAACGACACGAGAGCGCGAGAGCAGATGCAGCAAGATGGCGCTGACGGAAAACGCCGAAAGACGCCTCACGAAAAACGCATGTCCTTTTACAGAGGTCCCAGTCATCAAGAAAAGGAAGACAAATGAACAAACTGCCTCAAGCAACATCGTTCCTCCGCCGAAATGCGCTCTACCTGTCATGGGCAATCTGCCTTGCTGGTGCGGCGCTTGCTGTCTTCACGCTAGAGGCAGGAGCAACCGCAGGAATATCTCAAATCTGGCTGAATCGATGGTTGGCCATCGGCCCGGTTCCCCTGCCCCTCTCAACCTCGATCGTCTCAATAGCCGCCGTTACACTCAACCTGTTCTGGAGCGTTAAGGAAAAAGGCGAATTTAAAAATGGACTCGTTCGCGTGATCGCGCCTTTGGCAAGCGTCGTCACACTAGCGATCGTCATTACAACGGCGATCGCGCTCTGAAGCGCCAAGGCAGCTCCCAAGCCACGAAAACCGGCTTGGAAGTTGCCTCAATGATGATGTTTTCACTTAGCACCACGCGCCCGAGCGTATCCAAAGCACTCAAAAGAAGCTGCCTCTGAACTGGGACGTTCCCTCAATCGAAACGGTTAGGAAACGCTCGCTGCTGCCGGCTGGTTTTGCGCTATCCTGTTGTTATCGGCAAGGGCTTCGGCATCGCCAACAAAACCAAAACCCGCGCGAAACCGCCCTAGCCACGTAATGGCCCACGATTTACGAGGTGAGAATATGTCTATCACCGTAGCCGGACGCAAAATGACCGTATCCGATGCACTGCGTCAGTACGCCGAGGAGAAAATCGGCGCTTCCATGAAGGTCATGGACATCGATCCGCTGGATGCTGAAGTCGTTCTGCACGTCGAACGCAACCGTTCCATCGCGAACTACTGCGTATGCGAAGTTACCCTGCGCGCCCGCGGTCATGTCATCCGCGTTGAAGAGCACGAGGCCGATATGTACGCCGCTATCGACGTCGCAGCCGCAAAGGTTGTCCGTCAGCTTCGCAAGTTCAAGACGCGCGTCGTCGAGAACAAAGCTCACAGCGCTGAATTCGCTTCGGTTAAGGAATTGGCTGCCGAGAACTCCGACTTCGATCCCGATGCGCTGATGGCCGAGCTTGCCGGCGACGACGAGATCGTCCGCACCAAGGAAGTCGAATTCGAACCCATGACTCAAGACGAAGCTCTTCTGGCAATCGACCTTCTGGGTCACGACTTCTACGGCTACATCGATCGCGACACCAATGCGTTCTGCATCCTGTATCGTCGCGATGGCGGTGGCTACGGTCTGCTTATGCAGAAGGCCGAGTAACCCTTTAGCACAGTTCGCACTTCCGGGCGAGTCCTTCGGGGCTCGCCTTTTGTTTTCCGTCGCTATTGTGTTTCCGCTGCAAGAGTTTTGTCAGACGCGAAAGCCGTAGCATATCGGCACCATGAAGCACCCTTCGATGCCCTATAATTCGGCAAAGAGAGGAGCCCGTCTAAACATGCGCGACGATCAGACTGGATTCGTGGGGAAATCCACGACCTGCTGAAAGCCTGCAGTTTGACGATCAAGCACGCGAATCAAAACTGGCGGGTCTGAAGAATGAAACTTATCGACATGCTGCACGACCATGCCACGAGCATGCCCGACACCTGCGCCTTCGTCACATCCGCGTCGGGCGAGAAGATGACCTACGGCGAGCTGTGGCAGCGCTCGAGCGCCATCGCGGCCGCGCTTTTGGAAGACGCCCGCGACGCCGGCGAGGGCGCCGGCGAAAGCACCCCGGGCGTCAAGGCGCCCGGGGTGGTCTATGGGCACAAGTCGCCTTTGATGCTGGCGTCGTTCATCGGCTGCCTGCGCGCGGGCCGCGCCTACGTGCCCGTCGACTCGCACTCCGTCCCCGAGGGCCGCGCCGCGTCCATCACCTCGCAGGTTCGCGCTAGCGCCGGCCGCGCGGTGGTCCTGGCCTGCGAGCCCCTACCCGAGGCAGCCGCGGCCGAGGCCGACCGTGTCGTCTCCCCAATGGAGCTTGCGAACATCGCGGCCGCCACGGGCGCCGCAGAGGTGAACCCGGCACTTGGCGTTTCGGGCGAGGACCCCGCCTACGTCATCTTCACCTCCGGCTCCACCGGCGCCCCCAAGGGTGTCGTGGTAACCGCGTCCTGCGTGGACAACTTCTTCCCCTGGGCGCTGTCCATGGCGGGAGTCGACGGACCGGGGACGCGCTTTTTGAACCAGGCCCCGTTCTCGTTCGACCTGTCGGTGTACGAGCTGTCCATGTCGCTTGCCAGCGGCGGCGAGCTTTTCGCCATGGAGAAGGCCACGCTCGACCGCGCGGCCGACATGCTGGCGTTCCTTGAAAAGTCCGACCCGCACGTATGGGTCTCCACCCCGTCGTTCGCCGAGATGTGCCTGGCGAACCGGGGCTTCGGCCAAGGCCTCATGCCGTCGCTTCGCGTCATGATGTTCTGCGGCGAGGCGCTGCCCAACCCCGTGGCCGCCGAGCTCATGAGGCGCTTCCCCGGCGCGCGCGTCGTGAACTCCTACGGCCCCACCGAGTCCACCGTGGCCGTGGCCGCCGTGGACGTGGACGAGCAGATGTGCGCATCGCCCGACCCGCTGCCGGTGGGCCGCCCGCGCCCCGGCACCCGCATCCGCGTGACCGACCCCGCCACGGGCGAGGAGCTTCCGCAGGGCGAGTGGGGCGAGATCGTCATCGTAGGCGACACAGTGGCAAAGGGCTACCTGGGCCGCGGCGACCTGACCCGCGCCGTGTTCGGCGAGGAGGCCGCCGACTGGCTGCCCGAAGGCGAAGACAGGGCCGAAAGCGCCGCGGCCCCGGGCGAGCCCGCGTGCGCGAGCCGCGCCGTGCGCACGTACCGCACGGGCGACGAGGGCATGATGGGCGAGGACGGCCTGCTGCGCTTCCGCGGGAGGCTGGACCTTCAGGTGAAGCTCAACGGCTACCGCCTGGAGCTCGGCGAGATCGAGGACGCGCTGCGCGCCCTGCCCGAGGTGGCCGCCGCCGCGGTCGTCGCCGCCCGCAAGAACGGCAGGGTCTCGCACCTGGTCGCGCACGTCGTGAGCGCGGGCCCGCGCGAGCAGTCCGACTTCAGATGCGGCCTGGCGCTGAAGGACGCGCTCAAGGCGCGCCTGCCCCACTACATGATCCCCAAGAAGGTCGTCTTCGACGAGGCGCTGCCCATGACGCCCAACGGCAAGCTCGACCGCCGCGCCCTGACCGCGCGCGAGAACGGCTAGGCCATGGGCTTCTACACCTCCCCCTCGTTCTTCGCGCTGCTGGCCATTGCCGTCGTTCCCGCAGCCGTGCTCGGCCTTCTGGGCCGCAGCATCCGCGGCTACGGCATGCTGGCCAGCGTCGTGTTCCTGGCGTTCCTGTTCTCGGGGTCCCCCGCCGAGTTCGCCGCGTTCGCGCTGTTCCTGACGGCGGCGGGCCTGGCCGAGTTCGTCACCCTGCGCACCTTCGCGCACGGCGAGAAGTCGGTCCCGCTGTACCTGTTCGCGCTGGCGCTCACCCTGGCGCCGCTTGTCTGCTGCAAGGCGGGCGGGCTGTTCGGGCATCAGAACCTGCTGGGCTTCGCCGGCATCTCGTACCTGACGTTCAAGGCGGTGCAGGTGGTCATCGAGACGCGCGACGGCCTGATCAAGGCCATGTCGCCGCTGGACTGGCTGTACTTCGTCTGCTTCTTCCCCGTGTTCACGTCGGGGCCCATCGACCGCTCGCGCCGCTTCGTCGAGGACGCCCACAGGCGCTGGACCCGCGAGGAGTACGCCGACCTGCTCTCGCGCGGCCTGCTGCTCCTGCTTGCGGGCGCGGTCTACCAGATGGTGCTGGCCACCATCGCGGGCGGGTGGTACTCGCCGGCTGCCGTGGGGTCGGGCCCGGCGCTTGCCGAGGCTGCCGAGCAGGTGAAGGACGCGTGGGCGTTCGGCCTGTTCATGTTCTTCAACTTCGCCGGCTACTCGATGATGGCCGTGGGCGCCAGCTACTGCTTCGGCATCCGCACGCCGCGCAACTTCCGCGCGCCGTTCGCCGCCGTCGACATCAAGGACTTCTGGAACCGCTGGCACATCACGCTGTCTTTCTGGCTGCGCGACTTCGTGTTCATGCGGTTCGTCCGCTCCGCCGCCCGGCACAAGTGGTTCAAAAGCCGCCTGACCGGCGCGTGCATGGGCTACGTCGTGAACATGGGCCTCATGGGCGCCTGGCACGGGCTGACTCCCGAGTACCTGGCGTACGGCCTGTTCCACGGCGTGCTGCTGGCCGCCACCGACGCCTTCCAGAAGAAGTCGTCGATCTACAAGAGGTACAAGAACGAGCTGTGGTTCAAGGCGCTGTCCTGGTTCGTCACCATCAACCTGGTGATGCTGGGCTTCGCCATATTCAGCGGGCAAGTGACCGTCGTTTTGAAAGGACTTGGATTATGAGCGACATCGACATGAACGACGTTGAGGAGCGCGCCCTGGCGCTGCTGGAGGACGTGTGCGCCGACGAGGCCGTGCGCGAGGAAAGGGACATCGACCTGTTCGAGGCGGGGCTTCTCGACTCGATGGGCGCCATTGAGCTTCTGGTGGGCATCGAGACCGAGTTCGGCGTGTCCATCGCCCCCACCGAGGTGGAACGCGAGGAGATGAACTCCGTCAACAAGATCATCCATCAGATCGAGATCAGGCTGTAGTCGTGGCCGACGAGCTGAAAGGAAACACGGCAGGGGCCGTGAAGGCCGCCGCCGAGACAAAAGCCGCAGCCGCGAAGCAGGACGGCGCACCGAAGCGGAACGCCTTGCAAGCCGCAGGCGTGAAGACGGGCGGGAGCCCGGCAGGAACCGGGGGCGCCTCCCCTGCCGGCGCGGCCAAGCCGGCCGCCAAGAGGAAGCCCGCCGCCAGGCCGGTGCCGAAAAGTGCGCTCACCAGGCGCTACGATGTCGTCAAGGAGCGCGTCTGGGCGGGCGCTGCCAAGGTGCGCGCGGCATTCTTCAGCGACTCGTGGGCAAGCGGCGCGATGTGGTTCGCCGCCGTTCTGGTCATGATCGCCGTCCTGCTGTGGTTCTTCTTCTTCTCGGACTTCGGCACCCCGGCCGAGCCCATCTACGAAGGATTCTAGATCATGCTGAAACGATTCGCAGGCATTGCGGCAGGAACAGCGATCGCGCTTAGCGCCTTCGGCGCCTTTCTTGCTGTGAACTGGGACTACGACAACCTAGTGAAAGACCATCCGTACGTCGCATACACCAATTACAGCGAGCAAGTGCGCGACTTCGACTACCAGCGCGCCAACTACGACGCCCGAACCGAACAGGGAGACAACCCCGTGCTGGTGTTCGGATCGTCCGAGCTTGGCCCCGAGCGCGGCACCTACTACCCTGCCAAGTTCTGGACCAGCAGCAACTACGGCATGAACATTCAGGCGTGCGGCAAAGCCTACGTCACCGACTTGTGGGACGCCGTGATGATCGGCGCGTTCGCGAAGGACGGCATCAATAACAACAAGGTGGTCATCTCGCTGTCGATGCCCTGGTTCTTGAGCGCCACCCACTACGGCAACGAATTTCAAGAGCGCACGTTCTCGCCCAGCGCGCTGGACGCGTTCTTGGACAACAACGAGCTAAGCGACGACCTGAAGGACGAAGTGCTAACGCAGCTGCGCTCACACAAGGTGATGTTCGGCAGCAACCCGCTGCTGCAATCGGTAAGGTCGTTTGACACCGTGGCCACCGCGTTCGAGTCGTCGGTTCACCTGCGTTATCGCACAATCACGCAAAGTTCCGACTCCGACTCGCTTGATTACGGCGCCTACGGTTCATACAACCAGAAGATTCCGTCCAGTCGCTTCGGCGAGCCGCAAACCCCAAACTGGGACGAGATCCAACAACTTGCCCAAGACGAGGTTAAGAAGAATTCAACCAACAACGACATGGGCGTTGGCGACAAGTGGTACGAGAACAACTACCAGGGTTGGCTGTGGTACACGTCGGGCTGGAACGTGGACCCCGACAACCTGCTGGACAAAAGCGAGATCGAAGAGTTCCAGCTGACGCTTCGCACCTGCAAAGAAGCCGGGCTTGACGTGCTGGTGTTGCTGAACCCCGTGAACGGCATGTGCTGGGACCAGTGCCCCGTCAAGCAGGAGTACCGCAACGCGTACTACGACACCATCCGCGAGTGCTGCGCCGCCTACGATGCACAGGTGGCGGACCTGTCAGGCTGCGAGGACACGAAGTATTTCTTCCGCGACTCCGAGCATCCGTCGGAATACGGCTGGTCGATTATCAACCAGGCCATCTACGAGTTCTATATGGGCGATGGCGAAAGCGAGTAAGGAAGCAAACGAAAAGCCGCACCTCGCAAGGCCGCAACGGCGCAAGGAACGCGGGCAGACAATCCGCCTTCGCCGCCGCACCCCCCGAAACGACAAAATAGGACGCATCAGCTGATGCGTCCTATTTGCTTGATGCCGCTATGCGCCGAAGGCGCTGTCAGATTAGTCCTCTTCGGCCAGGCGGTTGATCATCGCAGTAAGCGATGCTGCGCTGTTGAAGTTGTCGGGGATGATCTCCTTTGCAGGAACAGCCACGTCGAACTCATCGTCAATAGCCGAAACGATGGCCAGAATGTCGAAAGAATCGATCTTACGGGCATCAACCAGATCGGTGGAGTTCTCGTAGTCAACGCCCTCGCGCACGCCTTCCAGCATCTCGATGACTTCGTCAAGTTTGATCTCATCCATGAGTTTCTCCTTCTTGCGCACCGGCGTGTAAACGCACGGTACATCGCATTTCAATTGGAACCGATTATAAACCTTCGCAAACTTACAGATGCGCGCAGTTGATGGGCCACGACTCCGTGAAATCGCGTGCCAGTCGCACGTCTTCCCCGTCGCATAGCAAAACGCGGGGCATGGTACGGCTCAGGAACAAGTGAACGCCCTCGGTAACCGAATACGCACCGGCGTTCTTGAACGCAAGGACGTCGCCGCGCTCAAGGGAGCTCATCTCCACCGAGCGAACCAGCACGTCGTTCACCGTGCACAAGCTGCCGCACAAGCACCACTCGCGCGAACCGTCAGTGCGGGTTGCCGGGTCGCTGACCTGCGCCGTCAGATTGGCTATAACGGGCACGTGCAGGCCCATCATCTGGCCGTAGTAAGTCAGGTGGTTCATGCCGCCGTCAAGAATGGCGTAGTTCGTGCCGTCGTTGGATTTCAGATCCATGGCACGCGTCAAGTATGCCCCGCACGGCGCGGCGAAGAAGCGGCCCATCTCGATGGTCAGCTTCACGCGCTTGGGAACTTCTTGCAGGTCGGGCGCAAGCTCGCGGAGCGGCGCCAGGTCGTCGGAGAAATCGTCGTCGACGAAGTACGGCACGGCAAGGCCCGGGCCGTACTCAAGGCGCTCAACCGTGAAGCCGTGCTCAGCCTCAAGCAGGTCGAGGAACTCAATAAGGGAAGCAAGCTCGCGACGCTGATGCTTCAGTTTTTTGCGCTGGGTGCCCACGAAGTAGTGGATGCCCACCAGGTTGATGCCCGGGAACTCACCGCGGTTGTCAACCAGCCACAGCAAGTCCTCCTTCGACATGCCGAACTGCGAGCCCGAGTTCAGGCGCGGCAACACGTCGATTACCTGGTTGCGCGAAACGGCAACTTCGCTGAGATACGTTGCATGCAAAAGCGACTCGGCCGTCATCACGCCCGCGCCAAACGTCGCGGCCTCGGTGATGTCGGAGATCTCTTTGTTCACGCCGGAGTACACCACCAGTGCGGGATCAACGCCCAACTGTTCGCAAATGGCAAGCTCACCGGGGCTGCACACCTCAAGATGCGCGCCCACCTGCGCGGCAGCGGCCGTCAAAAACGGGTTCGCTTTCATAGCGAAGCACAGCGCGATGTCGCTGCCGACGATCTGTTGGCACGTCTGCAGGCGCGACTTGAACGCAGCCGTATCGAACACGAACGAGGGCGTGCCCCATTCGGCCTGAAGCTCGCGCAGGCGATCGTTTCCCATGAAGCGCATCTGCTGCTGAACCTGAGCAGCCGCAACAACAGGCTCCACGGCAGCTTCGTCTGCAACCTCGATAGTTTCGGTCATTTCACTCATTTCGCACCGCCCATCTGCGCAAGCGCTGCGCGATCGACCTTGCCGTTCTTGGTGAGCGGCATATGTTCAACAGGAATAAGCTTCGCAGGCACCATATAATGCGGCAATTTCGCGGAAAGCAACTCAAGCAGCGCATCGGCGGCAAGCGAGCCATCGTAGTAAAGCGAGATCTTCTTGCGCTTCGCGTCGTACAGGCAGCATGCACGCTCGACGCCGTCGGCAGCCTGTGCTGCAGCCTCGATTTCGCCAAGCTCGATACGCTGGCCCAGATGCTTGATCTGGTGGTCCTTACGGCCCGAGAACACCAGGTTACCGTTTTCATCCCAGCGCGCCAAATCGCCCGTGCGGTACATGATTTCGGGGAACGCGGTTGAAAGCGGGTTCTGCACGAACGCCGCCGCCGTGCGCTGGGGGTCGTTGTAATAGCCAAGCGCCAAGCACGTTCCCGTAACGCACACCTCGCCCTCGGCACCGACCTGGGTTACCAGCGCATCATCGTCAAGCAGGAAAACACCTTCGTTAAGGAACGGCTTGCCCGCAGGGATGACTTCGTCCTTGGCGTACTCGCGATCGACCACATGGTACGTGCAGTTGCACGTAACCTCGGTCGGGCCGTAGACATTGACGAACGTGGCGTTCGGGAGGACGCGGCGCCACTTGGCAAGCTGCTTAGGCGGCATAACCTCACCCGAGAAAATAACCTTGTTGATGGTTTCGGGCACGCGATAGTCGAACCCGCCCATGATGGACACGAAGCACATGGCACTTACTGCCCATGTGCAGGTGGTGATGGCGTTGTCGGCCAGGAAATCCATTAGCTTGGCAGGCTGGCTGAAATAGTCGCGCGGGATAAGTACCAGCGTGGCGCCCGTAAGCAGGGTGCTGTAGATGTCCTTCACCGACACGTCGAAGTCGAACGGGGCCTGGTTGCCAATGCGATCGTCCTGGCCAATGCCGAAAACGCTGTCGAATTGCGGGATGAAATCAATGACCGAACGATGGCACACGGCCACGCCCTTAGGCGTGCCGGTGGATCCACTGGTGAAATTGATATAGAGCGGGTCGACGTCAAGCGCGGTGGCGAAGCGCTGGTCAAGCGTCTGCGATGCGGCGGTATCAAGTGCTGCCGCGGCGAAGGCGGCACCCCGACCTGCATCGCCCAGCACCTCATCGATCAGCACAACGGGAGTGCCCGTTGCGTCGAACGCCTCGTGCGCACGGTCGGCGTTGGCCGAGTCCGTCAGCACCACGCCGGGCTGCAGCGTGGCCATGATGGAAGAAAGGCGGGCATCGGGCTGACGCACGTCGATCACTGAATACGGGCAGCGGGCATAGACCGCGCCCATCATGGCTGCCAAACAGCGCGGGCTTTTCTCCATGAACAGGGCAACCGGAACACGAGCCTCTTGACGAGACGCAACCCACGAGCCGAACACGCGCGCGGTTTCGTGAAGCTGCGCGAACGTCAGCGAATCGGTTTCGTCGCAAACGGCAACCTTTTCGGGGATTCGTTCCGCCGTTGCCCGCAACCATTCGATTATGCTTCTCATTGTTTCTCCCCTGCGTTCTTATAAACCTGCGCGCAAGCGAGCAGCAAGCGACCGCAGCCCGCGCGCCAAATCGCGGCGCTAGTATGTTACGGACATCGTGCGGTAACGATCAGCCTCTTCAGTCGAATCGACTGCGCGAGCGTTCACTCGCACGACGCGCGTGCCATGGCCGTCAACTGACATCTTATACAAGGAATCGTCCGACCAATCACGCATGACGCGCCAAGCACCCGAGGCGTCCTTCACGCAGAACTGGTACTGGATGGACGTTCCCTCGCCTGCGTACGCCTTGGCGTCAAGCATCACGAAGCCATCTTCAGTTGTAGCCTTCAGCTTCACCAGATCGACGTAGCGATGCGCCTGCTCGTACTCGGTCTGGGAATAGAACAAGCTCTGCACGTCCTTGCCGGAATCGCGCGCCTTAAGAAGCCCCGCCAAGCCCTTGCTTGCAACAGTTGCGCCATGAGCGTTCAAATGCTGGAAGTCGGCGTAATTGGCGGTAGCCTTTGTGTCGTACAAGTCGGGCTTCGCCAGGTTGAAGTCGTAATACTCGCCTCCGTGCTTGCGCACGAGCTCATCAACCTGCGCACCGTAATCGAAATAGCGGTCGCCATAGCACAACACGTTGTACACAGGCAGCGGGGCAACGGCCACAATGAAGTCGACGCCGTTCTGCTCGCAATAGTCAGCCATGTCGGCAAGCGTTTGAAGCTTGCGATCATCAAGGGAATCTTGCTTGTAGACGTCGGTGTAAACCTTCGTGTCGTCCTCGTTGTAGTTCATTTGGTGGTCGAGGTTGCTGTAACCCCTACCATAGTGCCTCCAGCCGTCCGGAGATGCCTCGATGGCGCTTTCCAGCGGAGGCTGCTCGATTTTCATCTTGATGTTTTGGATGATGCTGCCAGGCGTTGCCTTCACATGGTTGTCCACCCAGGGGAACAGCCAGTTGATGGACTCCTTCGTCGTGTAGAAACGATCGTCCCCGAAGCAGAAAGCACAGTCGGAAAGGAATGCGCCCACGTCGCCCTCGTCTTTTGCCTTAATGAACGCGCGGCCGGGATTGGTGAACTCATTGCCCTGAACGTCACAGAAGTCGAAGCCGAACACGATGGTGTCGGGGTGATGCTCGTCAACGACCTTCTTCACGGCAAGGTACGACTCCTCGATAAGCTGCCCTTGCGTGCAAGTGTTGAACGCGCTGACGCCCAGCTCGTCGCCCACCACACCGGGGTCGAACGCATGCGCCGTGCGCGAATTGCCCACAAACACAAGATCGAGGTTGTCTTGCTGGCGATACTCCTGCCAAGTAAGGTCGCACTTCGACGCATAAGGCACGAACGCGAACGACACCGCCGAGTTCAGCACCACGACGAACGCCAAAACGCCGACGATCTTCATTGCCGTTTTAAAAATTCGCATAGATGAACCCTCCTGCGGTGGGGGCATACGCGAAGGACGCGACGACCAGCAAACCAATGATTCCGTAGCACGCGAAGCGCACGACGACGTTCTTGCGCAGGAACGAGCCTGCAACATCGACGCCGCGCTCGCGCAGGATGCTGACGGCAAGGACGATGACGCAGCCAATCGCCGCAAAACCGAAGGTCACGTAGCCGTCGCTGCCTTGAAGCGCCGAAAGCGTCGGCATGAACGCCGCCGCGTTGAAGTTGAAGAGGGTGTTGTGGAAGGCCTGAAGGCAGTCGCCGAAGTTGTAGATGCGGTCGAAGTACCAGCCGATGTTCACCACGATGAAGGTGCGGACCACGCGCCACACATGCCACGCATCCGTGGCGTCGTTCACGCGAAATGCCGTCTTCATGCGGGCGAACAGCGGTGCGGCAAGGTCGGCCGCCGCGATGACAAGGCCGTTGTACAGGCCCCACCAAATGAAGTGGGCCTCGGCGCCGTGCCACAAGCCGACCAGGAAGAACACCAGGATGTTGGCCACCGACGCCGGAAGCGTGCGACCCAGATGCTCGCCCAAATGAGCGCCCGCCCATTTGCCCAGACGGCGCATCGCGCCGGTAAGCGCGAACGGGTAGAACACGTAGTCGCGCATCCACGCGCCCAGCGTGATGTGCCAGCGGCGCCAGAAGTCGCCCAGCGAGATGCTGAAGTAGGGCTGACGGAAGTTCTCGGCCATGCGCACGCCGAACAGCTGCGAGACGCCGCGCACCATGTCGATGCCGCCCGAGAAGTCGCCGTACTGCTGCGCCGAATACAAAAGGATGCCGAACACGATGATGGAACCGGGTGTGCCAGGCGTAACCTGATCGAGGCAAGCAGCGATGGTTTTCACCAGCATGTCGGCAATGACGAACTTCTTCAGCATGCCGAAGCCGATGAGGAGCAGGGCGCGCTTGGCGCTGGCGCCGTCGAAATGGCGCGGAGCGCACAGCTGCTCTGCCAGCTGGTCGAAGCGGTTGATGGGGCCTTGAATGAGCTGCGGGAACCACGACACGAACAGCAGGTACTTGAGCGGGTTGCGCTCAGGGGCGACCTTGCCGTTGTAAGCGTCGATGAGGTAGCCCATCGACTGGAAGGTGTAGAAGGAAAGGCCCAGAGGAAGCAGCAGCGACGAGGCCAGGAACGACTCGCCCATGCCCAGGCCGTCCAGCAGGACGTTCCAGTACTTGATGTAGGACAGGACACCGAAGTTCAAGACCAGCGCGGCAAGCAGCGCCAGCCATTTATAGCGATTGAAGCGGGCCTTGATGGCCTTCTTCTGGGCGCGGTCGGACGCGGCCTTGCGGGCGGCCTTGAAGCGCTGCTCGAGCTTGTCGAAGGCCATGCCCACCGCCCAGGACGAGCCGGCGGTGAGAAGGATGAAGAACAGGTTGTGCCAGCCGGTGCAGACGTAGAAGCCAAGCGAGGCGGCTAAAAGCACCGTCCATTGGTAGCGCGGCGCAATGCGGCCCAAGGCGAAGTACGCCGCCAGCGACAGGCACAGGAAAGCGACGAACTGCAACGAGTACAGCTGCAAAAGGAAATCCCCCGATTATCGACGATTGATCAGCGGGAACAAGATTAGCACGACGCCGCGCCTTGCATTTGCTCTGCGAAGGTTTCCGCAGGTTAAGCACAATGACGCAGCGTCGATTGGTTGGATTTTTTGACTAGACCCGCAGGTTTTGGATTGCCAATGACACTGCAGGCAGCGTATTGCGTCAGCGAATCGCAACTACCACTTTGCGCACGAGATTGTCAAGCAAGTTCGTCTTCGACCCCGAGACGCCTGCACAGCCCGAGGTAGCTTTCCTCGGAAGACGCGCCGGTGTGCATGATCTCCATGATACGCGCGCCCACGTTGCTGGTAAGCTGGCCGATTGATTGAGACGGATCCTGGTTGAGCGCCCGCTCGTTCATAACCGCAACCCCAAAACGATGCGCAAGTTCTCCGACTTTCTCGTTGTGCTTCACGTTGAAACCGAGAACATCACTCGCAAGCTTTTCGACGTAACGACGTTTACCGCCGACATAACCGTTGCCGAGAATCTCCTCCTCATTAGGCAAGACGTACTTCTCCAACGCGTCGTCGAGGTGCAGCAGGAGATACAGCTCGAAGCTCGGGTTCGTCACCGCAACCTCAGCAACCCCGGAGAACATACCGAGGTCGGACGCATAGCGCTCGGAATCGCCCTTGCACACATCGACATCGAAGAACACGACGATGCGGTCCGTCTCGGGGTCGAACCCAAACGCCTCCGCATCGCCCCGGATGAGCCGTGCCTGCTCCAGGAGCTTCTTCGGCGCGGACTGGTTTCTCTCGTTGCCGGTCCTTTCCACAGGCCTGAGCTCGATGAGCTCAGGGGCGTTCATCTTTGCGAGCCGCACGGCAAGCGACTCTAGATACCAATACTCTGTGTTCGGCCCCTCGCCGATGAAGAAGCACTTCGATTTCGGTTTCCTACCTCCTCTAGCGGAGCGCACCGACCAGGTTTCAAGGGAGTTCAGAGGGGGCATGCTAACCCTCCCGAACATTCAGCGCGGCGCGGGCGCGAGACAGATCGATAACGGGCACGCCGCCGTACCTGCCCTCCAGGTACTTCTTGTTCAGGCGAGCATCCGAGCGCGCCCCGTCGGTGGCGAAGTCGTCAAGAGGGTACAACCTCGACAAACCTTCCTCGTCGCGCTCCACGAACCAGATTTCGTCGCGGCGGAAGTACTCGTAGGACATTATGTCGTTCTCATGGGTCGTGAACACCAGCTGACAGTCGTCGTTCGCATGCACCTGGTTGAACAATTCAACCAGGTGCTGTGTCAGCATGGGATGAAAGCTCCTGTTGAGCTCGTCGATCACGAACAGCTTGTCCTCGCTTTGGGTGAACAGGATATCCATGAAGTCGAACAAACGCCTCGTGCCGTCCGACTCGTCTTGGAAGTCGAACGTCAGCAAAGACCCTCCGTGCCTCGTCCTCAGAACCGTGGCTTTAGGCTCGCCGGCCCCTTCGCGCTCGATTCCCACGAAGAAGCTCTCGTTGCGAATGGTCAAACCGAATTTGTCGCTGTCGCGTTTAGGAGCGTTGGCCTTCAGCAGCTCGGTAATGGTGAACCTGATCTCGGGCGGGACGATCTTGTCGAGCTCGTCCATTCCGACCTCCTCCTTACACAGGCCGCTGATGCCCGTGTCGAAAGACGAGAGGACCTCGGCCACCTGGTCAAGCGTGCTCGATTCCGTGTAGTACTCGGTAGAAGAGGCGCGTTGATTGACGCCGATCGTCTCAATCCCAGCATCGAACCATGCGAAAGCCCTCCTGAACGCATCAAGGGCCGAGTCGCCCGAGAACGAGCGGCCCTTCCCCATGTAGGAGAGGAACAGGCCGGACCCCATCGTCTCCGATTGATCATGGCAGAAGTCGTCAGCGTAAACGTCGAGCCTAGCGACATCCGAATCATCGGCAGCCTCTCGAACCCCACTGCAATCTATCGACGACACGCCGTCTCTGAGGAAGAGGGGCTTCGCGTCGCCGCCTAGAGAGTAGAGCCACTCCGAGGTGACATGCATCTTTGACAGAATGCAGCTGAAGCCGTAGTCGAAGACGCGCCCTTCGGTCTCAAACTGGATGTCGAAAGTGGACTCCCCCTCGGCATGCCCCTCCCCGCAGCGACAGTATTCCCTTATCCCAGCTTGGGGTAGCCCCCCGCCCATGACGGCGGCCTTCATGAACGCGAAAGCCTTGTATAGGGTGCTCTTACCTGCGGCATTGCCACCATAAATTACGGCGTTGCGCAGAATTTTCGCCTCCTTGGAGGAGGCGCAGACATGCCCTTTCAGCTTGCGCACCTTCGCAGAGGAGACCATCTCGAGGGTGACGGGTTCCAGTCCAACGGATTTGAAATTCTTAAAAGAGAACCGGATGAGCATCGTTTCCTCCATTTTGGAACCCAACGCGAAAACGCCGGGGCATTCCTGTCGATATATATAAAGTGATTCTAATATTTGACGCTTTTTTCGTCAAATGATAATATCTTGGAAAACGACGAAAATATCGACAAATGCATGATTCGGGAGGTTTGATTGGGCGATCGCAAAAGAATCCCATCCGCAACAAGGGACACACTGTGGGGCAAGGCGGCCGGATGCTGCCAGATATGTTCCACGCCGCTGTTTGAGGGAGGCGCGTATAGAACATCGGGCAACTACTCGAACATAGCCCATATCCACGCATACAGCGAGGACGGCCCCCGGTTCAACGAGAAGCTGTCGGAGAACGACAGAAACTCCATTGAGAACCTTATGCTCCTGTGCCAGCAGTGCCACAAGACCGTCGACGATGACGAAGTTACATACACCGCGGACGTGCTGCGAAGCATAAAGTCCAAGCGCGAAGAGTATGTCAGCAAGGTGATGCAAGCTTCGAAGCCCCAGAAAGCATACGCCATCACCGTCACCTGCCCCATCCATGGGAATGCGACCGAGATATCGCGCAGCGAATGGTCCCAAGCCATGGCCTCCTCCGGCATGGTGCACGCAGGGGACACAGAGATCAGGGTCATTGACTCAAATGCGGCGTCGGGATCGATTGCCGACGATTGCTCTCTGCTTGCCAGGAAAATCAACGGCCTCAGGCTAACCATGGATCCGACCCTGCCGCTTGCCATCTTTGCAATCGCGCCCCAACCAATCCTGATAGCCTTGGGCAACCTCATTGGAGACAAGCAGCAGGTAACCGTATTTCAGAAGCAGCGGGATACGGACTCTTGGTGCTGGCACGACGCGAAGTGCCAAAGCTCTTTCCAGCACGACGCCGTCCCCTCCTCCGATTCGGCCGAAGTCGCGCTGGTGTTCTCCGTCAGCGGCGCCGTCAGCAAGGACACCCTGCCTGCTGAGCTGACAAGCTCCGGAATGCCCGTCTTGGAGTTAAGGGCGGCAAACCCTTCGGTATATATCGCCCGCACGCAGGAGGATGTCAGGGCTTTCGAGCACGAGGCGATCAGCCTCCTTGACGAAGTCCACTCCGCAATGCCACATGTAGCGAAGGTCCACATCTTCCCCGCTCTTCCCGTCAGCATGGCTGTCACGCTAGGCGGCCTCTTCAACCGCAACCTTCTCACCAAGGCCGTCGTCTACGAAAAGACCGATGGCAGATTCAGCCAGTCGATAGAAATCGGAGGCAGCGATGACTAGCCATAACCTGAATATCCTTTACTCGAAGCTAGCCGAGTCCATCAGCATCACCGATGCGATGGCCGATGCCGCAGAGCGCAGCTACAAATCCGTCGGGAGGCACCTAGACGACGATATTTCCCTTGGCGAGACCGACGTCTACACCCAGGGCTCGTTCGCGCTGGGGACAGTGATCAGACCCATAAGCGGCGAGGATGAGGATTACGACATCGACCTGGTATGCGAGATGGAAGACGCGGCCTCTGCGCCGGCATCGCACATCAAGAAAGCCGTGGGGAGAAGCCTTGAAGGCTACCGCAAGGACACCGAGGACGAAGGCAAAAGATGCTGGACATTCCAATATGACAAGTTCCACATGGACGTGCTGCCTTGCTCGCCGGACACCACCCACTGCGGGGACGGCACAGCGATCAGGCTCACCCACAAGAACCCGAACGGAAGCTATTCCGACAGGTACAGCAACCCGAAAGGCTACCGCGACTGGTTCATCGCCAAGGCCGGTCGCCCCTACGAAGTTGCAAGGTCGAAGGCATCGTCGATCATCTCTTGCTCGCTGGAGGAGGTCCCCGAGTACTCCGTCAAGTCGCCTCTGCAGCAAGCCGTCCAAATACTCAAGCACCACCGGAACATCATGTTCGCCGGGCGCGACGATGCGCCGATATCGATAATCATCACAACGCTAGCCGCCCGCGCCTACAGAAACGAGCAGGGTACGTTCGACGCGATCCAGGGGATTCTGAGCCGCATGGACCAATACGTAGAATGCCGAAACGGAGTCTACCGCATCAAAAACCCGGTGGACGAATACGAGAACTTCGCCGACAAATGGAACGATTGCCCCGAGAAAGCAGCCGCGTTTCACGATTGGCTCGCAGCCGCGAAATCCGACCTCGTTGATACGGCGTTGAGCACCAAAGGCATGGACAAGCTCAAGGAGCACCTGGGAAGCTGCATGGGAAACCGCCAGGCCAATGCCGCCTTCAAGGAATTCGGCGGCACGCTAAAGAGCAGGCGGGAGAACGGCAAGCTCTTCGCCTCAGCGGCCGGCATCGCCCCTCTTGCGCTGCAGGGCGAGAAGGCAATCCCCAACCACACGTTCTTCGGTCTATGAGGCATACGACGAGATCGCTGAGCATGGGGCAGCAACTTTTCGCTTTAAAGCGCCGCTTCCCAAACTCAAGCGTAACGCACAGCAAAGGGAAACTGACCTGGAAGGCCACGCTCGCCCCGACCGAAGGATGCGAGACATACGAGCTTCGGCTGACTTGGAGCAAGGGGAGATTCCCAAAAGTCTGGGCCAGATCCGGGGCACTTGAGCGATGCGAAGACCTCGGCTCGATACCCCACCAATTCGGATTTGACGAAAAGTCAAAAAGCGTGAAGCTTTGCCTCCAAAGGCGGGATTGGGACAGCGGAAAGCTCATAGCCGACACGTATGTGCCGTGGGCCATGGAGTGGCTCGTCTTCTTCGAGCTTTGGTTGGCAACAGGAGAGTGGCTCGGTGGCGGCGAGCACGTCGAGTAGTTACACAATCGCCACTGCCCGCCTCGACATGGCAGAGATCAGGGCATCGGCGCCCGTCCAACTCGAAGAGATAGACAGAGCGGTCGTAAGCGGCTGATGTAACTTTTGATACCCTAGAACTTACATCGAGCCCCGATTTCATGGCGAAATCGGGGCTTTTTCCACCCGCATGTAAGTTTGATGACGCATCTATCTAACAAGCAGCGCGCAGCGAGCATATTCAGATCACTCTCTCTGGCTATCATTTCAGCCCTACTCCCCAATGCGGGCGAGATGAAGGCCGGTACCGCAGAATCTGACAAGTACTGTTTGCCAGACTTGCCAGATTCTGCAATTCCGACGATTGCGACGCGCCTTTAGAAGAGCCCCTGACCGTCGATAATTGCAGGGCATCTTCGCTCTTCCCGAAAGTAAAAAAGGGGAACCCGCAGGCTCCCCTCCGGTTCCAGGCATCGAAAGTTTCTGGACC
>ERZ1034917.350-NODE-350-length-43109-cov-6223.496702_pt1 | contig 43109 bp, 54 predicted proteins | sample MGYA00520605_ERZ1034917 | MGnify/ENA primary metagenome ERZ1034917 (study PRJEB33766, sample SAMN09781784) | gut metagenome | biome: gut microbiome | host: Homo sapiens | place: Madagascar | study: EMG produced TPA metagenomics assembly of the PRJNA485056 data... | reverse complement strand
TCAGAACTTTTTTGCGGCTCTGCTGCAGCGCAAACGTTTTTCTCGGAAAAACTTTGCATAGAAGCTTCTTTAGAAGGTTCTAATATATTTGTTTCTTTAGAAACATCATTATCATTATCACTATCATTATCATATTCATTATCATTATCATATTCATTATCATTATCATAAGGTATACGACTTTTTTCTTCGTATACGTTCGTATTCGATGGTATACGTTCGTATTCGGTCGTATCACTTCGTTCGGTCGTATCTTCCGCATGCTTTTTCTCCCACCGCTTTCTGATATTCTCACGGTTGCGTTCGCATTTCTTCTGATACTTGTCCGCATTGCGATCGATGTTGTCTTTGATAAATGAAAAAGCCATCCTTACAACTGGCTCTAGCTTGATTGTCTTTCCATCCCTTGCGTAGATGAAAAGTGCCCTAGTCAGCTGTCCGAGTTGCTCATCCGTAAGTCCCTCGATGATGGCGTAGTATGATGTGTATAAGATGAATGAATCGTTCATAATTTTATTCCGATAATGATAATTTCTTTTCCAGCTTCCGTTTGAGCACGGTAGCCATCCGGATTTTGTTCCGCTGGCTTGTGTCGGTCGGTGCTGTCACTTCCCCACCTAGGGAAATATAATTCTCCAGTTGGGAAATTATATTCCTTAGGTCGGTTTTTGATATAGGAACGCTAGCCATAAGCCCTGCCTTTACTTAATGAGTAGCCTTCGTGCTCCTTGCACCAGCTTGATGTAGGCAGCGCATTCCTCGGGATGGTCTGTCTGAAAAGCCTTGGCATCGAACTTCTCGCTTGCCTTCGGTGCTTTCCACGTTGCCAGCGTCTTGCCGTTTCCGTCCACGATGCTCTCTGCGTCCCCGAAGAACAGCTTCAAGTTGTCCTCGATCTCCTTCTGTCGGTTCTCGAGTGTCTTGCCCTTCTCCTTGATTTCCTTCAACTCGATGAGCATGTCTCCGACTTCTGCTGTGGCTTCAATCTCCTTTCCTGCCTTGTGCAGTGGTGACTTCAAAAGAACGTCTTGTGCGCTGTATGCTGGCGGTTCTTGGTTGCCCACGATGTAGTCAAGCCAGAACTTGGTTATCTCGTCCCTCATCCATCCGAAAAATTCGGGGTCGAAATCGATGTCACGGTAGCCGAACTCCCTGCCTGCTGTCAGCCAGGCAAGTGCTCCATCCTTGTATTCGCCCACTCCGAGGTTCATCTGAAGCTGGCAGAACCAATGTTTCGGGAGGTCGTCTGCATCTATCTGCATCTGCGTGGTCTTGCACTCTAGGATGCTCTTGCTCGCTTCGTTGTGCGTTGCCCCGGTTCTCCAGAAGGTGCGGTCAGGAGATACACGCAGATACGGAGTATCGGTGTTCGTGATGGTGTAGTCGTCCGTGCTCGCCTTGATGATGTGGCAGTGGCTCTCTCGCTTGAAGAACTGCGCCACTGCATCCTCCAGCAGGTGTCCTGCAACCATCGCAAAGTTCTCAACCTTTGGTGGGTCGATACCCTTCTTGCGTCTCCACAGCTGGTATGGCGTTTCCCATGGGTTCAGTCCCAGTACTGTGCCTGCCTCTGATGCACCTATTCCCTTCGAGCGGTTCTGCAACCACTCCTCTCTGCTTTTGTATTTGATTATCTGTTTCATTGTATGTTTTTATTTATTAATTAAGAATATTCTAGCTGCCTTAATAACGACAGAGCGAAGGAATTCATCCCTTTTCATCGTCTGTGCAATTCCGCTTGCGAGGAAATTGGTTGTACCGTGGTAGGCAATATGAAAATCGAATCCTTGGTTTCCGTTTTCATCTGTATCTCCAGTCGTCTCAGCTGCAATCTGAAGATAGTGTCTTTCTTCTTCAGCTTCTTCTGCCCATGCCTTGTAACCATCTGCGGTTCTGCTGAAGTACTTGTCGATTGTGCTCTTGTGTTTCTGATTGTTTTCTTTTTCTGCCATTATTTTTACTGAATGTTTAAAAGTTGCAACGGCTTCCCTTGGTAGGTTATGATGGGAGCCCACCCCATAGGTTGTGCCGTGGCGGTTCGGGCAAACGTTATAACTTTATAAACTAAAACTATTTCTTTGCGGCTGCGCCAGTCTTGCCTTGACTGCGGTTCATTGCCTTCTGCGCCTTATTCTTGGCATCATCGGCTGCTGCCTGCGCCTGCTGTGCGATGGTTTCCTGCTGCTTTGGCTTCTTGAAGGACTCCTCTACGGTGGTCGTACCTTCCTTGATGGCGTTGTATACACCAGCCAGCTTCTGAATGTCCTCTGCTGTGACTTCCTCGGCTGATTTCTTGCCCAGGTAGTCAAGAAGCATAAGGTCTGTCACCTGGTATACTTGGAAGCAGGCTACACAGCTCTTCCACTGGCTCTGTACGCCAGTCTGCTTGATGTGCTCCAGTGCCTTCGCCTGCACTTCCTTTACCACGCTTGCAATCAATACCTGCGGCACGACCTTGCAGATTGCGTTACGCTGGGCAATCGCCACGGCTGCATTGCCAACTACCACCTGCATGTCCTGCGAGAAGGTGTAGCCCTTCGATGTCAGAATGCTGCGCTTCACTTCGACAGAGTAGGCAACGTTGCTCTCTAAGTCGTGGCAGACGCCTTGTGCCGTGATGGTCTTTCCATCGTTGGCGATGATGCGGCCAGCGATGCGCAGGTTCTTCCAGCAGGCAGAAATGATTTCTGTAAATCTCACGCTAGGACCCTCAATAACCGATACCTGACCATCCTTGCCCTTGCGTTCTAGGTGATAGAAGCAATTGTATGCAACATCATCGTCCATCGCTGCCAGTGCTACCATGTTCTGCTTGCATTGCATGATGTCTCTCGGAAACTTGTGCGCTGTGGCAATCTGTCCGTCAATCTCCGAGCGGTTGATAGCTTCCAGCATTTCGCCACCGCTCACTTGAATAATTTCATTTTCCATAATTCGTTCTTTTTATTGTTCGACTTATTGTTTATTAACTCTAGTGGAAGGCTGGGGATTCGAACCCCAGTTGACCCTAATATTATTCCACCCTTGCCAGCTGCTGGTGGATGCCCTTCCGTTGCAGGGCGCACGCTGTCGTTTCCGCATAACATGGTAAAAACAACTAATTAGATAACCTTTGGAAAATAAGTTTTGCGTGCGCCCTTTGCCCTGCCGCTGCAGAAAGCCATATAATAATTGTTTAACATCGTAATCAAACCAGTTGAGCCATAAGGCTGTCGAGCCTGCTTTCCTGGAAGGCGTCCATCGGGTCTTGGTCTGCGTATTGGCTGTTCTCTTCCAGCCAGTCTTCCATCACGTCTTGATAGTTGACGCAACCCTCGATAGCTTCCTCCAGCCGCTCGCTGTCGTTGTTGTTATTCTTGTGCGAAACGACCGCTGTGTTCCCGGTTCTGTCGCACCATACGCAGATGTTGCCTGCCTTGGTCTTGATGTCTACCCTAGCAACCGCTGGTTGCTGTGGTTCACGGTCTAACTCCAGCCAGATGGCATCGTACATCTTCTTCCTGCAATCCTCTATTATCTTCTTCATTCGTTACCTCCCCTCTTATTGAATATGTAACTTTGGAAGGTCTCACGGCACGACTTCAATACCTCGTTGCCGCCAATTCCGTCCAGTGGTATGAGCGGTATGTTATCCAGTGCCAAGCAAAGGTTGCCTTCAAACTCTCGGTACTGGATTCTTCGCTCTGCCTCCAAATAGCACTTGTTGTTCAGTTTGCACTGCTTTCTGGTCTTGCGGTTCGCCTTCCAGTTAGTAATAAGCCAGCAGATGTCTGTGTACTTCACGATCATCCTGCGCATATTGATTGATAACTTGCTCATAGGGCAATCCTCCAGACTTTTTTAATCTCGCTGCCCTCGAAAACCTTGCGGTTGTCGATTCTGCGGAACTTGACCTTAATCTTACCAGCCTGCAACCATCTGCGCAGGGTGTTGCGATGTATGCCAAGCACCTTGCAGGTCTCTGTCATGGTGTATCTTCCTGCATCCACTACCTTTGGTTCTTCGTTCGTCATAATTAAGCCCTCCAAAAGATTAAAGTTACTAACATGGTGACAATTACCAGGGATAATACTTCGTCACTTGTGATAATCTCGATAAACTTCTTCATACGCTCTGAATGTTTAAATTGGTTCTACTTGATTATTTGCGCACGGCTGCACGTCTCTTCTTTGGTGTTATCAATCCAGCCTTAATGAGGATAACACGCACGTTCTGCTGGGTGCAACCAACACGCTGTGAAACTGCGAGCATTATTCTGCTGTCTGAGGTCTCGGCAGGTGCTTTTGCTCGGAAATCTGCAAACATCGCTATGATGTTCTTCTTTCTTTCGTCCTGCTGCTTCTGCAACGGTGTCCGAAAATCATAATTAAAATTTTCTCCCATTTTATTTGTATTTTAAATTATTTTCTTTATCTTTGCAAATGAGTTTTTAAACTCGCTTTGTAATTCGGTTGCAAAAATACAAAAAGAAAATTGAAAAACAATTGTTTTATGGTTGTTTTTAGTAAGTTTTTAATTAATTTTAAATTGATTTACAATTATGAGTGGAGAAGAATTAAAGCAGTATATAAAGCGTTCGGGCTTGACAATGAGCGATGTAGCTAGAGAACTGGGTACTACACCACAGAATGTGCAGGCTCGTCTTGGTCGTAAAACTATAAAAATTGATTTTATCCAAAAGATAAAGGAAATCATCGACAAGTGTGCCCCTCCCCTCCCTGCTGAGATGGAAGCGGCTGTTATCGGTTCAAACGTCAACGGCTCGAATAGTTCCAATGTCTCCCAGTCGCTTAGTAGTGATGCTGCACTGCAGGCTAGGGTCGAAAGCTTGGAAAGTGAAAATTCCTTTCTTCGAAAGCAAGTTGAAACACTGCTTGCCATTGTCGGTCAGAAATAATTTAGTAACTTTGCAGCGCAATGTGGATAGAAAAATTAGGCTCGTACTTCGTTGATGTGTCGAAATATATCTTGACTGGTGTCGTGATTAGTTCGCTATTCAAGGATTTCGAGGATAAAGTATTAATTTATATAGTTGGAATCGCCCTAGCCTTCCTCTGCTTGGTCGTGGGTCTCGTACTCAGCAACAAAAAGGATGGAAAGGGCAAAAAGGAAAAGGAGAAATAAATTATGGGAGTATATTTAGCTTTCTTGTTCGTGGGAGTGCCTTGTATGGTGTTCCTCGCATTCTGTCTCACTAGAAACGGAAAAAAATGGCTTAGACAAAACAACTTGCTTTAGCCTATGGAATTAGCAACTTTATTTATGTTCATAGGTGCGGTTATCGGCACAGGTCTCGTGATTTGGTCTAAGACGAAATCTGGCGAGAAATGGCTGCGTGAACTTTAGTTCTCGCTCCAGGTACAATATCAACTAAAATTCTAAGTAACGATGAAAGATGAGGATTTCATAGAGCGGAAGGAGAAGGTTCTTCTTGCCGCCCTCGGGAAAAGCTGGCTATGGAAAGCCAGCAGGTTGATAATAGGCATTATCCCTCCAGTGGGTGCGCTTGTAATGCTGGTTCACTGCACTCTGCTCTCGTTCGGCATTCGGGCAAAACTCACAGAGTGGATATTCGACTGCTCGCTGTTCGGGTTCATCGCCTGGATCATTTGCAGTCTAGCCTATGGCTTCTGCTGGGTGCATCGAGCGTTCGCTACCTACGGAGTGCTGATTTCGTTCTGCATCGACTTCCAGCGTTCCTTCGGGTTCGGTGTTTTGCGCCAGCCGCTCCACCTGCTGATGGTCGCCCTAGGGCTGCTGCTCTTCTTCGTCTTCATCAAGAAAAAGGCTTGGAATGAGTTCTACGACAGAAATATAAATCATTTAAATAAATAGCGTATGGGAAGTTTTATTAATGGACTGGCAAAGGGTTTCGTTCGCTCTGCTGTCAATCAGGTAGGGAGGGATGCTGGTCGTGTTGTCAGCAATAACATCTACGGTGACGCTCACTCTATTCCGCACCGCAATGTTTCTGGTGGTGGTGCTGGTCGTGTTTCCAGCGTTGGAAAGGTAGAGGATGAAGGAATCCAGCCGATAGTCCCTTCTGTTGGTGCTGCTTGGTTTTGGGGTTTCGTTGGTTTCGTGTTTAGTATCATCGGTGGAGTTGTCCTGCTGGTTGTTGGCTACAGAAAGCTGAAAAATAAACATACCGCCTATGGCTGGCAGTATACATCGCAGGCGGTCTATGTCGCTGATGGTCGCTACAAGAGAGGGGAACGATACGATGGGCATCAATTGACTAGGCGCAAGGTTGAGGTTGAAGCTGATGATTACATCATAGCAAGAAACGAGAAGATAGCAAAGATTTATCTATACTTTGGCTTTGCTGCTGTTCTCGGATATATCCTTGTAATGTTAGTTATGCCGAATGTGCCGAATTGATTACCTTCTCACCTACGAGGAATACCTGCCAGTGCTCACCCCTTCCGAGGTGGATGGGCTGCTGGCTTCTCGACCATCACTGGCTCAGTTGCAAGACTGGTCGCAAAGATTGAATAATCATCGGGCAAGGCTTGAAAGCGTTTTCGGTCGTGCCTACAAAAAGATAAAATAATATGGAAGATAAAAATCTGATGTCCGCTGATGTGGATATAGTAGTTCGCTTCTTCTCTGCCATCGACCGCCTGAAGGCTGATGGTTGCATTGGCGGTCTCAAGACGATAACCGACCGGTATGGTATCAACCGCTGGAACATCATGTCCCTGCGAGAAAAGCCTGCCGAGTACTACGGTCGCTTTCGTCCGTCTTGGGTTCAGTTCCTAGTCCGTGATTACCACATCAACCCATACTGGCTGCTCCTTGGCTCGGGAGAGTTTTATGCAACTGGTTTCACGTCCGAAATCGTGAAAAACCTGAATAAAAACTGCACAAGAAAAAAGCAGCCTGCATAAGTTTTTAATTTTCAATCATTTAGAACATACGTTATGATTTTAAGTACAACTTTACTGGTTTCCCCAGTATTTAAAGGGGTTCTTTGATGCTCTGATAACTTGAAAATGCCGCAATCATGCACCACGTTGCACCATTGCGGCTCTTAACGCTGAAAATAAACTGAATAAATACTGCACGGAATTATGGCAACACTGAGATTATATCTTGATACGAGGGTAAAAAGGCAGGATGGTACGTTCTCCATCCGGCTTGCCGTCAACCATCACGGTGGGACTGCCTTCATATCCCTCAATCAATACTGCAAGAAAGATGAGTGGGATAAAAGGTCTTGCAAGGTGCGCAAGCGTCCCGATCGTGATGCTATCAACGACTTCCTGCTTGACCGTCTGAATTTTTATAATAGAATGATGATGAAGGCGCAATGCAGGGAAACATACCGGGGCGATATTACGGCTAGGGAACTCCGGGACTTAATCATGCTTGAAGCCGAGCCTGCAAGGGAGAAGGTCGCCCTGCTTCGTGATGGCTTCATTGCCTACGAGGGAAGGAATCTGAAAGAAAATACTATAAACAGATACAAGTACACTTGGGCAAAGATTGAAGCTTTCATCGGGAAGGAAAAAGCGGCTCTGCTTACATACGATGAGATTAACCGCTCTTGGCTTGAGGACTTCGATGCGTTCATGGCAAAGGAAGGCTTGTCCAGGAATACCAGAACCAGCAGGATGCTCTGTATCGCTGCTGTCTTCAACTTGGCGATAGATAATGAGCAGACGAAAAACTACCCCTTCCGCAGGTACAGTCTCCGGCTTGAGACAACGAAAAAGCGAGATTTGTCCGTTGAAGAAATCCGCTCTATCTTCGAAGCTGGTGGTGATGAACTGGTCGACATGTTCCTGCTGATGTTCCTGCTGATTGGTATCAATGTGCGTGACTTGTTTGCCTTGACAAAGGAGAATATCGTCCGTGGCAGACTGGAATACGACCGGGCGAAGACTGGCAGGCATTACTCTATCCTTCTTCATCCAGAAGCTCTCCGAATCATCGAGAAATACCAAGGGGAAAAGAAGCTGCTTCGTTTCTCGGAGCATTTCAAAAATGTTGATTCTGCAACGGTTATGATAAACAAGAAACTAGCAAAGGTTCGCCCAGGGCTTACTACGTACTACGCTCGCCATACGTGGGCATCTATCGCCTTCAATCTTGGTATACAGAAGGACGTGGTGTCGCTTGCGCTTGGTCACTCGTTCGGTGTCCGGGTAACTGACACATACATCAATGCGGACTTGTCCCGTGTGGACGATGCCAACCGCAGGGTTATTGATTACGTGCTGTACGACAAAAAATAGCCTTATTTCTTGCGAATTTGCCGCAGAAACGGCTCAAATTGTTTTCGTGGATAGCTTTACGTGCTTACCACGTAAGCGGCACAGAACGCAAAATTCGGGGTAAATCGGGAAAAGAGCATAAAAATACCCCAGCGGTGAAAAAGTCGAGCCGCTGGGGTAATAAGTGGAGACCACTTTAAACATTCAGTGATGCAAAGGTACGCTTTTCCTTTGAAACCACCAAATTATTTACCAAAAAATTTCTTTCTCAACAAATCATTGATGAATCGTGACTTGTTAGGCAATGCGTTGAGGAAAGGCAGCAGGTCGTTGTCTATCTGTATGCCAACCAGCTTGACCGTTGCGCCAGCACCCTTCTTCGTTCTCTTGATGTTTCTTCTATTATTCTCCATATCCGCCATTTTTTACTGGTTCTCCATTTACTCGCAAGAGGTTGCGCTGCTCGACGCTGCACTTCTTCGGGTGCTTGTGTGGAGTTCCATCCTTCTTGCAGGTCTCGCCTTGATATACCAGGCAAGGCAAGGAGTTGTAATCGTAGCCTCTACGTGAAATACCCCAGCCTTCAACCCTTATCGTGTCGAAGCAGTCGCTGATATAATCGCCAACCTTAACCGGGTTGTGCTCCGTGGCAAATTCCTTTGCCAGCATTCTTCTTTCATTCTCTGCCTTCACCTTGATTCTGTGCAGGGCTTCTCTGTACTCTTGTTCTGTCATTGTCTTCTGTCTTTTTTTAATTGTCTGTCCAACTTCGTTTTCATTCGGTTCATCTTGTGCTCAATCTTGCCAATCTGCTTATAAGATAACCACTCCGGCTTGATATTCAACTCCAGCCATAACTGGCGCATTTCCTTGCAATGCCGGGCGATGCTCGGGAAATAGAGGTGTCGCCAGTATGGATAGCGAAGGAAGTACTTGCAATCGGATAGCATACGACCAAGCATCATGTATTTATGCTTTTGCCCTTCTCCAAGACAGACAAGCCTTCCGTTGTCCCCGATCCACAGCATTGCGCCTTCTCCCTTCCAATTAAAGTCGAAAGCCTTGCTTACCGGATAATAATAGCCATCGAGCACCGTACCTTCCTCTAGGTCTCGCCCAATCTCTCGCAGGCAGGTTCTTCCCCAGCTGGTCGTTACCTCGACCACTGCTTGTGCTGGTATCTTGTCGTATTCCTTCATATCTTACCAAATTTAAATTTCTCGTTCAGTGATGTAATACTTGTATGTCACTCCTCCCATTTTAACCTTGAAGTGTCGGTCTCCTTCTTCCATCATTTCTGCATGTGGGTTGTTCCTGAAGGTTTCCTTGATTCGAGAAAACTCTTCCTCCATTATCTCCTTGGTTCTGTAGTCTTCGATGTGGCTATCAACTTGCCCAAGGCTATTTTTGCCGTTCAAAATGTACTGTTTCATATCTTGATATATTGTGCAGGGCTTGCGCCCTGCTGGTTAATAATTCTGTTGAAATTGTTATCTGTTTATTCTCTCAAAGCAATGTTCGGAAGGTGTATATATCTCCCTGCCAGTCGCCCAGTTAATGTAAACTTTAAATGCCCCTACGTTGCGCCCGAACGCCTTTGCTTGCATCATTCTTTGTTTTTTGTTGTCGAACTCAATTTCTTTTATCCCTACAACATTTCTCTTGCGGTCTTCCGCTCTTAAAAGTGCTAATTCCATAATTGTCTTATTTCTCGATGAACACCCTGATGTTCTGTCCTCTTCCGCTTCTACAGAAGTATCTTGTTCCATCAACTGAATAATCGGTATCTCCACCGCTGCAAACGTACTCTATACCTTCCTTATTCCAGTAGTGCTGACCTTTTGTTCTTACCTTTGCCACTGTCACCTTTACCATATTTGACGTATCCATATTCTTGTCGTTTTGTGCAGGGCTTGCGCCCTGCTGATTAATACTTTTCAATCCAATACTCTGTTGTACGATTCAATCCTAAGCATGCAAATTCAGTCTTGAAATAACCTTGACGTACCCAGTGTGGGTAAAAATTATCGGTTTTTTTATATTCCCTAAACAAGCCGTTCAAGAATTGCTCTGCCTTGTCCTTGCGTGTAAAGTTTGCCAGCTCATCGATTTCCTCGCCTTCAACCTGTTTCTTGATGTAATATTTTGCTCTTGCCATTGTATTGTCTCCTATCTTTGAATTATAAATTGAATACCTGCCCAGTCTGCAATGTTGTTGCTCTGCTGCAATCTCTTATTCTCCATATCAATCAAGATTGCTTCTGTCTCGGATATCTGTTTTCCGTTTACAAAATACTTCTTCATAGCTTCACCCTCCCTTGATTACTTAGCATACAATGTTACAACAAGTCCTCTTCTGAGTGCGCAGCGGCAAGCGTCCATACCTGCCTTCAATGCTCGCTTGATGAACTTATTGAAGAGTTCTGCACCGATGAGCTTCAAAATTCCGCTTACTCCTACGAGTGTGTTTATCTTCTTGCCATCCTCTGTGCGTCCGAAGACCTTGATGCGAAAGTTTGAGTTGATAAACTTAGTTGTGAACTCTAAAACGTTTGAATTTGGCTTTTTCATTTTTCTCTGGCTTAACCGTGTTGCCTAGGGCTTAGTTACTGAATGTTTAATGTGCTTATCTCCTAAACACGATGCAAAGATATTAATATTTTTCGGTTCTACCAAAACTTTTTCCGAAAGATATTAATATTTTAACTTTTATTGGCTGTTTATGTCGTAAGCACAGCTATTTTCGGTACGTTTTCGGTCGTTTTCGGTACGTTTTCGGTCGTTTTCGGTACGTTTTCCACGCTCTATATAATAATAACCTGCACGCATTAGCTAGAATGAATATAATCTAACTCTCATATCCCCTACCCCCTTTTCTCTCAATGAAAAGTGTTCTTCGCACAAAAAATGGGCAGAAAAACGCTCTCCTGCGCTTCCTGCCCTTTTAAAGATTGATATTATGATTGAACCTATTGAACTCTCTTCTTGATGCGCTCCTTTATCCAGCAAACAGCAAAGATTGCCAGGAATAGCAATACGCAATCGCCAGCGAATAATCTTATCTTATGCCATGTGCCCGCTGGCTTCTCTACCTCCTTGGTCTTGTATCGGTTCACGTAATACTTGTCCTTTACGGTGTCAGTTACGAGAACATAGGTATCGCCTACGATGGTGTCCGTCTTGGTTGTCGTCTTCCATCTGGTGGTCGTAAGATTGTGCCACCGCTCCTTGATTACGGTGTCGCCCTTGATGTATACCAGCACGCTGTCCTGCCTGAATACGCTGTCGTGCTGCCGGGTGTCCTGCCAGTGGATCTGTCGCTGGTTCACGCTGTCACGTCTTACACTGGCGTGTGCGCTATCGCGATAAACCGTGTTATTTTGGGCTGTTTTAGCGCAGGAACAGCCAAAAATCAAAAGTGGGGTAATTATAAGCATGGCGAGAAATAACGCCACAGAACGCAAATTTCGCCCTTTTCTTGAATTTTCCATACTTTATAAACGTTAGATTGATATGTTTATTACGCAAGCACCTTGATTTTCAAGGCTTCCTTGGCTCGCTTCAAATACTTCTCGCATGATACCAGTCCCTTGTAGCCTCCGTTTATCTTCTTGCGGATAGCCTTCAAGTTGTCTTGGTCTGCCAACTCATTGCAGCCGAAAGTGTCGAATACCCACATCGAGGATTTCGTTGCTCCCAGAGAACGCTCCAGGAGTTCGGGACTGCCCACAACATCGAAGCCGCAATAATTGGCATACTTCCGGTAGTTGGCTCGCCCGGTAATCTGTATCAATCCTCTGCCCTTATACTTCACGCCATCGCCCTGCTGGGTGTTTCCGAGGTCTTTCCTGCCCTCGTAGGCTCTGCCGCTTGCCAGTTCTTTGGTGTATCTCAACTCTCCGCTTTCGTGGGCAATCTGTGCGAGGTAGTGCGCCATTCGCAAAGGAGTATTAATGTGGAAATGCTCTGCCCATCCATTGATGATTGGAAGATAGGTGTCTGCCCTGCTGCCTGCATTCGGCATTACCTTTATTAGTTGCGCTCTAGTTATCCTCATTATCTCCTCCTTTCTTCCTTTCTTCCTTCATTATCTCGACAACCGCCTTCGCTATTTCGTCCTTATTCTCGAGGATCACCTGCATCGTGCGGTCTTGCTTTCGTATCTCTGCCTTCTCGTATGCCTTTTCGCGTATGCTCTTGAACTCGCACAAAAGCAGATACACCGTCCAGGCGATGGCGAACATAGGGAAGGGAGTGATAACACACGTAGCCACGTCCATAAGCGCAGCGATGAGAAATGTAGGAAAATACTTCTTCGCTTTGTCGCACGTCTTCTTCAACCCGGTTGACGTTCTTGCAACATGCAGTTCCTTCGCCTTCTGTATGCCTGCTATCAGGTCAATTGTCATCGCTATCAGAATTGTAGCGAAACAGATAAAAATTACTAGGGCGCACAAATAAAGGTGGTGCACCTGAAAATCGTGAAATACTTCGCTCATATCAATTTATTTTTTTGGTTATTCCAATTTCTCCCAGTCGATGGTCACACCCTTCCCGATGATGTCTGCCGTCCACCTGCAGAATGCCATACCCTCGTATCCGTCCGGATCACTGGCTACGGCAATAGCATACTGTACGCAGTCGCTCTCGGTCTTGATTACCTTCGGGTAGAAGTCCGCATAAGCCATATTAGCCAAATAGAGAATATCCCCGAGGGTTGTGCCCTTGGAGATTATCTCGTTGTTTGTCGCCAGCCGGATTTCGTCTACCGTCCATCGGTGGCTCGTTCCGTCTACGTTCTTCATCTGCTCGCTTGCCTTGATTGCTAGCTGTTTCGTGAAGTGGTAGCCGTGCTTGGCAACGTATGCCACATATCCACTGGCTCCCATGAGTGCCTTTGCTGCCTTCTCGTATGGCAAGCTGTGGATGATGTCGTGGTCTTGGTGTTGGTGTCGCTCTTCCTCGCTATCGCAAGAATGGCGCAAAACGATGATTTTCTTCATTGTGCGCCCTCCTATCCTAGTTTGTCGAGTAACTGTTTAACCATGCCACGAATGCCGCTTATATCGCCCTCAAGTGCCTTGAAACGCTTTTCGGTTTCCTGCTTTTCCTTGATTGCCGGGTTCAAAGCTGCAAGAAGTTCCTCGCCCTTGGCTTTCCGCTCCTTGCTTGGCTCGTATGCCTTGATTATCTCATCTGCTTCATTTACCAATTTCCCAACTTCTGGCAAAAGGTCTGCCTTGTCGGTTGCCAGTACGATTTCGCCTGCATAGGTAACTCCAAGGTGTTCGGGTATGGTGTAGATGGTCTGCTTTCCCTCCACCTCGATTGTTACGTCTCGCATTGGCTGTCCGCTGCTGGAAATGGTTGCGATGCCAGTGTTGATGTGCGGATGGTTGTCTACGACCTTGCCTTCCTTAACTTCCACCGTCTGCTTGTCTAGCAGATAGACCGGGTGATTTCTTTGTATATTCTTAAATTCCATAATGCGCTCTTTTTAGATAATTCGATAAATAGACAAAAAGGGGTCTCACTGCTAAAACAGCGAGTTGCCCCTTGATAGATTTTGTTAAGACCTCCTACGCTCCAGTTGTGGTCGTGGTGGTCTTCAGCTGCTGGATAATGAAACCAGTCTGCTCTCTGCGCTTGCTGTCCTCCAGCTGGATGCGAAGGTCTTGCTCCCAGTGGTTGTTCAGAACATCAACGATGCGCTGGGTGTTGTCCTTGCCCGAGTTCTTCAAGTCGCAAACGACCGTCTGGATGAGGTTGCCGAGGTTACTGATACCTCGCTCCAGCCCAGTATTGGTGTAGCAGAACCCCTGCTGCATTGCGTTGATGATGTCCTTCTGCCCCAGCTGGTTCTCGTAGCCCATACGGTTGATGTTCTGCTGGGTGGTGCAGCAACAGTCCTTCAACTGCTGGATGATGTTGAGGTTTCCGAGGTTCGCTGCGTTGATTACTCGCTCTGCGCTGAAACCAACCTTGCCGCCTACATTTTGGATTGCTGCCTGCACGCCACAGACTGCATTCTGCAGCTGGTTCATATCGCAGTTAAGGTTCTGCGCCAGCTGACCAAGTGCAACATTGTTGCCCTTCACTGCGTCCATCAGGAGAGCCGTATTATTGCCGTCCTGCATCTGTGTGCGAAGGCTCGCAATCTGATTCTGCAATTCCGTGTCCTGCAAATTGCCGCCACGGTTATTCCAATCTCGCATCCAAGCCATCATCATCATATAGGCAAACGGGTTATTCATCCAGTTGCCCATACCACCGTTCATTGCTGCCAGCATAGTCGCTGGATCATTGTCTCTACCTCTAGCGAGCAAGGCTGCTGCCAGGTTGTCATTGCCACCGTCCCCAGTGCAATAAACTTTCTCGATTGTGTCTGCCATAAAATTTTGAGTTAATTACGTTACGGAAACCAAATATTGGAATCCGCTGCAAAGTTACTCTGATTTATGGCTCGCTCCAAAAAGTTAGTACACTGGTATTTATCGAATTATTTTCAAAGAACGCTTTTGGTTATTTTCTTTTTGTTTCTTAAACACAAATCGGCTCTACGTCCTTGTTTAGAAGGGTCGCTTGTGCCGTGGCAAGTCGATAAACTCGAGACGTACTGATATAGGTGTAAGCCATCTTGCAAAGATGCCTAACAGCTGGAACGGTGCGGTTTAATACGGTCGCAGTGGTCGTTATGCTGAATCCTGCGTGTATCATCTGCTCAACGACCATACATCGTGTCATTACGAGATTTTCTGCTCTCGACTTGCCGAGAACGTCTTCTCTCGTAATGCTCAACTCTCCGTTCGGTAGTTCAATGGCGCAACACTTGATTACGTTGTCTATTACTCGCCATAGTTCTTTCTCCTTGTCATTCATCTCTGTTCTCTTTTTATTCATCTTCCTTTGGCTCGTCAACCTCTAGGAAGTCCTCGGGCGTGTCAAGGTGGGGAACGTCCAACTTCTCACCACCAATGAAATACGAATACCCTAGATAAATCTCTTTTCCATAGTTCGTGCCATCTGCGATGCGCTCGAACGTCTTGCCATCATCAGCGATGATGTGCTTGTCGTTGTCTTTGTCTATCTTCATATCCTAATCGTTTATGTTGTTAATTCATACTTCTGTCTCTCCTCGTCCGTCAACTCGCTCCAACCGACAATTTTATCTTGGTAGGTCCTCCAATTCGTTGCCGTCTTATATGTCTCTATTGCCGAATCTGGAACATATATTTTTAACTGACTACTTGCGTTCTGAAATATTAGACTGTCTATAATGCAAGGTGTGTCAGTTCGGACAATGAGCTTCTGCATATTACTACAACCTCGGTAGATGCCTTGATAAGCAGCATTGGACTCTTTGCAAAGTGGCAGAAAACCTACTTTTAAGGCTGTATTTTCGAATACGTAATAAAACGTTCCAGTTTCCACGTTCTTATCGAACAAATTATGTGGGAATTCCTCTAGATTTCGACAATCCTCGAAAAGTCCATAACCATCGTTAGAATTTCTGAAGTTTACTTTTACAAGCTTATCAAAAAGCCCTGCTGGAATTTTCTTTAAGGAAGAGCATTCGGCAAACAAGCTGGCAGCTTCATACAGATTGACTAACGGGTCGAAAAGCCCTGCTGGAATTTCCTTTAAGGAAAAGCAAGCCCTAAACGTACCACAACTACTATAATTATACATTGAGCCCAAATCTGTTATCGGTTCGAACAGTTTGGCTGGTATCTCTTTAAGCTTATGGCAACCTCTGAAAAATGAATAGATATCACCGCTGCCATTGTAGAATAAATCATCGGTGATGTATTCCAATTTTCCTTGTCCATGTAAATAATTAATCATAACCTTTGAGTTGCCGATGCCCCAAAAAGCCAAAACGGTGTCATCTTTAAAATAGATAGTTGCTTTGCTATCGTTTACGGAATCAATAGAGATGTTATGCAAAGAATTACCATCAGTATATGTATGCGAATACTCGGAATTTGTTGTTCCATCACCCCAGTCCGTAATTATTCTGCCACCTGCCGAGTATATCAGAATAGCTGTGCCCATTACCAATAATTGCATCTTGCCGTCAGGCTCTGGCTTCATCGTCATTATGTCAAATTCAATATCGTACGACTTTGATATTGTCGTGTCCGATTCAGACTGAATGGTTCCTCTATCTTCGCCTCCACTATATCGGATAACGTAATCGTAGCGTTCTCCTTCTGTCAATGGCACTTTTACAGTTCCCGAAGAAAGGTCGTATGTCAAGCCATTGATTTCCACAGTCGCTCCTTTTATTGCTCCGTACTGACTTACCACGTTGAAGGTGGCGAATATTGTTTTCAGTACGGTTCTTGCTGTGATTGTCAAATGAGGGTAAAGACTCTTCATTCTCTCGATGTCTTCCTCGCTTGCTTTAAGTGCAACATATTTTCCGCTCAAATATGCGATTGAAGTGTACTCCCCATTGTCTCCGACACCCTTAATGCTCGACAGCTTGTTGAGTATTGCGAAATTGGCTTTCTGTGCATTGATGTTGGTGAATCTTACGTATACGAGTGCATTGTCCGAGGAAAGGATTTTCTCGGCAATGTCTAGTGGCTCGATATTCGGGCAATTCTCTATAACAAGCGTGGTTACGTTTTTCCACGAATCTACTGATAGACCAGTACCAAGCTTTGGCTGGTTCTTTAAAGTCAAGTTGGTAATGGTGGCTGGGAGTTCCAAAATTCTAAGCACTCCACCCTCAGCAAGATTCACGGCTGTAGCCTTCGTTCCCTTCGCATACACTTCCTCTATGTTCTCGCAACCGCTCACGTCAATGCTTGTGATAAAGTTTGGACAGTTCTGAATGTCCAGCTTGCGCAACTTCGCATTGTTGCCCAGTGAGAGAACGCTGAAGTTTTGATTTTGATAGCCTGCCTTGGAAGAACCGATAATTAACTCCGTGATGTTCGTTGCCTTCGATACATCAACCGTGCCAACGTATAGAGCCGACAAGTCGCCAATAGTCTTAATCATAGAAGCATTGTAGATAATGGTCTCGGTGTCGTTGAACTTGATGCCAGCAGGTGCAGTGATAGTCTTCACTTCTCCCTCTCGTATTCTCTCACTCTTGGTCACGCTACCCCAGCGAATAGTTCCATACATTGCCGAGAACGCACCGATGGTGATGTCTGCCTTTGGCTCGACACCAGCCCACACGCTAGGTGTGTATGTTCGGAAAGTAATGTAGTCAGACAAAGAAGAGCCTGCCTGGAACTTAGAATCCATGTACTTGAATCGGTTGTAGAGCCACCATCTTCTGTGTGCATCTCGGCTACCTTGGAGGGCATAGAGAAACGCACCAGTCTTCACGGTCTGTGCAGTTCCAGTGGAATAGTCAGTATATCCGTCAATCAAAGGCGATTCGTACTTGAAGTACCCGTCCTCATTATAGACGCTCTCGCACCACTTGTCGCTCTGTCTTGTGTTGCAGAACTCGATAATCTTGTCGTAGCTTAGAATGCCCTTCTGACGCAAGTCTTGGTACATCTTCTTGATGTCGGAAGAAAAAGCCTGCTCCACAAGCTCCCAAAGCAAGGAGTTTGCACCGTTCCATACATTCAAGTTACCGATAACGTCATGTATTTCTATATCGTAGCTAAACTGTATTGCACCCTCGTTATTGATACCAAAGACCGTATCGTTATCATAGAAGATAAAAATCCACTTTCCACCAACATAAAATGTTAAGAACTGGTTCTTCGCCCTTTGGTCAACCATTCCGAAAACCAAAGTGATGAGGTAATAGAAGAGAATTGTCTTCTTATCGAAATGCTCAGCGAACTCTGCCTTGAACTTCTCTATATTGTCCTTGCATGAAACCACCCAAGTGAACACTTCCCTCATGTGAGAAATATCCTCGTTTCCATCTGGATAACGACCCTCGAAATCATTCTTCCAGCTATCATCTGAAAAGTCTGCCGAACGGAAATTCGAGCGGTCGCTGGTGTTGTTCAGAAACTCCCACGATTCATCCCCCTCTGCAAATCCGAATGTGTTCTCTGCGCTCTTGTCGGTGTTGAAATTGTACTTGCCGATGAACAGAGGTGTATCACCTGCCTTGCTTCTGTGGAAAATCAAACATGGCTCTCCATATACGGTCGTACGGATGAGCGAGTTCTTTTTCTGTGGCTCTGTCTGTATGCCCGCCTCCTTGAGCATCCAACCGATATAGTTAGCTAAACCGGTATTGTGTGTACCACTGCTCTCGGCAAAGTCAGCCTTCCAACAGAAATTTGCTGCTGGTAACACTGCCTCCTCGTTTAGCGTGAACATGTCTTGATGCTTTCCGCTCTCCGTCATATTGAAACCCTTCTTAAACTGCCCCTTATAGTTCTTTCGTGGGTAGTACTGGGAAGATGTACCCTGCACGTTCAAAACAACATCATCGGCAGTAAAACTCTTCTCTGGATGGTTCTTGTCAACGTACTCAATGCTCACAGTTTTCTTGTCTCCCTTAAACTGCGATAACTCGCCAGTAATGATAAGGCAAGGTATCTGCTCCAGCATCTTAGAATAACTCAAATTGCCGTATGTATCATAGACTTGATTACGGTTGAAAATAGTCAGTTTCTTGTCTATATCGTCCATATCTGCAATATAGTTATCCAGTAGCTGCTGTGCATTGAGGTTGTTAGAGTAGCTCCTGATATTGTATATGTCTATTGTGGCTGTAGATGATACTACGGTTATGTCCACTGGCGATGGCTGAACGAATCCGTCGTTGGCTGGGTATTGCAGTGACTGAGACTTAATACCGTTGATATAAATCTGCATCAATCGGTTGTTGGCTCGCTTTTCAACCACGAAGGACACACGTACTCGCTCGTCCTCCTTGTACTTGGTCTCCAGTGTGGACTGTTCCGAAGTTAGGGATATTGTGTTCGGTGTCAACTGCAAACCAATGCCACCCTGCTGACAAGATAGAACAACACTTTCATAGTCCGTCACTTGGCGAACAGCAAACTCAATCTCTATGGTCTTTCCAGTCTGCCTAATGTCCTTGGAGAATAATTTCAAAGGAATAGTCATTGCTGCTCCACCGCTCAATCGCATGGCTGTGTTGCCGTCCTTATCGACTATCCATCCGTTGGTTATGTAGTTCATTTCGGAAAACGAAGCCGCAATTCCGTTGTTCTCCCATGTTTCTCTGTCTGTGTCTTGGTTGCTCCTTCCCTGCGATGTCAGGAACAACTCGAGATTCTGAGTTTCTGCCTCTGATGTAATAGAAGACTTGTCTACAGCCAATGGGAATGTCTTGCTTACACTTCTGCAAGTTATCGTCATGGTGGCATCGCCTTGGCTCATCGCCTTGTATACCCACGATTGCTTAGTGCGGTCAACCTTTCGGGTTGCCACGATGGAGTCGTTAATCTTCAAAGCAATGTCTGCTGGGTTGTTCAGTGGGTCGTAAACCACAAAAGGAATAGAAACCGTCTCGTACTGCTTCATGTATATACGTTCTATAGTGCTAGCAATGATTGGGGTCTCGTTTCCTTGCTCGATACAGACGAGTGCAAAGTTAAGATGGTTACTCTTCAGTTCCAAACCCTGCACTGATGCGGACAAATAAACTTCCAGGCTATGCGCTCCGTGCGCTTGCGCTGGAATATCAAAGGTCTGCTGACGGTTGTTGACCTCAGTTTCTTCTTGGTGTATCTCCTTGCCGTCCAAAATAATGTGGACGGTCTTCTTGATGTTGCCGATAGGGGTGTAAATGAAAGGGATAACACCATCGTATGCAGTCACGCTGTCGAAGCTGGAAGATACCATAAGGTTGACCATCGTTACTTCGTAAACATAGCTTCTAGAACTTCCCTCCCCGTTGTCGATAGTGAATCTGATTTCCGTAACGTCCTCCCCGATGTACTTAGTTACGTCTATAGTGTATGTATTACCAGAGCGCAAGGTTATTCGCTCACGCTGCGTACCTGCAACATAGACCGTGCAAGACCCGCTCATCTGAGAAAGGTCTTCTTCGTTCTCGTAATAAGACAAGTATTTAAACTTAAAAGTCTCGGCACGCCCAGCGGTCGTATACTCGCTAGGTGTGACGAATATCGTATTTTTCATTGTCGCTTGTGTCGCTCCGGTGTTCGGAAGCTGAACTTGCGATACAACTAAATCTTCGTACTTTTCCGTGTTGGAATTGTACTTTCTCATGGATGCTTCATCTGCGAAAATTTGCAAAAACTTCTTATCTTTAATCTGCACGCATCCACCCTTCTTGGCGAAGGTATTCTTGATGAGTTCCTGCACTCGCCTGCCCGACACCGGCAAGTTTCCAGTGCTGGAATCCCCTCCCCAGTTGGTGGAAAGGTTTATAGGGTTGTCATAAACTTTTGCCATTGTTATTACTTTTAATTATTTTTCCATGCTTCGCTATCAATCCACGGTTTAGAGTCTATCCAGTGCCCGCTCCCGAAGCAAGAACGGACTGCTTGCCAAACAAGCCTCGCTCCTCGATAAACCGCTGCGATAACCTTGCCCTTGGCTTGTATTATCGCTATGTCATGCCCAAATGCCCGAATCATACCTATTCCTCCTCGTAAACAAAATAAATCTTGCTTTCGTCCTTGTTGATGGAATTATACTCGCTTTCCCCAAGGACTAAAAGGCTGTCTTCGTGCTGACCGATATGATTTACGATGTCCTCTAAAAGCCCTCCGACACGGTCTGCGGTATTGCAACCGACCTCCGTCTCGTTCTTGACCTTTTGAGCCACCTCCCGCATTTGGGAAATTGTCTTGATTACTGTGTCTGCCATACGCTCTAGTCTCCTATCGCATGCACATGCGCCCTACTACCTCTAACTGGGCTTATCTGCTTGCTCTTTGCGTGATACTTAAGATAATATAGGCAATCGGATAAATACCCTTCTGCCAGTCCCATGATGTCGTTGTATTGCTTGTTGTTGGTTATGTCCTGCACATGGTCGGAATATTCGTCTCTGTGACGCATCCCGCCCGCACGGCTTATAATTGTTCCATCGGCTCGCAATAACTTCGCATACGTGAAATAAGCGACCGCCTTGCGTACACCGTTACAATACCTTAGCTTCTTGAATTCGTTTCCGTCCTCGTCTCTCTCCTTGGTGTCCCACTCGCCTCCGTCCAAGAATAAATCGGGGACAAAAGAATCATCGAAGGTGTTGTCCCATGGGCAAAGTCCGATTGATGCCTTGAAGTTCGCCCAGCCGATGGCTGGCAAGATAAAGGCATCCTCGCATTCTCGGATAAACTTCTCCACATCATCCTCATCAAGGTGTGTGCTGGTCGGTCTTGCAAGTTGCTTGAACTGCTCGACTGTCAATAATGGTTTACGTTCAATCTTTGGCATGGTCATTCGTTTTTGATGGTGTTGTTTCCCGCCTCGCTGCTGATATACTTCAACGGCTGTAGCTTCGGGTCTAGGTTCTGAATGGATGGGTCGTGCCAGCTATTCAGAACCTTCTTGAAGGCTCGCTCGATGAAACGCTGCTCGGTCGTTACCTCTCCGGCATAGTATTCGTAAGCGTCCTGCATAACTTGTCCGCTGAATCCCAGCTTGCCAATACGAATTGAGTAGAAGAGTTCTTGATGGAACTGTGCGTAGATGCGCTCGATAACGCTGCTGTCTGTCACGGAAAACTCCTTGTCGAAGTTCTTCGTAGGGAAAGCAATAACCTTCGGTTCGTCTTCCTCGTTCTCAACCTCGACCGCAAGAATCTTCGCTGTATTCTCGTCCCCTTGGAACTGCAAAAGGTCTTCATCGGAAATCATCTGTCCGCTCTCCACCTCTTCGCCTTCCTCGTTAAACTTCGGCACGCCCTTCTTGGTTACGAGCATACACGATACGAGGAAGTTGTTTCTCACGTTTCGCATCTTCACGTTTCCCAGTCCCTCATCGGTCGAAATCTCAGTGATGGCTGAATCGTAGCTGGCTGTAGGATAAATAAACTGTCCGTCTAGGCTCTGCCACAGAATCTGCCCCTTGTAGCTGTCGATGCCTCCTGCGTTTTCAATCTGTTCAAAAACGATGTCGGGGTCGGGGTTGAAGACGTTGATGCGCTCAATAGTCTTCTCGTTCACCATCAACCGCTTTCCGTTCCTCGTTTTCTTCTGTTCCCAGTCAGGATGCAGCAAGACGTGCGCCACGTTCCCCTTGTCGTCTGTCTCTTCCAGTCGGCAATTTTCGAAGGGTACGTGGCTCACGCTCGACACCTGCCCTAGAACGTTGTAGTTTACATGAAGGGCAAAGCCCCCAAACCTAGCTAGGTCGCCCGATACGTTCCGAAGCAAATCGTCTGCCGTGTCCCCTTGCTGGTTCATCGCTAACGCTGCGATAACATCGCTATCGAAGCCGTAGCCCTCAATGAATCGGGCGTAGCGGTTAAGGCACAGCATTGCCGTTCCGCTTGCTTCCGTGATGCGTGCGAGGTTCTGCGGATAAAGATTATCATATCCGTATGCCTGCATCTTGAATCGGCTGACGTAGCCAACATCAACCCTTCGCTTTGGCTTCTTAACTGTCTTAACGTTCATACTGCTTGTGTCGTTTTACTTGTTGTTTTGTTACTCTTCCTTGCCTGCTTTCTCGGCTTGGTCGATGTCTTTCTTCTTGTCGCTGCCTGCTGCTTTTTCGGCAGGATCTTTCCCGGTGGTATCATCTGCACCGCTGTCGCTGCCTGCTGGCTGCTGTTTGTTCTCGATAAGTTCCTCGCTGGGTATCTTCTGAAAGTAGCTCTCCATGTGTGGGTACTTCGTCAGATATTCGTGCGCTACCTTGTCGGTCAGGTTCTCATTCGTGAAAATCTTACCATGGTAGAAATCAGGGCAGGAAATGATAAAACCTGCCTTCATTGCGTAATTACATGTTTTTGGCATTGCTTTTCCTTTTTTGAGTTTTAGATAAATTTCAATCAAAGCATCGTGGTAACACTGCTGGCAGGTTGTCGGGACAAACCGCTTTCGTGTTACCTCGAAATATAGAGTTTCGATAACTGCCTTGGCGGTTGCATCAAAGGGACTGTCGAAACGTGCCTTCAACTCCTCGACCTTGGCTGTTGCTTCCTCGTAGGTCATGGCTTAACCTCCTACGGCTGCTGTTGTCAGACTGGCGTACTTTGCTGCCGTGGTCTCGCTGTCTGTGTCAAAGAAGAAGTAAGCTGCCTTCGGTACGCTCTCCTCTTCCAGCGTGATAAGCCAGCCACCCTCGGTGTCGTCAGAGTACTTGTCGTTCTCGCCTGCACTTGCCTTCAGTGCCTGCGCATATCCGAATACCTGATACTCTGCCTTTCCGTCTGCTCCCTTTGAGAGGTTACGCAGGATGATAACGAACTTTCCGTTCGCCAGTCCGTCAATGATATTGGCGCAAACGTCAGGTGTGTTAGCCAATACCACGACTGCTACGGTGTTCTTCCAGCTGTTGCGATACGTGCCAACGGTCAGCTCTGTCTTGGTTCCAGTGAATGGCTTGCTGCCTTCCTGCCGGATAGCGTATGCTTTCTTGCCAGTCTTCAAAACCAACGATTTAATCGTATTGCCCAATACAACGGACTTGGTGAAGTCAATGTCGTCTCGATTGATGATAAGTCCATCGCCCTCCAGTCCCTTTGTTACTTGGTCTTCGCAAGGGATGATGATGTCTTGGGCGATAAGGCTCTCGCAAGTTGTTGTCATATTAATTCGTTTTAAATTGTTATATCCCCAACACCGTTTTGTGGGTGTTGAGGATTGTCAAATAACTTAATACTAAACTGAAAATTTGGAGCGATTAGTAAGCTGCATGGATCATGTCCTCTTCAAGGAGAGCCGTGCCAATCTTACCGGTAGCATAGAGATAGTTTCTGCGCTCCTTCTGGTCGAACCAGATGTCGAGGTCACTGATGAGATTGTCTGCATCTGTACCAATCATAAGGTGCTTAGGATTGCAGAACACCGCACGGTGTGGAAGGTTGATTGTAGTCTCGCCCTTCTCGTATGCTTTAACCATTCTGTCCCAAATGCCGACACGTGCAATCTTCACTCCGTTGTAGGTCGCTACTTCGAAGCCATCGAACAACTTCTCCCATGGCATAATGTCGTGGTAGGTCTTCTTGAGGTCGTAGGTCAATGCGTCAGCAAGCGAGCGTGTCATGAGCAATACGGCATCGCTGTCGTCAACGATACGTGTGTCTGCATCCATCAGGATGGTGTCTACAAGTGTAGTAGCCGCACCACTCTTGCGCAATGCAGAAATCTGCAATGCTGCCGTGGTCTCGCTGTTGGCTGCAATGGCTGTATGTTTGGTCGCTGTGGCTTCAAAGATGCGCTTGAACAGACCATCGCAGACGTTGAAATTACTGACATCTAAGTCTGCTGTCAGCTTGCCGCCACCTGCACCTGCCAATGCTGCCTCCTTGTCACCCAACCAGCCGAAACGCCAAATCATCTGCAGCATGGCTCGATGGAGTGCATCGGCATAGATTGTCATAAAGTCGGTGCTGGTGAGGTCGCCAATGGCTGTACCAGTCTTCAATGAATACTCAGCGATGGTTCCCTTCAATGCCTCGTAGCAAATCTTAATAGGAATCTCCCACTGTCCGAATTCCCAACGCTTCTGAGAGTTTGCGATACCCTTCTCCTCATAGGTAGGGTCGCAACCGCCACCCTTCTTACCTACCATTTCCATCTCTCCGAGAAGAGCGATAGGGTCTTTCTCTTTGACCTTCTGAATGTTCACGAATGAAGAGAAGTCTTCATCGTTGTAGAAGGTTTCCTGCACGGCATCCTTGATGCTTGCGAGGTTTTCTGGCTCGAGTTTAAGGTTCTCAAGCTGCTGTTTTGTAAATCCTGCCATTATTTTCTTTTGATTTAATGGGTTAATACTTTATTACTTCTTACCCTTTTTGTGGAGCTTGGCAAGTCTCTCCTTGATAGCGTTCTTGCCTTCCTCGACTGGGTTTACGTTGTTGCCTGCGCCCTTGCCGCTTGGCTGTCGCTGTGCTGGCTGGTAGTGGCTGCTGTAGCCTGCCAGCACCTTCTCTGCACCTCCTGCCATCTTCACGGCATTCAGGATGCGCATGTCTTCCTTGCTCTTCGCAAGTTTCTGCGCGCTTGCCAGCTGTGCCTTGGTGTCGTTCAACTGCTGTTTGAGTGCTGCTACCTGCTGCTGCAACTTGGCTACGGTGTCGTTGTCGGTACTTGATGCGCTGCCGCCCTCACCGCCTTCACCGCCCTCATTGTCGGTGTTGTCTGCGGTCTGAATGTCGGTAATTACACCGTCCTCTACAACGATTGTCTTGCCATCGGGCATTTCAAACGTTCCGTCCGGACTTGCCTTGTCGCCAACTTGTGGATCTCCCTCCTCACGCTCTACGGTCAGTGTCTGTCCGTCTGCTGTGTTGAGTTCCATCGCCTTTGGATCTGCCTTGGCTTGTGGCTCTGCCACCGCCTGCTCTGCTTCCTCCAGTGTCTTCACGCCCAACTTAGCGAGAATCTTGTCGAGGAGAGAAGCCTTTACTTCTGTTTTCTTCTCCATTGCTTTTGGATTTTGTTGTTTTGAATTAATAAAATTTTCTATGTTGCGTTTTGATGCGCTTGCGCTGAGTGCTGAAACGGTGCTGCTGATAAGACCTAGGCGCAAAGCCTCGCTGGTATTGATGAAGATGTCCTTATCCATTAAGGCTTGAATTTCTTCCCGGTCGCACTCGCACCGCTCTACGTATGCGTCCACCATCTTATCCTGCCACATCTGCATTTCCTCGCTCTGGTTCTTCAAGTCCTTTGCGTTCAGCTGGTCGCCCAAACACCAGCCGGGAACCCATGGGTTGTGCAGGAGGAAGGCAGCGTTCTCGTATGCCTTGCGGCTCTCCTTTGGTGCTGCGAGCATGATGATTGTTGCCATGGATGCTGCCTTGCCCTCAACGGTGCAGGAAATCTTCTTTCCGCTCTGCCGCAGTCGGTCGTAAATCGCCCAGCCTTCGACCACAGAGCCGCCATTGCAGAAGATGCGCATATCGATGGTATCATCGTCTTTCGGTATGCTTGCTGCAAAAGCATCTATATCCTGAAAGCAGACACAATCACCACCCCACCATTGATACCAAAACTTGTTGTCTTTGCTGTCGATGTCGTTGTATATTCTGAGTTTTGCCATTGAATCGTGATTTTTAAGTTTTAAAACGCTGCAAAGATACGACATTTTTTAATATGTTTATCTCATAAGCAGTTAATTTTTCTAAACAAGCCGAAATTTTGCGTTCTAAGCGGCTTTTATTACCTTGGGTGTGTAACTTTACCACCTTTAAGCGAAAACCGCTCAGAACGCAAATCTAAAAGAAATAACTACACTTTAAATCCTGCCGATATTCTCTATCGTCTGCACTCTACGCTGGGTTCGGTTTATCTCCTCCACGCTCACTACTGGCTGAGGAGCCATCTGATACCCTCTTGCTACAGCTGCCGCCAGCATATCCATGCCGATGTTGCTGCCTCCGTTGTTTACTACGATAGGCACGCCACCGCCTAGCTGGTTGAATGCGGATAATATCGGGCTGAACATCGAAGTCGCCTTGGCGGTCATTACGCTCTCGCCATTACTAAGCCTTGCCGGGATGCTGTCGCTAGTTCCAGTGCCAGAGCCTTGGACGTAGCCACCAGTGGAGAAGCCCTTGACTGCTGCCTTGGCTGCTGCAAACGCTGCCTTGATTAAAGCAAGTTTGGCTGCTGCACTTGCAACTCCTGCCCATCCACCATGAAGAATACTATCTGCAAGAATAGCTGCATAAGTCGCAGTTATTTGCTTCTCTATCGCATCTAGGTAGGTTGTCAGCATGGTTTTTAGGAAATTATGAAAAGTCAGATCCTGGCTCTCGAAAAACGAAGATAAACCATCACCGATTGCCCCGATATAATTGGCTATCATTTGGTTCTGTTCTTGCAGCTTCTTTTGCTTTTTCTTGTTTTCTTCGGCTTGCAACTGTAAAGTTGTATCGTACATTTCCTGCTGTAACTGATTCTGCACGGCTGCATAGTCCTTGTATGCGTCCAGCTTACTCTGAAGGAAAGCCTTGTATCTCTCCAGCTTGGCTGTTTCATCTTCCTCTCCAGTGCCACCGTTCATAATGTCCGAACGCCTGCGCTCCTTCTCGGAATCCTCGAACTCCTGGTTGATGGCATCGGCTATCTCTTTTGCTTGGTTCTTGATGTCCGCTTTCGCCTTTATCATGATGTCGAGCAGCTTTGCCTGCATTTCCTGCGCCTTTTCTGCTCCGATTTGCCCTGCCGCCACGTATGCGTCAATACTCCTAGCCACCATGTTCTTCTCCAGCTGTTCGAGGTCGTTGCTGTAGTCTCGGTCGTTGCTGTACATGTCTGCGAGGTATCGCTTCTTTGCGTCCATTACTTGCTCGTTGTACTGAAACTGTATAAGTGCAATCTGTGCCTGCAATTCTTTCTCCTGCTTCTTCCTGCGCTCTGCCTCTGCCTTTGCTTCCGCTTTCTCCTTGGCTATCTGTGCCTTTGTCTTGGCAGTGCTTCCCTTGGCTGCTGGTGTCGTTCCCTTGTTTCCGTTCGTTGGCTCGCTGCTGGTCGCTCCACCGTCTAGGTTCGCAAGTTTCAGATGGTTCAGTCTTCCATTGACGGTGTTCTCGAATCCGTCAGCGAAGGAGTTTCCTATCTCGATACCAGCATTCTTGATGTCATGCCATGCTTCCTTGATAGTGCCGGAAATGTCGAATATCTCCTTGAATCCCTTCTGTGCCTTGGATAGGTCGAATGTAACGATACCTTCGAGAATATCAAGCATGCCCTTGGCTGCAAAGCCCATCCTCTTGAATGCGTCTATTCCAAGATTGCATACAAGCTTGATTGCGTTCCACATCAAGCGGAAACTTGTGCCGAGTGTATTGATTACCCCTCGCAACAGAAGGCTGTCATTGTACCAGTCGATGAAGTAGTTGATGGTGTTGAACAAACCCTTCATTATCTGAACGAGAATCTTCGTGCCGAACATCTTGCCCTTCTCGATCATCTCCTCGAATCCATGCTGGCTCATATCGAACATCGATGAAAGGTAGCTGTTCAGTTCCTTGTGCAGCTTGATATTTTCCAGCTGCGTCTCTCCCCACTCTCCGGTCTGCTTCTTCACTTCTTCGATGTCCGTTGTCATCGTGTCTAGCTGCTCGATAAGCTGTATACCAGCAGCCGCTCCCTGCTTACCGAAGACGTTTTTCAGAACATCGCCCACCTGCTGGCTGTCCGCTCCGAAGTCCTTCATCTTAGAAGCCACCTGCTGGATGATGTCGAAGGTGTTCTTTGTTCCGTTGGCTAGGTCTTGCTGCACCTGCTTGCTGGATATACCGATAGCATCAAGGCTTGCAGATGTTGCTGTGCTAATTTCTCGGATTTTTTTGCTAGCCATCGTGATAATGTCTAGACCCTTATCGCTGAAAATGCCGCTTCGTGTCTGCTGCAATATCGCCACAAGCTGGTCTGCACCGATACCTGCATCGTGGAAGGTAGGCGCATATTGCTGTATCTTGTTTAGCATATCGCCCGACAGGTCTGCACCGCTCGCAAAGCCATCGTTGATAACCTTCATCGCTTCCTCGCCAGATAGGTGGTAGTTCGCCATGAGATTGTCAGCTGTAGCGAGCACGTCATTGAAATCCTTTCCCATCGTGTCCGCTGTGGCTGCGATGCTGTTCCTCATCGTCTCCAATGCTTCCCCGGTGTAGCCAGTGAACTCCTTCGTAAGTCGTGTGGCTTCCATGATGCCCTTGTTGTAGTCAAACCACCACTTGAATGCCATTCCTGCGCCTGCAACTCCTGCCAATCCCAGGAACACCGGGTTCGTTGCCAATCCAAGAAGGGTTGAGCCAAAAGCCTTGATGTTAGGGATGATGCCCTTGACTGTCTGCCCTAGGTTCACTACAGTGTTCGTAAAGCCGCTGATGCCTTCGCCAACACCGCCACCGCCACCCATCGGTACAACGTGCTGGAGGTCGGCTGCAAGGTCGAGCATTGAGTTGTAGTAATTACCCACATTCCGGTAGTATCGCTGGGTCTGCTCCTCTGCCAGTTTTAGTTCGTTGGTAATCTCATTGATGTGTTTCTGCAGTGCCTGCCCCTTTGCTCCCTCACGCTCTGCCTTCGCCATTTCGTCATACTTCTTGGTGGCATTGGAAAGCTGGGCACGCAACTGCTTCAAGCTGCCCTCCTGCTCGTTCTCTGTGCGCACGTTGTTCTGTATCTCCTTCTGCAAGGCACGCACGTTGTACTGGTACTCCTTGATGGTTGCGTTGATGGCTTCCGTCTGCACCTTCATTTCGTTGGTCGTGATGGTCTTGTCTTTTTCCTGCTGCTGCAAGTCCTTGATGCTTGCCTTTAGCTGGTCTATCTTCTCTTTGTATCTGATGATGCCATAGATTGCATCCTCGTACTTGACCTTGATGTCAAGAATCTGCTGTTTGTCTTCACTTACCATAGTTCGTTCTTTTTAGTTGTTCAACTCTATCATTGTAACCTCGCAATATCCGCTGTTTGTTGTCTTGATTTCGAGAACTGCGAAATATGCGCCATACTGTGCAAGGTACACTGGCTTCGTTTCGTCAAAATCAAGAATATCCAAGTCCGAAAGATTGAGCCGTTCCGTGATTACGTGCGCCCTGGCGATACTTGCTGCAAGCTGCTTGTACTTCGTATCGAATATGTTCTGAAGGTCAATACCGAATCGCAGTGCCGCTTGCTCCTTATCATCCCTAAGCGTCATTATTCGCTCCTTGCATCCCTTATACTCTCCACCATTCTTCATGCCGAAAGAATCCAGTATTCTTATCGGTATGCGGTTGTCATCGCTGGCTGCAAAAGGTAGCGTCCACGTGTCCTGCTCATAGTCCAAAGTCTGGTTGCTGATTGCGAGGTCTGCATCATAGTCCCCGGTTGTCTCTTCGTCTTCCTTCCACTTGTAGCGGTTGTGCTGCATGAAGTCGGAAACGGAATACTCGCTTTTTCGTGGCGAGCCTTGGCGATCATACGGAATGAGTTTTCCGCTCCAGTCGTAGGCGTTCGCCTTGTTTGCCCAAACTCTGGTAAACATGATAAACTGCACTTGCGTGCTGTTGGTCAGTTGCCTAGGGAACGAGCCAGTTATCAAAGCCAGAAACTTAATGAAGTTTGTTACCTCGATTTCAGGCAGGTTTATGCCGATAGGGAAACTTCCACCAATCGGAACGCTGTCCCCACTCTTGACACTCGCTGTGATTTTGCCGCCATAAACTGATGGCAGGTTGACTGTGTTCACTCCGTGCATGATAGTCTCAAACGTCAGTACATCGTCCTTCTTTAGCGATATTGTGTTCGTTCCTGCCGAAAGTAAATAAAGATAGCCATCGATAGCATAGCTGCGTAGTACGACCGGGTACTTAACCTGCCCATCCTCGTATTTCAAATCTCCGAACTCGTATTCCTGCGTGGATGCCTCACCTCCAGTAGTGCTTGGTGTTGTCACGGTCATTTTTACGCCCATAGGCAACTGAATCTCCGCTGCGTCATCAAACTGATGTCTGACGTAGTATTGCACTTGCACATCAAAGGTCAGTTCGCAATCCTTCGTTATCGTCAGTTTCTGTACATCGCTGCCAGTGCTTGGTGTGACTGATGTCAATGAGTTGTTGACGGAAAAGGAAAGCGGACCCAGTCCGTCACGGCTCTTAACGTCTGCGGTCAGATTACCGATGATTGTCTTGTCGTCTGCCTTGTTGTTGATGATAGGCACAACAAGGTTGTTCAACATCTTCTTTGCTTCATCATCCTGCCAAACGAAAGATACGCCCGACTTCCTCGCTATCCTTGACAATAGCCAGTTTACGGTCACACATGGCTGCAAGAATTTTGGGGACGTTTTATATTCATCCACCGCCACATCATCGCCTACGAAATCCTCCTTATTATCACCATCTATCATTTCGTGCATAGGTGTCAGCCCGGTAACTGATAGCGACAGAGTGCTGTAATATTCGGCAGGTGCATTCACTACGAGGTATGCAGCTCTAGCCTCTCCTCTGATGGTGTATACGTCCAGAGTTTCGTCTTCTCCGCTCACGGATATAACCTGCATGTACTTATCCAGTACTGCATAGCTTCTGTAATCGCCCTTTCCTTGCGCTTGCACCTTTGCCGTTGATGATGGCAAGAAGGGGATGAGAGCACAAATCGTGTCCGATGCGTTCTCTATCTTTCCGCTGATGTATTTCCCTACCTCTGTGCCAGTTCTGATGCGTCCACGGCTAGGCGAGTATTGTGTCGTGGTATACTTATTCCTCTGCACCAGATTAATGCCAAAGTTATCTTTGCTTTCAATTCTGTATGGGTTGTAATAAGCAAAGAATATTCCCTTGTTCACGGCTTCCTCCCTGGTGTTTGGTTTGTTGTACTTTTCAAAAAGCACTCTGTCTGTCACTCCCAGTTCGTTCAGTTTCATTCCGCTCTCCAGTAGCTTCGTGAACGCTGGCATAATACCCCAGTAGATTGATACCTCGATGCTTTCCTCGATGCTCAGCACGTTCAATCGTCCGTCTTTGATAATTTGCACACCTCCACGGAAATAACTGCACTGGTGGAAAATAAAAGGGTATCTGCTGCCGCTCTTCGGTCTGTCCGCTTGCTGCAAAACTGAAAGGTTGTGCACCGTCCGTGGCAACTGGATGGTGTACGTGTAGTTCGATGTCATTTTCGTGACGTCACGAAAAAGGTTGCTCTTAATGTCGAGTACCACATCGGTGCTCTCCGGCAAATCCATCAAAACACCGTCTATATAAAGTTGCTGGTCTGTCATAATCTCTGAACGTTAATGTTATTGATTACCATTTCGCACACGAAATCCTGCAAGCAAGCTGTGCTCTTCGTGTAGCTTCCTGCCTTGATTGTTACGCCCGTCCACTGGTCTTCCTCTTGCGTCCAGTCTCCCCCTAGGTACATGTCAACGACTGGGCTGCTGGCTAGGTCTTGCAGCATATCGAACGTATCACTGTCAACCAACGGAGCACAAAGTTTGATTGAATCCGTGCGCTCGTATCCCTGCCTTCTTCCGCTGTCGCCAACGTAGCCGTATATGTCGCTGTAGCCGCCCAGATTGTTGCGTATGAAACTCAGGTCGCTGGTAATCTCTCTCGTTTCCTCCCCAGACGCAAAGAGCCAATAGCGGATGAATCCGTGTCGGTCAATCCAACGCAGATAGATGCCGCTCTCGGTATCGTCTCTGTCGATGCGCAGCAATAGTGACTGCTTGCCACCGGTGGCTAGACTGAAAGTAAGGTCGTAAGTATTGTCGAAAGTTCCCTGCTGAATCTCTCCATCGTAGTCGTAGATGTTCCAGTACCTTGCACCGCGCGGTAAGATGATTGCATTGAAGTCTATCATGTCTGTGGTCGGAATCTCCAGCAGTTTGTTGGGTGCTCCCTCGTAACCGATTAGCAGTTTGGTGTTCGCCTTACTTAAATACATACCAAAAGAGAACGGATAGTTGGTGAACCACGTAAGGCGTTTGTAGCCGTTCCAGGTCTCCCCGAACCTTGGCGCACCCCATACCACGTTCGTAGTGAATTCGATGCTCGCAAGCTGTCCGTCTCTGTCATCGTATGCGTTAACCTTAACACTTATGTGCCGGGATAAGATGCTGGCGTCATAGTTCAACGTCCAGTCCACGCCTGCATTGATGCGTCCATCGAAAAAGGCTTGTACGTATGCCCTGGAGTCTGTAATGCACTTTCCGTTGAACGCCTCCACATTGTAGGCTCGTTCTGAGTTACCCCATCTTATTATTACCTCAATCCACGATAGGTTGCTTCCACTCGCTCTTATGATGCAAGGCAAGAAGGCGAAACACACTTCATCGGGATAGAAAAAAGAATATCCGTTGTTCGTTGTCTGTCTCATATAGTCTCATTGTTTAGTTTGATACTTCCCACCGACTGGTGGATTAAGAAAATAAGCCTCTGCCCCAGCCGCTTCATCGTGTCGGGCACAACGTTGCTGTATACGTCAGCCCTGCCGCCCGTCCGGTGCAGTTTAGAACCCTTGTTGGCGATGGTGTGGGCGATGGCTCCTGCCATGCTCATGTCGCCACGCTCTTGTGGAGTATACTTGTGCTGCCGCTGGGTCTTGTAGGGGATAGGTCTGCCGTGCAGTCCCTTGTCCTTCATCCACTGCCGGATGATGCCACGGAAGCCGTATGGTATCTTTCCTGCCCTTCGTCCGGTCTCGAGAACTCCGAATGGCTTGTGTCCCCAGAGGATGGTTTCTTCCTCGCTGGGCTGCTCCACCTTTAGGCTCGCTATGGTGCGCCCCGATGCGTTCTGTCCATTGATACGTATGTGGTTGATGATAAGTTGCCGTGCTCTCTCTACTTCCTCACGCATGATGAGCGATGCCGCCTTGGGGTCGAATTGAATACCTCCCTTGCTCATACCTCACACCCTCCTATGCTCTGTGTCAGCTGAAGGGAGTACATTACGCCAGACACGATCGTGCTCAGCCGCTCGATGATGGTCTCGTAGTACTGCTGCCCCTCCAATGGTTCGAACTGGTGCGACTGGTTGATGGCTCGTATCATCCTCGCCCCTGCCACCTTCATGCGGTCGATGCACTCTCCGTTGTCTTCCCCTTCTGCTCCCCTTGGTACGGTGTCGAGATAAGCCAGGGCAACGTTCACGGTGTCGTATACCCTGCCGTTGCGTATCTCTGTCGTGCCGCTGGCTGGGATGATGCACACGATAGCCGGGTAGCTTAGTTTCTCCAGCTTGGTGTCCGCTATGTCCCAATCCTCGAAAAGGTAGGTGTAGTCTGGTAGCGTGTCTGCTGCCAGCTGCTTTAATGTTTCTCTGATTGTTGCCATAATTATCTGGATTTTCGTTTCATTTCTTCTGCCTGCAACTTCTGCAGGTTCCGCTCGTACACGCTTCTCTTGTTGTCCATTTCCATGCACTTGTAGATGCGAAGCCATGGTGTCTTCAATACTTGGTCGTGGTCGCTGATGCCCATCCTTACCGCATACCAGTCGAGCATGCCGAACAGTCCGAACCGCAGGGTATCGATGCCAGCCTCCTTCTCCAGTCTTGTTGGCTTCGCTGTGTCTGTGCTCTCGAAGAGCTTGTTGATGCGCTCCACCTCTGCTGTTACCCAGCCGATGAGCATAACGACATCAACCGCCCTAGCCTGCTCCACTTCCTTGTGGCTCAGACCGAGGACGGTTGTCACTATCTGATACAGACTTTCCTCGCTGTCTGATAGCTGGGAAAGGTCAATCAGCTGTCCGATTGATAGCTGGTTGAGATTGTCGGGCACTTGTTTTCCTCCGACAAACGCTGGTCGTGGCTGCTTGCCGATTTTGTAGCTGGTGTGCCGAGCAACTGCCAGCCAGTACTTGAATGTCGTGTTCTTATCCATACGCTTTATATTTTTGTCTTATCTTTGCCTTAATACATGCGCCCGAGCCGTTCCGTGACTTGCTACGGATAACTTCTTCAAGGCTACGTATCGTATTGCGTCTATGCCGTGGTTAAATGCGTCTATAGGCTGGTTCGTGGTCTCTCCATCCCTTGACTTCTTCCACTTGTATTGCTGCATGTTCCCGATGATGCCGTGGCTGCGTCTTGTTATGTTGATGCGGAAACGCTTCAAGATGTCGATACCGTTGTTGATACTGTCCGCTCCCTTGGTGCTGCCGATTATCCACAGCCCTCGGTTGTGTATCTCCTGAATGCTCTTAGGCTCTGCCGAATCTGCAATGATAAGGTCTCGTTTCGTCCGTCCTTGTTCCTTGCATCGGTCTGCGATGTCATCGTTCGTCATTCCAGGCTGGTAGATTTCTTCGTCCACCCATAACTCTCCGTGTGCCAAAATAACGTGCTCCAGCGCAGTTGGGTCGTTGGTGAATCCGAAGTCCATACCCCTGCATTCCATCTTCCACTCCTCCCTTGGTGGCAGCTTGTCAACGATGCCCCAGTTTGTGAAGATAAGCCCGGTAATCTTTCCGGTCAATCCTCTAGCGTACACTCGCCATAGTTCGGGGTCGTCAATCTCTTCAATCTTCTTGTGTTCCTGCTCAGTAAGGAATCGGTTGTTCCGGTGGTCGCTCAGGATCAGCCGGCAGTCATCCCTGCCGATGATGTTGTTGTGCACCCAGAAGCGTGCGCTTGGATTGTAGTCGATGAATACCTGCTTTCGTGTTCGGATGGCAAGCTGCCAGAAAACTTCGTATGGCACACCGTTCGCCTCGTTCACGAACAGATAGTCTCGCTTACCGTTCTTAGCGTCCTGCGCATCCTTGTAGCTTTTGAACTCGATGATTGAGCCGTTCTTTCCTCGGTAGCTGCTGTCGCTCTTGTTGTTCTTGAACCAGTCCAGCAACTCTGCCCTTGTGTGCAGGATGGTGTCTAGGTCTCGCATGGCTCCCACCTTCAAGTTCGGGAGGTCTTGACCGCACACCGTGATAATTGCCATGGGGTGTTCAAAAGAAAGCACTATAAGACGCTGCATGATGGTGTATGTCTTCCCCGAGGACGTGCCTCCTTGGTTCACAAGAAACCTTGGCTTCACGTCCGCATTCGGGTCATACAGTTCACCAATAACGTCAAATAGTGCCATACAAACAATAAAACTTAAAACAAAATTATGGTAAAATTATTCTTTATCCAATCCCTCACGCTCGATTACTTCCTGCTCGCTGGATGCACACTGGTGTCCCGAGTTGATGTAGCGTACCTCGATGCCGCCTTGGAAGCCTGCGTTCAGGTCGAGCACGACCTTATCCAGTCCGAGCAGCTTGCAAATCTGCGTCTCTGCCTTGATGATGATGTCGAGGTAGCGTGGTTCTCCGAATCCTCGCTTCTCGGCATCGTACATTATCGCCTTGACGGTCTCGATTGAAATCTGCTTTCCTCGCTCATCTACGATTGGCAGTCCATGCTGGGTTGATTTCTGAACGTGGTAGTCTTCCTTGGACTTCTCCCACGCTTCCCATGCTTCACGTATCACCAGTTTCAACCTTGCCACCTCGCTGGTTATTTTCTCGTCTGTGTCGGTCAGCCGCTCTTCCCTCCACTCCTTCAATAACCGCTGAATGTCGCAGTGCGCTTGATTGTATTTCGGTCTGTCGAGACGTTTGCGAACCTCTGCCGTGATTTCTCGCTCCGTCCACCCTCTGCGGTATAAGGGTGCGATAATCTGCAAGCGGTTTTCGATGTCGATTTTCTGCGCTCGATGTTTGTTGTTGTTACCTTGTGGCATAATGTATGTTTCTTGAAGTTATTTTATACGAATTTCGTGCACACGGCTCGAGCGTTTCAATCACGCTTAGTTATGCGCATGGTTTGAGAACGTGCCGCATACGCCCGCATATCGTCTCATCCGTTTATTATCTCCCATTCCCCGGTTGCTTTTACCAGTTGCGCCATCGGTGCTTGGTCTGAGTACTCGCAGCTTGGGTCTTGATTATCCCATTGCGCGATGAACTGCGATTTAGGGAAAGCCATCCGCAGGCAGATTACGGTCTCTCCGCTTCCGGTCGGTATGGTGTAGGTCTGTCCCTTCTTGATGATGTCGGAAAATGTCGTTCTGTATTCCGCTGCCAGTTGGTTCATCATATCCATTGGAAGGTGTCCGCTCGTTGCATCGAAGGAATCGGGGAAGGTGTTCCGTATCTCGTTCATGCTCCACCAGCGGTTTGCGCTCAGGTCGCCACCGGGAGAAATTTCCACGCAGGGGATGCCTGCCTCCTTGATGGCTCTTGATGCGTTGCCGCAGGAGAAACAGACGCAGCGGGCGATGTGGTTCTCTTCCATGTGCCGCTTGATGATGCAGGCACGGATTGCCTTCGCTGTTCTGCTGATGTCAATCGTCTGTGCCTTCATCGCTCTGCCCTCCTTCCTCTGCTGGTTGCTCTTCCTCTCCTGCTGGTGGTGCTACGCTGTTGAAGGTGTCCGCAAGCTGTTGCGCTTCTTCCTCGTTGTATTCGATAGGCTGGAAATGGTCTTGAACGTGTTTCGGGTCGCCCTTGTAGAATACCAGCACGTTTGTGTGCATCTTTTCGGGCTGTCGCATATCCTCGAACGTCTTCTTGATTTCGTCCATTTCGCCTTTATAGAAAACGAGCACGTTTTGGTGGCACTTCTGTGTCTTGCGGCTTTTCATACCGCCATCGGCTCTAAGGCATCGGGACGCGACCTGCTCGATCAGGATGAGTTCGTTGTAATAGTGAAGACCGAGCCGCAGGAAGGTGGAGATATTGTCTCCAACGAAATTCCGGTACTCTCCGTTCTTCTTGTTTCGCACCTCTCCAATCTTGACAACCAGGAATGAGCCGTCTTTCATCTTGTCAACGCATTGTCTGAAGATGTTTTCGTACTGGCTCATGAACTCTTCGTATGTGCCGAGTGCGCTCATGTCTTCTTTGCTGTAGACTTCCAGGTCGTAGTATGGTGGCGAGGTGAAACAGAGGTCGAAATCGCTGTCAGTGATTATCTGCCCGATGTTGTTTGAATCACCGCAGAAATATTTCACGCTGCCGTAGTCCTTGGTCGCTTCTGTGTTGATGTCGACCTGCTCCTTGCGGATTTCCACAGCTTGATAGTCGTAGCCTAGCGTGCCTGCTACAACGCCCTTGGTCTGCTCTCCTCCGAATGGGTCGATAATCTTTCCGTGTGGCTTGCAGAACCAACGCATGATGATTTCAGCCAGCACTGGGTCGAAAAGGCTTGTACCCTGCGCCAATACGCTACGGTCTGCCTTGGCTTTCTCTTCGGGCGATACATAGTTCTCGAGATACTCATCGAAAGAGATGCCTTTCTCTTTTCTGAACTTCTCGCTTTTGGAGTACAGTTCCTTGTATCGCATTTCCTTGGAACGGACGAGGGTCTGTTCACGGCTTGCCCCGATGTCCTTACTGGAAACGATGTTTCGCCATTGCTTCTTTCGCTCTACCCAGTAACCTTGACGTGTGTCGAGGATTGAGAAGGGAGGAACGACAAACTTATCCACTAGGCTTGGTTTCGGTGCTCCTTCTCCTTCTGTTGGAGTGTTGCCCCCCTGCTTTTGTTCCTCGCTGATGCCTGCCATACCGAGAATCCATTGTGGGATTGCCCAGTCCGTCAGTGGCTGGTCTCCGAACTGGTTTGCCAGTTCTTCTGTGTTCCAGTCTCCGAAGCCTGCATTATCCTTGATGATGAATTCTTTCTTCTGTCCTTCCGTGAGGTCTGATGCCTTGACGATCGTTGCAGTTGGCTGCTCCTTCCACTGGCTCCAGTAGTTGGCGATTGCCAGCTTTTCTGCATCGGTCAGCCGCTGGTCTGTGTCGAGAACGTCCATGATGGCTTCGGGTGTCATGCTCACGATGTGGCAGAGTGCCCTCGTTCTCATATTGCCACCCAGTGCCTTGTAGGTTTCGTCTACGACTATCGGGCGAAGCTGGAGCATCTTAGGAAATACAAGAATGCTCTTGACCAGCTTTTGAAAATTCGCCTCAGTTATGGTTCTCGGGTTCGCTTCGTTCTCGCTGACCCTCGATAGTGCGATTTCTTCTGTTTTCATTTTCTTCTTGTTTTAAGTTCGAAATTTGTGCTTATCTAATAAACACTGGCGCAAAGATACTACTTTTTTGCTTTAGTTGTTCGCTCTTTGCCCACTTTTAACTTTTTCCAACACTTCGTTTTATCTTATCCATCAAAGGCTCTGATGGTCTTCTGCAGGGTTGTCTGCGGTTTCTTCGGCATTACTCTGACCGGGTATCCTGCGCAGACCCATGCGAGGAGAAGTGCGTCTCTCTGGTCTTGGTTCATTCTCGGCAACTTTTGTCCTGCGCTTACAAAATAAGCAATTTCGTCCTGCGTGATTTTTCCGTCTTTACCCTTCCAGCACTTCTTTAGTGGCTTGATGATTTCGCAGGGGATATTATAGTGTTTGCAGCACTCGACAATCAAGATTCCGGTCTGATGGTTCATTCCGGTAGAGCGTCCGATTGCTGCTGCCTTGACTGCTGTCATGAATTTACCAAGCACATGCCAGTTGCTCTTGTTGAGCCATCCGCCTTCAATAACAACCTTGACCTTCTTGCAACTCTCGTTCATAGCCTTGAGGTAATCTATCAAAGCCGGGAAGTTCATTTTGTAGGCTAAAAATTTTCTATCGTCAAATACTGCTCCGACACCGCTTTCCTGGTTGTCGGGGTCGATGCCGATTATAACTGTTCCTTTTTCCATTTCATTTTATCTTTAAAGTACTTATTTTGTTCAAATTTCGCGTATAAGCGTTTATTTTGTTTTGCTTGTGTGGTTTATCAACCAACACCCTTTACGTGCGCATATACGTGCGCACATGCGTTATTATCCCTATCTTTCCCCTACCCCTTTCTTTCCCTTCTTTTTGGTTGCGATAGAGAAAGCTGGCAGGGATTCCGGAAGTTGTGCCTGCGATTGCAAAATAAATGAATATCTTAATTTATTGCAGGGTTCTTCCTTCTTCCACCGCCAGCTTTTAGGATAAAAGCATAATTTTCTAACGATTTATTTTTCTTACTTCTTCATGTACCACCTCGCTTTCTTTGTTTATACGTCAGACTTCGGGAGATGCGTTTCCGGCTCTCATATCGTAATTTCAAGATGTTATAAGTTATTTGTTCTGATAGGGAGCCATCCCCTTCTGTCCTCGCTGGTTAAAAACTCTATAATTGAACTCACGACCGATTATTCTTTTTGTTTTCGAGCAGCCATGCCAGATGCGCTGCCTGCTGCGGATTCTTGAACATGGATAGAGCCTTCTCTACGTCCGGCTTCTTCCTCTCACGCATCGCTCTGTCAGCTACCCGGTTCTTTGTACCGTAGTTCCGGTAGTGCTTACTCCAGTACTCCTTTTGATACGCCCGGTATTTTTCCCGGTTTCTCTTTCGCCACTCTTTTGTGGCTCTGAGGATCTGTTCCCGGTGTTCCTGGTAGTACGTTCTGTTCTTCTCCCTTGTTGCGAAATCGCTCATTGCATTCACTTATTGCCTGATGTTCTACATATTGCTTGCGTGCCGGGCAGTATAGCCCATTTAAGCAGTTTCGCCCGGCATCGCAAGCCTTGCATAATTCACTCGCCAAACGTCCTAGAATGGTAAGTCTACGAAGTCGTAGTCAGTGAAGGCAAAATTCTCATGCCCCTCGAATGGGATGCAGCTGGTGAAATCTGCTGGCTTTCCGGTATGTAAAGGCAGGACGTTGTATCTATTCGTGAAACTCTCTCCACGGTCTCGGATGAAGAACGCAGGAAGCCACTTGAACTCTTTTCCAAGTCTTACCAGCACCTTGTCGAAGACCTTGAAGGCTGGCTGCCCCTTCGCTTTCTTCTCCCATAGGGTATAAGCCTCTTTGAACGTGCAATATTCGTCCTCTGTTGCTTCTCGCAGTTCCTTGTTAACGCTGATACGCAGGTCGAAGGTTTGGTCGGTCACGAAATTCTCATTCTCGATTTCGTACTGGTAGCCGAATGTCAGCGTATCTTCGCTTTCGTTCTTGTCGATGAGCTTGCCGATGATTGTCAGCTCTCCGTCTTCGTCTTCCTCTCTGAAAACGTAGAGTTTTCCAATTTCAAACGTAAGTTTCTCCGGCTTTTCAATCTCCAGAGTTTCCCGGTTCAACTTGCCACCGAGCCGTTCTTCAACGAATCGGATATAGTCTGCTGGATCATCGCTCTTGACCCAATCGGCTGTTCGGAAACTAGAAGCACGCTTGTAATACAAGCATTCTTTCTCCTTGACGAATCTTCCGAGAAAGCGTGTCTTCGTCTCATCCTCGAATTTCTCGAAGGTGCAGGTTCCTTGTACTCCCTTGTCGCCTGCAAACTCCAGCACGTCTCCCTTCTTGAAGAACTTGTTCCAGTCTCTCATTTCTTTAGAAGGGAAGAGCAGAACTTCTCCTTCTTTATAGATTTTTCCGTTCTTGTCGAAAAAGTGTTCTCTTCCAGCTTCGTCCTCAGTCCAGATTGCTTTCGCACTGTCCTTGTCGTTTGCCATTCCACTGTGCCACACCCTTCCGCATTTTGGCGTGTATAACTCTGTACCGTACTCTTCATTTTTGAGTATCTCGTAAATATCAATATCTTTCTGTTCCATTGTCTGAATGTTTTTATTGTTTATAACTTAACGTGTCCGAGTTTCTTATACAGTTCCACCAGTTCCATGGTATCGAGCCAGAAGTCGGTGTTTCCAACGTATACGTGATGTCGGTGTTCATCCGTGATGATTTCTATCTTTTTCATTTATCTACGTTTAAAATTGTTTGTGTCCGCATTGTAATCCTTTAGAATACATTCTAGAGCCTTTACCTCATCATCTGCCAGCCAGATGTCATCATATCCGACTGACAGGTGGTGAAGACCACACTCACGGACCAGTTTTATATCATTAACTCTGTGCATAGCTAATACGGTTTATGATAACTATTTAAAAAGTTCCTGCTGCGGATGAATGATGTCTGCCCGCTTCTTCTTTGCCGCCCAGAGAAGGAGGTTGGTGTTCTTGGTTCCAGCATTCTTCTCGAGGTCTCTGATGATGCAGGTCAGAGCGTCTTGAACCGCTTCTTTCTCATTACCGTAGAAGATGCTGAGAGCGTCATATCTACTCGGGTAGCCTGCCGGGCTGTCGTACCCGTGCTTTCCCTTCTGAATGCTGTAGCCCCATATCCAGCCGAACTGGGTGTTGGCGGTCATTACCTTCCATCCCCAGTTGTCTACACCCTCTACGGCATACTCGATTACGTGCGGATTGATGCACTCATCTTTGATATTGAACTGAAAGCCTTCGTGCTCTGCGACCGGCTTCTTGATGTCGTAGCTGTTATCGGTCAGCCATTTGCACCAATCGTTCGATGTCTTGAACACAAGCCCTGCGGCTCTGCATTCGTGAAAAAACAACTCGTTCATAGCGTAATCTCTATAAAGTGACACCCGGCACAAAATGCGCAAGCACAATACTCGCCCAGTTCCTCTTTATCAAGGGCACAAAAATTGCAGCCACTTTCATTACGAGTATCATTCTTAACTTTGAGAACCTTGCCTTCTACGTTCAGAAGCGTACCTTCCTCGAACTCCCTGCTTAATTCGCTAGGTTCATTAATTACAATTGCTTCTTCTGCCATAATTCTTTCGTTTTAAGTGTTTAAAATCTGTTTGCCTTATAATTTACCGCCCGAAGCGTGAAAACGTCCCAGAGCGGCTATTTTTGCCCTCATCCGTTATTTTTCGGGCTTCCAGTCAATACCAAGCCGCTGTAGAACTCCCTTCTCGTAGTATCTTGTCAGCGAATCCTTGGCTGGCTTGTTGTTCGGGTTCTTCTTCAAGTCTGCAAGGTTCTGCTGGATTACCCACAGGAACTTGCTGTCTTGGCTCTGCTGGCTCGCTGGCTGCTGGTGCTTGGCTTGCTCGTAGAGTTCACCGATGCTCGGTCTTGCCGTTGCCGCTGGATCCTGCGCCCTGGCTGCTGCCGATTGCGGCTGCTGGCTTGTGGCTGGCTTGGTGTTGTCGTAGTTGCCCTCCAGCACCTTCGGGAAATACTTCCTTGTCATTACCCAGTCGTACGATGCCCAGGAGTGCCCTGCGTTCAGATAGTCGCTAGCCATAGCCTTGTCGATGGCTAGGTAAATCTTGGAAATATCTCCCTTGCAGTCCTTGAGCCTTCCTCTGATTGCTTCCTTGCGGTTTTCCGTCATCAGCGTCAGCCTTCGCATTGCGCTGTTGGTCTTGTCGTGCTGCTCGTTCCAGTAGTCCTTGATGGCTGCGTAGTCGATTTCGCCTTTCTTGGATTTCTTCTTCTCAGAACTTTTTTGCGGCTCTGCTGCAGCGCAAACGTTTTTCTCGGAAAAACTTT
>ERZ1034917.344-NODE-344-length-43549-cov-42.306272_pt1 | contig 43549 bp, 43 predicted proteins | sample MGYA00520605_ERZ1034917 | MGnify/ENA primary metagenome ERZ1034917 (study PRJEB33766, sample SAMN09781784) | gut metagenome | biome: gut microbiome | host: Homo sapiens | place: Madagascar | study: EMG produced TPA metagenomics assembly of the PRJNA485056 data... | reverse complement strand
TTCAATGACTCTATATCCAAAAAAATGAAAATTAAAATATGATTGAATAAAAAGTAAAAATTAAAATATGAAGGTTGTATCTATTTCATATAATATAAGATTATATTGAATAGCTATAAACCGCACCGTTTAGCCATTTATATCACTTTTTCTGTAAGAGAGGGGAGCTTTTCCACAAATTAATAAATTAACTGCTAGCAGGGGAAGTAAGTTGCTTCATTTAGAATCTCAACTTATAAATGGTACTTTTATTCTAAATATTTAAGATTCAAAAAATTATGTAATTTGAGTCGACAAGGTATTCGCAAGTGTAGAATGTATTACTCAATAAACTTGGCAATTGAAAATTAGTAAAAATGAAATTATAGAATATTATTTTTGAAGCCAAGTATGATATTGACATTGTTTTATTTATTATATACCATCCATATATAAAATAATTGTGATGGGAGTAGTTGGGAGTGCCTAAATTGTCTTGGATAAAAAAGAAAGAACTTACAGAAGAGGAAATCAGAGAAAAAGAAATTAAAATGTTGGCTAATCAAAATATTGAAAAATTTAAAAACTATATGTCAGAAAAGTCGTATTCTCAGAACACTGTCAATAGTTATGCTAAAGAATTAGAGCTTTTTTCACGCTGGGATGAAAATTCTTGCAAAGAACTTAATAGTATATCTCGTGAGGATGTTTTAAAATATAAAACTTTTCTTCAAATTCAACTTCGTCAAAATGCTAAAACAGTAAATCATAAGCTTTCCGCACTTAAGAAGTATAATGAATATCTTATCGAAAATGGCAAAATGGATTCACTTGTGGTTATAGGGAAAGATATGATTAAGCTTCAAAAGTCTTACCTAAACCCTTCAGACATTGAAAAAGAAGAAGTTATAAAATTTCTTAATGATATAAAACAATCTGGAAATCTTAGAGATTATGCTATGGCTTATCTTATGGCAATCACAGGGATGAGAGTCCAAGAAATGGCATCTATACAAATGAAGGATATAGATTTTGATAAATATGAAGTTACTATTGTTAAAGGAAAAGGGAATAAACAACGGACGGTCTTTTTAAATACTGAAGCTGTGAAATCCATAAAAAGTTATATTAATAAAGAACGTTATAGACTGGAATATAAAAATCATTTTAATTCGCCATATTTATTCATTACCAGAAAGTCGGATAAACTTTCTACTTCGGGAGTGAATATAATATTCAAGAAATTCAATAAAAAAATTCACCCACATAAACTTAGACACTGGTTTTGTAGTAATGGAGTAAGAAACAATATGAGGATTGAAGAGGTGGCTTACATAGCTGGACATGCCTCGCTTAATACTACTGCACTTTATATTCATCCAAGTAAAGAAGATATGAAAAAAAGTCTGAGTAATTTCATATAATACCCTTTTCTAATTGTTGACAATTGTGCCACGATTGTGTATAATAAAAATGGGGGTGGTTATATATGAAATTTTATTCAGTAAGAGATTTTAGAAATATTTCAAAAGAAATTTGGGGAAATTTAGCTCGAAATGGTGAAGCTATTATCACAAACAACGGGAAACCTACAGCTTTAATGATAGATATTTCAGAGGATAATTTTGATGAAATGCTAAAAGCAGTACGTCAAGCTAAAGCTATGATAACTTTTAACAAAATGAGAATGAACTCGTCTAAAGAAGGGTTTATGTCTGAAGAAGATATTAATGCTGAGATAAGTGAATACAGAGAAGAGAAAAAGGGGAAGTAATTGTGCTTATAGTAATAGATACCAATGTACTGGTTTCAGCATTGTGGTCTAAAAACAGTAATCCGGCAAGGCTTTTGTATTTGGTGTTTGAGGGAGCTTTAAAGCCTTGTTACGATTACAGAATTTTAGAAGAATATCAGGAAGTGTTAAAAAGACCTAAGTTTAAGTTTTCGGATTCAGATATACAAAATTTGCTTGAAGGAATTAAAATTATGGGGATGTCTGTAGTAGCAGAGCCAATATCAACTTTATTTGAAGATGAAGAAGATAAAAAGTTTTATGAAGTTGCTAAATTTTGTAATGCTAAACTGATAACCGGGAATTTAAAGCATTTTCCCAAAGAAAACTGTATATTGTCAGTATCTGAATTTTTAGAATCATTAAATTAAAAACTTCTGTACTCTCAGTACAGAGGTTCTTTTTTGTTTATAGTTTTTCATTTCCTGAAGAGAAGCTTCAGGGAGCGAACGAAGTGAGATCTTAGCTATAAATTTTAAGCGAACAAATTTATTTTATATGCTCATATAAATTCTAAATCGAATGCTAACTCAGAAGATTTTACACCTAAAATCCTAAGGTCGCACTTTGTTTGACCTCTTCGCTTCGCTCAGAAAATAAAAAAGTTGTACATAATTAAAGATTAAATATAATTATATATAATTACTAGTCATTGATATTGTACAAATATACATTTTATGACATATAAATCCATAATATCCCCATGAAATAAAAGATTTAGAAATACAAAAATGGGGATGTTAGATGTACAAATTTAATCTTTAATTTTCTTTTCACATAGTATATTCCCCTGAATGAATTACCCATTTGATCCATGAGGTTGTTGGTTCTTTTATAAAATTTGTTACTTGTGTTTTTGTACGATTGCATGAAAGTATTAATTTGTTTTCTGCCCTTGTCATTGCAACATAAAGTATTCTTATTTCTTCTTCTATTTGCTCCTTTATTTTGTTATTAAATATTTCATCATATTGAATATCTGTGTGTTCACTATTTTTATTCAAATAATTCTTATTTATTCCTAATGAATATCCATTAGTATTAATATCAAATAATATATTAGGAGAAGACCCAAATTTAGTAATATCAAGATCACAGTTAGGAATAATAACTACTGGAAATTTTAGTCCTTTAGCTCTGTGAATGGAATAAACAGAAACAACTCCAGATTTTCTATCAGTTTCTAAAATATCTGCTTCATCTTCGTCTTTTTGAGAGCTTATCATAATATTTAAGTATTCCAAAAACTCTATCGGTTGAATAATTTGTGTATTTCTCATATCTCTAGCTTTATCTTTAAGCTTTAAAAGATTAGATATAGCCTGATATTGGTTTTTAGTTCTTAAGTAATCAAATATATGACTTCTATCGTATATAAATTCTAGTATACTTTCTATAGATAAAACTCTGCATACTTTATCTACTTCAATAAGAAAATCTTTAAATGTTGTGTTGTCGTTACTTTGGGTTAGGGAACGAAAAAAGCAAGTGAACTCTGCTTCATTTGAGTTAATAATATTTTTATATATTACAGCATTTAATACCTTGAAAGTGTCTATTATTTCAAGCTTTTTAAAAAATCCATTTCCACCTATAACTTCAACAGGAATATGAGCAAATTTCAGTTCTCTCCCAATTAGGTCTAAGTCGTAATTTCTCCTACATAGAACTGCTATGTCTCCGAATCCAACATTTTTATTATGTATTTTAGAACACGAAACAGTATTATTTATAATTGAAGAAATAGACTTACCAAATACAATTTCAAAAGGGTTCTTACATCCGTTAGTTTTTTTAGCCGCTATCAGGTTTTGGCTAGGAAAGTTTAAAAGTTTGTTTTGAAACAAAAATTTTGATGAGAATATATTATTTATATTTCCAAGTAGGGCAGGGTCGGTTCTATAGTTTATTGATAGAGTGTTATTTTTGTTATTCGTGCCGATTAAAGTATTGATTCTGTTTATGTTATTTGTATCGGCACCTCTAAAAGCATATATGCTTTGTTTTTCGTCTCCTATCATAAATAATTTCACGCCTATATCGGACATGGACTTTATTAAATCGAACTGAATAATATCTATATCTTGTACTTCGTCAATAAATATATACTTATAAAGTTTTGCTATTCTTTTAGCTATTTCTTTATCTTGTATCAGATAATTAGCAGTAGGGACTAAACCATTTAGAGATATTATATTTTTCTCACGCTGAAATTTATTTATCTCATTTTTACTTTTAAAGCAAATCTCTAGGAACACTTTTTTAAATTCATTAAAAAAATCATTGTTGTGTAAATCCAGTTTAAATTTAGAAATAAAATTTTCATCAATCTCTATGCCTTTATTTGTAACATTGTTAATGAACGACATTATCATATCTATCATTTTATATTCCGAAACATTAGATAATGCAGGAGTATTACGATATGAGCTGAGTATTTTTGATATAATTAGGGTGTTATCATCTGTCGAAGAAGATATTTGAAAATCATTTCTTATACTTTTTAAAACTCCATATTTCCTTATTATTTTTTCGCAAAAAGAATGGATAGTAGAGGCTTCAAATAGATTGTACATTTCTATTTGTTTTCTTATTTTCGGATTACTGGAATTTTGCCATCTTTCGTACAGTTGGAATAAAATTCGATCCTTTAGCTCATTTGCTGCTTTGTTAGTAAATGTTATAACTATAAAGTCTTCTAGGGTGATATTTGAATCGCTACTTATAATATCAAGAATTTTTTCTACTAAAACATAAGTTTTGCCTGTGCCTGCTCCAGCTCTAAGATACATAGGGAATCTTCTATCTTTAATAATGCTTTCTTGCTGCATATTAAAATCAAATTTATCGTTCATATTTTAATAAACCTCGCTTTGCAAGTTTCTCCTAGTTTACAATATGCACAAAATTTACTTGGCATAGCTCTGGGAACTGAAAATTTATATGCTTCTATTTTTCTTACAATATCATCTGTTCTTTTTATTCCGTCTCCGGCAAACTTTATACTATCAAATTGAATGTTTATTTTATTTATAATTTTCATCACTAGGTTTATTCTGTCACAATTAGGATTATTTTTACTAAGAGCCTCTATGATATCATTATAGTGCTTGGGTGGTTCTTTTTTGTCTTCTAAGGTTTTAAGTACTAAAAATTCAATATACAAATTATTTTGAGAAATATAGCTAGAATTGTCATCTGCATTTGTAATCTTCAAATCAAAATTAAGTGTTAATTCATAATTATAGCCATTATGTAGTTTTTCCTTGTATGGGAATGATACCTTAAAATAAAACGAAGGTTTTGCTTTCTTATTGGCACTGAAACTTTGGGCTGTCTTTTTTATAAATCTTTCTATTGTATTTTTTATAAGTCCCTCTAATTTTTCAAGAGTCACCTTTCTTATATCTTTCAGTTCGTACTCAGTAAAAATATTGAAGATGGGAAGATATTCGGCATAAATTTCTTCAAATAATGATAAACAAATATGTAGTGCCTCATCACTTTCCGAAGAATATAATTTATTGTTTTTCTCGCTATAATTTACAAATTTATTTAATGTACCACAAAATAATACTGCTATGAAATAAAAGTGCATTTGATGTTTTGTATAATAAAATAACTCTTTGGATTCTCTTTGATGATAATAAAGCCTAGGACAGAGTTGAAATGTTGCCAATTCTTCAAGAGTATAATTGGGTTTGCTTTTTATTGTTTTATTAGGGATTCTGGATTTACTAAAATTTAAATTAGACGTTGTTTCTATATGAATTGTATTTTCAAATTTATTATCTATTCCAAAAGCTAAACATATATCTCTTATATAAATGGATGGAGATTTACTTTTATTATCTTCTTTATCTGTTGTGGTAATTATCAGTTCTTCTTCGGTGTAATCCAGTACATTCTTAAAAAGATATTGTTCAAATAAGCAGTGTAAATTTTCCCCTAGAAGGTCAGAAGGCTTTTTACATATACCATACTTTTTGGATGTCAAAATGTTTAGTACCTCTTTGCTGTTAAAGGGGAAGTCTTTTATATATTTTCTTGGATAGTTATCCATTTCATTCATAGGGAAAAAGCAAGTTTTGAATTTTTTCATATTTTCTAAAGTAACAACATTTAGAATCAAATTACTTTTACTTTTAAGTTCTATATCTTTTTCAATATCGTTTATAATGTTACGAATACTTTTGGCAAAATACTTGGTGCTTACACTCTTAATAATAGGACTATCTATTTTGTTTATAGCATCTAAAAGAAGTGATATTATTAACTTTTCTGTTTGTTCATCTTCGTATGTTTTCACTTTGGTATTTTCCAGTAGTGAGTTTTCTAGGGCATTGATATGATCTTTTATTCCTCCAGAAATTCCTTCTAGCTTCTTGATTAACGAACTAAGTAACATAAGAAGGTCTTTTATAAAATTCAGTGATTCTGTGTTTATTTTTCTTAAAGGATGGTATTTTAGAAGTTGATCGGTACAAGATTTACTTTTAAAGGATATAAGTGTATTTATAATTTTTATCCAAGATGAGATAGAAGTATTGTCTTTGAAAAACATTTCAATACACTTGAAAGCTTCTAAGTACTGATCCCATTTAACTCCATCGTTAACATTATGTTGCCAGTTAGAACTTAAAATATTTTTGAATCTATTAATATTTATTCCTTTTAAAATTATGGAATATATTTCCAATATGTATTGAACTGCAGGATATGAAGCCAAGGGTCTGAAAAAACTTCTTCCTAATTTTATTCTCTCAAAGGCTTCTTCAAAAAGCAAAGATTTTTCTTTATATGTTAGGCACTCACCGTTTTGAAATTTTATTTGAAGAGATAAAAAGTCGTTTTTTCTATAGTACACTCTTTTAAAATTTGGGATAATTTTATCTTTAAGTTTTATATTATCAATATATTTTTCTCCCTTAAAAATAAATACACCTGTTTCTTTTAAAATGGAATCTACTCTTTCTTCATATCCATCCTTTGTAACTATAAGGGCAATATCGTTGGATAGATATTCTTTTATCTTATTTTCGTCATCTTTGCAACACTTTTCGATTTTGGAACTTATTTCTTGTACTATGAACTGCCATTCAAGTTCTCGATTAAAGAAAGGAGGAATAATTTTAATAGTTTCGTCCTTCACATGATTATTTTTTTCGATTATAGACTTTATTCCAAATATATCTGGGTATTTGCTTTTAAACAGACTAATTGATGTGAGCTCTACGTCTTTGGATATATTAGATTTAGGTGCAATGTAAGGCACATTTAGTTCGTTAAACAATTGTTTAAATATATAATCAGTTAGGTATTTATCAGTTATTTTGTTATTTAGTTTAGCAGTGAGGTATGTTTTTCTACCAAGATTAACCGAAGTCTGAATAACATATTTTTGTATGTCGGTAAAAAATAAAAATCCGTCTAAAAGCACAGTATCTACTTTTGAAATTATTTGATTCGCTAAGTCTTTTGTCATTGTTCCTATAGATTTTATATTTCTCTTTATATTGATATCGGTTCCTAAAATTTGACTAGTTTGTTGTGATATATCACTATTTTCCAGTTCATCCATGACATTATTAAATTCTTTGCATACATTAAATAAATTGTATTCAAAATCAGAGTAATCATTTTTTATTAAATTAAGAGATTCCTTGGAAATGGCTATATTATTGAATCTAAGAAAATCACAAAGCTTAAATATTTTATATCTCATGGAGTCCATTAGGTCATGAATATCATTTTTGCTGAAAAGATAATCTATAATCTTTTTAAGAATATATCTCTGATCGCTTTCTTTGATACACAACTCATTTTGATATAATTTATTTTGAATACCCCTAATAAACTCAGAAAAAGTTTTAATATTTACTTTAGTGCCATAATATGAAATTAGTTTATTTTCCGAGATTCGTAAATCTTTTACACTTTGAGTGGCACATAAATGTAATGTACTCTCAGAGTTTAAATAAATTTTTTCAAGCTTTTCAGATAATTTACTTCCACTTAGATACTTACTACTTATTATTTCAATAGCCATTTTCATCATCCTAACTATTGTTATATATGTATATTAACGCACTTTCTAGCTCTTTTATTTCCTCTATGGTACTAAAATAAGATAAACTAAACCGAACTGTTCCTAAAGGAAATGTACCCATCACTTGATGAGCCAGGGGAGAACAATGCAATCCTGTTCGGACAGCTATTTGCTTCTCTTTTAATATTTTTCCTATTTCATCGGGAGAATAGTTTTCAAATGTACAAGAGATGATTCCTACTGCATTATTATCTCCTATGAGTCTAATGTTGCTAAACTGATTAAGACAATCCATTAGCTCAGATTTAAGTTTGGATTCTGTATCCCGGATTTTTTTGGTAGTAATTTTTTTTATCCATTTGAGCGAAGCATATAGTCCAGCTATTGATAAAGTGTTTAAGCTTCCTGCTTCAAGTCTTTCAGGTAGAAAATTTGGCATATCTTTCTCTTGAGACAAAATTCCTGTACCGCCATAATATAGTGGGGAAAGAACACTATTATCTTTCATTACTATGCCCGAAACCCCAAATGGTGCATAAAGTGTCTTGTGACCAGCAAAAATCAGATAATCAATAGAATTACTATACATATCAATATCTAATAGTCCAGCGGTTTGTGCACAATCCAAAATAGTAGTGCATCTAAATTTTTTAGCTAAAGAAATTATTTTTTCTATAGGGCAAATAATTCCAAAAGCATTACTAGCATGAGACATTACTAAAATATCAGGTTTTTTGGTATTGAACTGAGTTTGTATACTTTCAATATCATATACAAAACCAGTATGTGACATTTTTAGAGTGATTATATCAAAATTATATTTTTTTTGCAAATAATATAGTGGACGTAACACTGCATTGTGCTCAAATGGTGTTATATAAACGTTCTTAATGTTTTTATATGAGAGTCCTTGAAGAACAATATTAATTGATATAGTAGCGGATGGTGTGAACACCACTTTATAATTTGCATTACAGTTAAATAAATCAAGTAGCATATGTCTTGTTTTACTTGTAATATTTTCAGCACTAGATAAATTATCATAATTACCTCTATTTAAATTAAGTGCAGAATTTCGATTAAATTTATCCATAAAGTCATAAACTTCACTAGGCTTTGGGAAAGTAGTTGCAGCATTGTCAAAATATATCATAATAGTTTGGCTGCCCCCACTTCATCTAAAAGATTTATAAGGACTTGTCTTTTTTGGTTGCACGATAGGACATGTCCATACTCATTCATTATGTTTTTAATTTCTCTTTTCAGTAAATTGGAATATTGATTAGGAGAATTTATTGAAAAGGTATTTATCATTTCTTTTTTTCCGTTGTTAATATGCCATATTTGATAGCAATTTTTAAGATTATTAAAGCTGTCTTGCTGCATTTCTACAATTTTTTTAGTACCAATAAACTTCTGAGTAAGTACATAAGGAGTATCTTCTTCAAATTCACATGGAGCTATACCTAGTAATATCATTGAAAGCTCGTCTATTATTTGATGACTTTCTTTGGAAGATAAGTTTATAGTTTTTAAAATAGCTTCTTCTCCGTTTTCAAATAAAGTATGTTTGTTTAACTCAGGTAGGGCTTCATACCAAATTTTGAAAGAATCACATATATTTTCACTATTTACCGCTAAAACAGACTTTATATCAAGTTCTATGGATTCATATGCTTTTAAAAGAATATTTTCCAATGTATTTTTTGCTTCAGCTACTTTGTTAAACAAATTGCTATAGTCGTTGGTGCCAAATATTTCAAGAAGCTTTAAGGTTAGATATTTGTGAGAATTTAAACCGGGGTTTTTGAGTGTTTCTCTAAATTTTATAATATTTTCGTCAAGAAGTTCATAATGTCCATTGCCTAAATATACCTTGTTTGAAATTTTTGAATATTTTGGTAAACTGTAAAACCAGAGTTGGATTGACTTTACAACACTTTCTATATATTCTTCTTCTGTTTTGTATGGCATCAAATATTTAAAAAATAATTCTTCAAGTTTGCTTAAAAAAACTATAAATGATTCAGGGGAAGTAAGTTGATTGTATTTTTGAAGTGTTTCTATATCAATTTGCATTTTCATCCTTCTTTCTTGCAACAGCTAAAACTAATTTCATAATGCACCCTCCGGGTATGTATTCATAAGAGATACATTTTTTACATCTTTTGCATTTTTTATCGTCTATATGATATGTATCTTTTTTGACCTTAATTGCACCAAATGAGCAAAGTGATTCGCATTTTCTACAAGCTCTGCACGCATTGTACTTAGTAATTTGATATTTTATTTTTCTTTGCAAGGAAATGTGATTTTTAACATTCATTGTTTTGATTTTTACTTTTAAAGAATTGGGAAGTCCGTCAAAACTCTGTATAGATATAATAGGAATATTTGTGTTTATATCTAAAATTAAAACTTCATTTACTAATTTTCTTCCTAGTTCTTTTGAAATCTTCCCAAGCGGAGTAAAGAGGCTAAAAAAATCTTCGCTTATTGGTTTTTTTAATGTATAAACTTGAGTATATTCATCGGTTGTACAGGTTTCCTGTCTAAGCTTTATATCTTGTGCTGCTTTAACGCCATATCCTCCTATTCTAGCTGTCCATTTTAGAGTGTCGACATAGGTTTGAGCATCAGGTTTCCCTATGGATTTTGAAAATTTTATAAGTTGGTTTCTCCACATTTGAGCTTGCTTAGGAAAGTAAATATGTGTTAAAAAGGAAGTTCTATTAGAGTTATTAGGACATGGCCAACATCCGACCCTATTGTAGCCAAGCCTATAGGCATAGTTAAAATCAATATTATTTGATAAAATATAGTTCCATACATCTAAATCCATCCAATTAAAGATTGGCGAAGCGGTTATTTGTTGCTGAATTTTTCTACTTTTAGGGTCTATAGTTAGACGGCTATATTTACTTCTTACATGCGATTCACAGGCTCTAATTCCATTAAACGATAGTACTGTCTCATTACCATAAAGAGTATTTATGAGCCTAGATACAGGGCTTGTTTTAAACATAGTGCAACACCATCTCATTTTTTTTGCTGGAGGTCCTATGTCTTTACATACTTCAAAAAAATTTTGCTCTTTATTTTTGACAGTTTTAAATACTGTAAGTGGATGCGATTTTTCAAATCTATCTACATATTCGTAAGTTATATCAAACTCAAGTGTGGTATCTCCGAATATGTGTATAATATTTGGATTAGCTAAGGCATTTATAACAAGTGAAGAACATACTGTAGAGTCTTTCCCTCCTGAAAAAGATACGAATTGATTTTGGTTTTTAAGATATTCACTTGCTTTTCTTATGAAGTTGTAGGATTCATCACATATACAGTTTAATCTTATTTTGTTGGCTTTTACAAATTTAGAAATGTTACTCTCAAAAAAGTCATAATTGTTTTCGGCAGAGCAATCTTCTATTTGTTTTCTAATTATTTTAGAATTTTCAAAAGAATAACTATTTTTGGGTATTAATAAAGACTTCCCATCAATAAAATATCTTCCGGACTTAGAAGCCCATACAGAGCAATTTTTAAATTTTAAAGGTTGAGAAATTGTAGTTTCAAGGAATAGCCTTTCTTCGGGAAAAACGGGACGTGCATCGCTACACATATAGTTAATTTTACTTTTGCATATAGGACAAAGATGATAAATATTATTTTTATTAATTAATGGTATCTTACATTCTTTACACCAATAAATACCTGTTTGTTCTTTATTGTTCATAGTACCCTGCTTTCTGTAAAGTGTATTTTTAAAAATATTGTTCCACTAATATACAGTTGAATGTGACTAGATTTTGACCTCATATATGCAACAAACAGTATATTATATTTTAATTAATTAATTTGAGTAGCGTTATTGTGACAAATATATATAATAAATTAATGCTATTATAATTAATGGGAGGGATACTATTGAATTATAAATTAGAAAAACAGAGATGGACATATTCAGAAAACATAAATAGAGTTGTAGAAAATCAAATTTTTCCTAACTATAGAGCTCTTTGTAGTTATGTTGGACAACCTGTATTATCAGGTAATTCTAAAAAAGCTCAGATTAAACAGTGGCAGAGATATTTTGATTTTTCTAAAGATGGACAGAAAATAAAAATAAAAAAGATTTATAAAAGTTCAAAGAATAAAGTTGATAATAGGAAATTCAATGGTAAATCAACTTATAGCAACTTAATAGAAGATATTCTTATACATTTTTGTAAAAATGTACATAGACCCATTTATTTAACTTTAAACCAAATTATTGAGATATGTGGGATGGCTAATAAAATTTATACAAATAAAAATATTTATCAAAAACTGAAAACCCAAAATTTTGATTCTTTTAATATTAGAGAGTTTATTTTGCGTACAAGAAGTAAATTTAATTCAATAGTACATAGTGCCCTTAAAAGTATGAAAAAAAGGGATATTGCTGATTTTAAAAAAGTAGTGATAATTTATAATGATGGGGCACATGAGCTAGCCAATGAAGATGAAGTAAGGTGTATTGAATCGGCTGAAAAGTGCGTGCTTGATTTAATGAATGAAGTCAGTTTATCTAAGGTGATTTTGGCGGGAAAATATAACAGTTATTGTAGAAGAGTTAAAAAAGAGGTTTTATCTAAGATTAATGCTGATTACTTTTATAGGGGCTACTCTATAAAAATTAAAAATTTAATGACTTGTTATGATACCAAGGTTGATTATGCAAATTTAAAATCTAATCTCAATCAAGAAGTAATCAGGTACTTTAATAAACAAGCTAAAAATAGAGAATTATTATATTTGAAAAAAAATAAGAAAATTAATTTACCTAAAAATTATTTACTTCAGCAGCAGGAACTTTCGGATTTGTTGTTGAAGATATAACAAATAAAACAATATAATGCATAAACATTGGAGGACGCTTATGAAATCTAAAAATTTATCTAAACTTTATTATTTGAGGAAAGACATAGAACACCAACAAATTCGAATAAAAGAATTAGAGGCAATGGCATCATCGTCTACGTCAAAAATAACAGGGCTCCCCCATTCAACTGATATATCTAATAAAGTCGAAAAGTATGCGTTAAAAATAGCAGATTTAAAGATTGAATTAGATATAAAATTAAGTAAGTGCTTAGATGAACTAAAAAATATCAGTGAATATATAAACAGTATTGATGACCCTTTGATAAGACAGATTATATCGTATAGGTTTATTAGTTGCTTTAGCTGGGAAAAAACAGCTAGAAGTATAGGTGGAAATAATAAAGCCGAATCTCTCAGAAAAAAACTTTACAGATACTTGAAAGTGCATTAAAAGTTGTCCCGCTTTGCCCCGATAATATGTAGTAGAATGGTAGTATAGGATTTTGTTTTTTGTTTTGATTAACAAATAAAACAATATTTATATAGTTAGAGGTACGAATATGAATAAAGTTTTTCTCAGAAAAGATATTATTAAATCTATGGCACAGCAAACAGGACTTTCCCAAGAAAAATGTGGGTTCTGCTTAAATGCTTATCACAATTTGATTCTCAGTGCTATAAAGAACAGAGATGTAATTGAGGATAAAGGATTTTTCAATATATCAGTTAAATTTGTTCCAAAGCATGTAAAAGGAGACCCTAGAGATTTTCATAACAAAAAAGTGAACATACCAGATAAATATAAAATTGTTTTAAAACCTATGAAAACTTTAAGAGATGCGGTTGCTCAAATTTCAACAAATAATGATACAAGTTAATTAAGGGTGTGAAAAGCTATGGCGGGAAGACCTAAAGGAACAGTGAAAACAAAACGTGCTAAAATATCTGATTGTAATGACCCTACTAGATCGAGTCAAACAATTTCTACTCCGATTTGTTTACGCTGTGGAACAAATGGTAAACCCAATTCATTCCATATGACACATAATCCAATGTATTTTTACAATATGGGGAAACTTCCGTACTGTAAAGGATGCATAAATGAAATGTTTGAAGAACTTTGTAAAAAGTATGGGGATACCAAGCTAGCGATTTATTATTTCTGTAGAAAGATAGATTTATTTTATGACGAAAAATTATTCGATGGAGCTTTAAAGAAGAGTTTAAGTCAAAACATACCTTTGGCACTTTCTTATATTATTATTTATAACAGTTTTAAACTCAATAGCGGATATGGAAGTAGTTTTGGAGAAAGTAGTAGTTTTCTTGACATTGATATTCTTGAGAGAAAGTATCGAGAAGGCGCTGTTACTATAAATGGGAAAGTCATAGAAAATCCTGAAGTAGAAAAAGACGAGGATGTAGCCAGCCGAAAAGATTGTATTAACATGTTAGGATATGACCCTTTTACTTCATACAGTACAATAGAAAGGAAGTTTTTATTTAATTCTTTAGTGAGATTTTTAGATGATGCAACTCTTGAAGACCCGTTTAAACGTCTTATAGTTATAGAGATAGTTAAAACTTTAGGTCAAATAGAAAAACTTAATGTTGCATTTACAAGTATGATGGCTTCATCGGATAATATTGAAGATAACGCACACAAAATAAGTACGTTGGTTGCATCAAAAGAAAAGCTGTATACCAGTTGCTTAAGACTTGCTAAGGATAATGGGATAAGTGTTAGTTATAATACTAAAAAGAGTAAAGGCGCCGGAACTCTTAGTGGGGTTGTAAAAGAACTCGGAGAAATAGGACTTAGAGATGCAAAAGTAAATCTTTATAATATAAGAACCTCAGAAGCTATGAAGCAAGTTGCTGACATAAGTAATAAATCAATAATAGATCAGATAAATCTCCAAGAGTCTGAACTATGGGAAATGATAAAAGAGCTTAGAGAAGTGCGTGTTAGTCTTGAAAGTAAAATCGCTGAATTGGAAGAAAATTTAAGGCTTGAAAAAGTAAAAAACAAAGATAATGAGACTATAATTTCTCAAATGGAAGAATATATTAAAAAGCAAAAAGAAGAATATGATAAACTGAATAGCAGTAAATATCAGCGAGCTTAGGCAAAGAGCAAATGGAATTTTGTGTACCAAAAACTATTAAAGATATTACGTCTAAAAAACTTGAGCTTTATGAGAAATGGGCTGAAATAGTTCAATGGGGTAGGAAATCTCCCGCTAAATTTGTAGAAGAATTTATTGGTTTCAAGTTTATAGATAATCAAAAATATATATTTCTTTCATCATGGGACAAACAATTTATACTTTGGGCATGTTCAAGAGGAATCGGCAAAACAACGCTTGTTGCTCCTTTTGTTATGGCAAAACAACTTTTATTTAGTAATCATATATCATATATACTTAGCGGTATAAGTTCTCAAAGTCAGGAATCTTTTATGAAAATAGAAAAGATTATGAAAAGACAGATTGAAAGTTTCCCAGATTTAACAGATTTATTTTCTCAGGAATTAGTAACTTCTGTTTCAAATCAGGATGGCATAACGCATTCACCTACTGGATTTCATTATTCTTTATTTAATGGCAGTGAAATTACAAGCCTTTCAAGTGACTTTGACAACCTAAGAGGTAAAAGAAGTAACTTAAATGTTTATGATGAATGTGGATTTTTAGATGAAAGACTTATTCAAAATTCACTTCCGTTCTTAAGTGTTGAGAGTGATTTTAAGGTTAGTGATTATGTAAATTTAGATTTAGAGCCTAAGCAAATCCCAAATCAGGCGTTGATGTGTTCATCTGCTTCGGACGTAGACCAGTACTTTTTTAAAGCATATAAAGATTGGTCTAAAAAAATGATAGTGGGAGACCCTAATTACTTTGTATGTGATATGAACGCTGAAATGGGGCTTAAGCCTACATATGGTGGTATGCCTATAAAACCTCTTCTTTCACAAGCGACTATTGATAATGCTATGAGAGATAATAAAGAAAAAGCTATGCGTGAGTATTATAATAAATTTTCTGCCAATAGCGGAGACAATCAGCCAATAAAAAGAAGTGTGCTTATGAGAAATACTATCTTAAAACTACCAGTATTTTACAATGATAATAAGGATAAGTCACTTAAAAAAAGATATATAATTGCATATGACCCAGCCCAAAAGATTGATAATTCAGCGTATGCAATTATGGAGTGTATAAATGAAGAAAATATTGGTTGGAGCGGAACGTTTGTGAATTGTGGGGTGTTTTATGATTCTAAAAATAAGAAACCTTTACAAGTTCCAAGGCAAGTAAAAAATTTGAAGGAATACATAATAAAATATAATGGGAAAAATCCCGATTATGAATTAATTGATTTATTTGTTGATGCTGGCTCTGGTGGAGGCGGAGGGATACTCGCAGATTATTTTATGGAAGATTGGAAAGATTCAAAAGGAAATAATCATCGAGGACTGATAGACGCAGAAGTATCAAGAGAGTATATGGAAGTTTTCCCTAATGCATACGATTGTCTACATCTGATTTCTCCTTCAAAATTTAAAACTGCTATGTTCGATGCCCTGATAGAATACTTAAACTTAGGGATAATAAAATTTGTTGGAGGAAATGACAACAAAGAATTTATAACACTGTTTAGAGATAAAAATGGGGAAAAAGAGCCATATAACTATCAATTATCTACGGATGAGATTATGGTCTATAAAAATATAGAACTAATGCAAGAAGAACTTATAAACATATATCGCTATAATGGGACAAACAATAATTACAGGTATGATTTAGCACCTGATAAGAAAAACAGAAATTATAACGATGATAGAGCCTACGTAGCAGCACTGTGCGCATGGGGGCTTTTTTTACTTAAGAAACAAGATACTATTGATAGAAATGTGAGGGACTTTAATATTTCTGATACTGTGTCTTGCGTGACTAAGATAAGCTTTTGAAAGAGAGGTGATTTGCTTGGAAGATGAATTTAAAATTGTTGTATCGGATGATAATGATACTTCAATGGTTACTACTGGATCAGACGAAAGTATAGACAGTGAAAAAATTTCAAAATTGGAAAATAAAATTTTACTAGGGGCGTTAAAAAATTATCAGACTTTTTATAAAAAGGGTCTGTCCAGTAACTTTCTTGGGAGTCAAGATTTATCCAATCAAAATCTTTCAATAAATTTTATAAATTCTCTTGCAGATAATCCTCAAAATAATATTCAAACAATAAAGCAAATAAATTCACTGGCTAAGCAATTTGTAAACAGAGACGATGTTATTGGGAAAGTATACGAGTCTATTCAAAATTATACAAATACCGATTATACAATTGATTATCCTCAAGGAAATGAAACTGACAACGAACAATTAAAGCAAATTCAAGATGTTATAAATAAATTTAATGAAGCGGTCAATCTTAAAAAGGTCATTAGAAATGGTATACCTATGTCATATCTTGAAGGCAACTATATTGTTTATTTAAGAAATGACAGCAAGGGAAATTATGTAATAGACAAATACCCTCTTGGTGTATGTGAAATAAGTGAATATTCATACAATGGTTTACCTCTTGTGGTATTTAACATTGACGAGTTAAAAAGAAAACTTAAACCTTCTAATAAAAAGAGTAAAAATGGCAAAAGCTTATTTTTTCAAAATGCAAGTGAAATAGTTAAGAATAACTATCCTCCTGAAGTAGTAAAAGCCTTTAATAATAAAGAAAAGTGGACTATTTTAAATCCAGAAAGGGTTGGAATAGTCAGAATAAATAATCTTGATGGCCTTTATGGTCTTACCCCTATTTTTAAAGCACTAAAGCCAGCTCTTATGTTGGAAACGATTGAGAAAGCCGATGAAAATACAATTAAAGCGAAAGCAAAAAAAATTATACACCAGGGATTAAGAAAGGAATTAGGCGGTAATGACGGAAACAGAAAGGCGTTTGCAGAAGCTGCACACGCACACCAAGAACTTACAAATGCATTTAAGCAAGATACAGTTTTATATACATCTCAGCATTGGGTGGAATTTGTAAAATATGTTGAGCCTAATGTTCAAACAACGGACGAAAAGACCTTAAACTTCTATCGCTCAAAGGAATTTACAGCGTTAGGAGTTTCTTTTTTGGATTCTTATAATTCCAATATAAGTGCGTCTAACATATCAGTAGAGGCACTCATGAAAATGATTAACTCAATTGGAGAACAGTTTGAAAATATAATAAATCGTTTTTATAAAGTGGTTTTAGAGGAAAATAACTTTGACGAGCAAATCTCCCCTGTGATAAAAATTCTTGATAGCGAAGTAATGAATTTTGAAATGCGCAAGTCTTTAGCTGAATTTATGTACACTAAGTTAAATTGTAGTATCAAAAAAGCGTATGAAATTATGGGCGTGGCAAGTGCAGAAAATGAATTAAATCAAAGAGATTTAGAAAATAAAAGTGGTTGGAATGAAGTTTTTTCACCGCATAGTAGTTTTTATACTCAGTCGAAGTCAGAAAATATAGGTAGACCTGAAAAAGAAGAAACCAAAAGGCAGACTTATGATAAAGAACGATATAAAGGAGGGAAGTAATAAAAATGAGAAAACCAACTTATTACCTGTCAACTGTTCCTTTAAAAGTGTGCGAATTTAAAGAATATAAAATAGCAACGTTTTTAATTTCTGTACTTGATGAATGGGATTTAAACAGAAGGATGATACCAAAGGAAACAGGAGAAAAATGTCACAAATCAATAATCGGATTTCCCATTCTTGCAAAACTGATAAAAGACCCAAAAGGTAATCCTATAGATTTTGGTAGCCATGAACTTAAATATGTTAAACAAGATGGCAAATATGAACTTCATTTTTCTACTATGCCAATCGGGTCGATTGTTGACTCATGGATTGAGGAAAGAAGTTTGGAAGGCTATAAAGATAAAAAGTCATGTGTTTTAGTTAAAGCTAAATTGTGGGCTACTAGATTTCCAGAGTATTTTAAAGTTTTTGATAATTTGTATTCCAAAGGGAAAATAGCAAGTTCATGGGAAATAAGTGTAAAGAAACAAACTATTGTTAAAGGAGGAAAAATTTTAGATGATATAGAGTTTATCGGCAATACGTTGCTTGGAACTAATATACTTGGAGCGGTCCCTAGTGCGGGAGTTTTGGAATATTCAGAGTTTTTAGAATGTGCGTCTGCAGGCAATTCTGAAATTTTGCTTTCAAATGCATTAATTAAAGACGTTTACAAAAATAAGGAGGAAAAGGTTTTGGGTGATAAAAAAATGAAAGTGGCTTCTTTGTCTGATAAAGATATAAGAAGTAAAATTTATGAATCATGGGTAAATAAATATCAAGAAGATGTAGATATTTTCTTGTTGTTCCCTGAAGACCACACTGTATGGTTAAGGCCTTGGCAATATGATGCGCTTGACACTGATTATATAAGTGTTAGCTATAGTATTGAAGGAGATGAGCTTACTTTAGGAGACCCTAAAAAGTGTAAACTTACAGTTGCAATTCCAGATATAAATAAAATATTTGAAGAAAAAAATGATGCTATTTTAGAAATGTCAGAAAAGATTAATTTGCTGTCAAATGAAATAAATGAGCTTCAAGAATATAAGAAAAAAGTAATAGAAATAGAAAATCTAGAAAAGGAAAAGACACTCGAACAAGAAAGAAAAGAACTTGAAGATTATGCTATTTCATCAAGTTATATAACTGAAAAGGAAATTAAGGAGGTAGAATATATAAAAAATATGATAAAAAATCTTGATAAATCGGGGATTAAATCCCTTATCTCTGACAGAGCAGTTGTATCTTTAAAAAACAGAAAAGAGATGGCTTCTGAAAATATTAATATAGATTTGGGAAGTTTGCCCAACGTAGGAACATCCTTTTCAATAAAAAATTATCTTAATAATTAATATAAGGAGGGGCTTTTATGCTTAGAAATATTATAAACAACGGGCAGAAGGCTGTAGATGCTACATATACAGCACATGACAATTTAAAAAGAGGAATGGGAGTAGTAAAATCATCAAATGGTGTTACTGCTTTTTTGTCGTCGGATGGTGCAAAGGGTATATTTATTGCAGATAAAGAGCCTATTGATAGCGGTCCGGAAAGTGCATACACGATTAGACCAGATTATTCAGATACTTATGAAAATATAGTCAAAGGTGAAAAATTAGTTTTAGTCCCTTATGTTAAAGGAGAAACCTTTGCTACTGACCAAGTAAAAGGTGAACTTGCTGAAGGAGACAGCGTAACTTGGGGTACTGATGGACTTGCTAAAAAGTCTAGTGGTGACACTGGGTATGTTTGCAAAGGGACAGTAAATGACTGTGATATTAAAACACTTTATAAAATAGAAGTAATTTAAAAAGCAGCTTAAACAAATATGCTGCTTTTAGTTGAATTGAGGAGGAACAAGTATGCTTAAAAATGAAATAGCTTCTATAAATAATGGAAGCAGTACAGTTTATGAGGTCGCTTTTAAGTCAAAGTATAATAAAAGCTTAAATGCAGAAGAAAAGGAAATTTCAAGTATAGTTGGAGCATGGGCAAAGGAAATAGGAGAGAGAGGCTCCGACCCTAACCATGAAATCGCAGCTTTTGTGATTAAAACAATAGAGCCTGTAATTTATGATTATCCCGATGAACTTCTTGACGAACTTTTTGATAGAGGATCTGTTGATGAATTTGACGATATTCATGGATTAGCAAATCCTGAAAATACTTTAGTTGTTCATGAAGCAGCCAAAGGGGGAAATGTTCCAAAGTCATACATAGATTATAAAGAATTAAAACCAGTATGGACACATAAGCAAATTGAAACCGAGCTTCGCTATACTGACCTGCGTAAGAATGGTTTTAAAACTATAGCCAATCTTACAATGTTTGCAGAGGAAGCACTTAAAAATGATATGTTTAAGACGGTTTTTAATGCTGTAGATAGTCTTATAACTTCCACAAATGCTGAGCAATATATAGCTTCTGGCGGTTCAACACTCACTCAGACAGATTTAAATGCACTAATTTTATATATTATTGAACGTGGAGTGAATCCGTTTGTTGTTTGTCGGTCTGCGTATGCACAGCAAATAGCTAATATGTCAGGTCAAGTGTCTTTTATGTCTAATGACATGAAAAACGAATACAATCGCTACGGATTAGTAAATTTCTATAATGGGGCAAGAATTGCACATATTCCTTCGGCAATAAAAGTTAATGGCGAGCCTGCACTTCCGGATAAAAAGATATTTGGAATAGCTGGTAAAATCGGAACTCTTGATATGCGTGGCTCACTTAGAATATATGAGGACTTCAATAACAGGTCTGAAAAAGTAGAACTTAAAATAACTGGGTTTGAATATGGATATATGATTGAAAAACCTGAAAATATTGCTAAGTTAGTTTTAGTATAGAAAGGCGGTTTGAATTTGGAAGCTATAAATAATGCAAATTCTTATTCTGTCTTAAATTATATGCCTTGTGGGATTGTAGCAACTTCTAATGTAACAAGTTACAAATTTGAGCCTTCAAACGGAGAAGTACCTACAATTAATATGATACCGCTAGTAGAAATTAAATATATAAACAGCGTGTCTAATTTATTTAGGGATGGATATTTAAGCTTTGACGAGAATGAACAAGAGGCAATTTATGAAGTGCTAGGAATAAAAAATTGGGATAATATTTTATCTCAAAAGGACATAATGGATATAATTTTGATGCCAACAAAACAAGGACTTCAAAAAATTATAGATATACAAACAATAGGATACTTTGAAAGAGTTAGAGGAGTATTCTCTTCACTTAAACAAAGCGGTATATATGATATTTCAATAAGGGTGCAGAGTGTAATAGAAGCAAGATATAATGAGCTTAGAAATAACATTTTAAAATCTAAAATTGTTATAGACACTACCAGTACAACTAAGCCCTTAAATAATACATATGGTACTGATGAAATTGAAAAGCTAAAAGAGGAAATTAAAGTTTTAAGAGGTCGAATGAAGATTCTTTCAGAAGAGAAAGACACTCCTAAGAAAAATCAAAAAACTAATACGAGGAGAGTAAGAAAAAATATGTAGGCTAAGTAAGAGAGGTTATGGATTTGGTTAAATTTCAAGATTTCTACACTCTGTTTTTCGATAAAATCGAAAGAGACAGAGAATTTTTTATGTATAACGATATTCCTTGTGATAAGGCGGATGAAATTACTAAAGAACGTGCAAAGTCTTATCTTACATCTGCTCTTTCTTACCTGTTTTTAAAATGTTCTTCTGATATAGACTTTATGAATTACGATTTTAAGCGAGAGGTTCATAATGAAAATCTTACAAATTCTGAGATAGATTTGATTGTAAGCGTTATGTTTGAGAAGTATCTTGAAAGAGATATTTCTATTCTGAAAGCTCAATCAAATAGGTTTACCACAAAAGATTTGAATGTATTTAGTCCTGCCAATGAGCGTAAAACCTTTATGGATATGTTTAAGCAGATTCAGGATGATAATATTAAAAAGATAAAAGATTATGAAGCTATAGACAGAATAACAGGAAAGCTAAAGAGCATATCTTCTTAGGGTGTGATGTGTATAGAGAAAAATCTAAGTTACTATAGGACAATAAATAGTACAAATAATAAGACTGTGCAGCAAGCAGAAATAGATTACATGAAATCAGATTTTAAGTATGATTTTGACAGCAATATATCATGTAAAGACGTTTTAATAAACGGCTACCCACATAAGGTTATTTATTATGTTGATGTTGATAATGTTGTAGGTGGTAAAAGCTATAAAATCAAGATGAAACCTGGTGAAGAGCTATATGTTGGTGATATACTCAAAATTGATGAAGAAACTTGGTTTGTAACTGAAATAATGAAGGACAAAATGCTTACAATCACAGGAGCACTCACTAAGTCGGTATTCACTCTCAAATTTTATAAAAATGATATATACAGAGAAATTCCATGTGCTATTGTAGTAGGCACAAAAAATTATATAAATTCACATCTTAACAAATTTATACGTTATTCAACCTCTAAATTTACAGTTTACTGTCCTGACCTTGGATACTTAACAAGGCTCGAAGATATGGGAAGACGATTTATAATTAATGGTCTTTGCTATAACATTGAAAGTATTGAAAATTTAACTGAAAGGGATACCACTGGTGGGTTAATAGTGCTTGAGCTTAATGATGATAAGGTAAGCCCCTATGATAATTTTGAACTTGGTATAGCAGATTACTATAAAAACAAAAGTGTAGATGATGATACTGATAGTACAGATAAAACGTCTGACCCTGATATAATTATAAAAATTTGCCCTAATGACACTTGTATTCCTTTAGGGCAAAGCCTAACTTTAAATTGCAGTGCAGTTGGATATGAAGGAAATATAAATTGTGAAATACTTAATATTGAGGAACTTGACAGTTCAGTAAAGCTCATTCCTGTCAATAAAAATATTTATAGTATAACAGTTGGGACTAAAGGTAAACTTGTGGGTAAAAAGATAATTTTTAGAGCAAGTCTTAATGAAAATAAAAATATTTTTACAGAGAGAGTTATAACAATAACACGTCTTGTTTAGGGGTGATTTAAGATGATAATGGGGCAAACTCTTACAGATATAAAGAATAGGATAATGGCAGAAATACTTAAAAATAAAAATATTTTAAAGGCACTTATAATCAATTCCCCCGATTTTCTCACATCTAATCCCCGTCCTGACCAGATAAGTTTGCTTAACGCTCCTAATAAACTAATAAGGAAACAAATATTTCCATATGTAAAGACAATGATACCAACCACGGAAAGTATTCCGTATATAACCACTAGGTTTGTAAGCTTTACAAAGACAAAAATGCAGTATCGAACTGGTATAGTATTTTTTTATGTTCTTATCCCGGTATGCCTTGAAAATACTGATTATGGTATAAGATATGACTTTATTCTTGATGAACTTGAAAAGACATTTTGCAATAGTGGTATTGGTGACTTAGAAATGGGATCTAGAAACGATATTGAATTTGCGGATAAATGCGACTATATAGGTGGGTGCGTATCATTTAAGATAATAGATTTTTACGGAGTAAAGTAAAATGGATATAAGGCTGGAACTTATAACCGGAAGGGACATAAACTTTAATGGAGTGAAGATTATCCAAAAAAGTATTTCTGAAATACTTGACCTTGGAATGGATAATTATAATAAGCTCCTTTTCCCTTTTATATTAGATATTGAGAATTTTAATATCCCTAAATTTATTGGTGATTTTAGTGTTTTTGATATACTCGTCCTTGATGCAAATATTGAAGTCCTTCTGAACTCTTTAAAGTTCTTTTGTAATGCCGATAAAATTCAATTTGATGAACACATAAAAAAAATTTATATTCATGATGGGTATTTAGATAGAAGTAACTTTGATGAATTTTCAAAAATAATTTTAGAGATTAGCGGTAAAGTTAAACCTAAGCGTGAAAAACAACCTGTTTTTAAATCTCAAAAGCATCAGGATATTTGGGATAAAATTCAGAATGGCAGAAAACGTGTGGCGGAACAAAATAAAGTGGAACTCTGTGACATGATTAATGTGTGTGAATTTTCAGGAGATTATCACATACCCATATCTGAAATTATGGATTGGAGCTTATGGAGGGTTATTAATTGTTATAAAAATATTTTAGAGAAACAGTCTTATAGAGATAGTTTTGAAATATTTTTAATTTCAGGAGATAAAAATATCATAGAAAACAAGCATTGGATAGATAGGATAAAGATAAAGCAAGAAAACAAATGAATGTGAAAGTATTGTAATTAAAAATCAAAATAATTTTGGAAACGTAAACACGTTTCTTTTTTTACTTAAAAGGAGGAAATTTAATGAATATATATGGTATTAAAGACTCAGCAAATGTAACGATAAAGAGGAAATCTGACGGAAGTATTTTTCTATATGCTGACTATGCTACTACATCTACAAACGAATGGAAAGCTTCAAACGTTTACGCAAAATCAAAGGATGTAAACGCTATAAGGTGGGACTATGGACGAGAAGGAACATTAAAGCTTGAATTTGAGATATTCGACTTAAAACTTATTTCAATGCTTGTAGGTTCAGAATTTGAAAAAGGCTCAAATAACATATGCACAAGAGAAATTTTAAAAGTTTCATCAAGTCACACGATAACACTTTCAGAAACACCAATAGAGTCAAGCATTCAAATTTTTAAACTGGATTCTGATGGAATTACAAATTTATCTGAATTAACTTCTGGAGACCCCTCTTCAAGTGAGAATCAGTACTCAATATCAGATAAAACAATAACTGTAAGCGAGACAGCTTTTAAGGAAGGGGATAAAATAAGTGTATTTTACATAAAGCCTTCCAATGAAACTAGACAGCTGGTTATAAACGCAGATAAATTTGCCGAAAACTTTGAGGTTATTGGAGATACCTATATTCGTGGTACTGATGGAGTTGATGAATTTGTTCAGATAGATTTTTTAAATTGTAAGCCTAAATCCGATTTTACAATATCTATGTCAGCATCGCAGGTCACAAAGTTGAGTATAGAGTTTGACATACTTAAAGACACTAAATCTTCTGATATGGCAACCTATACTATATATAAATAATGAAAGGATTTTTATATGGCGGAAGACTGCAATATATATGGAGGATTTACTATTTATGCCAAGTGGGGCGAAATTCAAGGAGATTTATTAGAGCAGACAGATTTAAAAAATGCTTTAGATAGCAAAGTTGATAAAGAAAAAGGGAAAGGCCTGTCTACAAATGACTACACAGATGAAGAAAAAAGCAAATTAACTTCGGCTATCAGAGGTGTTAAAGGTAGCGGAACTCTTATACCGCCCGACAACAATATGGTAGTTGACGTTACCCCTTTTAATATAGGCGCAGTACCGATAACTAGGGCTATTAACGGGAAACAACTGACATCCGATATCACTTTGTTTTCACATGGTACGGCAGACCCATCTGGTGGTAGTGATGGAGATGTGTATTTCAAACATACATAGGAGGATAAATAATGTCTATTAATATTAATATGGGTGTTAACCCCATTCCTACATGTTCTGTTGAACTTGTTAATTCGTCCTTTTCTGGAAGCACTTTAACTGCTGAATTTAAGTATACTTTAGCAGAAATGTCGGGCTATGATTGGTGGGCATATGGGGTTAAATTGGAATATGGGAACAGCTCTGATTTAGGGAGTAGCATAACTCTTAAAGAAAAGTCAACGTCCCAATGGTCAGCCATGTCGGGGAATATTACAATTTCTAAATCAGGAGTAAATTCTACACCGCAATCATTTTACTTTAGGTTAAATTCCTTATATCCAACAGAGGGAACTCCCGGAAGCATAGGGACTTATACTTTTGATGTTGAGATTGCAAAACCTAGCATCATAATTAACTGTTCAGATTTTATAATAGAAAATCCGTTTTCTGTTAGATATGAAACTTATGATAAATCCTATAAACACGATTTGCATATAGATGCAGATGGTATGTGGTTTAAAGGTATGTATAACTACTCAAGCGACTCTGTGTTACAGTTTACTGACTCGGAGTTGCTTTCTTTATATAGCAAAATAGGTATGCCATCAGTTTTATCTATAATACCGATTAAATTTACGCTTAGAACTTGGAATGGGGACAAAGAGGTAGGTATAAATTCGTGCGAAGTTAAAGGACTCGTAGGAGGAACAGCTAAAATGAAAATTAAAGGAAAATATAAAGGCTGTGTGCCTTATTATAGACATAATAGTAAGTGGAAGCCTTGTGTAAGTTATATAAAGTCGTTTCAAACGTGGAAGAGAGGAAATCCATAAAAATAAAGAGGTGATAGAAAATGGCTGAAGGAATTGGTGGAAGCTATTTTGGTATAGCTAAAGCTGGAGAAAATTTAATTCCTATATTTAAACAAAATGAGCTTGCAAAGAACTCAAATTCCTTTTTGAGAACGGCTCCACTTGTGCTTAAAAGAATAGCAATAGCAGCTCCGGCAGGAACTATTTTTACAATAAATAAAACAGATTTTTTAATGCCTGCAAATTCCTTTGAATTGGGATGCGGGCTAATAGATATTCAAGAGCTTATTTTTAAAAAAGATGTAAGCGTTACTATCGCCTATATCTATTAAGGGGGTGATAGTGTGTCAGGGGGATGTAATATTTATGGAGGTTTTGTAGTTGGGAGTTCCTCTGAGCCTTCTACTAATTCGACTTCATGGGGTAATATAACTGGAAATATTTTAAATCAAAAAGATTTGAATGAAAAGTTAGACTCTAAAATAGATAAAATTGATGGTAAAGGTTTATCAAGTAATGATTTTACAGATGAACTAAGAGAAAAATTACTCAATGTAAATAAAACTTATCTTATAAGCATCGAGAAAATTTGGAATAAAATTTCCGATAATACTTATACACAGATAATTCCTGTAACAGGCATAAAAGAAAAAGATGTGGCTATTGTAAATGTGGAATTGAGTGAGGATTTAAATCTTGCAGATGCAGAACTTAAGGCTTGGAGCAAAATTTCAAGTATATCAATAAATAATGGAAATATTACAGTTTACTGTAAAAACGGAATACCAGATACAGATCTAAAAATCAAAATAAAAACTTAGGAGGAAAAATAAATGAGTGAAGCGATAATCGTAAGAGCAGGAAATGTAACTAAAGGATATGTAGACACAAACTTAAATTTGAAAGTAGATAAAGTCGAAGGTAAAGGACTATCTACAAATGATTATGATAATGTGTCCAAAGAAGCGGTTGACAGTTTGGGAACAGCTTCCAAGTGTAATACAGGAACAAGCGAAGGCAATGTTCCGATTATAAATTCAAGCGGTAAACTTGATACTTCGGTTATCCCGCAGATAGCTATTACAGATACATTTTGCGTTGATAGCGAAGAAGCGATGCTTAAACTTGATGTTCAAAAAGGCGATATATGTATTCGTACGGACGAAAATAAAACTTACATATTACAAAATAGTCCGGCAACCGAACGTCAAAATTGGGTAGAGCTTGCTACACCTACGGATTCGGTACAATCTGTAAATGGAAAAACAGGAACTGTTATTTTAAATCATGAAGATGTCGGAGCAGTACAATCTAATACGGCAATTAACGGAGCAACCAAATGTAAAATTACATACGATTCCAAAGGTTTAGTAACTTCGGGAGAAGATTTAAAAAGTCAAGATATTCCCGATATTAGCGAAACTTATGAAACAAAATCAAATAAATCAGATAGCTTTACTGCAAGTTCGAGCGAAACGTATGCAAGTACAAAAGCCTTGGTTGACGGATTGAATACTAAAGCAGAATTTAAAAAGTTTACTGCTACAATCGGTACTTCATGGGTGCAAGGAGAAAACAACGAGTACACTCAAGAAGTTACATTAGACGGGATTTTAGAAACAGATACTCCGACTATTGATTTAGTTTTAAGTGATGACATTTCTACTGCAAAGTCTCAAATAGAAGCATGGTCTTGTGTTTCAAGGATCACTACATCTTTAGGCAAAATAAAGATTTATTGTTATGATTCCTCACCTACTACTGAAATACCAATACAGATAATTTGTATTAGATAGGACAGGTGACTTTATGAGCGATGCTTTAATATCAAGAGTTCTAAAAACTTGTGGTGCTGATATTGTTCAAGCTACAGGAAATTCCTCTGTAGATGTTATGTCGCAAAAAGCTTGTACTGATAACTTTTCATTATTACAACATACTCATGCAATTTCCGATTTAACATCAGGCGTTTTAGCACAGTCGAGAGGTGGCACGGGAACATCTAATTTTTATGAGAAAGGCTCATGGACGCCCACTATAGGTTCGCATAGTGATCCTGCACCAACTGTATCTTATGGATATAGATACGGAGTTTATTATCGAATTGGAAATTTAGTTTTTATTGCCTGTCATATAAAAATGGATATAAGTAGTGCCGGAAGTGGCTATGCTTGCATAAAAGGATTACCATATACTTGTTCAGCAGGGAATGATAAATATAGTTTGTCATTAATTGAAGAATATAATGCTACAAAATTAGCAGACAATGACCCTAAAGGTTTAGTTCCACAAGGGACAACACGAATAGATGTACAAGGACATTCAGGTGCTTTTTCAAATACATGGGTTACGGGATCAGGACAGTACATAGGATATAGTGGATGTTATATCAAAATTTAAAATAAGGAGATAAAAATGCAAGAACTAATATCACTGGATGAACTAAATCAAGATTCTGTAAGTGTAGCAACAAGGAAATATATAGAAGAAGATGGTGTCAAATATTTTGTTGGAGACATTCATAGGAGAGCTTATGTTAATAGTGAGGAGGGACGAAAAGAAATAAATGAAGAACTATCAGAACCTTATTTGTCGGCAGTCATGACAGTTTGGGGAGATACTCCAACAGTTGTGATAGTTACCGAATCAAAATAGTTTAATTAAATAAAAATTCCAAATTAAATTGAGAGGTAAAGGAATGATTAAAGGGATAGATGTTAGCAAATGGAATGGAAAAATCGACTGGAAAAAAGTTAAAAAATCAGGTATAAAATTTGCGATTATTAGAGAAGGCTATGGGAAAAAATCTCCAGTTCAGATTGATAAATGTTTTAAAGAAAACATGGAAGGAGCGAAAAATGAGGGGATCAATGTAGGAATTTACCACTATTCGTATGCTGATAATACCCAGGATGCTATAAGTGAAGCACAGTTTTGTTTAGAAAATATTCACGGGTATAAGCTCGAATATCCAGTGGTTTTTGATATTGAAGACAAAGAAATGCTTAAACTTTCAAATCGTGAACGTACAAATATATGTAAGGCATTTTGTGAGGAAGTCGAAAAAAATGGATATTATGTGATGATTTATACCAATAAAGACTGGATTGATAACTACCTTTGTACAGAGGAATTATTTTCAAAATATGATTTATGGCTTGCTGATTGGTATAAAGACACTCCATCATATTCATGTGGTATATGGCAGTACTCAAGTATGGGAAGAATTGATGGTATAAAAGGGAATGTGGATTTAAATATAGCATATAATGATTATTCTAATATTTTAAAAAAACACATAGATTCAAATAAAACAGGAGATTTAGATAGTTCTTCATTAAAATCATTTATAAATTATACTGTTAAGAGTGGAGATAACCTATGGAGTATTGCGAGTGAATTTTTAGGTAAAGGCGAATTATATACAGAAATAAAAAGGTTAAATAATCTTACAAATGATAAGATTTATCCGCATCAGATTTTAAAGCTACCCTATAAAACCTATAAGGTAAAAAAAGGAGATTCACTTTGGAGTATTGCAGAGAAGTGTTTTGGAGACGGAAATAAATATAAGAAAATAAAAGAAATGAATGAACTTGGTAATGATACTATTTATCCTGGCCAAGTCCTAAAAATTTAGAAAGGAGAATATTTTTCATGGATAATGAATTAGTTGGTATAATGTCTTTTGCAATTTTAGTAGAAGGATGTATAACTTATATGAATCAATTTTTAGTAGAAGGACATTTTTATTGGCAAATGTTACTAAGTGTTATTTTTGGCATCCTAACCTCTATTGCCTACAATTTAGATATACCAGCTTTTTTTAGTTTTAAATCAAAAATTCCTTTTGCAGGTAATCTTATAACTGGAATTTTAATTTCCAGAGGGTCGAATTATATTTATGATTTATTTTCAACACTAGTAAATAAATAGATTTGTATATAGAAATTTGAAGAATACAAGTTATATAAATAATGTTTTTAAAGATATTATTTTATAGATGTACTTATTATTAGAGGTGAGCACTATTAAAAATATTGGTAAAATTTTTGAGAAAGACTGGGATGATAGTGTAGACAGAAATAAAGTCTATAAAATAAGACTTAAAGATAACCCATTGTCATTTAAAATATATAGTGATATAAAATTTGTAAGTTCTAATCCGTATGATAGCATTTATTTTTATGATAAAGAATCCAAATTTTTTGGATTGGAGTTTAAGACTACCAAGTACTCATATATGACTATTCAACGATCAAAAAATGATAAAAATAAAATGATAAAAAGTCATCAAATCAAAGGTCTTGCCACTCTTATGCAGTATAAGCATACCTTTGGTTTTTTTATTTTGGATTTTAGAAGTAGTGGAACAACATACGGATTGAATATCAGTGAATTTATTAATTTTCTTATTAATACAACTAAAAAAACTATTTCAGAAAGTGATGTACAAAAATTAGGAGCTATAAAAATTCAAAAATATTTGAAGAGAAAACATTATGTATATGATGTTATAGACTTTTTTAATAGGGCTATAAAAAATAAAGAAATTAAGGCTACTATTTTAGGAGGTTAATCAATGGAAAAATTAGATATAGAAAGTTTCAAAAAGAATCTTGAAATAAGATATTATTTACCTTTAAAGCTTAAGCAAAAACTCGTACAAGAAATAATCTCAAATTGTATTGAGGAAAAGAACGAAATTTTGTATGTTAACTATTTTGTAAAAGAAATGGTCTATAAATTATGCATATTAAGTTACTACACAAATTATCAGTTTACGAATCAAATAGATTATGACTCGCTTCAAGAAATAAAGGCCTTTGACTATGTAATAAACGAAATTATGAAAAATAATAAAGATGAGATTTTTAAACTAGAGCTACTCCTTAGTGAGACGATACAAGAACAAAAGGAGACCTGTAATTCCTTGAGTACAATAGTATGTAAAAAATTTGATGAAATAATTAAAGTAATACCCGATAAAAATGAGTGGTCCAAAGTACTAAAAAATGCTGTGAAAATATTGAATAAATCAAATCCCGAAGTTGTTCAGGCGTTCTCAAAGGAGCTTTTAAGCGGTAATTTATTATCAATTCTAAAAAAAAATAAAAGTGAAAAATTAGGCACCAAGAAAGTAAATATAAACAAAGTGAGTAAATCTAATTCATCACTAAAAGGATTAGACCAAAATTAAATCAACTTTTTTTATCTTTGTTTAGAACTACTTTATTAAATCTAACTATATCTTGATTTTTTATAAAATTAGTTATACATTCTATTGATTTATCTAACTCCCCAACATTAGTAAATTTCTTAATTTTTACATTCAAAAGTTCATCCACAGAAATGTTTAAAGCTGTGCACAATTTCCTGAGTGATTCAATATTAGGTTTTCTTCTACCTTGTTCATACATTCCTATTGTAGAAGGAGACATATTTAATTTATTGGCTAGTTGTGCTTGTGTTAGTCCCAAAGTTATTCTAGTATTTTTCAAATTTTTACAAAATTCTTTATTCATTTTTAGTCTGATTGTTGTTGTAGGCTAAGCACAACGCCTGATTTTAGAGTATTAAAAATTATTTTTTCTATAAATTCATTTGATTTTTTTCGTTTATGCATATTGTACTCCTTACAATACATACTATGTAGTGAAATTAACTCATTATAGTTAATTATACTATGCTTATTAAAAAAGTCAACCCAATAGAGTTAAACATTTTAACTCAAAATAGTTAGTATCAATTTTAATCAACTATTTTGAGGTGATATTATGAGAATTAAAGAGGCGGTTAAAAAGAGGATTCTACAGCTTTGTGATGAAATGAACATAACAGTTAATAAGTTAGGCACTATAAGTGGGGTGACACAATCTACAATTAACAACATAATTAGTGATAGAAATAATAGTACAACCGTTTCTACTCTAAAAAAATTGTGTGATGGATTGGAAATTACAATTTGCGAGTTCTTTGATACAGATGACTTCAAAAATTTAGAGCAAGAAATAAAATAAGTTTTTAATTGAAAAATTTTACTATAACTGTACGTTTGACGTATAGTTATTTATTTTTATGGAGGGTGTTGAATGAAAGAGGTAAACAGTGTTGAAGAACTTTATGAGTATATACTAAGTCAAACTGAATTAGCTATGAGTAAAAATGACGGATTGATAGATTATATAGTGAATGCTGTAAAGTTCAAAATTGATGAGATTGTATATTCTTCATATTCTCCTAAAATTTACGAAAGGACATTTGAATTAAGAGATAGCATTAAATGTTTAAACGTAACACGAGAAACAAATGAAGTAAAAGCTGAAATTAGTCATAATTTAGATCTAATTCATTCATATTATCCAAATAAGCACCACTCAGTAAATCCACATAGTACAGGAGATGTAAGCAAGTTTATTCCGCAGATTGTTATAAATAATCAGGTTGGCTTTTTTATTGGTTATGGAGCAGATGGAAAATTTCATAACATTGGAGGAGGTAGGTGGAGAGTCCCTAAACCCTATTTCAGAGAAACTATTCAATATTTTGATAGAAGTAATAATCATATAAATAAAATGTTTGAAATACTTAGGGATAATGGAAATCAAGTGGAAATTATCTAAGGAGATTTATATATGAATAGCAAAATAACGATGGGAAGCCTTTTTGATGGAATAGGGGGCTTCCCTTTAGCGGCACTAAAAAATCAAATAAATCCCGTATGGGCTAGTGAAATAGAGCCTTTACCTATAGCAATTACAAGAGAGCATTTCCCTTCAATGAAGCATTTAGGAAATATATTAAATATAAATGGTAAAAAAATATCTAACGTGGACATAGTAACTGCTGGGAGCCCTTGTCAGGATTTAAGTATAGCTGGTAATAGAGCGGGGCTATCAGGAGAAAGGTCGTCCTTATTCATGGAAATGATAAGAGTTATCAAGGAGATGAGAGAAAACGATAGAAAACAAGGAAAATCGGACACAAAAATTAGACCAAGAATATTATTGTGGGAAAATGTGCCAGGAGTATTCAGTTCCAATAAAGGAGAAGATTTCAGAAGAATACTTGAAGAAATATGTAGAATTAAGGGCAAAACCATATCTATTCCTATGCCTTCAAAGGGGAAATGGAAAAAAAGTGGACATATTGTGGGAAGAGATTTCTCCCTTGCATGGAGAGTACTTAATGCTCAATACTTCGGAGTTGCCCAACGTAGAAGAAGAGTGTTTCTTGTCGCAGATTTTGGAGGACAATCCGCACCCAAAATACTCTTTGAGCAATGTAGCATGTCAGGGAATACTTCGCAGAGCGAGAGTAAGGGGGAAAGAACTCCCAGAACAATTAAAAGAAGTGTTAGAGATACAAGCGAGCATGAATGTAATCATGGAATAAATCCTGTTTGTACATCACCGAGTTCTCGAAGCAATCCTAAATATAGAAATACATACCCTACTTTGTTTACTTCTCGTGTACCTGAAGCATCACTGAGTTATTGTGTGGCTGGAAATACTATAAACAGAAAAATAAAAAATGGTGGCAATGGGAAAGGTTTTCAAGAAAATATAAGTTATACTCTTAACACGTCTGACAAACATGTTATATATTGTACTGCTACACAACAAGGCGGAGCTGAAACATTAAAAAATGTATCTCCCACAATAACGGAATCTGCTGGAACAAGTGGCAACAATCAACCTTGGATTATGGATATATCACACGCAGATGATGTAATAAGAGATTGCGGTAACGTATCTCCTACGTTGATGGCATCTATGGGTATGTCTGGTAATCGAATCCCTATTACATTAGATTATCGAGTACAGTCTTTAAGCATTCAAAAAAATATGTTAAACACATTGACAGCTACAGACTACAAATTAGGGAAGTGTGTATTTAACCCCGTATATTCAATTGACAGAAAAGGCTTTAATCAAGGCAAAAATGCTTTATTTGATTCCAAAATACGTGATAATAAAACTTCTTCACTTATTGCAAGGGGTCCATCAGCAGGGTATAATCCATGTGAAAAAAATTTTATTCGTAAATTAACTCCCTTAGAATGTGAAAGGCTTCAGGGATTCCCCGATTTTTGGACTACTCTTAAAAAGAAAGAATCTATAGCCGAGGAAGAATATAATTTTTGGATTGAAGTATATAAAAATCATAAGAAGTTTATTAAAAAGCCTGTTGTTAAAAGTATAAAAGAAAACTTTATTTTAAATTGGTATAACAAGTTAGATAGTGATAGTGCAAGGTATAAAGCCATTGGTAACAGTGTGGCAGTACCTTGCGTTTATTTTATTATGGAAAGAATTAAGAAAACAGTCTATGAAGAGAGGAAACAAAAATGCCAGAGGGAATAGGTTTTTCAGTAAGAGCAATTCTTAAAGACAGTCAGCAAATAAATGACCTTCTTAATACACTTCGCCAAGGAATAGACTTAAATATTCGTACGGATGAAGCACTTAATAATATAAGAGCAGTTCAAGAAGCAGTTGATAGACTCAGGGAGTCTATGTCGGGAATAAATTTTGATAACTTAGGAAACATTCCTAACTCTAATAATCACTCTTCAAATGGTAATACAGGGTCACCAAGCGGAGGGAGTAACTTTTCAGGTGGAGATAATGGACTTAGTAATTTTAATTTTGATTCTGTAAGCGGTCAGGTTCAGGGAATTATTTCAGGATTGAGAATAGCTTACGATGAAACAAATAACTGGACAGGAGCAACTCTTACTACATTAGATGGTTATAAAAGAATTACTTATGAACTCCAAAATATCAGAGGTCAAGCCCAGGTTACTAATGAACGAACAGAAGATTACAGAATACAACAAGCTATAAATGACAGATTTTCATATCAAAAGCAAATTTTAAACGAGATAAATGAGCTTGAAAGGAAACGCATTTCTTCAGGTGAACAAACCTCTTCTTTGTATCAGGATAGAATTAACTATTTGAGAGAGCAATTAAGAATACTTGAGCAAAATATAAATGCTGAAGATGTTTTGTCCCAGAAACAAAGACAAGACCTTGACATTTTGCAAGAGAAAAATAGATTTAAAGTTCAAGAAGCAGAAACAAATGCAAGACAAAGGGCAGAAACAAGAGAAATAAATGAACTTTATAAAGAACAACAAAGGCTATTGAAGGAACGCACTAAACTTGAGGTGGATCTAGTTACAATAGCTCATGAGCTTAAAGATGAAAAACAAAGCGAAATAAATCTCATTTCACAAAAGATAAATTCAAATCGTGACGAATTAAGTCGCTCCCGGTTTTTAAATGAAGCTCAAAAAGAAAACTTATCCAATCTTGAAAGACAAGAACAATATTTAATAAGAATAGCTCAGCAAACAAAAGAAATAAGAGAAAATTCAAAATATGGAGAAACGATTGCACAGGGAAGTAGTCTGAAAGATTTAGAAAGTTCTTTATGGTGGATGCAAAACATAACAGGGAAAGCAGAAATTATCAGGCAAACATCTTCTTCGGTGGATAGTTTGGGAAATTCAATATCTCAAATGACACTAAGAACTAAAACAGACCAAAACCAATGGCAAAAATATAACTTTGTACTGGATGAAACAAACAACAAGATTCATCTTGTATCTCAAAGTACATCTGATATTATAAACTATCAACAACAGCTTTCTAATATGCTTGTTTCTGCAATAGAGAGATTTGCACTTTGGGGAATAGCAATGAAAGCTTGGACAAGTGTTTCAAGCAGTATCAGTGAATGTATAGGTTATGTTAGGGAACTTGACGAAGCAATGAATAATATCCGTAGAATAACTATGGATACGCAATCGGAGGCTATGAATTTAGCAAAGACGTATAATCAGATTGCAATAGATTTAAATGCATCTACTTTAGAGGTCGCAAATGCAGCTGGAACATGGCTTCGTCAAGGATTTAGTTCCGAGGAAACAAATACGTTGGTTAAAGATTCAATTATTTTAAGTAAGCTTGCGATGATTGATTCTGCAAGTGCAACACAGTATTTAACAAGTACGTTGAAAGGTTATAAGCTTGAGGCGGAAGAGGTTATTGGAGTTATTGATAAAATGGTAACTATAGACTTCAATGCTGCTACTACTGCTCAAGATGTTGCTGAAGCACTTTCAAGATGTGCAAATATGGCCAGAACTTCAGGCGTTGATATTAACCAGGCAATGAGCATGATTGCAACGGTACTTTCTGTTACTCAAAAGTCTGCGAGCGTAGTGGGTGAAGCATTTAAAACTATGTTTTCAAGAATGTCTGCTATAAAGTCTGAAAACTTAGTTGACCCTGAAAGTGCGGAGTCTCTCAACGATGTTGAAACTACACTTAATGGTCTGGGAATAAAGCTTAGAGAAAACTCAAGTGAATTTAGAGATTTTGGAATTGTACTTGATGAAATAGCAGAAAAATGGTCAAGCTTTAGTGATGTACAAAGAGCAGCAGTATCAAGTGCTTTAGGAGGAACGAGGCAGAGAGAAAATGTTGTTGCACTTTTTGAAAACTATAATCAAGTGAAGACTCTTGAAAAATCAGCCTATGAAGCAACGGGAACAGCTATGGAAAAGTATGGAGTATATCAAGAATCTGTAGCAGCCAAACAAGCAGAATTAAATGCAAGGTTTCAAGAATTTTTTTCTACCCTTATGGATAGTGGAATAGTGAAAGCATTTTACGATATAAGTAATATTCTGATGTCATTCATGAACGCTGCTCACGGAACAGCAGGAAAAATAGTTTTACTTACTGCTGCATTTACAGGACTTTATTTAATTTTAAATAACGCAAGAATGACAACACTTCTAAGGACAATAGGTTCAGGGCTTGCCTCTATTCCTGGTGCAATAAGAAATATAATAAATTCAGTAAGAGGCTTAGCATCTGCTCAGCAAGTAGCAGAAGCAGGTACACAAAGGCAAATAGCTGCCGAGCGAGTTTTAGTTAATGAAGAAAGTAAAAGAGTAGTTGTAGAAGATGCAGTTAATTCAAAACTTGCGACACAAAATACTTTAGCTGCAGCAAATCCATATTTAGCAGTTATTACAGCAGTACTTATGGTTGCAAGTGTAGTAAAAGGAATCATTGACTCTATAAATGAAAGTCAACAGGAAGCTATAAATAAATCAAAAGAACTTATGGAAAGTTACAACTCTTCTACTTCCCAAACTTCAGGAAACATACAAAACCTTGAAAAAATGAAGTCTGAATATAAAGAGCTTTCAAAAGGTGTTGACGAATACGGGAACAACATTTCACTTTCTGCTGACAAATATCAGAGATATAAGGAAATAGTTTCTACTGTTTTAGGTTATAGTCCGAGTCTTATTACTGGCTACAATAAAGAAGGCGAAGCAATAGCTAATAAAAATGGACTTATTGAACAATCTATAGCATTACTTAAAGAAGAAAACAAGCAAAAATTTCAGAGCATGGTATCAGATGAGAGCTTGAAGACCCTTTTACATGGTACATCAGTTCAGATAAAACAAGCTGAAAAATCACTTGGAAACATAAAAATTCCAGAGATTCTGAGTCCAAAAATTCCGCAGATATTTACACCAGAAAATATTTTTTCATTTGATTTTGAAAGTAGTTTTAAAACAGAGTTTATTTCAGCAAGCCTCAGAAAAACATTACAGGATATAACGGGAGTTCAAATAAAGTTAGGGCAAGATATTAATAAATATATTTCTGAAAATTTTAAATCTATATCTAGTAATTTAGATGCTTTAAAGGAGAAATATGTTCAAGCTAGTGAAGAACAATATAGAAATAATTTAAGTAAATTACCTATAAAACCAAGTTTAGACTCTGAAAATGTCTTAATCCAAAATATAAAAGAGAAAGCTTCTAGGGAAATAAATGAGTACATACAAGCGATAAAATATGCTCAAAAAGAAATAGAAACAGCTCAAAAGACATTTAATCCCACACTACAACTGATTGCTCAAGCATCAGAGGGGTACGATAATTTATCGGATGCAGGAAAGAGTATTGTTACAAAATTTGTAGATGGAGTTAAGGTTCAAGCTAATTCAGATAGACAGCAGTTGAAAAGAGAAGTTCAAGATTTTGTATCTGTACTTAGTGACCCACAAAATTTAGCAGTTGATAGTTTTGGTAACGAAGTAAGTATTGGAGATATGTTTTCAAGATTGCTTTCACTTGATAAAGCTAAGCTCAAGGTGTCAGAGTATAGAGAACAGTACAAAGAACTTGTAGAGTCAATATTTAATAGTGAGCAGATTAACCAGTTTGCACAGTCGCATGGAATAACAATTGAAGACTTAAAGGTACGTCTTAAAGTCGGCGATATTGATATAGATTCCGAAAAAATTGAAAATGTAGCAATGAGAGTTATAGAACAATCCTATAGAAACATTGATGAAACAGCAAATAGTGAAGCTGAAAACTTAACTCTTGGGAAAGAAGAGATAGAAAAGAAATTTACAGAACTTCAGGATTTTTTAAGTAATCTATCGGTTGAAGATTTTGAAATTTTTACTGAAATGGTAAATAACAACCAAATTGATTTAAGTACAATAAATTCGTACGATGACCTCACAGAAGCAATTGAACGATTCAAAGCTACTATTCAGGATATTTCTTCTCTGGAAGATAACATTAAAGCACTAGAAAACCTTCAGAAAAGCTATGATATTTTGGCAGAAGCAGTAGATGAATATAACGGAAATGGGTACATAACTATAAAAACTTTAGAGAGCCTTTTATCTTTAGGTAGCGAATACATTTCTTTGCTTTCAATAGAAAATGGGCAATTGGTGTTAAATGAGCAGGCATTGAGAAATATGCTTACAGCGAAAATGCAAGATACTCAAATTACCATGCTTGATTCTGTCTTAACTGAAGCTCTAGCTGCTGCTGAACATGAAGCTGCTGTTGCAACTGGAGAATTAACAGGAAACACTCAATCCCAATCTGGAGTCCTTGATGCACACACTAATGCTATTAAAAATAATAATTTAGCTTTAGCAGATAGGTTTGACAAATTAAAATCGTTAACTGGATTTAAAGTTAATGAAGATGGTATGGTCGAGTATTCTGGGGCAAGTGAAGGAGTTAAGGCTGCCGTTTCTTCGTATAACAATTATAAGCAGCTAATGGACAATGTCCTAACTACAAGCAGAACGTCAATAAGTAAGGTTTTGCGTTCTTCAAGTGGATCGAGAGCAAGAACATCAACTCCACATACGCAAAAAACATCGAGAACACCGAGAACGACAATGCCTAGAGCTATTAGAACTAGCTCATCCATTCCTCGTAGTTCCAGAAGTACTACATCGTCTAGCCAAAGGAATGAAGTAAACAAGGCACTTAATGAGTTGAAGGGACAAGTATCGGACCTTGAAAGACCATTTGATATTGTAGAGAAAAGGCTTAAAGCTTTAGGTCATGTGACCACTCTTGAAGGAAAAGCAAAAGAGGCGGATTTAGTAGCTCAAAAGTTTAGAATTTTATCTTACAATTTAGGAAGAGTACAAAATATGCTGTCTTCTCCCTCTCTTAGTAAAGACATGAGGGAATTTTTAGAGAATAAAGTTTTTGAATATATGGCACAAATTACTGCTATAAGAGATAAGATAGGAAGCAACGTAAAAGAAATTTTAGAGCTTGAAAAGAAAAATTCACTCCTTAAGTCTGAGCTTGAATATAAAGAAAAGTTGTTTACTGTAGAGAAGCAACTTTATGGTGGTAAAGGTAAGGAACTGTGGGAACATGAAGAACAGGAAAGGATTAAATCTCTTCAAAAAATTATTGATGCAAGGGAAAAAGAAAAATCTCAAAAGCAAACAATAAACGAAGAAGAGCAGTATCAAAATAAACTTCTTGAAGCAAGACTTAAACTTCAAAATGCTCTTGAAAATAAAACCACAAAAATTTTAACTCAGCAAAGTGATGGCTCCTGGCAATTTGAATACAGCTTTAATCCTCAAGCAGTAAAAGAAGCTCAAACGGAACTTAAAAATGTACAGAAAGAATACGATAATTGGATTTACGACAAAGATACAAAGAAGTATAAAGATGAAGTCGAAGCAATAGAAAAAGAAATAAATAGAAAAAATGAAATATATAATAATTCTAAATTTTATTTTGATAGGTCATACGAAGCTCAAAAAAATTCTATAGAAAAATACTATGCCGATATATCGGAAATGACAAATGATTATATGGCAAAACTTGAAAAACAATATGGAGCATCGTGGGATAAAATTATAGTTTCGATTCAAATGAAGTTATATGAGCTTGACAAGTTAAGTAAGGAAATGTCATCTAAAAAGCAATATGGGTTTTCAAGTGCGGGATTCAATAATAAATATATAAATCCAGTTCGTTTTGATACAGGTGGGTATGTAAGCGAAGAAGGGATGGCTTATATAGATAAAAAAGAGCGAGTTCTGTCTGCTGACCAGACTTATTCCTTTGAAAAGCTTGTGAATTTTATCCCAAAACTTATGGATAGTTTCAGTATTTTTAAATTTCATGGTATTGAAAATAACGTAATACCTGAGATAAAAAAATCAAACAACAAGAGAATAACGTTTGAAAAAGTTGAGTGCATTTTCCCAAATGCAAAAAATTCTGATGAAATTCAAAATGCTATTCTTGAACTTCCACGTCTTGCACTACAAACTATTTAAAGGGGTGAATATGTGTGAAATCTGAGCAAAAGGCTATTCTTGATGCTTGTAAGATTATAGTAGAAAATCAGATTAAGAATCTTAAATACAATTATTACATTGATGGTGTTGTAACGAAGAAAAACAGCGATGAAACATATAACATAAGAAATTCAGGGAATATATTTGAGAATGTCAAGGCAAGAACAGGGCTTACTCTTAGCGAAGGAGATTCTGTCCAGATAATGATTAAAAACGGAGACTTTAATAACAAATTCATTGACGATAAACTATAATAATTTAAATATTGAAAGATATATAGTGAGGAGGCGATTTAAATATCTCTTATCATACAATATAAAGACGTAAATTTGAAATTTAGTGATTTAAAAAATGACACGATAATAGAAAATGAAAGTTGTGAATTTAAGGGGATATATACAGAAGGCAAGGTTTTATCATGCAGATACAATGTATATGATAAATATAAAAATTTGATTTTATCTACTCCTGATATTAAAGACGATTCTCTTGAATACAGGTTTTCTAACTTAGAGAACAAGAAAACATATTACATAGAACTTATTTGCTTTTTAGAGTCAGGAAAGAGTATTTCAACTGATAAAATAAAGTTTCATTTTTACGTTGATTACAACAGCAAAAAGCCTTACAAAGCTCTTATTTTGGAAAACAATCTAAGTGATGGGATAGTAGAGGCTAAAGCAAGACTTATTGAAATAACTGGAGAGGGCAAAAATTATGAGTTTACAAATGATAATGGAATCAAAGTAAATGAGGATGGATTTATTTCATTTACTGATTTTTATAACTTAATAAATAAGAATTTTACTTTAAAAATTTGGCTTGATGCTCCGGCTGAAGACAATGTAGTTATTACAAAGATATATAACGATTGTTCACCTGATGAGCGAATTGAAATTAAGTATAAAAACAAAAAATTTTATGCTTTTAAATATTCATGCGGTGTAGTTTCGAGTTATATAAGCATGGGAAATGAAATTGATTTTGACAATTTCCTGAAAGGGCAAGAGGAGGTGTTTTTACTTCTCCAATCTCAAAGTGATATGCTTGACCTTTATGCTGAAGTTTATAAGAAAGAAGTGGGTGTAGTATGATATTAGGTTTTGATTTTTGGGGAGAACCATATTCTACTGTTTTTTCTACTCGAAATCCTCTTAATAAACCTAACAAAGTAGAGCTTACCAATGCTTCGTTTAATGAATTAAATTTATCCAATGAATTGATAAATCCAACTTCTATACCCTCTTATAGCCATGTTCATACAGAGTGGAGCGATGAAAATATATTTTTAGCAGAGTTTAAGGGAGATTTATCTGCAGGGAATGTGAAAGTAAAAGATAAATCTGTAACTCACATAAAGCTTTTAAAGAGGAAATCAGAAAATGAAATGTGGGAAGTTTACAAAATTGTAGATTTTAATCCCAAGGAGATATTTTACGATTTATCCGATAAATTTGTTGAAGCTGAAGAAACATATCAATATAAAATTATTCCCATGAATACTGAAGATGATTTGCATAATATTACGCCTGATATGGAAGCAAGTTTTACAGATGGAGTTAATTTGAATCCACAAAGTTTTTATGTTTCTTACGATTATGCTCATATTTTCGACAAGGAAAATGACTATAGCTTTATATACAATCTTGAATTAGCCGCACTATCACATCACATTGGCTCAAATACGGTTGAAACTTTAGGGAATAGGTATCCATATATTGTGTATCAGGGCAATCTTGATTATGTAACCGGCTCGATAAAATGTATATTAGTTGCAGATAACATGGATGGTATAAATAAAAAGAAAGAAAAGGAACTTAGGCAAAAAGTAGAAAAATTTTTATGTGATAAAAAACCGAAAGGTTTCAGAAATTCAGATGGAAGATATATGGCAATAAGTATTTTAGGTACTCCTCAGTTTACACCGAATAATAATCTCATAGGTTTATATGAAGTAAGTTTTGAGTACATAGAAATAGGAAAACTTTCAGATATGAAGTCACTTGTAGAGTTTAATCTTATAGATGATTATAGGCTGTATAACTCTGATTATATTGAAAAGGCAAGCAATTAAGGAGGTTTTAGATTGAGTGTATGGATACCTGATGAGACCATGCTATCAAAAGCAGAACTGGAAGTGCAGACTCAACAAATACGAAGCATTTATATAAAGATAGAAATTTTAAATACAGATGATCTAGTTATTGATGAAGTATCAGGCGAATGTATTGGTGGAAGCTATAACATAAACGCAGAGGCGCCTATTAGGAGAACTTGCTCTGTAAAGTTTAAAATTT
>ERZ1034917.342-NODE-342-length-43574-cov-34.073577_pt1 | contig 43574 bp, 53 predicted proteins | sample MGYA00520605_ERZ1034917 | MGnify/ENA primary metagenome ERZ1034917 (study PRJEB33766, sample SAMN09781784) | gut metagenome | biome: gut microbiome | host: Homo sapiens | place: Madagascar | study: EMG produced TPA metagenomics assembly of the PRJNA485056 data... | reverse complement strand
GAGAAAGAAAGAGAAAAAGAATTTCATTCATTCACTCTTTCTCCTTGCGCGCGAGCGGATAAAGGCGAACAGGTAACGTTACCGGATGAAACCGACGAGCAGAAGAGAACGTTGCTTGGCGGCTCGCTTGGCGAGGGAGTTGTCATGCTATCCGGAGAGCAGATGACAGACCTTTTGGAACGTCTCTCACTTGACGAGTTCAATCACTATGTCGGAATCGTCAGAGACTGCGAATTGAACGGAAAGAAGTTCAAAAGCAAGACGCACTATCAGGCAATCCTCGACATGGCGAAGAAGGATCGTAAAATACAGGCGAATGCCGCAGATCGGAGGATGCACGAATGAACAGCAATCCCTGTTGGAAGCGGAATCCCTGCCCTGACCGTCACCCCGGATGCCATTGCGAGTGCAATGACTATCGGCAATGGGCAGAGGAACACAGCAAGGCACGGGACGCGCAGAACAAGCGGCGGCAGTTAGAAGAATATCCGTCCGTTATGCGCAGTTACCGGATCAATCGATTCAAACGCAGAAAGGAGATCGGAGTATGAATCAGCTGACAAAAGCAGAAGTTACACGAACATACAACTATCTGCTGAATCATCACAGAGGCAGAGCCAATGCGGGAACGCGGGATGCCATCAGAGCCGTTCTCGGAATCAATGCGCGGAAGTTCCGCCAGATCACCCATGAAATCAATACATCGTTCGACTACCCCTACATCGTTTCAACCTCCGGTAAGATGTACCTTGTGGACGATCCGGCAGATTACGCGAAGCACATTTTGCAGACAAGCCATGCCGCAACAAGCCTGTCGGTCAAAGCAAACATGATGGCATGGAAGATGAGCAAGCTGACCCAACTATCGGTCGAGGATTTGTTCCGGTTGGAATGCGAGGACGAAGATGTCGCAAATCAGCATATTTGACGGAGCAAAGCCGCTCCGGATACGGAAGCCGATCCAGCTGATAGAGCTGTTTGCCGGATACGGTTCACAGGCTCTTGCACTGAAATATCTCGGTGTCCCGTTTGAACAGACCCTGATATCCGAATGGGCAATCCCGTCCATCCTCGCATACAAGGATCTGCATTTCCCGCGGACGGAGCCACTGCTCGCCAAAACGAGATACGATGTTGCAGTCCGGATGCTGACAGATAAAATCTCGCGGGACTATAAAACGCCTCTGACGGAAGAACGGATCCGCAGGATGACAAAGAAAACGGTGATGGATGTTTGCAATGCCGCTCTTGTGACCGGAAACTCACTTTCCATTTGCAAAACCGAATCCATAGTACCACATGGCTGGGGACAGCATCGAAACAACCTGTCTGATGGCGATTTTCGGAAAGATGTTCGATGGGCTGGACTACGAAAAGAAAATTGACGAAGTGGTGGAGGATATTACACATGACTGACCGGTGTATCGTATGCGGATCGGAAATACCGGAAGGACGGCAAGTTTGCCCGATTTGTGAAAGCGAGGGCTTGAAACACAACCAAATCGCAAAGAGCGCCGCAGGAACGCGGCAGGAACGCGATTTGGAAGAGAAAGGCGTTCAAGTACACTCCGATGCCGAGAAACGCAACACAGAGCGCTCTTGCGGCATCTGTGCGGATGGTGCGGGTTTGAAACATTGTTGCATCAGTCCGAGCGGAACGCGTTGCCAACATTGGGGAAAGATGCTTTGCACACACCCCGAAACGGATGGATGGGTGCTGACCACAAAGAAGCGTGGAGAAGCGCCGGAAAACTGCCCTGAAAAGAGAAAAGGAGAATAAGCAAATGGATGTATATCTTAATTCAAAGGACATCCCAAAAAGGTGTTGGGATTGTCCGTTCGTCGGGGAAAACGATTACTGCATTTTACTTCCAAAGGATGTAAACGAAAGCATTGACAGCTATGACGAGCAAAAGGCTCTTTGCCCGTTGCTTCCGATGGAAAGTGAGGTCGAAAGGAGAAAAAAACTTTCCCCGCAGATGAAGGTTGTGTTGGACAGTGGCGCATATATGCCGACCCGTGCACACGATGCTGATGCCGGATTGGATCTTTACGCTTCCACAAACGGATATATTCGCGGAGGCGGAAGCCTTGCCTTTGACACAGGGGTTCATGTAGAGATTCCCGTGGGATATGTCGGGATGCTCAAAAGCAAAAGCGGGCTAAACTGTAGACACGGTTTGACCTCTGAAGGGGTCATTGATGCAGGGTACACGGGGAGCATTGTTGTGAAGCTGTATAACCACAGCGAAACGGACTATGTGGTCAATGCCGGTGACAAAATCAGCCAGCTTGTGATTCTTCCGATTCTTTCCCCTGTTCCGAAGTTGGTCGACAGTTTGGAAGATACCGCACGCGGGAACGGTGGATTCGGAAGCACGGGAAAGTGAGAAAATATGAGAGAGATTCTGTATCGCGGAAAACGCAAAGACAATGACGAGTGGGTGTATGGTTATTATTGCAGATTCGGATGGACTGGGATGGAAAAGGATGTAATAATTCCGAGCCATGCGAGCGCCCTGTATGGGATTGATGTTACCCCCGAAACAGTCGGACAGTACACGGGATTGAAGGACAAGAATGGCGCAAAGATTTTTGAGGGAGATATCCTCGAATGTCAGATATGGTTTGAATGCGGGTGTTATCCGCATTCGGAAATATCCTATCGGGAGGTGACGATGCCGGACATATACATGGTTAATATTGACCATAACATTGAAGTTGTCGGAAATAAGTTTGACAATCCGGAGTTGTCGAAGCAAAAAAATAGCGATCGTATCTATGAGGATTTCAACAAGAAAGCCGAGGTATAAAAAAATGGAGCACATCGTTATATGGGACGGAATTGAAATCATCGGATTCATCGTCGGAATGACGGTGCTCGCGGTCGGATTCGTATCAATCTGCCTGTGGGCACTCGCACGGAGCATCAAGCGGAAAATACATCTGAAAAAGCGCAGGAGTGGTGATAAAAATGACATGTGATAGTTGTTTGAACAAATACGGTTGCAGTGAGGCAAGGTTCGGAGAATCCGTTCGTTGCATGAGATTCAAAGACGAAACCGAATGGTTTCATCTGCCGTGCAAAGTCGGCACACAGGTATTCTTCTTACGGGATAAGAACATCATCGAGACGAATGTCGAAAAGATCATCTTTAAGGGCAAGGGGTGTTACATCAAACTGAAATGCAACGCGATGTACGAAACATCCTGCCAAAGCATCGGAAAGACTGTGTTTTTCACGAGAGAATCTGCCAAAAAGGCGCTTGCGGAAAGGGGTAGGAAATGACAGTATTTGGGATCATAAATATTGTACTCGCATCAATCAGTACATTTTGCGACATCCGCCAACTGATACGGCACGGTGAATCGGATGTGCTGACATCGGTCTTGTATTTGGCGTGTGCAATTTGTTTGACGGTAATTTCGTGATATACGGCGTAGATCGGGCAAACGAGATATTACAAGAAAAGCATGAAGGGAGCAAAGACAATGGGATTCTGCTTGACAGCAACCAACAGCAAATATAGTTTCGATGGTGGTTATGGCGGTTTTGCGCTTCTGCGGCAAAACATCGCCAATGCGTGGGACACAGAGTTTGGAGACCACTATGCAACCCTGCGAATGTGCTTTCGGGAAAGCGATTATGACGCTTTTAACAAGGAAACCGAACGAATACTGTCGAAGGAAAGATTTGCTGATGGTGGCGAGAAGTCGAACGATCAAGATATAGTCGATTTTCTGTTTGCGAGTGATTGTGCTGGTTCAATTTCATACAAGACTTGCAAGAAGATTTAATATGGATCAATGTGACGATGAGTCGTTTGAATGTTCAAACTACTTCAATGATGAGGATTTCGCAAAGCAAGTAGCGCTTCATCAATTGCTCTATCGTAAATTGTTGAAGTTTGCGTATGACAATGATTGTGAAGATAGTGCGGCGTGGGATGGAGAAATTGAGCATTGGTGTATTTATTATGGATGCCGCAGCGATCAATTTGATACTACATTTCATACCTGTGCACACCATTCTGCCGTTTATTTTTCGTCTGACGATGCTGCAAGTCGTGCGATCAAAGAAGTTGTTGAGCCCTTTATGAAAGAGCATCCCGACTTTGTGTGGTGAAAGGAGTGTATAAGTAAATGGATGTATCTGGTATTATTTCGGTAGTCGCGTATGCCGTAAGTATAGGCTTAATGCGTTGTGCAGACGCACCGAACTGGGCATTCGGAATTTCCCTCGGTATCGCGCTTCTTTCTGGCTTGCGGTTTGTAATGTTGGTTGACGAACTTATGAGTGAGCTGGAATGCAGAATGGACATGATGGAAGAACGGGTAAAAGAGATGCAGGAAGAAGTAATAAAGGAGATGCTGAAACGTAAATGATTTGGTCAAAAACAATATCTTTCGATGGCTTTGACGAAAAGGTGTCGGAATGGTATAAAACGCACCACTTCCTTGGTGATCCACCAATTGACGCACAGTTTGCTCTTGATCTGATTTTTAAAACGTTGGTTGATGACAAGGAACATCTTGATTATCTAACAACGATGCCGGGTTCGATTGAGCAGTCTAACACTTTAATGCTCGATATGATTTTATGGAAATACAGTCGAGCGTATCGAAAATGGAAAAAGAGGAGAAGAAACAATGCCAAAGTACATTGACAAAGATGCATTGCTTGAGAAAATGCAAGAGCGCTATGAAGATCTCGTTAGAGACTATGGCGATTATGACAACTACGTTATGGGATTCCGCGATGCAATTGAACTTCTTGAAAATGCATCGGATGCAGACGTACGGGAAGTGAAGCACGCGAATTGGGTTCATCTCGGTGGCGATGAGTGGTGCTGTTCCTGCTGTGGATTCGGAAAGCATACCGAAGGCTATTGGGAAAAACCCACTGCAAAGTATTGTGAAAAATGCGGAGCGGAAATAAATGGTGTGGAACAGTAATGCAGGAGGATGACGAATGAAAATCAATACCCAGCCTTCCGGCGCAGTCCTTTCGGACGATGAATATAAAGTCCTGACCGCTCTGCTCGTAAAGATAGGATATGCGGTGAAAATACGGAAAGAAAAAGAAAACGGAAAAGCCGTTTTGAAGCGCGTGATTTACGCAGAGGAAGAATAATGACATACGAAATACAGTACCTTATCGGCGGGTTCATCGCATTCATGACCGCAGCGGCGGTTGGTTGCCTTGTCCTGTTCGTAATAAACGAAATTCATTGGTGGTTACACTGGAGGAAAAAATGAAAATTGAACTTGAAATCCCGAACACGACTGCGGCTATGACCGTGGTGACAGTTTCAGAGAACGCGCAGGACAATCCGACTTCCATGCGGTTGCACACAAAATCCTACAACACCGATGACATCCTGTCCCTGCGGGTGAATCCGGATCAGACCGGTGTATGGCTTCCCGAAAACGACAGACCGGCATCCTTTATGTGGGTGTGTTCCCTCTGCAAGAGAATCGCATACGATATGCCCGTGTCCCGCTTGGGGAAGCACTCGCGCGGTTCTTGTGGATTGGAATTCTGCCCGCACTGCGGGAAACTCATGCGGAACAGGGAGACAAAAGCATGAAATACCGCTCTGCGAACCTATCACAATTTGCTCTCTACTGCGAAGGTCTGATAGGCAAAGGATATGTGTTCCACGACCTCTACATCACTACACGGCACGGCAGACGGATTTATGAGGGGGTGTTCAAAAAGCCATGTACAAAACATACCGAAAATACGGCAATCAGCCTGTGACCGTTGACGGCATCCGCTTTGATTCCATTCGTGAAGCAACCCGGTGGCAGGAGTTAAAACTGCTCCTGCGCGCCGGGAAGATCAGCGACTTGAAGCGGCAAGTGCCGTTTGAACTGATTCCAAACCATGTAGAGAACGGAAAAATCACAGAGCGAAAGGTTGTATACATAGCGGATTTCGTCTACAACGAAAACGGTGATCTGATTGTAGAGGATGCAAAGGGAAAGCGTACCAAGGAATACATCATCAAGCGAAAACTTATGCTGTGGCGGTACGGAATCAAAATTCGGGAGGTGTAAAATGTTCAAAATACCGGAAAGTGTTTGTCGGGTGGTATCGGCAATCTGTGCGGATTATGAGCGGCGGGAGAAAGAACTGCACTCGGGGAATCTGACGCCGTTCGTGCGGGACACCTACCGCAATACGAACCGCGCAATTGACGATGCGGTTGCAAGCGTTGTAACGGAAAAATGGTCAGACCGGATGCTCTCCGATCTGATAAACGAAAAAAGCTACCCTGAAGCGAAGTGCAAAACATTGACTTCACGTTCGGGATACCGTCGATGGAAACTGGATATTACGCTTCGTATCGCGGAAGCCTTTGGGTACATCGACCCGTCCGCCGCAGTTGGGGAACGGCATTGCGCCATTTGCGGAACGCTCATCAGAGAGGCTGAATTCGGTTCTATTACGGTCTGCCGAAACGGACGTAGGGCGGTAACGCTTGACCTTTGCCCCGAATGCTCCGCGCACGTTGACGGAATCGAGATTGACGGAACGGTTGGGATCGTCAAGCAAAGCGTCAAATAAAATCAGTCGGTTGCCCCGCTTGGAGCAACCGACCTTTTCTGTTACCGGACTACAAAGTAGTAGTACCGGACGGTTTTACAGCTTCCGACATCCTCGTCGCACAGCCAGTCTTTCGCCATCATGGCGTAGTCACTGGAACTGAATTCCGGTCTGCAGTAGTCGCTGTACATCATGTTCATTGCCGCGTAAAAATCCCACGCATCTGTCGAGGGCGCGACCTGACGATGCATACCGTCCGTCTGCTCTTTCGTCCAATGCTCTCCGGACGTGCCGTCCTTGTTCTTCATTTCGGACACCCAGTGTCTGGCAACAGCTTCACCGAGTTTCCCGCCGTTTGCGATCTTGTGGATGCAATACTCCAGTTCCGCTTTCTTTTCTTCGTCCATCTCGTCGACAGTCCGGATGAAAAGATCCCGCAAGGCTTCCATCTGCTCTCCGCTCCCGGAACGGATGATGCTTTCGATGTTCTTCTTATGCATTCAGAACACCCCCTCAAATCCGCTCGACATCCAGTTCCACGTTCGTGAAATCAGCCGCAACACCGGTGTTCACAAGGGAGATCAGATCGGACGCGTTTCCGCAGACCGACTTGACGATGGTCGAGAACGAGATCGTCCGCGTCTCCGTTGCGGCAGTGGTAACCGTCTCCGACGCGGTTGCACCGGGGATGGTTGTCCCGTTCTGCTGTACCGCAAGCGTGACAACACCTGCGGCAGGAGCTGTAAATGTCGCGTGAACGCTGATCTTGTATCCGTTGATACAGCGGTCGGAAATGTTGACCCCGTTTCCAAGCATATACAGGCTCTGTCTGCAATACCCGGTCACAAGGTTCTGACCAAGCGGCACTGCTCCGTCCGCGAGAACGGAAACAGTTCCGGTCACGGTCTTAATATACGGTCTTGCCATCTCAGCTTCCTCCTTTCAGCTGTCAGTAGTTCGCATTCCCTCCGCAGGGCGTGTAGCCACCGCAGAACGGGGAAACACCGGCATTGTACGCCATCATAGTGGGATAGCGGACAACATTGCCGAGCGCATTCTGCATTTCAAGCTGATTGATTCTGCCCTGAAGCGACTCGATCTTGTTCTGTGCAAGCGCATCGAGAATTTTCTGGGTCTGCGCGGTGGTATTTGCATTGACAGACGCGGTGTTGATTGCGCCGTTGTAGTTCACGCTGTCGATGGCACGCAGGGTTTCGCAGCAGCATTTCTGCTGTGCGGCAAAGCCTGCGTTCACGGTCGCGCCGATGTCTCGAATCTCCGAAAGGTTGTTGTATGCCGCGTCTTTGATTGCGGAAACGCTCTCCGCTCCGACTTCCTGCACGCGGGCTTCAATATCCCGCTGTCCTTCCTGAACGCTGTTCAGGTCGATCGCGCGTTGGAGATCCCCCTGCGTCAGTGCAGCCGCACCGTTGCCCCAACCGCCGAAGCCGCCGTTGCCGAAGATCATTGCGAAGAGGATGATCAGCACCCATGCTCCGCCGCCACCTGCTCCGAGACCGCCCATGCCGCCCGATACGGCGGCAATGTCCGAAAGGTTATACCCGTTTTCCATTGTTTCTTCCTCCTGTTTTATTTTTTATATCAATCAAGGTGCGCACCTTTGATTTTCATTGCATCGCCGCAGATGGCGCAAAAACGCTCTCTGCGGCGTTTTGTTGCTTGGGGGTTCACTTGTCCATCTGAAGTCATTTCAGCGCGTCCCGCAGGACAGCCCGGTCGATTCCGTAGGCATCCGCAATCTGCTCGGGGGTCTTTCCTTGATTTTCCCGCATGAACTGTGCAAACTGCGGGTTTCTCTGCGCCAACATCTGGGCGAATGCCTCTGGATTCCCGCGTGCCAGACTTTTCAGTTGTGCCAGACCGGACAGGATCGGATTGACCGTCCGTGCCCCCATTCCGTGATTCATCCGCTTAAGAATCGGATTCTGCATGGCTTCCTCCTTCCAGTTTCTTCAGGCGTTCGTTGATGTCTCCGAGTACCTTTGTGACGTAGCCCATATCCACAGGCGGCTCTTTGACATATTCCGTGATGGTATAGGGCGTTGCGGTTCTGTAGCCGTTTCCGTCCGTCTGTACATACCAAACAAGCGGCGCTGTGGTATCCAGCAGAAGCACCTCACTGTTCGGTAGCATCTGAAAGGCGTTCACCCCGCTCTCCCCGTTGACCTTGATGATTTCATGCCGTTGAGGCATCTGCGGCATTTGATAACCCGGATAAGTTCCGTACATTTTCCATCACTCCTTTCTGCTATCATCATAACAGAAAAGAGGGTGAAAAACTCACCCTCTTTTTGCTTGGTATATATTGTATTTTTACGCGTTTTGTGTTTCTTTTTGGGCAAGGTAACGGTCTATGGAGTCCCATAGACTTCGGTTCTCCTTGCTGTACTTGGTAACGCTGATTTTCAGTTCATCACAGATAGATACAACCGACCGCTCCGCACTGTCAAAGTACTTCATTCGCAGGATTTGGATTTGTGTCTGCGTCAGCCCCGCGTTCTCCGTAAAATCCTCCAGTTCGATCCGATTGATCCTGTGTCCGATCATGATGTTCCTCCTTTTTATGCCGGATGAACATCCGCAGAATCTCTGTCTGATTCTGTTTGTAGCAAGTCTCTGTTACCGTGATATTGGCGTACCCCTGACGGTATCCGTCCAAGAATGCTTTCAGGACTGGAACCATCTGGACAGTCCATTGCAGAAGCAACAATACGGAAAATCCGTCAACGAGCCGAAATCCGAAATAACCGGTAAACAAAGTCAGAAGCAACGCTTTTGCCGAACGCATGGCTGCGTCGCGCTTTTCCTTTTTCGCGCCGCTGACTCCGAGCAACCGCATATGGGCGGATTGTAAAGCGCCGTGGCTTGAAAGGACATCGACCGCGCTGATTTGCTCCACCCGTACATGCGCGCAACGAATCAGCATGATACGCGTTCGCAAGGAGATCTTCAGCTTCATAATATCCGATGTTTTCATATTCATGTAGTTTTCCATAAACACCGAAAGCGGGATGTTGCTTGGCAATAGCATTTCTCTGCGGCAAACATCAAGAGATTCCTTTTGAAGCTGAATGCAGAATTCCTGCAACGCCTCCATGTTGCTGATTTCCTGCGCTTCTTCCCGAATCTTTTCAAATGCCGCAACGGATTTGATGTATTCCTCGTCCCGCTTGCCACGGTCAATTCCAACCTGATACCGGATCGTATAGGTCAATGTGCTGGTCAGATATACGAATACGGAAGCCAACACGAATTCCTTCAGATGCGGAGTTTCCTCTGTCGGGACTAAGAACTGCACGGCGGCAGTAATCAGAACCATTAGAAGAATACTGAAATTTGCCCACAGCGTTTTATTGCTTTTTGCCTGCAACAGCTTTGCGCCGACCTTTTTACGGTTTTCTTCTGCCGCGTCCGGAAACTTCATTTCCATCACTTCTGCTCCTTCTCCTCTGCCTCTCCGCGCTTCTTAAAAACATACGATGCTATATCGAATCCGACAGCAACCGCCGAACTGATACACCCGATTTTCATTGCCTGTGCAAACTGTGCGATGACGCCGGACAGCGCACCGCACAGAATCCACAGGACTAAAAATACCATCACGGGGGCGGTAACAATCGGCTTGATAAATTCCCGCAGATATCGGCTTCCGCTTATGGTCACAACGATCGCAAGCGCCACGCCGATGATGCCGAGCCTCTGAAAAGCATTTGCGTTTTTTGGCTCAAAACATCCGTTTTGTATCATCACGATCACAGGCGGGACAACGCAACAGGCAAAGGAAAGCAGTTTGAAAAACACCGACTTTGCCTTGTTACTCATGCTCTGCATCCTCGCTTTCACTTTCCAGTGTTGCCAGAAGTGCGTCGTACTTTGTGCGGATCTGTTCTGCGGTTTCGTTGTTCAATCCGGTGGACTGCGAGAGGTACGCCATCTGACTTGCTACAACCGACAGAATCCTCCGGAGTGCCTGCGTCTGCTTCAACATCCGATTTCTGTCAGTTTTTTGTGCCTCGTTCATCTCGACAATCGCCAACTGCGTCTCGGCTTTCAGCTTGTCCTGCCCCTCAACCATACTTTCCAACGCTTTATACTTTTCCAGTATCTCGGTGTACTGCTTGTCGGCGTTTTCGGCGTATTGCTTTGAACTCTCCAACGCATCCGACATCCATGGAATGAAGGAATCCTTGCACCATGCATAGTATTTATAGATATTCTTCTTCCCGTACTTCATACCGAACAGAACAGCGCCAATATTAACCAACAGGACGATTCCGGAAACGAGGTATCCGATGTATTGATCCCAAAAGCTGCTTGCCCGCTCATACCAAGGCTTGTCGGAATACTTCTCATCCAAATCAGCCTTGAAATCGTCGAGCATTCCCTGAATCTCGTTTTTCAAATCTCCCTGCATACCATCCGTATCGGACGGGACATTCGACTCCGGTTCACCTCCGGTATCCGTTTCGGAAGGATTTTTCTCTTCCGATTTGTTTTCCTCCAAGGAGGATTCTTCGGTAGCATTCGGTGTCGATTCTTCGGCATATGCGGGAGTGAAAATGCCAAAGGCAAATACCATAAACATGATAAACAAAACAATTGCTCTTTTCATTGCTTTTCTCCTTTTTGAATTCCTGTGACTCGTAAAGTTGTAATGTCGTTTGCGAAGAATTAAAAATCGCTCCTTCTCGGTGTAAGATCCGGTTTACCTATACACCGAAATGTTTTATAAAATTACTCGGTAGTTACGATATCGTCTTCCCAATCCCAGAAAGGCATCTTGTATTCAATCTCGCGACCAAACTGTTTGCCCTTTCTTGTTTCTTTTGCCGCAAGATACGCGGCTTCGAACGGGTTTTTCGTTCTGTCTGTAAATTTGAAATCAACGAAATGTCTTTCGTAAGACTGCAGATTGAAACAGTTCGCTCTCGGAGAAGCCTGAACGGAAAATTCAGCACGCCCGTTATCACCCTCGATTTCGAGCTTGGTGATAACAGCATACGCTTCAGGAAGCGTTACACCGTAGTCTTTCACTTCGTAATTCGTTTTCTTAAGTCCCATGGTAAATTCCTCCATAAATTTTATTTTAACTCTTACGAGTTAGATTACTTTTGTTCGTGAGCAATCAATGATATTTTATTATACTAAGCTGTCCGTAATGCTCACTTGCGGCTGTGTCATCATCAGTTCTTCGCTGTTGCCATACATTACTTTGAAGTTATCGCCGTCAATTGTAATGATACCTGCTCCGTAAGTTCCATTGTTATCAACTGTGCAGGCAATCGGACTGTTCTCCAATGCTGACCAAAGACCTGCTGGAGCGCCTTCGTAAGTCTCTGTTCTGTTATTGGTCAATGAGAAGTAGATGCTTGTTCCTGTTGCGCTGTTGTTAAGCGTCAGGTTATGAGTAGTGCGAGAGCTACCGCCAAAATCGAGGTCAACTACTTGCCAAGCTCTTGTGCTTACTGTAATGCTGAAACATTTACCTGTTGCTTTGTAAGTGCCTCCGCCATTTTGGACTGAATCAATGTGAATAAAGTTCAGTGTTCCATCAGGAGCATCAGTTGGGTCCATACGGTAATATAACTGATTGTCATAGATGATGTGCGAGTTCGGCGTTCCTTGAAATACAGCAAAAAGGTCAGCAGAGAATGTGCCTGTATCTGTAGGTGTTTTTGCAATAACTTGGTCTGTTCCTGCAATTCTACAAGCACGATAGACTTCATTCATATTGGCTTGTTGGTAGGGAGCATCTTTACCAACAAGCAGGTTTATATATATTACGTTGAATTGGCTGTTTCCGTTGCCATCACGTTGAACTAAAGAATATGCAGTTGGACTAATTGATGTTGGAAGCCAACTCAATATACCGGAGTTATTTTGTGGAATTGCTGATGTTTTTGTTTTATCAAGTTTGATGTAGTCCAATGCTAGTTCTGTGTCATCAACTTTCACTTCCATTTTCTTGTTGTCAGAAGTAGCGTCCATATAGATATATTTGCCCGGAAGGATTGGTAAACTCAATTGAGCAGGAAATACCTTTGATTTGGTTTCTCCTGTAGTTGAGTCTTTATAAAGAACAGTCTTGTCTGTATACTCAATTGTCGCTCCTGATGTGGAATCATAACTGACAGACTGTGCTGTGTTGCTGGCTTCACGAATGATTTGTTCAATGCTGTCTCCTTTATCACCCTTGTCTCCTTTTTCGCCTTTAATCCCTTGCGCACCGGAAAGATCGGTAATAAAGGAAAATCCATCATTGCTTTTCACATAAAGCTTTGCATTATCCTCATCACTGACATCAGATGATATGAGAACCATTTTGCCATCCGGAACATTGGTTGCATCTGCATTCATCAAATCGACGGAATTGTATGTCTTGTGGATTTTAAATGGGTCTCCTTTATCTCCTTTATCGCCCTTATCCCCTTTATCGCCCTTTTTGCCGTTTTTGATTTTGAAATCGAAAATCTCTCCGTTGGTAAGCGTGATCCTGTAGTGATCTGCATCGATTCCGTTCATAATGTCATCAAAGTCGACAACTCCGGTTCTTTTTTCTATGGACTGAATTCCAACGCCGGTATCACCCTTATCTCCTTTCAGATAAATTTTTGCATACGCAAACCAATCATACAGAGAGAATTCATTTCCCGTTTCGGGATCGATAACCGGCGTTTTGATTGCTTTTGCAATTCCGTCCTTGGAATCTGCATTGCACATGTCGATCAATTCATTCAGCCGTTCCTTGACCAACTCGGGGTATTTATCCATGAAGCCTTTCAGTTCCGCCGAGGACATTCCTCCGCGACCTTGCGCGGAGGAGCTGTTCGGACGATCCCCGAGCCGTCTCATGGACACGGGATAGACCTCATCTGCCGTGATTTTTTTGATTTCCTTGCTCACTTGATGTTTCCTCCGTTTTCGTATCTGTAAAACAGATCGAGCAGTCCGAACGGCTTACAATAGCCGCTACTCTCGAATCGGAACTGTTGCCATTGCCACCGTTTCAGCCGATCCGGAACAACACTTATCACAATATCATTGGTCAGATAGGACAAGTTCCCGAATTCCAGATCAACCATGTTCCCAGTGCGGGAAGTCCTGCGGCACTCACGCCATTCCTGCTCGCGGTTGGAGCGAATGAACACGCGGTATTCGGATATTCCCATAGACTTCGATCTGACTACAATGCTCTTGCGCACGGTGTTTTTGGCAATCTGCGGGTATGCCGACGGGTCGCAAAGCGTCTCGCATACCGATGGTATCTCCCGACCGTTACGGCTATAGAAGCCCTGCCATATTTCGTCCGGCTCGACCTCGATTTTCTCTGCCAGATAGGAGACGCTTCCCGTTGTGATAACCGCATATGTGCCAAAGTTGGTTTCTACTGTAGGTGCGCTTTCCTTGTCCGTCCATATCATATCCTCCGTCGGGTCTGCATAGACCCTTGTGTCTCCGTCCGGGGCGGTGAATCCTTCGGGGCGGCGGATGGCTCTCCAAACGGTTTTCCCTCGGAGGTCTGTATTCATGCAAAGAATCTCCCCGTGTTCTGTTCCGAGCAGCAGACGGTCTCCGAGTACGCACAGGCTGATAGCAGGGGAAAACGAACCGCCGCTATATTGATCCACATATGTCGCAAGATATGCGCCGTCATCAGTCGATACGATCGGAAATTTCAATCCGGTATCTGTACCATCCAAAAGGATCGCCGCGTTGGATGCCAACAGCTGCGTGCTATCATACCGCACGCTTTCACGGTCGCGGTTGATGCGAACCGTGCCTGTTCCGCCGCCGTTCTGACTCCATGTCAGTCTGTCGGCGTATTCCGGTGCGGAGAGGTCTACGGATGTTCCATTCACAGTTGCCGGAATGCTCCCCGTGGTGGTTGACACCATCTGCGTCTGCCCAACATAAATACCGATATCGTCCGCATAGTACCATTCGTATTGCGTTACACCCGTATCATGCTGAAACAGCTGACGGCTGTCTGCAAGGAATATCTGACCGTCCACAAGGAGTACGAGATATCCTTTCCATTCTGCCATCCGTGCCGCAGAAAGATCGCAGCGCTTCAGATTCAGATCAACATTGCTACTCCGATGCTCGACCGTGCGCTCCAGGTTTACGGTCTGCTTTCCGATTGCCATCAAGCCTTCGGTCGAGAGGAAAACCGGATCGTCCGAAAAGTTGGTTGCAGCGCCGACACAGCCGATTCCGGCAACTCCCTGCGTAGAGGGGTAAACGCGCGGGATGAGGTCATATCCGGTATCCTGCCCGACGTGATACCAACAAGAGCCGTCCTGCTTGGTGTTCTCCTTGCAGATGATCAGCATGGAGGGCGTGGAGATCATCGCCGTATTGCGCTTGTCTCCGACACCGTCATTGAAGTAGTTGTACACCCCAATGTATGCCGGATTGTTTGCGGATGTCAGATCACGCGCGGAATACAGCACCGTGTTCGGCAAATCGGGATTCCCCGTGAAAAAGATTCTTCCGTCAAAGATTGCCGTGACCGTGCATTTCAGCAGGACATTCAGGGCGCTGTCCGCAGTGGATGCATCATAGCTTGCATTTGCGTCATATATGGATGGGTTATTTTGCTTTGATGTTGATAATTTGGTGTGTTCGCCGATTCCGGTAACAGAAAATTCATCTCCGGCTGCAATCGGTTGCTCGGTAAATATGCGGACTTTCTCAATATAACCATCTGTTTCTATCGGTCTGTAGAACCATCCGATAGACTCTATATACTGGTTGTTGTAGAGAATTTCAGCAAAAACATTTACAGATGGGAGCATTTCCTTCTTTGAGATTTCTTTGCATGGTTCAAACAATGTTATGTCGAAGTAAGTGTTTTTTTCGTAGCAATAGGACGTGTCCTCTGTGACTTTTGGATTCACTACGCCGATTTCATAGGACAATGGTAAATTTCCGTATCCGTAAATCTCCATGAAGTCGGTGATGCTATGATTAAAATAAATATTCGGTGCGCTTTTATACAAACCGATTCCGGGAAAAGAATCTGTTTCAAAAGCCACATTCCAATTGTTATACTTTGCCGCAGCATCAGAATTCGTTTTTGTTCCGTAGACATAAATTTCTTTTATGCTTTTGCAACCGACAAATGATTTTGTACTATATACGCCAATTTGGCTCAAGTACAGATGATCTTTTTTGCGAATAGCAATTGTTTCCAATGAGAGACAATCCTTGAAAGCTTCAGAACCAACGGAAACCGATTCCGGTATCACAAGAATTTTGCACGGATATCCGGAAAATCCGTTTACATCGTAAACAGAATATTCTTTTCCGTCAATATCCAATTCTCCCGGAATGATGAGCGTTTCATGCTTTAGCGTGCATCCCGTAATAGAAACCACCGATACGCCGGAAATCTCTTTGATTTCATATGTAAGCCCCTCTGAGCCGACACGGAATGATCCTTCTTCAATTGCTTTTCCGCCGAAAAACACTTTTTCGCGGAATTTGTTCGTCAGAATATTCCGCTGTTCGTACTCCTCGCCATCGATATATGTTGTGGGAACATATGCGCTGGACGTTACGATCACACAGGAGGAATTCCCGTATGTGTAACAGTAATACTGCTTCCCGTCCATGAACCAAAAATCGTTGTTGAAAACGAATCCTGTAATGACTCCGCTTTTCAATCCGGTTGCCACCGGGTTGCCGGCGTTTCCTACGGTCAGATTGTTCCCGTGATTGTCAAATTTGCAAAAGTAAAGGGATGTTCCGCATTTCACCATTACACAGTCCCGATATTCATGTATACTGTAAATTTTCCCTTTGCCCGCCAAAGCGGACAAAACGATGCGATACCCCGGCATGGTTTCAATCGCCTGTCCCTGCTTGGATTCATAGTCCTTCCACATATTTTTCAGGTAGGAGAACCGATTCTGCGCAACCATCGCGGGAGAGGACGAGAAGTCCACCCCGCGAAAGTCTCCGAGATAGCGGCTGTATTGCGTCCGCGAGAACATTTTCACCTGTGCGTTCGCACCCATTGCTTACCACCCCTTATAGGTATTTCTTCTGAAAAGCGTTCTGCGGTTCGACCGCTCGGTGATATACCGCGCGCGCTCGACTTCCCACAAATTATAGGAGCGAAGCGCAACGTCCGGGTTGTCATCAAGAAACAGATCGTGCGTGACCAGATACGGAAGAAGCATGACAACATCCTCTGCGACATCCAATTCTACCGTGTCGGCTTGATCCTCGTAATCCTCGATGGTAATCTCGCGCGGCGTTTTGCGGTATTCCACGACAATATCCGCGTTTTGTGTTTCGGGAATTGTCAGATCGCTTCCCTCAAATATATATCCGCGGACATCGCAACCGTATGCCGTGACAGGAGGCGCATTCGCAAAGGAAAGGAAGTCCGATGCATACGCCTTGATGTTGTAGACCAATCGGTTCGGGACAATCCGAGGGGTCATATCCGCGCTTGTGTAGGCGGGGCAGGAGAGGGCGATAAGTTGCCAGATGATCCCGCCCTCTACCGTGATGTGCAGAGAATCGGGAACAGTGCCGAGCAGGTCTTGCAGAAGAACGGTATCTCCGTCCAACTTCCGAACCAATTGCTTTTCTTCGCCGTCCGCACTCCAACGGAATCCGAGAACCGCATTGTCGTGCGAAAGCGTCAGTGCTGTTGCGCCGAATACTTCCAGATCAAGCGCCCCCGCGCTGACGGGTTGTCGGACTTCCGCCGCAACCGTAAACCGGTGCAGCATGACAGTTCCCGTGCGGCTGTGGAGGTCATCAAGCATCCGGATTCCCCGATTGATCGATGCAACCACAACCGCCGAATCGAGGTCTTGATCGATTTCCTCATGTGCGAGGCTTTTGACGGAGCGAATAAGACCTTCGATTGTCATAGTTTCCTCCGTTAGGCGAGTTCTTCGCAGTTGTCGGTATCTGCGGCATCGTTCGAACCGTAGATGGTCAGCGCAACCGCGTGCTTGTAGGTGTTGAAACCGATACCCCACCGGGCGTAGCCGTTCATAATGAGGTTTCTGGTGTGGTTGTCCTCCCACGACTTGATATCCAACTTCTTGCGGTCGAGGAACAGGTTACCGCAAAGCAGCCGGTTCGCATCACTGGAGATCATGATGATCTCATCCTTGTCGGACATCCACTTTTCGCTCGCAACAATCGTGTAATGACCGAACACGAGGTTGATGTCGTTGTTGTTGCTCCCTGCCGCTCTTTCTGTTCCGACTGCGGTCTTCAGCGCGGACACCAGCTTGATGCGGTTCATCGGGACAAGCAGGATGTCACCGACATAGCCCATTGGAAGCCCGCTTTCGTCTTTCATCAGCGTCAGCTTTGTTGCCATCGCGTTCAGGTACTCCTGAATGTTTCCTGCCGTCACGAGAGAGCCTGAGGACGATGTAGCCTTCACATAGAAGGCATTGGACTGCGTGTCACCCTTGCCGTTTTTCACACGGTCAGAGCCGACACCGTAGGTGTGGGACTTGGAGAACAGCGGCTTGCCGTCGTAGGTCGTGGTATCGATTTCGTGGCTCAGTTTTCCGGTGACATATTTGAAGCTCTTGTTGCCGTGGGATGCATTCACCAGTGCATTGATACCGAGGTACGAACGGGTTTTGTAGTAGGAAGACGGGATGCTTCTGCCGATGTTCTGAATGTTCGCAGTCAACCTGCCGTGGGAGTCATCGATCAGCTGACGGGGAACAGAGGTTTCGATCATGAACGGGGCATTGTAAATCGTCTTCTGCCCGGTTTCGTTCGTTCTCTGGTTACCCGGACCGTTGCCCGCAGCAACATTCTCCATCATGCCGAGCGTGTCTGCGACGGTGAAGGAATCCGCAAAGCCATCGCTCGTTGTCATATGGAATACGGTTTCAAGGTCTTTCTGCGCCTTGCTCGTTGCAAGCGCGTCGCTCTCGCCCTGAATGTACATTTTCAGCGGGGTCATGAGTTTACCGATTTTTGCGTCATGAATACCGGCAATGCCCTGACCGTAGTTTTCGGAAAAATTGATGTCAAGTGCCATTTTCTTGATCCTCCTTTGAATTGGTTACGAGCCTGCAACCGCAGAAGCCTTGCAGAGGATTTCCCCTCCGGCTTTCTTGCTGATGACTTCGACGATTTCCACTCCGTACTTCCCAGTTCCCGGAGCAGCGCCGGTCGCTTCGTCTGCGGTTGCGTTGATTGCGGATACAGCGCCCTTTACAAGGGCGGTCTCTGCCGTCAGCGTGGTGCGAAGAATGACATCCTCCGACAGAATGAAGCACGGGATGTGGTGGGTGTCGGATGCCCCTGCGGTGTAATCCTCCGTGCAGAGATGGGTTGCTTTCTTTGAACCGGCAAGCACCGCCTTGCCGGAGGTAATCGCAATCAGCGCGCCTTTTTTGTAGGTCGTGGATGCGGTCACGGGAATGAATTCGGTCTCGGGGTAGTTGATTCTACCGTTCAGGACTTTTTCAATAGTGAACATGGTTCGGTCTCCTTTCGTTATCTTGTGTTTTTTTGCACCTTTCGGTACAGTTCGCGGATTCGTTCCTCGGTGTAATCGGGTAAACTCCTGCGCAACTCGCGCAGTTCCGATGTGTCCGGATCAAAGCGGCTCGACCGAACAGCGGTCGATGTCCCGACAAGGTGGCTCTTGCTCTGTGCCTGCGCCTTCTGCTTTTCCGATTTGGCACTCGGCACTTTACCGATGACAACCTCATTGTACGCCTCCAACATCGAACATCCCGAGGACACGATCTTTCTGACAACCGCATCAAATTCGGGAATATCCTTAAGCGCCTTGATTCCTTTCATGCGCTCCGGATAGGCTTTGGCAAGGGTCTCCAAATCCCGCTTGGCGCGGGTGTCGAGGTCGGTTTCCGCCTGTACAGGCTCGTCCGGCTTCGGGTCGGAAATTCCGTTGTCCGATTTGTACTTTGCGACCTTTTCCTCTGCAGTCCCCTCATAGCCGAGGTCGGTCAGCAGACGGTCAATCAGTTCGGCGTTGGCATCCGGCTCTGCAGGGTCTTCCTGCTCGTCAGTGGGGGAAGGATCGGCTTCCGGAGCATCTGTGGCGGCATCCGGGTCAGGTTCGGATTCCGGATCGTCGGACGCATCGTCCGCATCAGATCCGTCATCATCGTCCCAGTCATCCCACAGATCGCCGTCTTCATCGTCATCTGCGCCCCCATCCGCTTCCTGCGCGCTCGCAGCGGCATCCTCCTGCCCGTTTTCGTCCTCCGGCTCTTCCTCCGGATCATTGACGAGGTCTTCCTCCACCTCGTCCTCTACAGTGGCTGCGGGTACTTCCTCCTGCAAAGGGTCTTTGACTTCATCAGTCTGGTTTGGCATTCTGCTGTCCTCCTTTCCTTGGATCGCGTGCCTTACTTACCGGATCGCAGATCACCGCCGGTTTCGCGCGAGATGGGCTTCGGATCGCCGCCGTTCTGCGGATGCGGGGCTTTGATAATCCCGCCGTTCGTGGTCTGATAAGGGTTCTTACTCATGTCGGTTTCCTCCTTTCCTCTTGGTCATTGAAAAAATTATATCGCATAAAAAACCTGCAAAAAAGCCCGTTTTGGTTCAAATTCGGGGGTGTTTGGTTCAACTTTTTTCGCTTTCTTGCCTTTTTTACGGAATACATTGACAAAATAAGCCCTGTATGCTATAATGGGGGAGTAATAAATTCTGTACTTTGGAGAGGAGAAAAATCAATGAACAATTACCCCGATCATCAGCAAGCCCCTGTTGTGGAAAGCCCCGCTACCGTCAATTTGGATCATATCAATCAGCTCTTTCGCTTTTGTAGGGTGTTTGCGATAACAATCGGCTCAATCCTGTGTATTGCCGGATTTTTGATCTTGCTCGGCGCTAACGGAAGCTCATACGCATACATGGTCGGTCAGGGGATCGGATATATGGTAGGTGGACCGATCTTTGCGTTCTTTTTCTGGATGCTGATGAAATGCGTCTGCGGATTGTTTTATGACATAAAAGTTTCCCGGTACATTGCAGAGAGCAGAGAGAAGCAGGAAAAGGGTAACGATCAAGAAAAATAAAAATAGGCACACGAGGAAATTCCCCGTGTGCCTTTTCTCATGCCGTCTTTTTTGTTGTCTTTCTCTCTACCAGTTTTCCATTTTTCACATCCAGTTTGAAGATCTCCGCGAGCAATGCCAACTGTTCTTTTGTCAGATTCTTTGCATTGAGAACCCGCAGGAACGCAGAGAGATCGGAGGCGGAATGATATCCTGCGGCGTAGAGTATCAGCGCCTGTTCATCGGATGTCAGCCCCATTCCCTTCAAGCCCTTTTGAATTGTTGAACGCCAACCGTCCTTCGGAGTTTCCGCATCCTCCTTTGCTTTCAGCCCGGAGAGGTATGCGCGGGCTTTTCCGAATTTGTCCGCACCCATGATCTCCGACAGGAGCGCCGATTTGTCATCCGTCTCGCCGGTTGCCTGATACTCTGCGTAGGCTCTCCACGACCGATACAGGCTGCTGATTGCGGAGGCTTTCTGCTCGTCATCAAACGCCTTGTAAGCATCGGATTCTATCAGTTTCTGCACATCCGCATCGGATTTCCCATAGACATTCAGGAAGGTCTTTCGCTGCGCGCGAGTCAAATCTTCCGGAATTCCGCCCGGCATGACCTTCTTGTCATATCCCGCTTTGTACAGCCGCAGGACTTCATCCAATGTCTCCTGATTGTATGCTCCGGTTTTCTTGCGTCGGAACATGACCTTCGTAATGGCTTCCGCCATCTTATCGTCCCCGCGCTTGACCGCGCGTTGGAGATCTTCCGAATACTTCTCGCCGGAGAAAATGCTGTCATACCCGTACATTGCCGGCTTGCTGATGCGCCGGATCACACCGGTTGTCAGGTTGGTCAGGTTTCGAACCGGAACACCCGCCATATGACCGACACCGTACAGCGCCTTTCGGGTTGCGCGCGCGATATCCGCTTGCGTCGCGTTCTTGTCTCCGAACAGGGAAACCATGCCGCGCACACCGTTGATACCGTCATTAAGCGCATCCAATGTCATATTGGAAACGTCGTAACCCTCCGCGAACACGCTGTAGACATCTCCGATCAGGGGGAACATTCCCATTGCGGAATTCATCGTGTTCATGGCGATATTTTTTGCAGGCGTTTCCTCTTCCTCGTCATCGTTATTGAACGCGTACCGCATTGCCTGTGTGATGATTGCAACGGCAACGCATACGGAAGCTACGCTTGCAACCGCGCGCCCCGCCCGCTTCTTTGCTACGGCGAGTTCCTTGCCAACATCTTGCCCGGCTTTCGCCCGATCTCGCAGATCCATGAATCTCCGGATCGCATCAAAAGACGAAGAGAACATTGCCGCACCATCGGACTTGAACATCGTCAGACCGCGAACAAGTTGGTTCTTGCTTCTTCCCATTGCGCTTTTCATGGATGCAACATACTGCGACTGCGTTTCGATTACCACCTTGTCGAACAGCTTTGCTGCGGCACGGCAGTTTTCGTCGGAATCAATGGCAAGCCCAAGTTGCTCCGCTGTCTGCGATTTGCAGGCGTTCCAGACCTTGGAGAGCATAAACCGCTCGGTTGCTTCAATGCCCTTGCCGGTTACGGAGATCAACCCGCGGACTTCATCCTGAACCGTCTGCGATTTGATTGCGCCGCGATCATAGTACCGCCCCTTGGTGACGGATGAATATTTGTCCATCTGCTCCATGTTTGCCCGGATTTCTGCAGGGGTTGCATTCATGGCAAAGCCCTTCGCCATATGCCGTGCGTCAACATACAGACCGGTTGCAAAGTAGGACGCAAGCGGGAGGATTGCTGTCTTGATGTTTCCCGATACCGCCGCCTGTGCGTAAAGCCCGTATACTTTGGTCAGCGCGTGATCGATGACATCCATCGCACCGGTTATATCCGTCCGAACCCCCTGCACATCCGCCAACAGCTTGGAAAGGTAATTCAGCATTCCCTTGTGGTTATCCTCCATCATCTCGCCGAGCGATTTGGTAGTCTCTCGAATCAGCTTGCCGTCTGCGTCCATCTCGCCGACCTTCTTGTTCAGAATCCGGTCGAATGTCTGAATCTGCTCATACAGATTTGCATAGATCGCCAAGCCCTGCGCGTGCTTCATGATGGTGTTTGTCACATCCGAAATCTCAATCCGACCGTCCGCATGGCGAACCGTGTTTTGGTTGAACGACAGATTCAGAACCGTTTCCAAAAAATCCGAAATGCCCCTGCGGGTATCGCCGACGCTGTTCGTCCGTTGTGAGCGGTCACGCAAGATCGGGAAATAGTAGTCATCCAGAACATTGGTAGAACCGAGTATCCGCATATCCGCGTCTCCCTTTACTTTCTTGGAAACATCGTTGAAGAAGTTTTCCACCAAAGAGATAAACCGCTTGTCCGTCTCGCTGAAGGATTTGTACAGTGCATTCGCGTCATAGCCTTTCAGAGAACCTGTCTTGACGCGGTTTCCGTTCTTGTCATCAAATACGATGCCGAATGTCTCCAGCCCCAATTTCGCGTGCTCTCGCTTCATCGTGCAATACAGGCTGATCGCCTGCGCTTTGGTCAGTTCATGACCACGGAAGTTCACCGTGTCGCGGGCAAGTGCCTTTTTGTACCCCTTGTTTTCCTTGTAGAAGGTTTCAAACGGATTCATGAGGTCGGCAAACATCGTCTGTGCGCTGATCTGTCCGTATACGATTTCCTCAAATGCCGCAGAGAGAACGCCGTTCGGGTCATGCCGTTCCATATCGTGAATGACAGCCATCGGGGAAGCGATCTCATACAGATAAGCATCCGTCCATCGCTTGATTTTATCAATGACTCCGAACCGTTTTCCTTTTTTGAAGCGCTCGTCCGCAATCCACTGCATATTGTCCACACCGCGTTGCGCCGTCTCGGTCAGGCTCTGCCGCTTCCCTTGGAAATACACTGTGTCGTAGTCACGGTAGAGCCGTGTAATGCCGGAAATGACCGTATCAAGGTCAACAATCTGCTCGTCGGTCAGATATTTTACCTGTACCTTTTTCCCGTTTCGGTAGACCTCCGTGTCAATCTGCGCGAGCCGATTCAGCGCTTCTCCGACCTCGTTGCTGTAATAGGTGTGTTCAAATTTTCCGGTTTCTTCATCGGCTTCGCCGTATATGGCAAGCAACGGGTTCTTCGGGCTGTAGATTTCCTGCATAGACTTCGCCCAATCCCGCACTGTCTGTGGATTCCGCGCGTTACGCGGCTTTCCGATCTTCGCGGCACTCTCCGCAACCTTCCGCATCCGCTCGTCCGAGAGCAACTGACTGGAACGGCGGTCGCGTTTGAGTTGTTCGTCCAACTTAATCGCATTGCGGTACAGCCGGGATTCAGACATAGCCCGCTTGCGCGCGGCGGTCAGCTTTGCGCGGTTCTTTTCCAACATTTTCGAGATGGATTCCTGTCTGGCTTCCACCTCTTTGCGGTAGGCGGATTTTTCTCCGGTCGTTTCAAACGCTTTCAGAATTTCGTGCGCCATGTCGCTTTTCAGCTTCGTCAGCATCCGCTTGTCCCCGACCGTGTTCAGAAGAACCGATTCGTTCCACTGCTTGATTGCCTGCTTTGCGTTCTGATACTGCCCAAGCAAGTCCGCAAAAATGTCGGATTCCACATCGGACGCGGAATCGACCGTTATACCGCTGTCTTTCAGTTCTGCGAGAATACGGGAAGGCATCATGCCGTCCTCGCTCGACCACGCGCGGAGCAGGGAGGGATATCCCTTGTCAAACATATGCTTAAGATCGGCTTTTTCCGTCTCGGTGAACTTGAACTTCCTGCGATAGGATTCAACACCCGTAATAATATCCATCATGCGCGCGTATTCCTCGCGCCCAACGCTGTCCAACTCCTCCTGCACCACCGCATGATTCAGAATGTAATCAGCGGCTTGCAGGGCGGTGTTCAGCCTGCCGTTGCCCTGTTCCTTGTTCATCTGCTCAAACAGGAAGTCCATCACCTCCGCGCGGGACTTGCCTCGGATTTTTGCACGGAAGGATATGTTTTCATCGCTCAAAATACCGGATACCAAAGCTGTTACATTGTCGATAGCAATCGCCGCATCGGAGAGGGAGTAGACCTTTCCTTTCGTCCGGTTCGCTACGATTTTCGACATCTGACCACGGCTGTAGCCTGTGCCAGAATTGAGTTCAAAGCGGACATCATTCAACTTTTTAACCGCAGTTGCACGGTCTTCATCCGTTTTCCCGTATACCTCATACGGGATTTTACGCCGTTCAAGCTGTTTTTTCAGTGTATCGGAAGCGGATTCCGGCAATTCCACCATCTTGATCTCGGAGAAATTCACAACGCGATGCGGTTTGGCTTCAAAATACTGTGTGGGCATATCTGATATATCACGCACAAGGCTGATTATGTCTTTTACGGTTTGAGCGGTAGCTCTGTTAGAATAGCCTTTCAGATACGCCAGCATTGAAGAACCCGTTTTCTTTGTCCGAACCGCTTCTACGATGGCAGATATTGCGTTGTCTCGCGCAATGAACTCATTATCGGCTTTGACATCTCTGATACTATCTGCTATTGCCGTCAACCTTTCTTCAAAGCCTGCCCTTATTGTGTCATATTGCTGTTGTGACATTGTTTTGAGACGAGCAGTATCCTTTTTCATGTCAGAAATAGTCTTATATTCTTTAGCGGACACACCCCAAATGGAGGTGGCTGAAAAAATAGTCCCTTTTCCGACATCCGGTTGCTCCAGCATAGCTTGCACTACATTTTCAAGAGTATTTTCCCAATGAAGTGTCTCCCACTTTCTCCGGTTTCCGCGGCTGTCAAAAGGATCGCGTTCATTTCGGATTCCGGATTTTTCTTCAATTCCACCAAAGATGTCTTTCAGCCATGTACGATATTGCTTTGTATCAACAGCATCTCTGACAGCTTTACTGCTTGCGGCGGAATCAGTTTCTGTTCTTACCGTAACACCTCCGTTTTCCAAGTAATGATATGCATCATTGACGATTCGGAACAGATCGTACCGCTTTGCATTCTCTAAGACGCGCTGTGCTTCTTCTTCGGTTGCGCCATATTCTTTTGTGAGAAGCTCGTGGTAGACATTTCTGATAGCATCGCTATGCTCATCAAGGTACTTTTGTCTGTAAAAACCGATGCGTTCTCCTTCAGGAGTTTTGATTCCGCGCACAACATCTTCCCCAAGCGCATTGATAAAAAACTTTGCCCGTTCAACTTCGGCAGGGGACATTTCTGTCCGAACCTCTGTTTGTACGGTCGGAATTTTGCCCTTACCGCTATCCATCAGGAAAACGCGCATCATATCTTCGTCATCAACAAGAGAGGAAATCAGTTCCGCTTCGCCTTTGGCTTTGTTCAGAGTATCTTCAAGATCGTTGGCATATTTGTAAAGTGGACGCACATCATCATATCCAAACTTCCGTGCGAGATCATAATATTTATTACGAATGCGATCTGCGACCTTCTCTGCCACTTTATATTCAATTGTCGGATAGGTGGGTGTCCAAGCATCTCCACCGTAAATGGCGTTTTTGCTGTTAATTTGAGGATCAATTGTTTCCTTTCCGAATATGACGGAAATATCCCCATATTCCGAATGCCCCTGATCGGCTTTTATGACAGCGATGGACGGCATCGGGAAACCGCCAAGGTTCAGCGTATCAAGCAAATTCTGCTCTGTTAGATTATGAATCGCAATCAGGTTCTTTGTTTCCTGCACCTTGACCGGAGTGGTTTGGCTACCGATTTTCAGTTCAAACCGGGTATTTTCACCAATTTTGCTTTTCCCCTTGACATTTTCTGAATTTTGGTGTATACTGTTATCAGAAACAGCATTCATACTCCCCACCGTTTTGGACGTTGGGTTCGGGGCTTGAACATCGGACGGGGGAGAAATGTGCTGTTTTTCTTTTTGCACAGTTATCCAAGCACTTTTCAGAGAAAGTGCTTTTTTCTTTTCCGAAACAACGGTAACCGCCGTAACATTTCCATTGATTTCCTTCTTGAATACAAGAGAAATCGCCCCGCTCTTATCAACTTCCGGTTTTACCGTATCCGGTTTCATAATCGTCCGCAACACGGAATCGAAATTATCTGCTGTAATTGCAATCTGACCGCGCTGTCCCTCCGAGAAAGCGCTCCCGTGACGGTCAAAGATATGTCTTATATCATCACTGGTTAATACGATGCTTTTCCCGTAGGTATAAACATCCGTTTGAGCCAAGATGTTTTTAGCAGTCTCCTTGTCAATTTTCCCCACGAAAAGGCGCTTTTGAATATTCTCGGAGGTCGAATCGGAAATGAACCGCTTTACATCATCGTAAGACTTTGCAATTTCATTTTTTGCATCCCGCTGAATGCTGGATGATTCCTCGGCGGTGTACTGTCCGAACTGGCTCAATTCAAACCTGGTATTGTTTCCAGTTTTGCTTTTATTGGTAGCACTCTCTTTTTTGGTGACAATAGCCGATGCCTTCCCGAATTTTGATGTACCTTGAACCTCGAAATCGTTTCCGAGTGCGTCTTTCAGGTATGCCACAAGTTCATTGCGCGTAAATCCCTTTTGATATGATCCTGTCGATGATACGAACCATTCCATGTCACCGATTTTGACATTGCTCGGGTTACTCGAAAGCGTGTTGACATCATCACCGCGGACATTTACAAACAGTTTTCCGCCATCTGCCAACAGTTTACCCATTTTCACAACAAGGGCATCCCGCTGATCCTGCGGCAATACATTGAGGACGGCGTTGCTGATGATTGCATCGTATTTTCCTTCCAATGCGGAATAATCGGTGTATTTCGGAGAATAACTGCGGTCGGGGTACGGCTCGATATCATCGACCTCAAAGCCGTACTCGTCAATACCGGCACGAGTACCGTAGCCAAGACCACTGGAAGCGTCAAGAATCTTTCCGCTGAAGCCTTCTGCTTTCAAAATGTCATAAATTTTTCTGTATGTAGATACGGTACTGCGTATCTGCGTAGGGTTGCGCGTTTGGGATTCGTCTGCGGTGACATCCCAAAGGGAGGGGAAGCGCTTTTTGGCTTCCGCCGTGTCGATGGTGGTTTTCCACTTCTGACTCGACGGCTTCACAGGGGAAACAGCAGGGAGTGAATACAGCGTTTCTGTTCCATCAGTGGCGCTGTTCGCATTCTGCGCGTCCGGCTTAGAGCCAAAGAGCAGGCTTGCGATTTCGCTGTTTCCCTTGCTGTTCCGAACCGCATCCTCGATTGTGCGGAAATAGCCCTCGAGCGCCTGTGCGATTTCCATGTCGCGCGAACGAACATCATTGATCCACCGACCGATTGCACGGAAGGCGCGCAGAACCAACTTTTGGTTGCTCCGTGCAACTCGCGTCAGGAATCCGCGCCGATACAGGAATTCCGCTCCGAAATTCGCGGTTGCTTCCTCGCGCATCATCAGGTCAAAGGCTTTCTCTGCTTTTTCGCTGGCAAAGCTGCGGGTGACCGTCCCGTCCTCGTTCTTCGTCAGGATCAGCCCCTCGCGCCCGGCTTTCGCGCAGGCATCGAAATATTCATCACGCCGTTCTTTGATGTAATCGTCAAATGCGCCCTCTTCCAGCATTCCCGAGGTAACATCCATAACCGCTTTCATGTCGGTATACTGGTCGTGCATCATATCGTGCATGAACTCATGCAAAAATGTTTGCTCCAACGGGGACTGAATATCCGGATTCAGCAGGATCAGGCGGCGTTGGCTTCCGTCCTTGAACACCGTCCATGTGCCGTTCTGCGAGATGGACTTCGTGAAACGGATATCCAAGCCGGAGCGCGCGGTCATGGCAATGGCAATCTTTTTGACCGTCTTTGCGTCCACGCCGTTTGCTTCCGCAGACTTCACCATGCGGGAGACCGCAACACGGTCGCGGTATGCCATCGTGTTGAAGCCTTTCACCATCTTGTTCAGCTTCTTTTCGGTCGCAGAATCGATCTCGGATTTCTGCCGCGGCTTTTCCTGTGCCTTTTTCTCCGCGACTTCCCGCTCCTGTGCGGAGTTCTCTCCTTCGACGGTCGTTTTCCCGTCCGCGCCGGTCTGCGTCTCCTGATCGGTCTGCGCGGCTTTCTGCGCTTCGTATTGAACCGCTCCCTCTTTCGCCTGTTCAAAATACTGCCGCATTTCCTCCGCAGGAACATTGGTCTTGTCCCACACACCGCCGTTCGCGTCCTGCTTTGCGGACTTATCGTTGATGGCATAATTGTATGTGCCGTCCGAATTCTTCTTGATGGAAAGGTACATCCTGTCGATGATATGGACATTCTGAACGCTCTTTCCGCCATCAAACGATGTCTGCGTAATCTCCGTTGCCTGTGCCGTCTGTTGCGCTTCCTGTGCGGCGGTTGCGTTCCTGTCAAGCTGATTCTTCAGCTCCTGCCTTGCGGCATCTCCGGTCATGGAGAAACGGGTTTCTCCCGTGCTTTCGCTTGTATTGCCGCCCTCAGTTGTGCGGGTAAAATCCCGCACCTCTGCTTCGGCTACCAGATCGGAATCCACAGTCAGAACACCGTTGACCCAGTCCCGGATTGCCATCTGCGTGGTGATGTTGTCCCGGTTTGCAAGAAGATCCCGCGTTGTGACTTTCTCATTGGTGTAATACGATGCCAACTGCGCATACTTCTCCAATGTCTGCGCGTCCGCCTTCATAATGTTCGCATAGGCTTGCATGACCCCGATATTCTTTTCGATATAGGCGGTAAACATCTGCATTTGCCCCAGAGCCACGCGGGATGCAAAATTGGTCTTGTCCTTTTGCGCGTTGTAGCTTTCAACGCTTTCTTTCAGCATATCCACAACTCCTGCGGGGTCTTGGAAATTCTCCGCGGTCTTTGCTTCCTCCAGTACAACCTCCGCCGTCCTGACCATCTGCTGTGCGTTGCCGGACTCGTTGATGTGATATCCTCTGGATGCCGCCGCCGCGCGGTTGATGACCATAGAAGAACCCGACATCATTGCGCCGGATGCAAAGCCGACCATACCGGAATAAATCGCCTGACCCAAAGTTGTAGATGCTTCCGGGTCAACTCCGGTCAAGCGGCTGATGCCGACATCCCAAAAGTCTCCGAGGAATTCTTCTACAAATTCACCGGATGATTCCTTCAAAAGGTCTTTGAGAACCGCATTGGATGCAACCGCTTTGAGGAATCCTTTCTTTGCCGTCTGTGTTGCAGTGGTTTCAACGGCGTTCTTTGTCAGGTTTCCGGTGACACCTGCGCCGATACGCCCGACCGCCTTGAAGGTCGCGCCGCTGATGACCTCCATCAGCACTTCACCGCCCGCGGACAGACCGCCGTATGCGTATTCCTTGAATCCAAGCTGTCCTGTCTTGTTGACAGCTTCACCGACAGAGTTTCCCCAAATTCCCGCGCCGAATACAACCGTCCCTGCGCCGGGCGCAACGAGGTTGAGCAGGAATACGGAGGACTGCCCGACACCCGCTCCGGCATCCGCAAAGAACTGCGTTACCTTGTCGGGGGAATACTTCTCTGCCATATCCGACTGCCATTCTCCGATGTAGGACTTTTTCGCGTAGTACCGCGCAAGGCGGTCATCTCCCGCGAGTTTCGCCACGCCGGAGGACACCAGTCTACCGATGCCCTCGAATACGCCGCCGAACCCTGCGGCGGTGTTGCCGCCGATGTATGCAAGGTTGCCACCAACAGATGAGTTTGACTTACTTGACTTTTTTGAGGAAATTCCGTCCAACGGAGCAATTTTTCTGCCGGACGAACTATATTCGAACTTATAATCCGAAATTGCCATAATATCTCCTTGACATAATTAAGTTTTTGTGATACAATAGGAAGCAGAACCGATAAATAACACATTCGGAGGAAATATGTATTTATTCCAAAGCTTTATCGCCACGAAAGCCGCTTTTGTAAGCGAAACAGGAAACGGTGGAATATCATCACATCATTTTGAAAGTCCCAAAAGCAGTTTTGCCCTTTTCATCGAGCGATACTGGTGGGTATTGATGATACTACTTCTTGTATTGCTTACAATCGCTATCGGAATTACATACATGAAAAGGAATTCCAAAAGCAACTCGGTAACAATTCATTTGGTGGGGAGAGAAGATCTTTCGGTTTCTCGTGGTTCAAAACCGATTCTTCCCATGCAGAGCAGACCCGGATATGCTTTTTGTGGTTGGTTTCTTGATTCTGCGTGCACGATGCCGTTTGATTCCCGAAAACCAATAAAAAGAGACTTGATTTTATACCCCAAATGGGAGAAAGAGGTTGGCTGATGCCAGCCTCTTATTTCATTCTTGCCTTTCTCGATCGCAAGGTGATCGGGTTATTGTATTTCTGATAGAGCATATTGTAAAGCTGTGTCAACTGCTCTCCAGTAAGCCCGTCAGACGAAAAAGACATCAAGCGTTTTACCGGTTGCCACTCGCCTCCGCGCGAAACAACAAGTGTGTTTCCTTCATTTCCGGTTCTGCCGGATGCCGAGAGTGTACCTTTTTCTGTTGTCGTTTTCGGATAAGATTTAAATATGTTTGTTCCAAGAACCAGTTTTACTTGTGTCTTTTTCCCTCCGATGTCAACCGTCAAAATGTGCCCATTGCCGGATAGGTATTCATAGGAAACATTGCCGAGAATATCATCGGAAATTTCCGTCAGCAATTTGTTGTATATATTGGTCGGTGTTCCGAGTTCTTGATAGTTTGCCAAAATGTTCAGCACCTCGCTGTAGTTTCCTTCTGCCATATTATTCAGGTTGGTTTTCAGAATGTCGAGTTTTTGATCATCCGTAATATCAGAGGATATCACCTTTTTCGTAAAGGCAGAAGCCTTTTCGGAATCGCTCATGTTGTCCCATCCTTCGATTGTTGAGCCGATTTTGGCTTCGGTTACACCATCCGTCAGCGCCTTCTTGAAGAGTTCATAGCTGTCACCCTGCGCCGTGGTATAGGACTTATCCAACCGACCAAGAACATCATCCACGGTTGTTTCATCATAGCCGGAATTGAGAAGCTGTTGCCGCAGGGAATTCTTCGTTGCGGGGTCATAGGCAAAGTTTTCGTTCGAGACAAGGGTGTTGTAGAGGTCGGATGCGTTGCCCTTGCTTGCGCTCTCGTAGGACGCTGCCGCAAGCCCAATACGCTCGGATGCCGCATCGTCAAACCCGAGCGCCTTCGCATACCGTTTGGCTTGTTCTGCGGTCATTCCTGCCTGCAGAACATATTCTTTCAACGCTTGCTCCTTGCTTTCTTCCTCTTTCGCCTTGACGGTTGTATAGTAGGCTTCGCTTGCGTTTCCGATGCTCTCCGAAACCGTATCGTCAAAGCCAAGCGACTTGGCATATTGCTTTGCCTGTTCTCCGTTCATGCCCATCTGTGTGGTATACTCCAGAACCGACATCATCTTGCTCTGCTGTTGCGCGTCATAGGCTTGGAGGTACTGCGCGTAGCCGAGGCGGTTGCTCTGATCGACTGCCGCTTTGGTCGCGTCCGCTTGCAGAATCGCATTCTGCTTTGCCGCGTATGCCGCGTTGTTGGAAGCATCACTGTATCCGGTGTTCGACAGCCCGGAGCGCGCCAGTTGTTCTCCCTTTTGCCCATAGCTTGCGAGCGATCGCTCGTAAGCTGCGTTTGCTTGTGCCACGCTTGCATCGCGCACCTTTTTGGAATCCTGCGGAGTCTGACCGATGGAAGCGAGGTAATCCGCATACGAATTGTATCCGCTGAATCTGCCGTTCGTCAGATAGTTGCCGTATTTCAGATCCTGCGAGACCTTTCCGTCCGTCAGATAATCCGCATAGGCGAGATCGGATTGTTCCTTTGCCGCCTGCTGACGGTAATAGTTGTTCAGTTGCTCCATTGCGGACTGATTGTCCGTTCCTTTTGCAACCGCCGCAACGCCGCCCTTCGGAGACGCGTCCACGGTGGCGTTACCGGACAGTGTATCCAATACCTTATTTGGGTCTTTTGTGACTGTACCCTTTACATAGTTAGCCATTTGCTCCTACCTCCTGCTTTTTCTCTGCTTTGTTTTCGGTTTTTGCCGCGAAAATTGTCGGATTTTGCCGCGATTCTGCCGCAGGTTGTTCCTGCGCGACCTGTGCATTCTGCATATCCGTCACCAGTCTGCGGAAACGTGCAACCATGATCTGCGCGTTCGGGCGGTGCGCTTTCTCCTGCAAGCGCCAGTACAGGAGCATTGTGGTCGGGTCTGCGGGGTCGCCCATCGCGCCGGAGGAAAGGTCATTGGCATTCAATTGCCACATCATATCCCGCTGTTGCTCCAGAGAGCCGTTTGCCTCCACCGCAAAGGTGTAATCGTCATTGTAGTACCACTCTCCGTGGATGGAATCGAACTCCAAGAAGGAATACCGCGAGAACACATCCACCTGCGCGTCTCCCTCGTCATCGGTATACGGCACATTGCGCGGTTCGTCCGCATAGGCGAGATACAACTCAAACATGGCTTGGTCAATATCCGCATAGGCGGCATATTTCTCCACCCGTTTGGATTCCAACCGCCCGGAGGACTGCAACACCTGTTGCTGTTTTGCAACGCCGCTCTGCGCGGTATTGTCCCGCTCTCCGACATAGCTGTCCGTGATGCCGATATTCCGCTTTGCCATTTCATACTGCCGCTCCGACTGTTGCATATCCTGTTGAATTGACATTTCACAAGTGATGCTCCCGATGCAGTCCCGCGCGATCTGTCCCTCCGGCACTTCAAGCGATTGGTCGAAGATCCCGTTTGAAATGGTAGTTGATACACCCTTTCTGTGATACTCGATTGCGCCGGAACGCATCAGCTTTTCGTGAATGCGGCTCTCCAGTTTGTTGATTTCCTGCTGTTGCGGGCGGATGACCTCGCAGTCACTCTGACCGTACAGGCTTTTCGGGATGGACACATTGCGGCGGCAGATCACGGGGAGGCGCTTGGGCTTGTAGTAGGGCAGTCTCGTGGGAGCGGTTTTGGGGCGCAGGACTTTGTGCATCTGCGGGATGATTGCGCCCGTTGCCGTCCGTTGCATCACAGGCTCTCCCGTTTCGTCGAGAACCGGCTCGTCCGCCTCTTCCATCACAGGCTCTCCGTCCTTGTAGACCGGGCTGAATGCAGGGATCTTCTTCTGCACCCGTTGCTTGATGACCGCTCCCGTGGAGGTCATCACATCCTCATATGCGTAATCGGGGAGGATAATATCCTCGGTCAGTTCCTCGTAATCCTCGTCCTGCATCTCATAATCGGGATCGGAGCATGGGTTCTCTTCGCACAATTCCTTCCGCTTGCCGCAACAACGGCAGATGTACTTCTTCCGCGCGTAGTAGTCATCCACATCCTGCAATTCGGTGTCTCCGCTCCAGACATACTTGCATACTGCGCCGATTTCGTTCCGCCAGAAGCAGGTGTACACCGTCACCACATTGTACTGCTCCAAGCCAACATCGTCATCCTCGGGATCGATGTCGGATTCCTCCGCAACACGGAGCGGGACACCGTATGTCCGCATGATGTCCTCACGCGTCATACGGGAGCGGATGAAGATGTATTCCATTTCGTTGACATCGTAAATACCCGGCTGCGGGATGATGTCGGACGGGTCGATGATCGACACCTTGCCCTCTCCGACCGTGAAGTGCGTTCGGACGCTGTTGTCGAACTCCACCAGATAAAAGGTCGCGCCGAGGGTCGGAGCGTAGAACTCGTCGGTGTTGTTCAACCGTTCAAACGGCAGCTTGTCCCGGAGCATATTCAGAAGCCGCTCGGTCGCTTTGGCGTTCCGATCGGTGTGCTGAAGCGATATGCGGGGCGTGACCTTAGGCGCAGGTATCCGCATATCTTTCTGGCTCTCAATCAGTTCGCGGGTGATATTGCGGACAACGATTGCGTCATCCGGAAGTTCCGAAGAATCATCCACCGGATCGATCTTCTTTGAACCGTTGTACTGCTCGATATTTCTTTTGTTGAGTGTCATCTGCCGCTCATAGTCGGGATGCGTTTTTGCATCCTGCATCAGCTTCTCGAAGAACTCGCGTTTATTCCCATCAATTCTCATTGGATATCCTCCTTAAAAGTATCTGTAGCCTGTGGGCGCTCCGCCCATCATTTTTTCCATAGCGGCACGGACATCGGCAGAAGCCCGACACCAATCGTCGTACATATCCTTTGTCCACAGCCGCTCCTCCCGTTCTTCGCGCTCCGGTGCGGCGGAAGTCCACGCGATCATTCCGTACCGTAGGCTGTCGCAAATGTGCGTGATGTCGTGCGGCTCGGTCATGCAGTCGGTCGGATGCTTCGGGTCGATCTGGAGCAGGGGAAGATCGTGGATCAGTCTGCGGCAGTTCCGGAAGATCTGCATCTTCGGCAGTCCGTCCGGCTGAATCCGCAGAACCGATTTGACGGAAAGCCACCCCGCCTCACGGTCATTTGATGCCTCTACGAGCGGAAGCCCCGCCGCGCGGAACAGATCAGCTTTTGTCTTGCCTGTCTCCTGCGTTCGGGAACGGATAATATCGGGTGGCGCCCATGTTGCCGCAATCTCTTCGCCGCTCTCCGTGTACTCCAACGCTTTGCCTGCCGCATCCTCGATTGTCAGATTCGGGGAGCAGAACTCTTTGTAGATATAAACCCTCCCGTCGGGGGAGATTGCAAACCACAGCATGGCGAACATATCCAAGCCGTAGTCCAGGCAGCGGTATTTCTTCCAGTGCGCCGGGATCGGGAACGGTTCGATGACATGGATTGCCGGGTCAAACTCGGTGAAATACTGTCCCTCGATGACATCCCATCGTCCCTCCAGAAGCGTCTGCCGCAGAATCTCCGGAAGGGTCTCCATGCTTTTCAGGTATTCCGGGTCGTTCTCCATCAGATAGGCGTTCTCTGTCAGCTTGGCAGGAATGAACATCCTGCGCCTGCCGTCCTTGCCAACAAACGGTGTCTCCGGCTCTGCGGGGTCAACAAAGTTTTCCTTTACCCATGCGTGCCCAACATTGCCGGGGTTCGTGGAGAGAGCGAGAAATCGCGGTGCAGGGAAGCGACCGCGAACACGGGAACGGAGATAGACAAACTGGTCATATGTGAAGTGCGTCGCTTCGTCCAACCGGATCACATCGAATTCCGCGCCCTGATATTGGAAGACATCGTTCTCATTTGCGCAGTATCCGAACCGAATGGTTGACCCGTTCCAAAGCGTTCCGACGTGCTTGGAAGAATTGTACCGATACCACGGCTCTCCGGGGAAGTGCTTGAAATGCTCCTTGATGAGAGAACCTTCCAGTTCCACGAATGTCCGCCGCAACATCAGCTGTGTAGAGCCGGGGTAATCAATGGCATAGAGCAGAGCCGCAATGCACTGTGCCGCGCTCTTGCCGCCGCCTGCCGCCCCTCCGTACATGATCTCATCCACACCGCGCTCGAATACGAATTTCTCCTGCTTCGGGAGCAATTCAATATGCAGCTTCGGTTCTTCGCGCTTTCGTTTCTGCCCGGCAACCTTCTTTGCCTTCGCATACTCCCGCCGATTCAGTCCGGCAATTACGAACTTTGCGTATTCCTCTCCGGTCATTTCTTTTCCTCTTTCCTGCTGACGATAATATTCAGCGTTCCTCCGCCGGAATTCAACTCAACATTGGCTTTCTCGTCTTTTTCCCTGTACCCGTGATTTGCCGCAAGCAGGAACTTTGCAAAACTCGGATCGAATACCCGTGTCAGACCTCCATTGATCAGCATCCGCTCCTGTATCCGCATGGCTTCCACGAAAGCCGTTGCAAAGTCATCATGCTCTCTGACCCAAGCGCAACAGGCATCGGTGTATGTCCCAATGCTTTGAGCGAACCGTTGCAGTGTCGGCACGCCCGCTTCCTCTCCCTCCGAATAATGCCTGAAGAACTCCAACAGCTTCCCGGCATACTCCGGCTTGTATATGGATTTACACCACGGTTTATCTCTCGGAATATTTTTAGACCCCTTCGGTCTACCCATTCTCTCACATCCCTTCCGCGCGTAATGATCGAAAAAATACTCTGTTTCTATTATTTTACAGGGATAACAGGCATAAAAAAAGCCCCGATTGGTTCAAAATCGGGGGTAAATGGTTCAACTTTTCGTATTTTCGGAGTATTTCAGAAAAAAAGAAAAAGGACGCCCGTTGCGGGCATCCCTTGGTTGCGGTTTTGGATTTTCGATGTAACAAAAAATGTAACAAAACGGGTCAAAATCGGTGTAAATCGGTGTAACATGGAAACAGAGAACCCCAACATCTTGTGTGTAAATGGTGTATTTACAACAAAATATTGGGGTTTCCAGATACTGGCGGAGAAGGAGAGATTCTGCACTTATTGTGCAAAACACTATATATGGTGCTATACTTTTAATAAATGGTACAATATATAGCGTTATAGAAAGATAATTTTTGTTACATAACTATTCGCTATATTTTCGAGATGATATCCAGCTTGTCTTCCTCGTATAAGTGACCGTAAGTTTTCATTACCTGTTCCACCGTGTCACCAATCAAGTCAGCAACAACCATCATATTTGCGCCAAGGTGAATCAGCATGGAAACAAACGAATGCCGGAGATCGTGAATTCTTATCTGCTCAACTCCTGCTTTTTCACAATATCCATTGAAGCGGCATCTGACCGCATTCTCGCTGAATGGATTGTCCCCTCCGAAAAAGAACGGACTCTGTCCTTCGTAGCCTTTCAGAATTTCCTGCAATGGCTTGCAGATCGGCGTTGCCGCCTTTTTCTCATTCTTGGTGTTTGTGATCGTGTACGGCATTCCATCGTGCGTCTTGCGTGAGTATGTCTTTGTGAAACTGATCCGATCCGGCTTGATGTCTTCTGGGGTCAGCGCAAGCACCTCTCCCTTTCTTCTTCCGGTATAAAACAGAACCGCGAAAAAGGCTTTGTACCTTTGGTCATCCACAACAGAAAGAAACTGTTGGAACTGTTCCTTCGTCCAAAATTTCATTTCCGTTTTCTGCGCGCGCTTCTTCGGTGGTTTCACCCTACGGAGGCTGTTCGGAATCCCATATCGGCTTTCTGCATAGGAAAGGATCGGCATCAGGATGTTTCGGATTTTCGCCGTATACGCTTGTGAATACGGCTCTCCGTTCGGTTTACGCATTGCCAGAATCTCGTCCTGCCAACGAAATAGGCGTTCTGCGGTCAAGTCACACAGCCTCTCCTTGCCAAGAGATGGCTTGATATACAGATCATATAGCTGTTTTTTGTCCCAGACTGTAGAGCCTTTGTTTTCTCCGCTTGCTGCCGCAAGATAAATCGGGAACATTTCTTCCATCGTATAATCATGCACCGCTGCGGAAGTGTCTGCGGCTTTTTTCTTGTTTGCAACATCCGGAGAAATCAACTCGCAGTACTTGGTAACGAAATCGATGTACCCGCGCCCCGCTTCTTTTCTCGACTTAAAGCCGCAAAGTCGTTTCTGCTTTGTCTGCCCGTCGAGCGTGACCACGCGAAACACAATATCAAACGAGGACTTGCCGTCTTTCATGATGCGTTCCTGTACGCTGTATTTATTCGAGGTGATATATAACTCTGTCATAGCAATCCTCCTTATTATGTTTTATTCTGCCAATTTGTCACCGATAAATAGCCAAGTTACCAAATGACCTTTCCATTTTTCAAAAATAAAATAGTTTCGACAAAATTCACTTGACTTTTAACAAACTATGAATTATAATGAATGTAATCAGACATTAGAAAGGGGCATGAAATGAACGAACTATCTGCTTTGATTGAATCCTGCGCCGACAAGCAAGCCGCCATACGGATTGCAACATCCGCTATTCTGGCGTATCTTGGGCAATTGAGATCCGGTCAAGCAGTTCGTTCTGCCGGTAAAACCGGCAATACATAATATACTGTGGTTGTTTCAATTTTGGAAACAACCACTTTTTTCTGCAAGTTACCGGCAAGTTATAAAGCAGTCAATATTTTCTATCAGACCATTTTACAGCCCCAATTTTTGAAACAACATATTCCTCAGACCGTTTTTTATCCATTCCGAAGTACTTAAAAACGGGTTCCGGGGTTATTCCCCAATAAGAATCATAAAACTGAATCTCAGCTTTCGGTGAAGATCCCTTCAAGTAGCAAATTAAAGCAACCATTGCCAAGCAAGTTGCGCCATCTCTATACCCATGTTTCTCATAAAGAAATCTCTTTGTTTCTTCTTTAGGATAATATGTGTTCGTCTCTGGAAGCGTTTCAATATATGACTTCCAATTGTCCTCATCCTTTACAACCAATTCTCGAACAGTATCATACATCCAAATCTTAAAGTCGGGTATATCTTTTTCGGGCATATATTGTGCTGCAAAATTCATAGCATCCACCATGCATTTCTTCCCAACCGAGCCAACACCTCCAACAAAGACCCCGGACTTCTGATTCCAATTTGAAAACCACCATCCAAAAAACATGATTCCAATAAAAACAAAAACTATAACAAATGGCATATTATTCCTCCTTCTTCATCAACCCTGACATCTTCAGAGCCGTTTCTATCAAAGCCAATAATTCCTTTTGGTTTTCACGAGGCACTGATTTAAACAACTCATACATCTTTTTTTCTTCCGGAGTTTCCTCATGATCGTTGGCATCGAAATCCGAATCTTCATATCCAAGTAAATAAGACGGAGAAACCCCAAAACAATCTGCCATCTTTTTTATGGACGTGCGCTTTATATTTTGTACCGCACCGCTTTCGTATTTTCTTATGGCGGATTTTTGAACTCCTATAACATTTCCCAATTCCTCTTGCGTCATTCCATTCTTTATCCGCAATCTTTTTATTCTATCTGCCATCCGTTCCATTAACCGCAATACCTCGCAAAACTTGTTTCGTGTCTTTATTATATCACATTTTTTATCCAAAAGCAAGTATTTTTGAAAATTAAGAAACTTTTTTTGATAAACCTCTTGACAAGCTCATTCTTATGTGATATACTTATGGTGTCTTAAAAAGACACTTAAGGAGGTTTATAATGAATAAAAAGCTACTTGAAAGTAAGATGAAGTTGCACGGGGACACTAACAGAAGTCTGGCGATAGCAATTGGAATCTCTGCTCAATCTTTTGTCAATAAGAAAAACGAAAATCATGGTCGGGAATTTACCCAGCAAGAAATTTGCAAGATCAAGCAACGGTACAATCTTACCCCCGTTGAAGTCGATAATATTTTTTTTGCAAACGAAGTGTCTTAAAAAGACACCGCAAGGAGATTGAAATGGAAGAAATATTCGCAGAGATGGACAGAATCACCGAAAAGTTTTACAACGAGATCGACCGACTGACGGAGAAGTTGCAGCCGAAACAAGAACCGTATATGCAGATGTCTTTAAAAATACCGAATGTTTTGAAAGATCAAAGGGAATACCTTGACAGCGCGCTTGGAACATACGAGCAGGATAAACTGGAACAGGAGATAGCGTACTATCGCAGAGCGGTTCAGAGAGGGGCGGTTACGGTCGATGAACTGAAAGCAATGTATGCCGTCCGCGAATCGCATAGAATTGAATGGAAAGAGAGCGGTTCAAAAAACTACCGTGACTTCTGCCGCAGGCAAGAGGCTTTGGAATTCATAATCGCTGAAATGAATCATCAGAAAGGAAAACAGCAATGACACCGGAAGAAACCAACCAAGAAGTTGTTCCCGTAAAAATGACCCTCGCACAGCGGCGTGAGATGTTCGCAAAGGATTATCTTGATCTGACCGATTTGACCATGCTGCTCGGCATCTGCTACACACGGGCATCGGAAATCGTGCGGGAGATCAAGTTCAACACCCGCGACCGTCTGCACACCCGCGGCAGGGTTCATGTGCAGGACTACCTCGACTACTATCACCTCGACCCCAACAGCTACTACAGAGGAAATCCGGAGGAAAGTGAAAATGGCAAAGAACCTGAATCTGACCGATGATGAAGTGGAGATTGAGATCGCGCATCTGCTTGCCGATCCTGATGTGAAGTTGGCAAAGGCGGAGGAACGCATCAGAACCCGCCGCAGACAGTACCTCTACCAGTTGAGAAGCCGTCGCAGGCGCGGCATGGCTCTGCGGTTGATCGGAATCGATGAAGATGCCCTGCGCCGCCGCGATCCATACGACCCAATGTATGAGGAGGAATTACGATGAAACAGACACTGAAAGCGATCGCCGAATGGTTTCGATTCCTTGTAACCGGGAAGTCAGACAAGGCGGTTTCGGACAAGCTGTGTGACTTCTCCGGGCAGGGACGCGACCGGTACGGTCGGTAAATCAATAATAAGAACTGATTTTATTATAAAAGGAGAACAGGAAAATGGCAACACTTTACGAAATCAACGAGCAGATTGCGGGGCTTGTAGACCCCGAAACAGGCGAAATCGCCGACTTTGAAGCCTTTGAGAAGCTGAACCTCGACCTTGATACAAAAATCAAGAACATCGCGCTGTGGATCGTTAACCTCCGCTCCGATGCGGAGCAGTTGGAGGAGCAGGAAAAGAAATTCCGTGACAGAAAGACCGCCGCGAAGAACAAGGCGGAATCCCTGAAGAATCTGCTTGACGGCTTCCTTTCCGGCGAGAAGCGTTCCTATCCGGAGGTGGTCATCTCTTACCGTAAGAGCGAACAGGTGACGGTTGATGACGATGCGAAACTCGATGACCGATTCCTGCGGATCAAGACGGAAATCGACAAAACCGCGCTGAAGGATGCGTTGAAACGCGGCGAGAGCATCGAGGGAGCGCGGTTGGAAGTCAAGAACAATATCCAGATCAAGTGAGGGCGCTATGAAGTACGGTTACGATTTCATGGACGAGCAGGAGGAATACAGATACCTCCCGCCGAGAAGACCGAAAGAAACGGAGAGCGAAAAATGGAATTCAGAGCATTAAATGCGGACGAGATTGATGTTCGCGTGCAGAACATTACGAAGGACGGTAGCGGGGTGATCCTCCTGCTGTATAAGGACGCCCGTGTGGACATGAACATCCTTGACGAGACTGTCGGCAGTGAGAACTGGCAAAGAGAGCATTACGAGTGCAAGGGCAATCTGTTTTGTAGAGTCGGAATCCGGACAAAAGGCGGAGACTGGGTGTGGAAATCCGACTGCGGCATTGAGAGCAACGCAGAAGCAAAGAAGGGCGAAGCGTCCGACAGCTTCAAGCGAGCTTGCTTCAATGTCGGAATCGGTCGGGAACTCTATACTGCCCCATTCATTTTTGTTCCGTCTTCCAAGTGCAACATAAGAAACGGAAAGTGTTCTGACCATTTTTCGGTTGAAAAAATCGTCATCACAAAAAAAGTCATTACTGCCATCTCAATCATCAACGAAAGCATCAAATCGGACAAGCAGAGCGACCGCCGCTGTTTCGTTTGGATGCAGAAGAAACCGGAGGAACAGAAATGACCGCGCGGTTCAAAGGACGGCTTGTAAATGCGTCCGTTGGGATTCAGAGCGGCAAGCCGCAGATCACATTGGAGACGGATGAAACCATCAGCGGGGACATCCTTGATGAGATTGCAAAAGGCGATATCAGCATCGAAATCAAGCCATACCGCGCAAAGCGAAGTCTTGATGCCAACGCCTATTGTTGGGTACTTCTGGACAAGCTGTCCGCAACACTGAAAATACCGAAAACCGAAATTTACAGGATTCTGATTCGGGATATCGGCGGGAACTCCGAGGTCATCTGTGTCATGGAATCCGCTGCGGACAAGCTGTGCGAGGGGTGGATGCGCAACGGCATCGGTTGGCAGACGGAACGCTTTCCAAGCAAACTGCCGGGGTGCGTGAATGTAATTCTCTACTACGGTTCTTCTACCTACGATTCCGCGCAGATGTCGGTTCTGATTGACCGCATCGTCGAGGAATGCAAGCTCCAGAACATTCCGACAGCAACGCCGGATGAAATCGAAAACATGAAGTCACTCTGGGAGAGTGCGGAAAGGGCATCAAAATGGGCTTGAATCTGAATAAGGCGATTATCGCCGGAAACATCACACGCGACATCGAGTTGCGGCAAACACCGTCCGGCATCTCTGTTGCATCCTTCTCGGTTGCCATCAACCGGAGCAAGAAGGGAGAGGACGGGAATTACATTCAAGAAACGGATTTCATCGACTGTCAGGCATGGGACAAAAAAGCGGAATTCCTCAACAGGAATTTCCGCAAGGGCGATCCGGTCTGTGTTGTCGGTTCTATCCGAAAGCGACAATGGAAAGCCAATGACGGCACAAACCGTTACGCCACCGAGGTGGTTGCCGAGGACATCCTGTTTGCAGGGTCAAAAACGCCGCAGGAAGGCACGGAAGCACACGGCGGAGCAAATGCCCAACAGCAGATGCAAATGCCGCAGGGACAGCCCGTAGCGCCGCCGTCCTACAGCAATGACGCCGCACGGTTTGAAGAACTCAAAACCGACGAGGATTTACCGTTCTGATAGTCGGAGGGAAAACACAGTGCACGAGGTCAAATGGGTAAAACTAACCACCGATATGTTCGATAATCGGAAGATTAAGCATATTCGCAGATTGCCGGATGGCAACAACATTGTTCTTATATGGGTGATGCTGTTGACAATTGCCGGAAGATGTAACGCAGGCGGCAATATTTTTCTGACCGAAAACATTCCTTATGATGTCAGAATGCTTTCGGATGAATTGGACTTCAAGAAAAATACGGTTTCTGCCGCGCTGAAGGCTCTGGAGCAACTTGATATGATTGCAACAGAAGGTGGATTTATCAAGATTGTCGGTTGGGGAGAACATCAAAACGTTGATGGTATGGACAAGGTACGAGAGCAAACGAGAAAGAGAGTTGCCGAGTACAAAAAGAATAAAAAACTCCGCGACAGTAGCGTTACCGATAACGGCACAAATGGTGACATTTGCAACGATGCGGTAACGCAAGGTAACGTTACTGATAACGTTACCGATAACGCAGCAGTAACGCAAGGTAACGCAACAGAAGAAGAAAGAGAGAAAG
>ERZ1034917.341-NODE-341-length-43593-cov-1282.146516_pt1 | contig 43593 bp, 50 predicted proteins | sample MGYA00520605_ERZ1034917 | MGnify/ENA primary metagenome ERZ1034917 (study PRJEB33766, sample SAMN09781784) | gut metagenome | biome: gut microbiome | host: Homo sapiens | place: Madagascar | study: EMG produced TPA metagenomics assembly of the PRJNA485056 data... | reverse complement strand
GAGCATTCGTATCCATATTCGATTTCTCTCCATTCCCACGTGCCCCTGCGCACCGGCTCCATGTCGGCGGGCAGAATGCTGTCAATCGCCTTGATCGCATCGTCAAACCCGTCCATGTACCCCTGCCTGTAAAACCCGCTGCCGAGGTTGCGGTCGTGCTCCTTTTCGGCACGGCGTTTGGTCAGCTCCCGCAGCAGCTCGTCGCGGTCGATGGTGTCAGTCATTCTGTTTGTCCTCCGTCACTCTTTTCGCCAGCGCGCAAACACCGTCGATATACCCAAGTATTGCCTGCGTCTTAATCTCATTCAGTAGCATCATCTCCTCCGCCTTGGCGAGCACGGTCACTTTATGGGACATTGCCATCTCCCCGATCAGCTCCAGCGCCGCCTTGCGGATCTCGTCTGCCGAAATGTGCATCTTGTCGTTCTCAATTGTCATGTTGACCCTCCATTTTTCTGCCGCAATAAGGGCAATAATTGTGCTTGATAATGCTTTTATGTCCGCACTCTGAGCAGTAATATATCCTGCCGTCACGGTAAATGGGCTCTCCGTCCAGATCCATCCCATAGTACCTGCTGGTCGTCCACGACTCCCACCAGCCGACCTTGCAGGTCTCGTCACACATTCCGTTCATCGCGTGCCGCCCCCATGCTCTCGGTATAGTTCCGCGTCGTCTCCATCGCCGCGCGATAGCCCTCAAGATATTTTTCGCGCCCATACGACGTATCGCGCCAGTATTTTTGTATCTGCCGATACTCTCTGCTCAGCATCTCCATAAGCATTTTACGGTCCACAGGCCCCACCGCCTCGTCATATGCACTGACTACGTCCGCCGGCGCAGCCTGGGCTAAATAGCCAGCGACCTTGTGATACGCATAAAACGCTCGTTCCACCGCTCTTTTTCCCGCGCGCGTCTTTGGCTTTTCCGCCAGAAGCTCATCCAGCCACTCAGATATGCACGCCCTCAGAGCGCTTTTTTTGATATATTCTTCCATGCTCAATCCTCCTCGATGATCTTGATCTCCACTCTTGGCCTCTGCCTGTCCACGTCAAACGTGTCGACAAAGCCGCTGATATACCGCCATCCGTCACCGCCTAGCACGCCGTTTTCGACGAGCGCATCCTGCACAAACTTGTGTGCAAAGGCGATGTTGTCCATGTCTCTTCGGCGGTTCGGCTCGATCCATTTGTACTCCAAACGCACCCTTTTCCCGACCTGCAAGCCCTTGAGTTGGGCACGAATATACCAGCCGATCAGCTCCTGCGTGTCCCGTTTGAGGCGTGCGGCAGCCCTCGCGCCGGATATCTTTCGCTCCGTGTCGCTGTACTCGTTCAGGCCCGGCAGCGTGCCCTCGATGACGAGCTTATACTCCATCTCGCGCCGCCTCCCATTCATCCACCGCAGCGGGTGAGAAAAGCCTATTCATGCGCCATCCGCCCATCACCCTTGTCGAGTATCCAACGATGCTCTTCGCGCCGTATGTGACCGCTCTGGAGACCGCTAGGAGCACCATCTCCGGGGACATACCCCCGTCCGCTCCCGTATTCGCCGCAAGAGCGTCCAGTTCCACCGGGTTCGCCTCGCGCCCCGTCAGGCGCAGAAAGCCGTCGGAGATCGTCTCCCGCACCTGATCCTCGAAGTTATCCACAGGCAGCGGTGCCGTCTCGCGCGCGCAGACAGCTAGGGTGGTAGGGTCGTCATTAAGGTCATCTATGGTACGGTTAGGTACGGTACGCGCATTACTTGCGTTACATGTAACGCCGTTGTAATGCATTACATCTGCATTACATTCGTGCATTACATCTGCGTTACAGTTCTCTGATTCCATTCGCTTTTTTGCGTTACGGTAACGCTTGACGCGCTCCGCATTTTGTTTGCGTTTCTCCTCGCGTTTGTCGCGCAGCATCATGACGTGTTCATCCCAATCGTGGATCATGTAATGCTCGTCCGGCAGCGCGTCCAGCAGTCGGTTCGCGACCAGCGCCTCCAGCAACGCGGAGGACTTGCCCCTGTACTGCATGATGACATCCAGCCGATCCGCATCCAGATCATTCAGCACGCCGTCCTCCCGGTTACCCAGCGCCCAGACCCAGAGCCGGACGAGCTTGCCCACGAGGGCATCGCTGTCCAGCTTCAGAGCCTTGGCGGCGCGTAGGACCTTGGGATGATCCGGCAGGGTATCATGCACCTCGATCCATGCCATATGTTACATCTCCATCTTCTGCTGCTCGGCTTCCTGTGCCTCTGCCTGTTCGCGGTCCAGCTCTGCCACGATGGCGGCATCCTCGCTCTGTTCCGCGTCATCCGTGACCGTGAAATCGCCCTCCAGCGGCTCGTCCGTGTCGTCAAACTGCCCCTTGGCAATCGCGTCCGCAGCGGCAATGGTGGCCATGTCGGCGCGCTGATAATCAATGCTCATAAGACCCCAAGTCCCGATCAGTTTGCGAAGGACGGTCTTGCGCGCCATCGCATCGAAGTTCTCGCGCCATCCGCGCCCCATGAACTGCCCTTTGCGGTTGTGCTGCTCGTGAGCTTCCACCTGTGCGCGGGTCATGTAGATGGTCTTTTCCGTGCCGTTGACCATCCTGAAGTAGCCCACCCAGCCGATGGTCGGCAGCGCGTCGCGCGCCGCATCATCCTCGATAAAGTCCAGCTCGATCTCCTCCGTCAAGCGGTTAAAGTGCTTCAGCTCGCCCTCCTTGACATCGGTGACGTTGATCACCTTGTACACGCCGGTTCTCAGCGCCAGCTGGATCATGCCCTTGTAGCCGAGGATGAACTGTGCCTCCATCCGTCCCTTGTTGCGGAAGGGCACGACGTAGGCGTAGCCGAGGCTCGTGTCGATGGGCAGGTCAAAGGTCGCGGCCTTGAGCGCGCTCTGGATCACCGTCACCGGCGCGTTCTGAAAGGCCTCCTGCAGGTTTCGGTCCGCGTTGACCATGCTGACGATTGAGGAGACAAACTGCGGTGCGCGCTTGCCCAGCAGCTCGTCAAAACGCTTGCGGTAGCCTTCGCGGTCGAGCAGGGAATTGAGCATCACGCCCACAGAGGCGGTCGCGGGAGCGGGAGCAGCGGCGCGCTGCTGAACGGCAGCAGAAATCTTAGTCATGGTCATTTGCCCTCCTTAACGGTGAATCTGGTGCTGGTGGTGGTCTTGTAGTACGGCGCTAGGTCTGCGCCGGGGAAGTCTTTCTTATATTTTTCGGGATCGAAGGTCTTTTTGCTGGCAGGCACGTTGTCCACCTTGATCTTGCCGCTCACGCCGTGCCGCGCGCCCATCATGGACAGGATGATGGACTGCTTCCACTTTTCCTGCTCCTTTTTCAGGGCTTTGATCTGCCCGTCGATGTTGAGCCAGTTCTGCAGTGCCGGAGATGCACCAAGGTCAATGGTATCTTCTCTGCTTCCTGCGCTTGCAGCGGCCTTCACGGCCTCCGTGGTGGCCTTTTCGCCGTCCACGGCTGGCGGAGTATTGGTCAGGATGTGATCCTGCCAGAACGCCTTCTCAGCGCCCATCAGCGCGTCAATCTCGCCCTGATCGACATACACACTGCCCTCGCACCACTGCGGGGTCTCATCCACCTCGTATCGCGTCATCTGGTAGATGTGGAGGCCTTCACCCAGCACCAGCACCGCCAGATACCAGCGCTCGTACTCCATGATCGCCATGTAATGCACGCATTGGCAATAAAAACGATCCGGAAAGCTGCCGTTTTTGTAGGTCTTGACGTTCCAGGCGCTGGTGGTCTTGCACTCCAGTCCGCACTTGCTGTGACCGACGATCCTGCGGTCGATGTTGGCAAGGCTGTAGGGATATTTGTCGTTGGCGTAGATCGCGTTGGCGCGCTGCACCTTGAAGCCAGAGACCTCCGTAAAGCGCTTGGCCACATAATCTTCGAGGTCGCGCCCGATGCGCATCGGCTCGGTGTCCGGCTTGGGCGGGAGGATGCCCTTTTTGTCCGCGTAGATCGACCAAGGGGTCGAGTAGTCGTTCATGCCCACCAGCGCAGCCGCGTCGCTGCCGCCGATGCCCTTGCGGCGCTGTTCCAACCATTCCTCGCGGCTCATGTCCGCCGTGCTCACAAAAACATAGGTGCTCATCTATAGATCCTCCTCACATAATCGTTGCCCGTCAAAAAATCATGCCAGCCGAAGCACTCACACCAGCCGCCCCTGACCGCCCTTGCCCGGAAATAGAGCGGACGAATCTCAATGACCTCCATCTCTACCCATCCCGCGCCGCCGACGTGGCTGCTCAGCTTGCGCGTCAGGCGCTGCCCTATCTGCACGTTGGCCTGTGCGCGGAAGCGCTCCACGCCCTTGTCGCAGACCTGCGGATCGTTCGCCTCCAGCGCCCTTCGTGCCCATCCGGCGTTGTGGCCGGTGACGTAATCGATTGCCACCTCACTGCGCGCCACACCCAGCGCCTTGCACAGCTTGTCCATCGTCTTGGGAGTTGCCAGCCGTATCTCCGTCTCGTACTCCACGATGGTGTGTTCCGATACGCCGGAGGCCTTCGCCAGTTCCTTCCGCGTGTATCCGCGTTCCGCGCGGATCACCGACAATCTTCTTGTATTTCCTCTGTCCATGTGTTATACTCTCCTTGGTGGTGTGGAGTTTTTGTTGTTCTCCGCATTGTGTGTGCTGACCGCTGGGTTCTTCCCAGCGGTCCTTTTTTTATCTCACGATCCTGCCGTGCCGCTTCGCCACCTTGCGGTAGCTCATGCGCTTGCGCTCGGCGGTCGCGTCGATCTTTTCCTGTCCCCAGGTGGCCATGCGGTCAATCGCCAGCATCAGGATGCCGATGATCCCCACGATCATCACAAACGCGCAGATCAGTCTCCCCATCTGCAGATACAGCTCGCTCAGTCCCATTTTTCAATGTCCTCCTTCTTCGCCGGAAACAGCTCCAGCGGATTTTTGCATCCCAGCCACCTGCAGATCGCCGCGACTTCCCACCATGTAAAAGCCCGCTCTCCCTGCAGCTTGCGCCACAGCGCCGAGCGAGAGATGCCCAGCGCATCGGCCAGCTGGGATCGCTTTACCTTCTTTGCCTCCAGCGCGTAAAGCAGCGGCTTAAAGCTGTGGACCTGCATCACTTATCCCTCCGATCCATCACCGCGTTGAAGAGCTGCCCCTGCACCATGTAGGCGTAAAACGGCAGGACGTGTATGCAGCTGCTGCCACGCTTCACGCCCCGGTTGTTCCCAAAGGCAAAGGGGCAGCTCCCCTCGTAGATCGTGTTGAGCAGCCATTCGGTGTCCTTGCCGAGGTATCTGGCCACCTGCTTCGGCAGCAGGATGCCGTCGGTGCTCTGGTTCTCCACCAGATCGTACAGCTCATCGTACTTTTCCAGCACGATCTTCGGCACGATCAGCTTGCCCTCTTCCATTGCTTATCCCTCCTTTCCAGCCGCTTCCGGCTGCGCCTCCTGCGGCGGCATGGTCAGCGACGCGCTCATGCCCTCGGCATAGCCGAGGAAATACGCCCTGTCCACCTCCGACAACTTTTTCATGAGCTTGTCCATCTCTCGCAGCATCTGCTTCTCTTTTTCCGACATCTCTATCCCTCCTGTTGATTTTTGTAAACGTCGGTGTTAGACTGTGGATAACAATCTTTAATAAGGTAGGCGATTGCGTATGTCCGACGACAAATCGCGCGATATTTTTTCGCGGTTTCTGGATTGGTGGGAATCCACATGCAACAAATTCCCGATTCTGAACATAATCAACATCCTCATCTTCATTATTGGGTTATGTTTTCTTACGCCTGTGTTTCTTTTTCTGGCCGGAATCCCTTGCGGAATAGCATCGGCTATCATCGACTCTCTTTCCATTTCAGATTCAGCCAAACACCGTGCGAAGAAAGTTGCACATTCCGCTATTCTAGCTTTGACCATCACCGCCCTTATTGTTGGCATTTGCATCAAGTACGCTCCTACTGAACCTCGTAACACAAGCTCACCCAAGCACACTACCGTGTCAAGTTCTGTGTCATCGTTCAGCGGTTCGTCGTCGAGCTCCAGCTCCGGCGGGTCTGTGTATAAGTCTTCGGCAACCACGCGCCCGACACGGACTCCAACGCCCACACCGACGCGCGTAGTTTACACGCCAACGCCATCGGCAGAGGATGCAGAGATCATCGTCTACGTCACGGAGTACGGAAGCAAATACCATCGGAGGAGCTGCGGCTCTCTGTGGAACAGCTGCTATGAGATCACGCTCAGCAAGGCGATTGCGAACGGCTACACGCCTTGCAAGAAGTGCAACCCACCGAAGTAATCATTCCCACGCCCCCTTTCCGTCGGCTTGTATTACTCATCCGTTGAGTATACTATACATCAATCAGTCAGCACTGTCAAGATATTTTTGCTCAATTATTGAGTATTTTTTCTTGACATTTTGACTCATGTGGAATAAAATACATATTGAAAGGAGGGCAGCAATGAAGGATAGGATAAAGATGCTCCGAAAAAGCACGCAAAAAAACCAGACGGACTTCGGCGCTATGATGGGTGTGAGTATGTCCGCAGTGCAAAAGTGGGAAATGGGACTCAGCGTGCCGTCAAACTCCGTCATCGAACTTATGGCGCAGAAGACTGGAGTCAACGAACAATGGTTGCGCACCGGCGAGGGGGAGATGTTCCTCCCGCAAACGCGCAACGAGGAGCTGGCCGTGTTCTTCGGCACGATCCTCAAAGACACCGACGAAAGCTACAAAAAACGTCTGCTGTACGCTCTGAGCAAGCTGGACGAATCCCAATGGCAAGTCCTGATTGACTTGGAAAAACTAATGGCAGGCGAGGAATAACCTCACCTGCCATTGGTTTTAATCCGGCGCATTCAGCAGCGATGTTATGAACAGCAATACGATTCGGAGTTGTTCGTCGGTCAGTTTGTTCAGCATCTCGATGGTGATCCCCAACATGTTTGCCTCCTATATATCCATGCGCTGACGCATCATAGTCCGGTAAAATCCGCCGCGCCCGTTGCGGCGGCGCGGCGGTCGGCGGCTCATGGCTCAAGGGGGTTTACAGGAGGAAGCCCGCCGTCAAGAACAGCGTACACCCAGCGGATGCGGAAATCCATATCGGGTTACCGCATCCGCATTCATGATGCTGGACATTGGCTGAATATCGCCTGAATTCGTCATTTCCCGCGCACACAGAAAGGAGGAATGGCTATCACCACCACCATCGAAAAAGCTCTGGATATGCTGTCTAAGCTGTATACGGATAACGCATACACGCTCGATCAGATCTCCGAGCAGAGCGGCGTTGGCCGCACCACCGTTTACAACTACTGCAACAAGCGCGTCAAATCTCCCTCTATCGACACGATGGAGCGCATCGCATCCGTCTACGGCTATTCCGTTTCTGAGCTTCTGGCGCTCGACGGCACGCCGCTCGACCCAGAAACGCAGGAGGAGATCAACACGCTGGAGCAGCAGCTCGCCGATGAGCGCGACGTTGCCCAGAGCATGGAGATCGACTTCAAGCGCCGGATGCGCGAACTGCGAAGGGAGAATGAGGAAATGTCCGGCAAGCTCTCCGAAATCGACGCTCGTCTCGACATCGCCATACGAGAATTTCAAACGGCCTCGCGGGATAAGCGCGTGCTGTTCGTTTGCTTTGTTCTTGTTATCGTCCTTCTCATCATCGTCATGTTCTACGCGGGCTTTGCCTACTTCGCGTTTGATGTGGCGGACACCACCAAAGGCATTTATCGAGGGTAAAAAAAAGTTCCCCTCAGACCCGCAACGTCTGAGGGGAGTTACCTTGTAGCGCACGCATCCTGACCACCGGAAAGGTCATGCCATGCATCTATATTATAGCGCATTTTTCGACAAAAAGAAAGGGGAATTTTCATGCCACGGCCAAAAAAAGAATTGCCCAACCGTGAGGATGGCCTCTATGAGGTCAAGATTACCATTGGGAAAGACGTATTCGACCGCCCAATCCGCAAGTCTTTTTACTCGACGAAATCAAAAGAGGATGCACGGCAGCAAGCCTCTGACTACCTGATTCAACGCACCGTAGCGCTGGAAACCGCGTCCGAAAGCATCGATGATGACATTCTCTTCGTCGACTGGGCACGGGAATGGCTGACCACCTATGTGAAGCCGCGCGTCACGGAGAATACCTACCGCCTCACCTACGAAAACACCGTCCGAAACCATCTCGTCCCCGTGCTAGGCATGATGCGCGTGGCCAACATCAAGCCGATCCACATTCAAAAATTCTTTGCCTTGAAGACCGGCAGCTCCCTCTCCATGCTCAAAAAGATGCATATGTGCCTGATGGGAATCCTAGACTCCGCCATGGATAACGGCATTCTGCGCACCAATCCTGCCAAGCACGTCAATTATTCCAGCACCGTCGAGCCACACGAAAAGCACGTCCTGTCAGACGATCAGATCGCCTTCTTGGAGCAGTTCTCCATACAGGAGAATATGCCGGAGGTTGCGCTGCTGCTGGAAACCGGGATGCGGCGTGGCGAAATGCTCGGCCTGATGTGGACGGACATTGATCTGGCCGCTGAGACTTACTCGGTCAATCGCTCCCTCGCAGACGTAGTCGGTCAGGGTGTCGTGATTCGCCCGCCGAAGAAGGACTCCTACCGCACCAATCCTCTCTCAGAGCCCGCCAAGGCCATTCTCAGGGGCATTCCTCGCGAGGGGATGTACTTATTCCCCAACAAAATGGGGAACGTTCAGAGCCCCAGCGCATGGTCTAAGCGACTGGTAAATTTGATGGATCGAGCGCACGCACTGCGAGCAGATATCCCCGTGCTGACGGCGCACGAACTCCGCCATACCTACGGGACCAAGCTCCGCCGAGACGGTGTTGATATATACACCATCTCCAAGGTCCTAGGCCACAGAGACATAAATGTTACATCAAATGTCTATGTCAAAAACGACCTTGAAGTCCTCAGAACCGCCCTCGGAATCAAGCCTTCAAAAAGCAAAAACTCGGTACAATTGTCGTAGTAGTGTCGTAGTGTTATACTTTCATAACGAACACAAAAAATCCCTTAACTCAAGTTTTTGCCTGAATCAAGGGATTTTTCGATGGTGCGAGAAACAGGACTTGAACCTGCATGAAGGTATCTTCACTAGTACCTGAAACTTATCTGCCGACTTCAAGAAACGCCGAAAAAGTCGATAATTCAGGCGTTTCGTGCGCTACACGGCAGGTGTAACAGGCTCTAAAAAGGCGTAGATTGTCGTAGTAGTGTCGTAGTAAATACGGCTATCGGCTCTTCTGGTATGCTTCGTGAGTCTTCACAACATCTTTCATGCGCTCGTCCTGACAAGCTCTGATCCATTCCATGAGCATCCGCGCCTCCTCGGAGGACGGGTGCTCCTTTTTTTGCTGCATCGCCAGCCCCTGCAGGACCTGCGCGTGCTGCAGCTCGTCGGATGAAAGTTTGATGTATGCCTGCGCCATGCCGGGGTTCTTCTCACGGAAGTGCATCGCGTCCTTGGCATAGTCCCGCGCATCGTTGATCTCTTCGTCGATCTGCTCGTAGAGCATCGTCAACTCGTCCATCATGCCTTAACCACTCCAATCGCCATGTTGGTGATGGTGGGTGCAGCCGTGCCGTCGACGAGGACGGACAGCCGCGCATTTCCGCAGCACATGACGCGGACGATGGCGGTGATGCCGACGTTGGCAGATTCCGTTGCCGCCGTGGCGATGGTCTCGGTTGCCGTCGCGCCGGAGACAGCCACGCCGTCACGCTGGAGGGTCAGCGTCACGTTCCCCGCCGCAGCCGCCGTAAAGGTCGCGGAGATGTTGACGAGGTAGTACCCCGGCTCCTTGACGTTGATCGCGCTGCCCGTCGCATCGATGCACGGACCGTAGCGATGGATGATGCTGCCCACGGGCACTGTGTTCCCGATAGGCACGGCGGTGCTGGTGGTGTTCGCGGTGTAAATCAGACTCTTTGCCATGATTCTTCTCCTTTCGCAAAAAAGGCAGGGATTGCCCTGCCTTTCAAAGTCGGCCAACAGGGCCTAGAAGTTGTTGCCGTTGCAGCAGCCGCCGTTGCAGAAGGGCGAAGGCCCCGCGTTGTAGGAGTAGCCGTTGGGATAGCGGACTACGCCGTACAGCTGCTCACGAACGAAGAGCTGGTTGTTCGACTGCTCAAGCTGCGCAATGCGCTGTTCGAGCTGGGACTTTTCCAGCGCCGCAAACTTCGCATCGATGTTCGCGTTCACGCCGTCGATGGCGCGCTGGGTGTTGCAGCAGCACTCTGCCAGCTGCCCCTGAATGGCGTTGCCGGTCTGCATGAGGGCCATGTTCGTGCCGTTCTGCGCCAGCGCCATCTCCTTGCCGAGCTGACCGATGCCGCCCTGCATCTCGTAGCCGAGGCTGCAGATGCCGTTGCCCAGATTGGTCAGGCGGTCGTTGACCTGGCCAAACTGCTGGCCGTACAGGATTTCCTGCTGGCTGGCAGCGGTCGCATACTGGCCGTAGTCGCTCTGGCGATTCCAGCCGTTGCCACCGAAGCCAAACATGAAGAGGAAGAGCACGACGATCAGGAACCAGCCGCTGCCGAATCCCTCACAGTCATTGCCGCGAGTCGCGGCAGCGATGTCGGAAAGACTGAAGTTTTCCATGGTGATTCTCCTTTCATTTATTCGCAAACCGTTGCGCACCGGCTTACTTCAAAAATTGCATAAAGGTCTGAGCCTGCTCCTTGAGCTGCTCAAATTGCTGCTGGCTCATCTGGCCGGACTGGAGCAGACGGTTGATCTCCTGCTCTGCCTTTTGAGGAGTCATGCCCTGCGCGAATTTTTTGAATTCTGCGATCATCTGCAGCGGGTTGTTAGGCCTGCTGGGCGGGAGGTTCCGAAACAGGCTGCTTGCCATAAGCCATCACCATTCCTTTCAGTTCGTCGAACTCTTTCCGGGTGACGTATTCCGCCGGGGGCGGAGCGGGCGCAGGAGTCTCCGCCTCTTCTGCAAAGCGGAAGCGCCGTATCGTCGGGAATCCTGCGCTGTCGGTGGACTTGACATAGAGGATGTCGTCCCCCTCGTCAAACAGCGCCACGACCTCGTTCGGGTTCATCTGGAAAGCCTTGGCACCGTTGATCCCCGACACGCGCAGAAGCTGTCTGGCGGGCATCTGAGGCGTGCCGGGCTGCTGCCACATGGGGCGCTGCCCATACAGATTCATGTAAGGGTTCATGTAATTGCTCATTTGCCGCACCTCCTGCCTTTATTGTGCAAAAAAACAGGCCCCTTCGCGATTACGCGAAAGAGCCTGTTTATGCCCTGTTTCATATCATTTTCGTGACATCACGAAAATGGTCGTATTTTCCCTTCCAGCACGCCGAACCCCGCTTGGAGCACGCGCACGATCTGGGTGCGGGAGAGGCCGAATTCCTCGGCTACCCGCTCGTAGGGAACGCCGTCCAGAAAAACCCTGCGGCAGATCAATCTGTTCCGCTCTGCGTTTCTCCCGATGATGTTCTCGTCGATCAGCTCACCCAACTCGGTTGCGGCAAGCGTGCAATGGCTGATCTCCGCAAGCATTTACTTCTCCTTGTCTGCGGGCTTGGCATTCAGCTCGCCCACCATGGCCTCGATGAGTGCGTTGATCTTATCGTTGACCTCAATGCCCATCGCTTCCAGCAGGCCGATCACATAGGCCTTCTTCTGCGCGCCCGTCTTGGGTCCGAAGATCTGCTCCGCAGCGCCAACGCCGATGCGCACCCACTCCTTGACGCGCTCAAAGTCCGCATCGGAGAGCTTGCCCTTGTACCACAGTATAAAGGCCACAAACAGCGTCATTCCGATCCCCGCCGCCAACACGGCCATGACCACATACATCCACTTGTCCATCTTTATTCGTCTCCTTCCGTATCGTCAGGATCGTCTATCGACGCTCCCGTTTTGTTGAGGCTGTGATGATCAGCGGTGTCCGCCAGCAGATAGCCGATAAACGCCCCGCCAAACACCGTGATCAGCTGCTCGGTTACGCTCGCGTTCGAGTCCATGCCCTCCGTGGCCAAGAGATAGCTGTACACGATCCCTCCGGCCATGAGCAAGCCGAATCCAAGCAGCAGGTACTTTCTAAGCGTCCACTTTCTCCTCATGGTTCGCCTCCCGCGTAGGAAGCTGCTCAAGCTCACGGACGATAGCCGTGACTGTGCCGTTTCCACCCAGCGCGTGATAGCTCTTATACATCGCGTTGACATTTTCTCTGGCATAGACCGGGTACTCTCCCTTGTTCATATAGTGCGAGTGCGCGTTGATAATGCGGTCTCTCAGCAGCGCCTGCAACCCCTGTCTCACGTCTGCGTCGCGTTCACGGTCGGCTGCGCGTTCCTTGTTCATCGCTCGCACGCGCGCTACAGACCAGCTCACGACTCCGGCGCAGATGGCCGGGATCGCCCAGCCAAGCGCCTTATCCAGCACACCCATCCAGTCCATGTTAGGCCTCCCCGAATTTTTTGACCGCCTCGGCAGTCTTTTTGCCGTACACGCCGTCGGCCTCAAGGTTCGCGCCGCGCCGGTTCAGCTGCTCCTGCAGCACCTTCACGCGCAGGCCGCGCATTCCCAGCCGCAGCGGCGCGTTGGGGTTGTAGCGGATCACCGCACACACCCTGCCCTTGTACAGTTCGATGTCGTCCCGGCGCACGCCGTAGGCCGTCCCTCTGGCATGGACGATTTCGTTTTGGTTGGCCACCATGGTCACATGGGTGATCTTGTTGGCTCTCCTCGTCGACCGGCTCGTGCAGAGGAATTGCACGTCTCCCGGCTGACGCGCCTTGTTGATGATGTTCACGCCCCCGAAGGTCTTGCCAATCTTGGTGTAATCGGCAGGCCACAGCAGCTCAAACTGGTCGCTGTAGACCTCCTCACAGGAGAGCGGCACCTCTCTGCCGACCTTGTCCCACTCCACGCCCTGTGCCGCGTACGCGCGCGCCACCAGCGAAGAGCAGTCAAACACCTTCTCCTTCAGGCGCTCCGACTGACTGTAGCGGCAGCCCACCTTGGACAGCGCCCACTGTGCTGCGCGCGCCGGTACGCCCTCGTCAACCGCTTCGGGAGGTTTTTCGATGACGCTCTCACCGTACCAGAGGCCGTTCCGCCTCATGCAGTCCTCGACATCCTCCACGCGGCCTTTGGTTTCAAGGCTCACCGCCTGCAGGCTGTTCTGTCCCCAGCGGTGCGCACACAGCGCATACCGCCAGCTGTTAAGGCCGGTGTACTTGTAGCGCCTCTCGCCCAGCTTGGCGTAGTAGGCGTACACCGCCGCCATGCCCCGGATACTCTCCCAGCCGTAAAGGTCAAATTCAAACCCCGCGTAGCGGAAGTAATCCTTGGCATACTTGGGCTTGAACTGGCAGGGACCGACTGCGCCCGCCTTGCTCACCAGCCCCAGCCGAAAATCGCTCTCGCGCTCCACCGTGCCCAGCAGCAGCCCCACGGGAACCGAGAATTCCTTTGCCGCCGCTTCCGCCGTCTTCACAGCGATTGCCGGAGCGGTCTTGCCATCCTTCGTTTTGTAGATCACGCCTCGGTCGCCTCCTCCCAGCCGTACACGCCCGGCTCCCACACGTTATCGGGTGCCGTGCTGATCCAGTGCTCGCCGTTGTGGCTGACCTTCGCACCCTTCGCATATGCGTCGTGTGCCCCGGTGGGCTGAATCCATTCCGGCCACTCCTGCGTCGGGTCTGAGATCCGCGTCCACAGCGACTCAGCAGCAGACGGTGTCCGGTCCGACTGCGACGTGTGCGGCTGTGCGCAGCGGTACAGCAGACCGTTGTACTGACGGATGTCGCCCTTGGCATAGACCACGCTGCTCGCGCTCCATTCGTCAAACAGCACCGCAGGAGCCGCCAGTGCCGCGTCATCCGGCGCATAGGCCGCGAGGGTCTGCGTCGCTGCGCGGATCGCCTTCGCCTGTTCAAGGATGTCGCTTCTCAGCTTACTCACGGGTCTTCACCCCCAGTTCCTTGAGCGCGGCTTCCATCGTCGTCAGATCGGGGGCGTTGGGTTCCTCGCTCGGATCGGGTTCGGGAGGAAGCTCCAGCTTCAGCCCCGTCAGCTTCTGCCAGCCCTCGATCTGTCCCGGATCGATCTCTACCAGATTCACGATCTCGCCGTTGGCATCCTTTGCCTGATACACTGCCATTTTTCATCCCTCCTATGCTAAGATGCGCATGACCAGCGCACCCGATTTTGCGTAACCAAAATACCCTCCGCCAGCACCGAAGCCCTGACCGGCCACTGCCGTCCTATCTGCGGTGCCGATTCCCTCCACAATCGGGAGCCACCCGCCTGCCGCCTTGTACGTTCCGTTTGAATCAGAGGTGGAAACGTCCGCTCCCTTTTCGCCGATTTTGTCCGGGTCCATGAACCGATACCTGTTAGGGTCACCGGTGGAGGAATCATTGCCGGAGCCTTTAGCGCCTCCGGCGCAGGTGAAAACCGTGCCGAACTTCGTATCTCCGCCGGCATTGATATTGCTGTTTTTAGCGCCCGCGCCGATGGTAACCGCGATGTTCCCAGTAATCGTTTCGCCTTGCGTTCTGGCGGCGCTGCCGCCTTTGCATCCCATAACCACACCGCCGCCAGAGCCCCAAGACGTGGACGCTCCGCCGCCGATCCCCCACAAGTCCACCTTGTACGAGCCTACAACGGTCAGCGTGCCGGAGGACAGGAACCACGCTTCCCAATACGCTACGCCGTCGTAGAACTCCAGATGCCACTTGAGCCACTTGCCGTCAAATGTGATCTTCGGCGCATCGGATAGGCTCATGCTGCCGCCCGTTTTACTGCTCTTGATAATCATGTGCTCCTCCTATACCGCGATGCGGATGACCAGCACGCCGGGATGCGCGTTCACCAGCGCGTCGCCGTAGCCGCCGTAGTCGCCCCCCGCGCCGTAACCTTCGCCGTCGCCGCTGTCATACCCGCATCGCCAGTGCAGCCAGCCGCCTTCGCCGTGCGCATAGCCGTTATCCGCACCATCTGCGCCCGCTTCATTGATTTTGTCATTATCATCAAAACGGTACATATTACCGCTGCCCGATGCGTTCATCTTCCCGCCCTGGGCGGTAAATACGCCGCCCACCGTCGTGTCGCCGCCGCTGCCGCGCGTGTTCTTCGTCGCCCCCGCGCCGATCGTTACGGCTTGCTGTCCGATAGCAAATTGAACGCTCGGCACTTTGGCAGCGGACGCACGGTTCATCACGCCGCTGTAATCAAACGGCCCGCCGCCAACACCCCAGAGATCTGCGGTGTAAGGTTTAATAATATCAAGCGTGCCGGAGGTATAGAAGACGGCCTCCCAGTAGGGCGTACCTGCATAAAATTCGATGTACCAGCCGCTCCATTTTCCCGAGTACGTGATTTTCGGCTTGTTAGCGGGATCAAGCCCACCTGCGCCTGCCGTGCCGACAATACGCTGCGCATCTGCAACGTAGGCGATCTTGCCCTTCGCGATATCTTCTGCCGTAGCGTTTGCGTCGGACAGGTCAAGGAATATTGCGTTCAGTCCCGGCTTGCTCAAAATCTCATCCAACCCTTCCACGTCGCTGGTTTTATGCGTATGGGATGCCGCAGCGTAGTCCGTACCGGCAACCGCCTTGGCTACCTTCCCGCCAGCGCCCTTGAGCAGCCCGGTGATGTCCGTGCTTGTGGAGGTGCTGACCGCGTTCGGCCCCGTAGCGCCCTGCGGCCCCTGCGCCCCGGTCTCGCCCTTTGGCCCCGGTGCGCCGTCCGCGCCCTTCGCACCATCCGCACCCTTGTCCCCCTTGGGGCCGGGATCGCCTTTGTCGCCTTTGTCGCCCTTCTGGCCTTGGAGCGCGCCGTTGTTCACCCATCCCAAGGACGGACTCCAGACGTAAATCTCATAAGGCGCCGCAACGCCAACGCCGTAGGCATCCCCCGGTGCGGGGTTCGTCACCGCCACGCGCAGCGCCGCCTCCGTGGCGTAATAATCGAGGATCGTCAGGCCGCGCCCCGGAGCGCCCGTGTCGCCCTTGTCGCCCTGACTGCCCTTGTCGCCCTTCTCTCCCTTTGGGATGTCAAAGGTAAACGCAATGCCTTCCGTGCCGATGGTCGCGCCGCCGGATGCGGGCACGTCGCTTGCCACCTGCGTCACATCCACCGTGACGTTCTCAGCCGCCTTCGTAAAATCCGCGACCGCCTGCGCCTTTCGGATGACCTCGTCGGTGTTCTTCTGCACCTGCTGCGCCTCTGCCGCCACCTGATCCAGCAGCGTGGGATAGGCCTTCTCCAGTTTCTTCTTCGCTGCCGGGAGCACATCCACGATCACAAAAAACGGCTCGCTGTGCCACACTACGTCGTTCCCCACGCGGCGCTCGATGTAGCCCTGATAGCGCGCAGGGCGCTGGGTCTGGGTGCGCGTCGGCTGCCACAGGCCGTTGTTGAGCTGCACCACGTCGCTGTAGTTGCCCGCCGTGATGTACAGCAGGCAGTAGCTCTCCGGCGTTTCGGTTACGGCAAAGCGCACGGTCTCCGCGTTGTGGTCGCTCTCCATGCCCACCGTGATGGTGGTGGGGATAGGCTTGCGCCCGTTGAACTGGATTGTCTTCATGCGCGCCCTCCTATCCGATGACCATCAGCTTGAGCGGGAGGTCGACCTCCGGCTTGTCCCCGATGCACGTCGCTTTGATGTAGCCGTCGCCCTGCTCAAAGTAGCTCACGCGGCTCCACGCCGTCGCGCGCGCCTTCTCCGTGTCGATGTCGCTGCTGTGCTCGTAGTCCGCGCTGGCGTTCGTGGCAGCGCCTATGCCGTCAATGTGGACGGTCTGCGTGTAGGGCGCAGCCGTGCCCGTCCAGTTGGACGCAAGCAGCGTGCCCGTCTTCACCGTAGACTTTGCCGCCTTGGCCGCGTCGAGCGTCTTGCGCGCCGCAGCCTCTTCCGCCAGCGCCGCCTCGACGTTGACCGCTTCGTAATTTTCCGCCGTGTCTGCCAAGGCGATCTCGTTCGCGGAATAGCTGGGTTTTTTGCTGCCCACCCAGCTCGGCAGCTGCGCATCCGCGCCGGGGTCGCCCTTGTCGCCCTTTTCGCCCTTCGGTCCCTGCTCGCCCTGAACGCCCTGAATGCCCTGCACGCCCTGTTCGCCCTGCGGACCTTTGATGTTCTTGGTCTGCGGGTTTTCCAGATCGCCGTTGTTCCACCAGCTTAAGTTCCCCGCGTCATCCAGCGTGGGATAGAAAAACGCGCCCGTTGCGCCCGTGTCACCGACAGCGCCCTTGATCTGGCCGTAGTTCTTCCAGCCGGAGTGTTCTCCGAAGATGTATACGTCCACGGGGTTTGTGCCCACGCCGTAGCCGTTGCCCGGTACGGGGTTCGGAACCGCCGCATACAGCTCTTCCGGCGTGGCAAAGTAGTCCACCAGCTTAAAGCCCAGCCCGGTCTCGCCCTTCTCGCCGCGCGGCAGCCCCAGCGCCAGCTTAATGCCCTCCGCCGCCGTCATCGAAACCGATGCGGTCGCGGGATAGCCCGTCTTGAGCGTAGATGCCGTGACGGAGATGTTCGACATCTTCGCCTCGCGCACGGCCTCCGCCGCCACGCGCCCGGCCTCTGCTGCTGCCCTATCCTGCTCGGCAGCGTCGCGCAGCGCCTCCGCATCTTCGCGCCCCAGCTCGGCCTCCTGCCGTTCTTCCTCGGTCGCCTCGATGCGGTTCAGCGTGGCCAAGGCATTGACCAGCGTCGTAAACTCGTCCCGGCTGGTGATCTTGCCGTTGTCATACAGCGCGCCCTCGACAAACACGTCGAACTTGGGCGAGTAGAGGATCGCGCCGTCCACGCCGTAGACGAGGAATTCGCACGTCACCGTGCCTTCCACAGCCTCCATCTGCTCGTCGAAGATATAGGTGATCGTGCTGCCCAGCAGTTCACAGTCGTTAAAGAGTACCGTCTCATCCGGCTTCACGGCGCGCAGGATCACCGAGTCCAGCCATTCGTAGTCCAGAGGCTTTCCGCCGTCCGTCAGCGTGGCGACGATCTTCCGAGACCGCTGCTCGCCCTGACGAACCCTGATCGACGCTTGGCTGCCGCTCCTGCGCACGTCCAGCCGCGTGTTATACGTTACATATCTCATCCGTTCCCCGCCTTTCTTGGGTTCATCCTATCATGCAAACCGCCGCGCTTTCTCACCACATAGACGCGAAAAGTGCCTCCGAAGAGGCACTTCCCTGTTTCACTTTTTCTCCTGCGCGTCCTTGATCCACTTTGCGATCTTGCTGTCCGGGTAATACTGATTGCCCCTCTTGTCGTGCAGGTCGAGCGACTGCAGCATGGCTTTGAGCTTGTTGTAGGTGCTCATGTCGCCCTTGAGGTACGCCTCCACCAGCTCATCATGCACATTGGTGCTGACGCTCTGCGTGATCTGGCCGTCCGAATAGCCGTCCTTTTTCAGGTTGGCAATGTACTGCTTGACCGCACCGGCATCTCCGGCCTTGACCGCCTCGGGCAGATCGTCGTATTTTTCCGCCATTTGCCAGTCCTTGAAGCGCTCGTCGGTGTAGTAGAGCTTGCCCTTGCTGTCGTAGAGGTTCAGGTTCTTCAGCAGCGAGGCAATCTGGTTGTAGGTTCTCGTGTCGCCCTTCTGCCACGCCTCCAGCATCTTTTCCTTGTAGGTGCTGCTGATCCTGTTGATGATGTTGGAGTCCTTCTGCCCGGCGGCTTTCGCGTCCTTGATGAGCTTGTTGAGGCTCTGCACGGAGGCTCCCGCGTCCACCGCTTCGTAAAGGGCATCCGCCTTCTCTCCCGGCAGCCACTTGTCGATCTTCTCCTCCGTCATTCCGTAGCTGCCGTAGACATCCAGCAGCACCTTCTTGATCCGCGCCGCCTTCTGCGTATAGCCCTTGTCGAGTGCTTCCGTGTACAAGGGCTTAAAGGCGGTTACGGCCTTGTTCAGTACGGATTTCTTCGGGTCGGTGGCCTTGCTGTCCTTCTCCATCTCCGCCGCGACGGTCTTGAGGTCTGCGGTCTTTCCGCTCTCAAAGGCCAGCGTGCCGACCAGCTCCATGTCATCCGCCGTGTAGAGGGCGGAGTCCAGCTCGTCAAACTGTTCGGAATAGACGAACAGTGCCTTCTCGACAAGTTCTTTGCCGTATTGCTTCTCCAACTGCTCCCGCAGCGCTTCCTCCTTTGCAGCATCGGGGGTCTCGCCCTTCTCGCTGTAATCGTAAAGCTCTGCAATGCGGGATTCGCTTTCCAGCAGCGCCTCGGCTTCCTTTTTGAGGTCGGAGTTGAGGCTGTTTTCGTAGAGCTTGATCGCCTTGTCCACGACTTCCTCGCCGTAGGTCTCCGCCAGTTCCGCGCGCAGCTCTTCCAGTCCGGCGATGTCGCCCTCGTCCTTCATCTCGTAGGCCTGCCGGATGCGCTCGTCGTTTTCCATCAGCGACTTGGCCACGCCCGTGTCGATGTCTTTGCTGCTCTTGCCCTTTCCTTCGAGGGTGTCGCGCAGCTCACCTGCACGATTCTCATCCCCAGACGCGATGGTCTCGTAGAGCTTCGCATAGCCGTCCGCCGTGCCGCCGGTCGCGGCGGGAATCTCCACGCCGAAGAGGCGGACGACCGATTCCACGTCGCGCCAGAGGTTCTTGACCGGCAGCCCGGTCAGGTTGCCCACCGCGCCGATCAGGTTCTTGACCTTGGTGTAGACCGTCTTCTTCTCGTTGAACAGGCCGAGCGCCGCGTCGACCACATCGCCCACCACGTTCATGTCCGTGCGGGTTACGTCGTAGCCCTGTGCAAGCTCCATGACATCGGAGACGAGCGGAATCTGGGTAAACACGGAGAAGTCGCTTCCGGCCACAAAGCCCAGAGGCGTTCCCAGCCAGTCAGGCAGCCCTTCGATCTTGTCTCCGAACAGCGCGCTCTTGAGCTGCGCCAGATACTTTTCCCAGAAGGTCGCATAATCGTCATCGTCACGCGCGGCGTAGACGACCGCTTTGACTGCCGCGTTGATGATCGTGGTCGCCGCCAGTGCCAGCGTGGCGGGGATGACGTGTACCTTGCCGGAGTAGTTCTTGTCCTTGATATGCAGCAGGGAATACATGAACATATTCATGCTGGTCGTGGGCTCCGCCATGAAGGCGGTGACCATGCTGCCGAACTTGCTCTTGCTGCGCATCCAGTCCGAGCGGGAGAACGTCGAGTCATACACCTGCGTGAAGTCGATCACCTCGTCAAAGCGCTTGCCCGCCGCCTTCAGCAGCGCCTCGCTGTTCATGGCAAGTCCTGTCTCACCGTGAATCTCAGCCTTGACCGAGTTCCAGAGTGCGCCCCAAGTGACCGCGTCCGCTTTTTCCGGCAGCGTCCCGAACACCTTGTCCGACCATTCAATCGGGCCGGAAGGCTTTTTGTCGAGTATCCAGTCCGCAGCGCCCATGCTGGTCTGCATATCATAGCCGCCGATGTCCTTGATGATCGCCGTGCCAGCGTACTGCTGCGCCTCCTGATACGCGCCCGTCCAGCCGAGCCTCATGTACTTGGGATTCATCATGGAAAATGCGCGGAAGTATGCGGTGGGCTGCTGCACCACGACGGACATGGAGGCAAGCACCGCGCCCTTCTTGAACCTAGAGAGCATCGGGCCCATCTCCTGATCGCGCACGTCCGCCGTGATCTTTCCGCCGACATCCGCATTGAAGCGGTCGATGTACCGCACCACGTTATCGCCGTACGCGGCGCGCAGCGCGGACTTCATCGACATCTGCCGCTTGCCCTGCTCGTTGGGCTGCTTGTAATTGAGGTAGCGGATCATGTTGTCCTGCGGGATCGCCAGCCCCGCATACTTGGCCATCTCTTCGGCGTGGTTGCCGAATATCTGGTCGATGCTCTCCACCACCACAGGGTTGTTGGCAAAGGCGTTAATGCTCTTGCCGTGTCCCCAGTTCTTCAGGCGCGTGGTCTGCTGGCCGTCCGCCTGACCGGCTCCGTGGGCGATGTAATCGCTCGCAGAGTTGAACGGTACATAGTGCTGCCCGGTGTACTTTTTGTAGCCGGAGAGCGTCAGCGAGGTCTTGTTGCCCGCCTCCGCCAGCGTGGTGCTCATGTACCGCACCAGCGCGTCCGCATAGGCGATCTGCTCGTCCGTCAGCCAGCTCGTGATCTTCTGGATGTCCGCGTCGGAGATCGGATGCGCCGTGGTATCGTCCACGCGCTTTCCGTCCGCGTCGGTCTTAAACACGATGCCGCCGTCGGCAAGATGCCGCGTGTGCGTGTCCTGCTGTTCGCGCTGATACATTTCGTATACGTCGAGCGCCTGCCCTCTGGACAGCCGGATCGTGTCGCCAAACTCCGTGTTCAGCGTCAGCACATCGCCCTTCTGGTCCAGCCACTTGTCGACGTGGTAGCGTTCTTTCAGATCGGAGTGAAACTCCTTGGAATCCCGAAGAATGAACGCCGCCTCGGTACGACCGTTGAAAAGGTCTCTGCCGATCCGCTCGTACTCCCCGCCGAGGCTGTCCATCAGGAAGATAGGCTTGGTGTTGCCCAGCATGAGCTTGCTGTCCATGAATTTTTGGAGCTGCTTGCGGACTTTGCCGGTCTTCCGGGAGCCCATTCGCGCAATGTCGCTGTCCGCCGCCTTGGAAAGGCTCTCGCGCCTGCCGTTGACGAACATCTTGTTGGCGTTGATGACCTCGTGCTTGATGCCGTTGAGCACGTCCGCCAGCGCCTTGAGCTGCGGCTCACTCAGGTCGCGGAGACTCTTGATGTTGTCGTTGCCTTCGATCAGCGCGGTCAGCGAGGCGAGGTTGTCCACGGTTTCCTGATCCCACGTCGCCATGCCCACGTCGGGCGAACTCCTCTGCGCGTTCTCCACGGCGATCTGCATCTGCCGCATCCGCGCCTTCCAGTTTTCTAAGACCTTGCTGCCCTCCTTAAAGCCCATGTCGATGGCGCTGACAAAGTCGGATACCGCCCTGCGCAGCCCCTCCGGCACAAACCGCTTGTCGCTGGGGGACGTGTTCCATGCCGACAGCGTCATTGCCGCCGCCTTGATGCGGTCTTTGTATCTGCCGACTCTTTCCCGCGTTTTGATGGTCTCCCGTTGGGTTTTGAGGTCTACAATGCGTTGCTCCTTGAGTGCAGCATACCGCTTGGATGCCAGCGCACGGTTGACAGCGTTCGCAATGCGCTCGTTCTCAATGTCCGTTCTAAGCTGCTGGTTCTTCGCCTTGAGCTTTTCGGCCTTGACCTGCTGCTTCTGGCGCTCCCTGCGCACAGCAGCGTCCTGCTGCCGCTGGGCGCGTTCCTTGGCGATTTGCAGCGCAACGTCCATTTCATCCTTTGCCTGCTGGCGCAGCTCCTCGATCTGCTGCTTCTGCTGCTGTTTCAGCTCGACCAGCTTGGCCTTCTGCTTGTCGGCATAGGTCTGCACCATGGGCGTGTCCGTATACCGCTGCTGGATTTCTAGCCACAGGTCAGCCGCCGCGCCGTCCATATCCATGTAGTACGGATTGACGATCTGCGGCTTGGTCATGTCAGCCGCGTTGGTCAGCGTCTCGATGAGGTCGCCGCCCTGAATGCTGTCGTACAGAAACGGATAGGACTCGGCCATTTCGCCGATCACCGTGTCCAACGCAATGCCGTCGTTGGAAATCTTGATTGTGCCGCGATATTCCTTGCGGAAGTTGGCCAAGCTGCCGTAAGAGGCCGCAATCTGCTCCTTCTGTGCGTCCGTCAGCCGGATGGGCGTGCTCTTCAGGTAGTCCTTGAGATCGGAGAACTGCTCCGATACAGAGGTGTCCACCTGCTGCGACTGCTCGATCACCTGCCGTGCCAAACCGATGCCGATGTCGTTCAGTTCGGAGAAGGCCGCGTCGGTGTCCGGACTGTGAGAAGCGTAGTTGAAGAGCTGATACAGGTCATTTGAGAGATTGGTCACGTCGGCCTTGCTGCTGTAATCCGTGACGATGCCGCGCGCCAGCTTAGTGATCGCCTTTTCGTCCACCTGCATCCCATCCGTCAGCCGCAGCTGTGCGCGCGCGTTCTCCAGCGCGCCCTTGAGCTTATCGTTCTCCCGCTGCAGTTTCTTCGCGTCGGCGGGCTCCACGTCCTTGACGGAGAAGCGCAGCGGCTCGGTAACGTCCGAATTCATCACGCGAACGCGGTCGCCCTGAACCTCCGGGTCGTAGGTTTCCACAGGGATTCCCATGTCCCGGAACTGCTGCTGAAGTTCAGGGTACTCACCCTCCGGCATGACCGCCATGCGCACCTCGTTGGTGTACACCGCCCTTTCGGGCTTTGCCTCAAAGAGGTTGACCGGCATCTGCTGCACATCGAACAGGAGTGTCCTGACTTCGTCCGCGAGATTGCCGTCAATGTTCAGGCCGTAGCCGTTGAACACATCCTGAATGTGCTGTGCGCTATACTTCCCGCCATCGGCAATCTCCATCATGATCTCGCCGACGTTATCCATGGCCATCAGGGAATTGTCCATGGAGGCATAACGCTTGTCGCGGGTAGCGTCGATTTGATGCATGAGGTCATACATCCTGTCGGAGAGCGCATTGTTCAGCGCGTCCGCCTGCTCCTGCGTGCGGTTCTGCAAGCGTCCCTCCAAGGCGTGCATATCGGCAATGCTCTTAAAGCGCTGCGCCATGCCTGCGCGCAAGGTCTTGATGCCGTTAAACCCGCTGACGTTCTTGGTATCGCCGTTGTTCTGTGCGGCCATTGCCTTGGCAATATTTTCCAGCGTCGCAGGATAGTGCGTCGCCGCGAAGCTGCGGCGGTTTCCGCTGGGCGTGTACAGGGCTTTTCCGTTGTAAACGCCGCTTCCCGCCTCAATGCCGGCATAGAGCTCCTTTACCCACCTCTCAAACGCAGGCTTGTCGATTCTCTTCTCGACTTCACTGCGCATCGCGTCGTAGTCCGTGACCGTGTCATACTGCGTTCCGTTCTGGGCGTTGCGCAGGTAATTCATGGTCTGCTTGAGCACGCCGCTCAGACGCAGTGCGGACTTCGTGATTCCGGGGACCGCCTTTTCCAGCTCTGCGCCGTGCTGGTCGCGGATTTCATTGAGCGGCATTTTGCCGATCTCGTCCGCGTCCGTCGTGCCGAGGACTTCCGCCACCTTTTGGTAGCGCTCAACCCGATCCTCCGAATAGCCCTTGTCGCGCTCCACCTGTTTGGTGATGCGGTCGATGTGCTCGCCGTTGTCCTCCAGATACGCCGCCTGCAGGCCGAGGTTGTCCATTGCGTGCTCGACGAATCCGGCTTCTCCGCCGTAACGGTTCAGCCCATCGTCCACGCCGTAGAGCACGCGCTTCAAATCCTCGCGGTAGAATTCGTCCATGTTCCGGGAAAGCGCCGTCAGGCGGCTGTAAACGGCGTTGTCCACCTTCGTGTTCGTTTCGTACTCGATCTGCGGGAACGTGGGGGTCCACGCATCGGCAGAGTAGACCGTGTTCTTCCTGCTCGCCTTCGGGTCAATGGTCGATTTGTCGAAGATCAGAGAAATGTCGCCAAAGTTGCTGTGCTCCACGTCAGAGCGCGTGACCGCGATGCTGGGCATGGGCGCACCGCCCAGCGCGAGGAACTTCTTCAGCTTCTCTTCCGTCAGGTTGTGGATGGCAAGCAGCGTGCCCTTTTTCTCCACAGGATCCTTCGCAGAAAACTTGACAACGTCAGATGCTTCTGCTACACTATTCCTAGAAGAAACATCCGAGCGGTTCACCTGCGGCACTTCTCGCCGTTGCGAAAGAAGCTCCTGGATGTTTTTTCCATTTCTAGTGTACAGTATATTTCCACCACGAAGCAGATCAGCAACATAGGAATTATCATAAGCATCGAAAACGCTATTGATGTTGTTGTATACGCCGACGTTGCCGGTTACATCAATTCTTATAGGAACAATGACAGAAGCTCCTGCTTCCGTTTTCCAGTCCGTCCATACAACAATGCTGTTGTCGTTCATCTGCTGATGATCCGAGGTATTCCCCGTAATCGCCATAGGGTAGGTGAGCTGTACCGGCAGCTGCTCAATGACGGCCCTGCCCAATGCATGCTTACCGTCTGCGCTTTCATTTTTTGAAAGCGCAGCTTTTTTTATGATCTTTTGAGGTATCTGGATAGGATTTGTGGACTTCATGTATTCCACGAGCACTTTGGGTGGCTTGCCGACAAGCACCAGCTTGCCGACGGGCATGCTTCCATCAAGGGTAGAGTCCACCTCCTTGAAATAGCGCGCGAGGTTTCTCTCGTCCAGAAGATTGAGCTGTAAAGACTCTTCTCTGGTTGCAGGAGTTATGTTGGAGAACTCCTTTCTGGAAAGCATCTGCTTCCCGGTGGTATAACCAGTGGCCGCCGTGTCCGCCGCTACCCGGTCGAATACCTCCGCGATGGCGCGCACGTTCTCCGGCGTGAGCGCCGCATCCTGACTCCAGCTCGCGCTCTGGGTGAGCTGTTTGAAGGTCTCCGACAGCTCACTGAAGAACTTACGAATCTGCTCAAACAGGCTGTGCTCGTTGTTGTACAGATTGCGCACGAACTCCTCGTCCGTCAGCACCGTCGCTGCGGAGTTGGCAACGACTTCCTCTCGCGCCACGTCTTCCGAGTAGCCGAACGTGTCCATCTGGTATTTGACCAGATCGTCAACATTCTGCCCGTCCTTGGTCAGCGCGTCGAACACCGTAGTCTGGAGGGCGTTGTAATCGCTCTCGCTTGCGGCGCGGACGCTGTGCGCCAGCTCGTGCATGGCGACGTAGGCAAACGCGCCGTCCTGCGCATCCGCCGCGATATAGATGCGTCCGCTGGAAGGATCGTACACGCCGTTGGCGCTCTGCTCGACCGTCTGACCGTTGATCTCCATGCCCTGCAGGCTGCCGACCAGGACAACCTCGCGCCCGTACTTCTTGGCCAGCGTGTCCACCACCTGAAGCTGGCTGCGATTCTTCTTGATGGCGCTGCGCTGCTCGTTCGTCAGTTCCGCGCGCGCATAGCTGCGCGTCAGGCCGGGCTTGGCTGCCTTTTTAACTTGCTGCGCAGTCTTGGTTTCGGTCTGCACAGCGGCAGAAACCTCAGTATTCTGGGCTTTTTCAACTTGCTGCTCAGTTGCAAGCTGTTCCTGATTGGTTGCAACCTGCGTCTGGGTCTGCGCAGCGGCGCTCTGCCCGGCGGCATACGCCTGCATCCGCTGATCCTCATTCAGGTAGTTCTTCACATAGAGGCTTTGCTGCAGCGCCGTGTCGTAGGCAACGCCGTCTCTGGCGGCTCGGTACATCGCGTCAAAACCCTTGGCATACTGCTCCACAGAGCCGCCGTCATACGCCTTGACAAAGCGCTGCGCCGCCTCCGTGCTGTATTTCCCGGCGCGCTCGTACAACTCGCCGATGTCCGCGTTGGCAAACTCCACGTCGTTCAGCGCGACGACATTATCTCCCGCTTGCACATACACCGTGCCGTCCTCGACGGAGTGGATGCCCGTAATGTCAGCCTCTTCGTTATCTACCACGTTCGTGGCATAGTCCACGCGGGGCTGCTTGCGGGTCTGCTGCGCATTTTCTTCCGTGGTGGTGCGATTGGTCTGCCCCTGCGAGGAAACGCTCTCGGGGGCATTCTGGGCGTTCTGGGAGGCAGTCTGCCGCTGAGCAGTTTTGCCGCTCTTCTTCTGCTGCTTTTCGGCTGCGGCCTCTTCGGCAGCGGCACGCAGGATCACCTCGGTGTCATAGTTGCTGTAGTCGCCGTTCTCGGCAAGGCTGGCGTACACCCTGCCAAGATTGCTGGTGCTGCTCTTCGCCGTGCCGCGCTGCATCGCCTTGGCAAGATCGCTTGCCGATTTGTCCGAAGATGCCGCCGCGTCCGCCAGAATCTGATCCTGAAGGTTCAGCTGCTGCGCCGACCGCCCGATGCTGCGCGCGCCCAGATAATTGCTCGCTTGGCCAAAGCCGCCCATCACGCCGCCGGAGACTGCGCCGCCAAGGCCGGCCATGAACACCTGAAACGCCAGATCAGCGGCAGACTTATCCCGATACTGCGAATTCTCTCCCATGATCCACGATTCGGAGATGATGTCCGCAATTTCCGTCGCAGATTCTTCCGAGGCCTCGATCCCCATCTGCTTCAGGATGTTCTTGACCACAGCTCCCTTCGCGGCGGGGCTGGACATCTTGACGAAGTTTTCGATGGACACCTTTTCAAACAGCGCCTCAAACAGCGCCGCCCATCCGCCGACAGCCAGTGCCTGATCGTCCGTCGCGCCTCCGTCCAATGCCTCCTGCATCGCGGACGCACCGGCGCTCCCGCTCATCATGAGCGACGATGCAATAGCGTTCCCGCCGGAGGCAAGCGTGTTGAAGGCGGATTGCGCAATAGACACGCCCGTGTCATAGACAAACGAAGACGCATTGGCGAGGAATGCAGAATTGGTCTTTTTGTAAACATCCTCGTTGATGTTTCCAGACACCGTGCCGGTCATCGTGTCCATGCCGCGCGAGAATTGCATTGCGCCGGAGTTTCGGTCGATTTCCTTGCCCCGAATCCTGTCAAGCGCCGCGCTGACCATCGCCGTTCCTTTGAGCGGGCTTCCGATGATGTTCGTCGCGGTTGCCAGCACGGGATGCTCGTTGGCAGTCTGGACATAGTAATCGTTGATCGCGGCAGACTGACGGTCTCTCAGCGTTTCCGTGAGCTTTCCGAGGTAATCGTCCGCATCATGAGTGCCATTCTCGTTGTCCTTTGCCAGCAGATAGTTGTAGGTCTCGACCTCGTCATTCGTCATATGCCGATACAAGGCGCGCTGCTTTTCCGTTCCGTTCACGATTGCCGTTTCGTGCTCTGCCAGTTTATCCGCATTATCCCTCGCAAAAGTAACCTCGTTCGGAATCTTCGCGCCGCCGATCTGCTTGCCAAAGATGTACAGCCCGCTCTGCGCCTTTTCATAGCTGGGGTTTTCAATCGCATTCCCGCGCTGTGCATATTTCGCAAACTCGGAATCTTGGCGCGCATTCTGTTGAACGCGCTCCAGCCCACGGCGCGTATTGATGTTATCGAGGTTCTTGTTCGTTTCACGCAGCGCCTTTTCAAGCGCAGCCGATCTCGCATCATAGTCCCTGACCTCATCGAGAGTCATGCCCGGCAGACTGTCCAGCCTCGCGCGCTCCTGATTGAGCATGGTCATGCGCATCACCTGCGCGTAAGGGTTGTTGTTATACTCCTCCTGCCGTTTGCGTTTTGCCTCCTCCTGCCGCTGCTGCTCTCTTCGCACTCTGGCAGCGGAGTTCATCCCGGAAATTCCGGCATTGCGCGCGGGAGAGGTCGGGTCCTGACGGATTTTCTCAAGCGCATATTCCCGGTCTTCCTGCTCGATCCGCTCCGCATCCCGCCGGATTTTCTCTTCGTCCATCCGATGAGTAGCGCTGTAAAAGCCGTTGGATGCGATGTCCTGCGTGGCCGCCCGGCGTTCGCTGTCGGAGATGGTCACGTTCTTTCCGTTGACCCTGTAGGTGCTTTTCTTTTTCGCCATTTCAGCCCTCCATACTCATGCAACGCCGTTTTACTTGGTTTTTCTCTTGGCCACCAGCGCCGAAGAACCCTTCCCGGTAACCTTTTTCTTTGCTCTCGCTGTACTGGATAAGCCGTTCTTCGCTGCCTTTACTGCCGCAGAAGCTACGCTGGTCTTCTTCTTTGCGTCCTCTGCAGCCTTTGCCTGCGCCTCTCTCTGCAGCAGCCACATCCGATACTCCTGTCCTCCGCCCTGTTTCGCCAGCTCTTCGATGTTGGAAATATACTCTTTCTCTGTCAAGCCGGTGAAAGGCTTTTTCTTGGGCTGCGTATCATCGCCGCCCTTGCGCACTCTGCCGCCGGACGTGCTTCCACCGCCGCCGCCACCGCCGCCGCTTCCGGCCTTGAGGCCGAACTCCGCTGCCCAGTTCGCCTGCTGCTGCTCGTCGTAGTATTTCTGATACCAGTATGCGCGGTCCGCCTGCCACGCGGAGAGATCGCTGGAGTATTTGTTGAAGTCGAAGTTCCGCTGGTCGCCGAACTTGTTGTAGAAGTAGTTCAGCTCCGTCCAATAGTCGTTGACGGTGTCGCGGTACTTGCCGTACTCGGTGTCCTCCAGCCCCTGCAGGATGTTCAGGTTGCTCTTCATGTTGTTCCCTTCGTCCTGATACATCTCATACGCCTGATTGCGCAGTTCCGGGATCACGTCGTTCAGCCCTTGCAGATAGCCCTGATAGGCCTGCTGCCCGACCGTCTGCGCGTAGGAGTTGCCGTAGCCGCCGGAGAGCGCCGCCGCCTGTGCCATGGTGTCCTGCATCGCCATCTTGCCCTGCTGGGTGTAGCGGTCCTTGTACTGCTGGTAAAGCGGATCGGCGTTGAAGTTGTAGCTGAACTTGTCCCGGTTGAGAATCTTGTCCAGCAGGCCGTCGATCTGCGCCTGATACTTGCTCTGGTACGCGCCCGGCTTGCTGGACTCCATCTTGTCGAGCTTGTCCTTGAGATCGAGCATATCCTTCGAGGGAGCCCATTCAGGCCGCCCCTCCTCGTACTGCGCCAGTTTGCCGGAGGTCGCGGAGGAAACGCCGCTGAAGCCGCCGCTCATGCTGACGCTTCCGCCCAAGCCGCTGTCCATGCCATCGCCTGTGTTCCCGCCGCCGTACAGGGACGACCACGTCTTATTGCCCGTGATGCCGTCCACGGACAGGCCGTTGCGGGACTGGTAGTCCTTGACCGCCGCAGCGGTCTTGGAGCCGTAGATGCCGTCGGAGGCAAGGTTGTAACCGTTGGCGTTCAGCAGCTCCTGCAGCTGTCTTACGCTGTCGCCCTTGCTTCCTTTCTTGATCGTCGAGTAGGTTGCCATAGTTCCTCCTTATACCGCGCTGATCGTGATGGTATAGCCGGATGTCGCATCGCCGCTGACCGCGATCTTGCAGGGGACGATGTTGCCGGCGGAATCCTTGCCCAGCAGCGTGATCTCTCCCGCCGCCGCCGTTGTGATGATTTTGCTGCCTTTGATGGGTCCGGTCTCGGCGGTCTCATTGATCGCCTGAATGACCTTGCTGCTCTGCACGGAGTATCTGCCGATCTGCACCGCCACGGCCTGTGCTTGTGCTGCCGCCTGCTGTGCCGAAACCGATGCGTCATGCACCGCCGCGTAGCTGGTGCTGGCGTTGTAGTCCGCCGTCAGGTTTTCCGCATCGAGGTTGTTGAGCGTGTATTCAAGGTTCTCCACCAGCATAAACAGGTAGTTCTTGAGCTGCTTCATATCCTGCGCGGAGTTAATGTCATTTTGGAGGTTTGGCAGGCTGAATGCGGGCATTACAGATCGCCTCCATGCTCTACGTTGCGCGTCAGCGTATAGATCACGCAGCGCCCGTAGCCGTGCAGACGGATGCGCATATGGTCGCAGCGCTTGGGCACGATAGGAATGGAGTAGGAGCGCTTGACGGCGGGGTTGATGCGGTACATCTCTCTCCATCCCTCCTCGTCGTCATACTGCACATCCACGCACACCAGCGACCGCTCCTCCACGTTCATCCGCAGCTGCAAGCGGGAGATGTACTTGGCATCCGGGCTGTCCAGCCCGATGTCGCCGGACTGGATCATCCACTCGACCTTGTCCTCCGGCTTGGCCTTGGAATCGCCGTAGGCGCCGATGCTGCCGCCCACCGAATACAGGCAGTTGTCGCGCTCGTCGATGTAATACAGCTCCCCGCCCAGCGCCGCAAAGTCAATCGCTGCGGCGTTGTCCTCCTTGTGCCAGAGCTGCCGCGCCTCGTCAAACACAAACAGGTGCGCCAGCCCTTCCGGGTCGCGCATGGAGATGTAATACTTGCCGTTCATCGCGCCCGCGCTGGCATCGTTGTACTGCACGTTGCCCAGCGGCGCAGAGATGGAGGTCGGCAGCGATCCCTGATAGACGCAGACATCGTTGCGGCTCTTGTAGTACAGCGTCTCGTTGACGATCACCAGCGAGCCTTCGCTTCCCTTGGCCACGCCTCTGCAGTTGGTGTTGGTCAGCTGGTAGTTGCTGGGACGGCTGCCCTGGATTTTGTGCAGCACGTTCTCCTTGAAAAAGATCACGCTGCCTAAGTACGTCGCCGCGCCGGTGAAGTCTCCCGGCGTGCCAACGGTCATGGCGTAGGAATCGCTGGCGATGCCAAGAAACTTGTTCCAGTTTTTCGGATCTCCCTGCGCGCAGGCATAGACCTCGTGCTTGTCGTTGGAGCAGCCCCAGACGCGGTTTTCCGACTCCGTCAGATAGTCCATGTCGGGTATCTTTCGCTCCACCGTCACGGGGTCGGTTTGCTTGGTCACCTCGTCGATCAGCGCCGTGATGATGATGTAGTCGTCCTTGGCTCCGTAGAGGACGAACTCGCCGTTGTGGTCGCTGACAAGGCCGCTGATGCTCACACCGTCATACTCCGCAAAGCCCTTGCCGATGCCGGTCGCCGCGATCTTGATGTAGGTCGTGGCCACGGGGGTCCACATCGCCGTCGAAGTCGCGTAGACCTTGAGCGTGTGCGGCACGGAGGATGTGTCCAGCCACAGCGCGCCGTCCGTGGGCTGTGCGGGGGGAGTCTCGCCGGTACTGTACCCCTCATACGGCGCGCCGTCCAGCTTGCACAGGGACAGCGTCACCTCGCCGCTGGTCACGGTCTTGTTGCCGAGCGCGAAGAACTCGTCGGTGTTGGTGTTGTAGGCCACCTTGTCCGGCCAGATGAGGATGTACGCGCCCATGCCGATGAACTGTTTGCGGCTGTCCGTCACTTTGCCCTTGGGCTTGCCGTCATAGTAGAAATCCATGCCGTCAACCCAGCAGAGCTTGTTGTGGGCAAACAGCCCGTTGGCCCTGTTGAGCTGCCGAACGCGCGCCCGCTTGCCTCGCTGCGTCATCAGCGGAAACAGGCTGGAGGACATATTGGTCATGTCGTACCACTCCGAGCCGCCGATGCGCAGGTTGTGGTTGTAGCCGCCGAACTCGCTGATCACCTCGCGCTGCTGCGTGATGGTGTTAAGCTCCGGAAGAAATCCCATGCCGCGCCTCCTAAATCTGAATGTAGTTGTCCTGCTTGGGCATATGGCTGCGGTTGTACCAGTCCACATACTCACTCAGCGCGACGTTGTACATCGTCATGCTGTTGGCATACCGAACATACTCGCCGCTGTAATAGTCCACCTGCGCCTCCAGATACCGAAGGTATACGCTGCTGTACGGCTCCGGGATGAGCAGCGCGGTGTCCATGTCCTGTTCCGGGTCATACGGCCACGGGGGAATCTCGCTCGCGCCCTCGTGCCAGCGGATGTTCTCCTGAAAGATTTTCTGCTCAACCTCCGACAGCCAGCCGACCAGCGTCGGGTTGTCGAACTGCGTGGGCTTGATGTCGCGCAGCTTATTGATGGCCTCATTGATCGTCATGTGATCACTCCTTGCTCTTGAGCTATCTGCCGGGCTTGCACCGGCCTGTGTCGTGCCAAAATAGCATAAAGGGGAGGCGTTTCCGCCTCCCTGTGGGTTTAGGTATTCCCGGTCAGCTGCTCGATCAGCTCGGCGGTGCGGTTATCCTGCTCCTCGGAGGTCTGCAGCACCTGTGCCACGCAGTAGGGGACTTCGACCTCCACGCCGCGTTTGACGAGGCAGGTGTAGTCGTTCACGCGGGCAAACACGTCCGCGTTGCGGGAGCCGGGGATGCGGGGGAGCTTGATCTTGACCTTGTCCCACGCGCCGGGGGTAGTAGTCGTAGCAGGCATAGCTTTTACTCCTTTCTTCGTCGCCATTTATCAGTTCGCGAGGTTGGAGGGACCGGTCTTGGAGGAGTGCTCGATGCGGATCATGTACTCCTCGACCAGACGCTCCGCCGTCTTGATCGCCTTCCAGCCGGTCGTCGCGCGCTGGTTCAGGGGGTCGGCAGTACCGGCGGAACCCATCTGCTTGACGATGTGCTGCAGGCCGCCGCCGGTCACGTCGGTGGTCGCGTAGGCGTTCGCGCCGATGATCATGGTGGCGTAGACGGACGCATTCGACGCGCCGACCTTGCCGTAGCACTTGGCCTCGGTGGACTCGACAAAGCGCACGTTGCCGATCTTGCCGATCTCGCCGTTGTAGATGGCGGTCGCATCCATGTACTTGTGGATGCCCTGCCACGCCTCGGAGCGCATCAGGTCGGCAGCCACGTTGGGATGCACGATGGCGACAAAGGAGTCGTCAATGGGCATGGTGTTCATTTCCTTCAGGCGCGCGACCGCCACAAAGATGGTGTCCACGGTCAGCAGGCAGTCCGCAGCCACGGTCGCGCGGCTGGTGATGGCAGTGCCGTCCGCCTTTGGCGCGTACATGACGTTGGTGCCCGCGGTGATCACCTCGCGGGTGATGGTGTCCAGCGTGCGTCCGGCCTGACCGCCCAGCAGCTTGGTCGCCTGCTCCATGTTGGGGTCGATGGCGGTCAGATCGAGCACGTCGGAAATCTCGATGTAGTCGCCGTACTGTGCCACGGTCGCGGTGATCGCGGTGACTTCCAGCTTGTTGCCGTTGGGGGTCACGCCTTCGGTCAGCGGAGTCAGCGCCTTGGCAAGGGGCGAATATTTGCGGAACTCGATGGTCTTACCGCCATGGGCGGGGATCGGATACTTGTCCGCAAACTGGTCGTGGACGAGAGCAGGCTCAGCATAGTCGATCAGCCGCTTCTCGTAGTAGGTTTTCATTTCGGGACTCAGGTCATCCAGCAGGGTGGTCTGAGTCGCGAAGAACTGCAGGGTCATCAGCTTAATAAGCTCCATCTTTTCTCCTTTCTGCGAGGAGAAGATCAGAAGGTGATTCTTTCTCCTCGTCTTACGCGCCGCGCAATTTCGTCGCGGTCGCGCTTGGTCAGCGAATTAACGTCAGATTTGTGGATCATGGCCGTGGCATTGCCGCCTGCGCCATTCTCCTGCGGCCTCATGCCGCGAGCGCGGATGGTGTCGGCCACGCGCTTCTCGGTACGCTGCACCGCGTACTGCATTGCGCCGCCGATGATGTCGTCCTTGTGGAGCACCTCATAGGCGGTCTTGACATCAATGCCGTTGCGAAGCAGCCCCATAAAGCGCTCGCCGGTCTCGGGATTGCCGATCTCCTCGCGGAGGTCGAAGTCTCCGTAGATCTGCTTGACCTGCTCGGACTGGTCGATCCACTGCTGGTAGATCATGTCCGCGTGCTGTTGGCGGTCGTGCTCCTCCGCCATGCGCTTGAACTCGGCGTTCTCCCGCTCCATGCGCTTGAACTCCTTGAGCTGTGCCACGGACAGACCTTTTTCATCGGCCTCGTCCTCGTAGTAGCTGTCGTCGTCCTGAATCGCCTTGGAGATCGCCTCCACGTTAGAGGGATCGTCCACGCCGTACTTGTCTGCCAGCATCTGCAGGACGGGATCGAGCTGCTGCATCCGCGCCTCCAGCGTTTTGGTCTGCTTAAAGCGGTCGTTGATGATCTGCTGCGTACGTTCGGCAAACTCATCTTTGTACTCGCCTTTAATCAGCGCCTCAAACGCTTTCTTCCGGTCCGGGGGTTCTGCCGCCTTTTCTGGGCGAATGGGGTCACTCTGTGCCTGCTCCGGCTGCTTGCCGTATTGCACATTTTCCAGCGATTCCGCTGCCGCCGCCGTGCCCGCTACCGCAGGGGCTCCTGCTCCCGCACCACCGGCTGCACCGCCGCCCGCGCCGCCTCCGGCACCACCACCCGCTCCGCCACCGGCGAAGAACTGCAGACCGAAAATCTCGTGCATCATCCTATGCACACCTCCATCATCGTCTATCCGAAGTGTCATCTCGGGTCTTTCCCCGGAGCCCGCCGTCTGTCCGGCTGCCTTTCTTGGGTCTCTCCCCAGCGTCTGATTTAAATATAGAAAAAGCGCGGTGCGGTTTCTCACCACATCGCGCAATTTCTTCGCTTTCTTCACCCTTGCGGGGCATCGATGGCCAACTGGATGTTGTCGGGGTACTGCTGTGCAATCCCCTCCAGCCCATTCGCCAGCATCCAGATCACCGTCATGATGCTGACCTTCTGCGCGCCCTCGTCGACCTCCGTTTCTAGATGGAGGGAGCCGGGGTGGGGCATATCGCACGCCGTCACCCTGCACATCCCCGCCTCATCCAGCGTGGACAGCGCCTTGACCGTCGCCATCGCCAGTGCGGATACCCCCGCGCAGACGATGTCCTTGCCTTCTTCCGCAAATTCCGCGTGCCCCTCGATGTCTACCGTGTAACGGGAGCATCCAGCATCCCGTGCAATCAACGCCTTGATCATGTGTCGTCCCTCCTTCACGCGGGCGATGCTGCCGAGGCCGCCCGCGCCCTAGCCTTACCTGCCAAGCTCGTCGTGTCCGCCTTGGTCGCGTTGCCGTATGCGTCCGCCGTGGTCTCCTTGCCGTCGCTGTCCGCGTTGCCCTGTGCGGATTCGCCGCCGCCCTGCCCCCAAGAGGCCAGCATATTGTCCGTGATCGTCGTACCGTTCTGCGCGTCGATGATGGCGGCCATCTGCGCCATCTGCTGCTGCATCATCTGCAGCTGCTGGTACATCGTGCCGTTATTGGCAATCGTCTCGCGCACCTTTTCCTTGCCCTGAAACGTCATCATGTCCAGTGCCGCCAGCGCCTGATCCGCCAAGTCAGGCCGGAAGAAGCCCATGCCGTACAGCTCCTTGGCGCGCTCGTTTTCGACGACCGTCGAGTAGGGCGAGGATTTTTGCGCCGTCACCTTGATGTCGAAGATCGGCACGCGGAATCCCTCGTTGAGTCCGTACTCCGGCCCCAAGGGTTTTTCGGCGATTTGGCGGCCTGTGAACTGTACAAACTCCATCTGGCCGCGCTCGCCCACGATGCGGAAATACCGGCTCTCGGTGTAAAACTGCCGCATCAGGTCGATGACCATGTAGCACACCGCCGCGTGCGAACGGTAGGCGGACTTGATCATGTCGCGGGAGAGCTTGCTGCCCGCCTCCTGCAGCGCGGCGATGGCGGAAGCCGCTGTCACGCCGGAGGACGTGCCGCCCTGCGAAAAGTCGCGGTTGCCGCTCGTCTCTTTAAGCTCGTCGATCTTAAGGGAACGCACGTTGAGGTACGCCTCCGAAAGATTGGGAATCTCAACGGGCATAATGGACTCGTTGGGATCGCCGTTGCCCGAATAATGGACAAAGTCCTTTGTCCAGTCGGCGTACTCCGCCTCGTTGATGTTGCCGTCTCCCTTGACAAAAAACCTCGGCCTGCTGCCCATCACGGCGTGCTTGAGAATGACCTGATCCAGCTTGTCGATGTAGATCTGCGCGTCCTTGCACACGTCGATGTAGCCAAATCCCGCAGGCGTGCCCTCCTCGGGGAAGAGCGTGTCGAATACCACCGGGTACTTGCCGTGGTCGTAGTAGCCCTTGGCGGCGTACACGGGATCGTTTTGCGAAGCATACAGCACCGTCTCGCCGGTAAACTTGCAGTAGTGCAGCACCGTGCGCCCATCCTCGCCTTGAAGCTTATAGTACCAGTCCACCACGATGCACTTGTCCGTGGTATCGATGTTGTCGTCGTAGACGTACTTGGCCACGTCCAGCGATGCGTAGGTGCTTGGGTCCTTGAGGCCTGGGTACTGCTGCAGCAGCACGTCGCGGTCGACCAGCTCCACGTGAAAGAGGTTACGACTCTTTTGTATGTCGGTGATCCCCGGCTGCCAAAAGAGGTTGAGCAGGTCTAGCGGGCGAATGTCCACGTCCCCCAGACCATTTTCCTTGCGCGCGTCCCAAAAGATGCCCATCACGCCCGTGCCCGCTTTGAGTTTGTACCACCACATATCGCTGTAGGCCTGCTCATAATCGTTCTGCTCCAGCACCACGGGCAGGATGCTGGAGAGGAGCTTTGCATCGGCCTCGTCGTCACGCTCTCTCGGCAGCACGTTGGGCTCCGGGTAGTTGTCCATCGCATCGGCGTGCTTGTTGGCAATGCAGTTAAACAGCCAGCCGGACGCGGGCTCCGGGTCTCCGGGGTTCTTCGCGCCGCGCTTGATCTGCCGCCAGTGCTGGAGCTTCCACCAGTCCTCGTTCTCGACGATCCGGCGCTCGAGCGCGACCTTGCCCTCCTTGTATTTGCGCAGCGTGGCCATGGCCTCCGCGATCTCTTCGCGGCCAATCGGCCCCGACTGCGCCAATGCAGCTGCCTCCGCCACCGCTCCGGGCAGGTCTACACCAGCGCCTGCAACGCCTTCAGCGGCAATCGGCACTGCGGCTGCCATGCCCGCCGTCATCGTCGGGTCGCTCTGCAGCATCGCAATGCCCTCTTCCGGCGTGGGCGGCACAACCTGCTGCCCCGCGCCGAGCTGCGGAATGCCTCCGATCTGCTGCTCCTCCATCGGCAGCCCCTGCTGCCCTGCCTCCTGTCTGCGTCTTGCCATCTATATATCCCTCCAAATCCGTCACAGCCGGAAGATGCTGTACTTGTCCTTGACCTCGGTGATGTCCTTGTCCCTGTCGAGCGGGTCGTACTGCGGCGCAATCGGCTCCGCCACCACCCTCGGCGGCAGCGGCGAGAGCATGCAGAAGTATCTGACCTCGTCAGCGACGTGATCCTCCTGCGTCGTGTCCAAGTCCTCCGGCTTTGTCTCCGAGTAGGACAGCAGCGGGATTGTGCGGCGGAAGGCCTTGCAGCCTTCAAATACATACATCATCGCCTTGCCGCCCTCGTCAAATGCCAGCCGGTAATGCACCTGCATCCAGCCGGGAATGCGTGCGTTGTCACCCGGCTCAAAATACACGCCGTGCTTGGCGGCAACGTCCGCCACGCTCACGCCGCGCGAAGAGTCCCAGATGGAGGGGTCTGCAACGCCATCCACCTTGCAGCCTCTCAGGTACGGATGCTCCCGCTCGATGCGCCGAATCTCGTCGAATATCTTGTCCGGGGTCCACTTAACGCCCTCGTTGGGAGTCTCCGTGCAGCCGTACAGCTCCAAGATGCGGTACATCACGCCATCCTCGTCCACCGCCCACCAGCCCACCGAAAACGGCTTGGCGTAGCCAAAGTCAAAGCTCCGATACCGCCGCCAGTGCTTGGGCGGCGTGAATGCCTTGACGATGTGGGTATGCTGCTCCTCACCGATCTCCGCGCCATCGCCGGGATCGATGAAGTCCTCAAAAAACTGCCCCTCGAATACATCCCAGCGCCCGTACAGCCACGCCTCGCGCAGCTTGGGCGGAAGTGCCTCCAGCTGCTTGATGTAGTCCGGCTGTGAGGCCATCAAGGCGGCGTTATCCGTGACGAGCGCCTGAATAAATGTGTAGTCGTCAGGGTCCTCGCCCGGCGTGTACTTGCGGTCGATAAAAATCCGTTTGAAGTAGGCGTGCCCCTGCCCGCCGGGGTTGCAGGTGTAGTACATCCGCTTGGGGTAGTTGTTCACACCGCGAAGGCACGCGGCGATGACCTCGACCTGATGCTGGGACAGCTGCGTCGCCTCGTCCAAAAAGATCACGTCGTACTCCACGCCCTGCAAGCGGTCAAGGTCCTGATCCCGCGCGCAGTAACTAAAATTGATGGAGGACCCATTCTCAAATTTAAGCCGCTTGTCCTTGTCGTTATACACGGCGATCCCCAGCAGCTCCTGCCGAAGGGTCAGGATGTGGTTGTTGATCAGCTCTGGGTACGTCCGGCGCACGATCAGGATACGGATTCCGGGGTAGCGCAGCGCCAGCAGCTTGGCCTTGGTGCGTACTGCCCAGCTCTTCCCGCCGCCACGCGCGCCGCCATAGCCGACGTGCTTGGTGTGGGCGGTCAAAAACAGCCGCTGCCGCTCCGACGGCGGCTGAAGATGCATCTCTATCATGAGCTGTACTCCTCCAGCGCAGGATCATCCATCACAACGCGGATTTCGGCGGCATCATCCTTGTGTGCGGCCTCGTCCGCCTTGCGCTGATCGAGCTTGAGACGCTCAGCTGCCAGATCCATAGCCGACTGCTGGGGCAACGTGGGTATACCGTAGAGGTCACGCACCACCGCAGCCAAATCGCGCATCGCGCCGGTCAGGTCTTTGACGGCCTTGGTGTCCAGCTTGCCGTACTCCTTCTCAATTTCGTCCGAATCAAATCCTCGTTTTTGGGTGACGATATATCGATAAAATTGCGTCGCGTCCTGAAAACACGCCTCCACCACGTCCACCATCTGATCGGCAGCGTGCTGGAGCTTAATCAGACTCTGCGCGCGGCTCCTCCCTGCTGCTTTGCTGGCTTGCTGCAACATCTCTTGAGCCAGCTCTGTGCGATACTGTTCGCGGGCGGCTACCCAGCCGTCCGCAGCCGACCTCCTGCGCACTGTATAGGGAGAGAGATGATACTTGGCAGCGATCTGGCGCAGACTGATGTCCTGCGTCGCATACTCGCCCTTGAGCAGATCCCAATCTACCTGCTGCTCCGTCACAATATCACCTCCTGCCTCCATCATGCCAAAAAAAAATTTGAAATTCTCACCACTTTTTTTCAAAAAGGTGTTGACATTACACTCATTGAGTGGTATAATCTAATCAAGGTAAGGGAGAGGAAAAGAAAAATCCCAAGCCATCAAATAGCAACCACCACAAACGAATAAGGAGGATACATCAATGAAAACCACCATCTACGCAAACTACGGAGTCCTCGCCCACGAAAAGCAGACCATCTACACCACCACCCAGACCGACGAAGCAGTCTACTCTGAGCCGATAACGGTTGATATCCCTGAGTCCTTTGAGCCGCGGAAGGACAGATTCGACCGGGTACTGATTACAATTAACGGAAAGCCTTGCTTTCTTTACGAAGTGCTTTATCATCGAAACAACAAGCCCTGCATCAACTGGTTCGATGGCGCGCATCTCCACTATACGGCGCTCCCAATCATCAAGGACTGATATAAGGAAGGACATAAAAATGAAAAACTACAACGAAATGAGCATCAAAGACATCATCAGCGTACTGCGTATCAGCATCGCAGAAGATGGAGAACGGCTGCAATTTTTCTCCGAGACCAAGAGAAAGGCAGATGTGGATGCAGCGTGTGCAGCCGTCAAGGCACGCAAGCCTGAAATTATGGCGTACCTCCGTGAAAAAGCAGAAAAAGAGGCTGAATACCAACGCAGGGTTGACGGCATCGAAGGCGTGAAAGAGATCCGCGCGGCAATGACGACGTGGGAAAATTACCGCGATAAGTTTAATGATGCAATGGAGCGCGGGGACGGAATCCTGCCGAACAAACCCACCGTTGACGTGGCATTGATCTGCCGGATGTACCCCAGAGCCAACGCCTACCTGCTGGCAGAGGATTATGTCTACTCCGAGCACTACATCAAGAGCAGCATCGGGACGAAAACGCTTGAGAAGATCATCTATGATGACCATGCCCCGGATGATCGTCAGTATTGGGCAGACATCATCACGGCGATGAAAAAAGAATGGGAAGATTACTGCATTGCCCATATGTGGGATTAAAGGAGGACAATATTATGATGACTTTTGCCGATTTTCGCAGGATTTGGGAGTCCGCGAACAAGTACGCTCCCGCGCAGCACGACCTGTACATCGCCGAGCGCGGCTGGCAGAGCTGGATGGATGAGTTTGGGGAGGAGGACACCTCCTCCATCATCCGCGTGCTGGACGCGATCTACACCATGGCGCACGGCGGCATCTCCGCGATCCGCAGTGTCACCGGGATGTCCCAGATCAGCTTTTCCGCCGCCTACGGCATCCCGCGCCGGAGCGTGGAGAACTGGGAGCGTGACAGCTCTGAAACCCGTGAGGCCCGTGAGGCACCGAGCTACACCCAGATGCTGCTGGGCTACGCTGTCCTGACCGACCAACTTGCACGGATCACCGCCGCGCGAGCTGAAGAGTAACACACACCACCAACACACATAATGAGGACAAAAAAATGGAAAAACTCAAGAAATTTTACGCCATCCAGCACACCGAGCACGGCGGAGTACACTACCGCAAGGAGTATGACACCGGCAGCACCGTCAAGCGCGAGGCGATCCGCGAAGCGCGCCGGATCGCAAAGGACTATCCTGACGATGCGGTTCGCGTCGTCGAGGTGTGGTATGATCCTGATGACGGCATGGTCGACATCGAATACCCCCCGGAGGAGATCGCCGTGGTGCAGCAGTCGTGGATCGACCGGCAGAACGATGCAGGCTATTACTACAAGGTCTATGAGGGCGACGAAGACGAGGCTCCCATGGAGTACTGGACGCTGCGACACGCATACCAGTCCGTCGGTGATCCGTGCGAGCCGATCCGCATCATGCGGTGCGATCCCCACGGCAAACCCGTATGGCGTACTCCGATCACATATCGCCCCGGCACCGGCTGGAAAGCCGAAGACCCAGAGGCTGTCAAACTCTGGCGTGCCTTTGACGATCCCACGAGGGATGTGTGGGATGTCTAACGGAGATCATTCACAAAAAAAGAAAGGGCTACCCGTGAGGGCAGCCCTTTCTTCTTCCATATAATTTATTATTTCAATCCACATTCCGCTAAGAATGACTCTTTTAGTATGCTCCAATTTCAGCTTTTTGTCAACGAAAAAAGCCACCCTGCCGAATGGGTGGCTCTTTCTTTGCACCCTTCCGGGCGCGATGATGCTCATCTATGATTATATCACGCCCTTCGGGCTTGTCATAGTAGTATTTTCAGTTTTCGTACAATTTTTCCATCATTTTTGCGTAGGGGCATCTCTGACCGTAGTCATACCTCTCGCAGTGGTCCAGTGCCCACGTTCGGCGGGCTCCGGCAGAGTCGAATCGGATCAGGCAGGCCTCCCCCGCGAACCCCTCACAGGAGATAGACTTGGTCGATTCTCGCAGGTAAAACGGGCAGATCGCGTTGGCGCTCCCCGTCGTGTTGATGGGCATGGAGGCCTCCTTCCATCGTTGTTACAGTTGATACCAGCAGTCCCCTTCGGACGCTTCTTCATGTGCCGTCAGGATCATCATCGCATCGAGCGCTTTCTTCAGGCCGCATTTTTTTACTTCGCGGCCTTTTTTGCTGCACATCATGCACTCGTGCCGGTAGACTGATTCGACCAGCGTGTACAGGTCTTGGCAGTTGACGATGGTTTCGTCCTTTGTTCGCGGGGCCTTGGATATTCCAGCCGGATGCACTTCGCAGCGCATGACCTGCGCGGTTTTCACAAAACGGTCGGCCTGATCCGGCGTGAGCTGCTTGATGCAGTCCTCAAACAGGCTGCGCGCCGCCCATTGGATGATCCCGAGGCGCTGCTTGCTGTTGCGGATGGTGTCCAGTCTCGGCCCCAGCACGCCCTTCGCCACGTCTGGAAACTCCCCTATGGCAAAGATCGTCTGGAGGCTCTGCTGCTCCATCCAGTTCAGCGGTCTTCCCGCAGCCGCAGGAGCCTGCTCCCGCAGCTTTTGCGCCATCTCAGCGTACTTCTTTTTGTTGGCCTTGGATTCTTTGCTGCTGATGTCCTTTGTGTGTCCCATTCTTTATTTTTCTCCATTCATGCGGTCTATCAGTCTCTTGTAGACACGCTCAATACTCCAACTCACACCCGCAGGCAGCACAATGCACTCCCGTCAAGCGCCAGCATATGTCACACCTTGCCCCGTCAAACACCCTATGACATAGCTTGTCAAACTCGGTTGCACCCTTAATCGTTGCCATTGTTGCCCTCCTCCCGAAATAAGTCCGTCCGATATAGCTCAATTATCTTTTTTGTCTCCTGTACACAGATGTTGTTATCAACCTTGTCCACCTGCCTCCCTCGCCGCATCGCTCGCCTTGAGCATCTGCGGCAGCACCGTCTCTGCATAAGCGCACGCCGCCATGTACTGCGCCTCATAGATCGTGCCGCCATGAACACTCTTGACGCGCGTCTTAAACTCATCCATCCCGCTAAACCAGCACCCGGCGCGGACAAATATCGCTCCGTCCTTATCAATGTAAAAGTAGGCCGTCCGATGCTCACTGCCGATATTGCCGATCTGCACATATAGACCGTTTTGCACACGCCCGTCTTCAAATGTCGCACGCGCGTCAATATACTCGCCAAGCACGCAATCACTGCCCAGGACGCACTGGTCGCCCAGCTTGCACTCGTTGCCCAGCTCGCACCAGTAGTCCAGCTTGCACCTGTCGCCCAGCTTGCAGCCATTGCCCAGCCTGCACCAGTAGTCCAGCGTGCAGCCGTAGCCCAACTTGCAGCCATTGCCCAGCCTGCACCACTTGCCCAGCTCGCACTCGTCGCCCAGCTTGCACTCGTTGCCCAGCTTGCACTCGTTGCCCAGCTCGCACTTGTTGCCCAGCTCGCACCTGTCGCCCAGCTTGCACCAGTCGCCCAGCTTGCACCTGTCGCCCAGCTTGCACCAGTCGCCAAAGATTACCCTGTCCGCCGCACCAAAGTCAATCTCAGTGCAGTCCGTGCACTCAGAGATGACCAGATAGCCATCCTTATTGCGCTTCAGCGCGTCAAACTCCGCCTGTGTCATCTTATGCATTTTTGTCCTCCATTCTCGCGCCGCAGTTGGGGCAGTACGACGCATACTCGTGACCGTGGTCAAATATTCCAAAGGTACGAGTGTAATCAAAAAAGCAATGGCACGCAGAGCATTCGTATCCATATTCGATTTCTCTCCATTCCCACGTGCCCCTGCGCACCG
>ERZ1034917.339-NODE-339-length-43632-cov-15.806526_pt1 | contig 43632 bp, 29 predicted proteins | sample MGYA00520605_ERZ1034917 | MGnify/ENA primary metagenome ERZ1034917 (study PRJEB33766, sample SAMN09781784) | gut metagenome | biome: gut microbiome | host: Homo sapiens | place: Madagascar | study: EMG produced TPA metagenomics assembly of the PRJNA485056 data... | reverse complement strand
GACCGCGCTTGTTGTGCGCCGCGTAAGTGGTGATGCAGCCTTATTTATGTACTGTATAAGTGGTGATACAGACCGACCGATGCTTTGCGCGTGCCAGCCGCCGCACGCCCCCCGGAGGGGCATTGGCGTGCGCACTCGGCGGCGGCACCTTGCCGCCCGCGCTTGTTGTGCGCCGCGTAAATGGCCTTGCAGCCTTATTTATGTACCGCATAAGTGACCTTGCGGCCTTATTTGTGCGCCGTGTAAATGGCGTTTTTGCCTTATTACACGCCGCGCCAATGGTGATTCAGCCTTATCCATCAACCCGGTTTCGAGGTTTTTGCTGCGCAAAAAACTCGAAACCGTACCCGGCGGCGGCACCTTGCCGGTCTGGGGTTCCGGGGGCGAAGCGCCCCGGACCGCCGGAGGCAGGTGGCCGCTCCGGTAAAAGCGGGTGAAGCGTCAGCGGACGTCCTGCCAGCTTTTGGGGAGTTTGCGCTTTTCGGAGGGCAGGGGCGTGAGGCGGCTGATCAGCCAGATGCCGGGTGAGAGCAGCAGGGCGGCGACCAGAAAATAAACGCGGTATCCGGCGAGCAGGTCGCCGGGATCGGTGATGCAGAGCTTCAGCAGAAACCCGGCGAGGATCATGCCGACGACTCCGGAGCAGGCCCCGGTGACGACCGACACGAACATCGAGGCGGCGACGCGGTTTTCGGGCGGCACGGTCTGCAGAAAGTAGTGGGTCACAGAGTTGTTCATGCTGACCATGGTTCCGCCGGCGAAGAAGAACGGCAGCGCCATGTAGAAGCCGTTGAGGGAGGCGGGGGCGACCAGCCAGAGCACACCGATCGACAGCAGCAGGATGTAGCCGATCAGAATGGTTTTGCGCGGGCCGATCACGGCGGCGACTTTCCCGGAGAGGAACGACATCACGGCGCAGGCGGTGAACTGCACCAGCGCGAACATCAGCGCGTCGGTGTCGCTGACGCCGTAGCCCCGTTTCAGCGCGAGCATCGAAACCGGTACGAGCATGATCACGCCGAGGTTGACCATGAATCCGGCCATGATCTGCCGCCGGATGGTGACGGTGCCGAGGATGTTCTTCAATTCCGGCAGGATGGGACGGCGGGCGGAGCGGCGGATGTTTTCGGTTTCGTCGATCCGGGCGAGGAAGCGCGACGAGGTGAAGCCGAGGCAGGCTCCGACCACCACGATACCGGTCAGGGTCCACAAACTGGGGCTGAGATGCAGCACGAAGCTGATGGTCAGCAGCGCGATCAGGCAGGAAACGTAGAACAGCCCGACGCTGACCGCGATCACCCGGGCGCGGTTGCGGTCGTCGGTGAAGTCGCCGATCAGCGGCTGGGACATCACCACTCCGGCGGCCCGGAAGCCGTAAAAGAAGAATGAACCGATCAGCAGCAGCGCCATCGCGGTTTTCATCATGCCGAAATAACCGAAGACCGATGCGGATGCGACCATCAGCGCCGCTCCGTTGCGGGCGACCCAGAAATACGCCTGCGCCCGGGCCGCGCCGACCCGGGCGGTCATGATTTTGCCGAGCGGCAGCAGCAGGAAGCCGAAGTAGAGCATTGCGCCGAGGGTGGAGATGAAGTAGTCCGGGCAGCCGAGCTGCACCGCGAGCAGGATCAATACGGTTTCTCCGAGGCACATATAGGAGAGGCCGTTGATCACGTTGAACATGCAGTAGTTGTGTTGTGACGACGCCTGTCGCTCCGGGGAGAGCGCTTCCTTGAAAATCATGGTATGACATCCTGTTTTCCCTTTAATATAGCAGCCGGAAAAAGGTACGTCAATGCGGAAAAAATGTTTCCGCCGGAAAAACGGCTTGACACCACGCTGTCCGGATGGTATAGTAAAGCGGTTTTAACTTCAATGGAGGTGCACGATGTCGAACTTCACTTCAAAACTTGCGGGTCTTCCGATCGACTGAGCCGGTCTGCGGCGTGTGCTTCTTTTGCCTCTTGCATTCTCCGGTTCAGTGATCGGCGGGGTTCTGCTTTTTATTCACTGTAATTGTATTTCCGGAGAATTTCTATTTTGAATACACAGGACAAGATTGTCTTTTTTCATTCCGCCTCGACCTGGATGGAGGGGCGGGCCGTCGAACAACTCAAACGCGTCGCGGAACTGCCCGGCATGATCGCCGCGGCGGGAATGCCGGACCTGCATCCGGGGCTTTCCGCTCCGGTGGGGGCGGCGCTGCTCAGCGAAGGCGTGATCTATCCCGAACTGGCGGGCGGGGACGTCGGCTGCGGCATCGCCCTCTTTCGCACCGGCCTCGCGGCCGGAAAATTCAAGGCGGCGAAACTGGAACGCCGGCTGCTCGCCCATCTTCCCGAAACGCCGGAGTATGAATTTCCGGCACAGTGGCCGGCGTGGCTGCGGCGTGACCTCGGCACGGCCGGGCACGGCAACCATTTCGTCGAACTGACCGGTTTCGAGGAGGTGCGCGATCCGGTTCGGGCGGAAACGCTCGGAATCGACCGCAGGAACCTCTGGCTGCTGGTTCATTCGGGCAGCCGTGGGCACGGCCAGGCGCTGCTGGAACGGACGCCGAAAGGAGGCCTGGTTCCCGAAAGCGAACCGGGCCGGAAATATCTCGCCGCCCACGATCGGCTGCTGGAGTGGGCGAAGCTGAACCGCCGCCTGATCGCCGCCGGCTTCCTGGCGGCGGCAGGGAGCGACGGGGAACTGGTTTCGGACAACTGCCATAACAGCATCCTGCCCGCTCCCGCCGGTTCCGGCTGGATTCACCGCAAGGGGGCGGCGGCGACGGCGGAGGGAGCTCCTTTCGTGATCGCGGGCTCGCGCGGCACATTCAGTTATCTGGTCGAACCGGCGGGGGAGCAATCCCGCAACCTCTGGTCGGCGGCACACGGGGCCGGACGCAAGTGGAACCGGCAGGGAACCCGTTCCCGGCTGGAAACGCGTTTCAAGCCGGAGAACCTGAAACGCACCCGGCTCGGCAGCGTGGTGGTCTGCTCCGACCGGCAGCTGCTCTATGAAGAGGCGCCCGAGGCGTATAAGAACATCGAAACGGTGGTGGACGACCTCGCCGCTGCCGGAGTGATCCGGGTGATCGGCGTATTGAGGCCGGTGCTGACCTGGAAGAGTCCGAAGGAGGGGGAATGAGATGAAGCGGTTGTTTCTGGAAATCTCCTCCGGGCAGGGACCGGCGGAGTGCGAGCTTCTGGTCGCGAAACTGATGGTACGCCTGACTTCGGAGCTGCGGCGGAAGGTGCGCTTCCACGAGGTGGCGTTGAATGGCAACCGGGAAAAGTCGCTGGTCAAATCGGTGCTGCTCGAGCTGGAAGGGGAGGGCGCGGTCGTGTCGGTCGCGCCGTGGCTGGGGACGATTCAGTGGATTGCCGCCAGTCCGTTCCGCCCCCATCACAAACGGCGCAACTGGTATGCCGGAATCCGGCTCTTTGAGGCGGAGCCGGAACTGGCGTTCGATCCGAACGACGTGGAGTTTTCGGCGTCGCGTTCAAGCGGGCCGGGCGGACAGCACGTGAATACCAGCAACACCCGGATTCAGGCGTTCCATCGTCCGACCGGCCTGTGCGCGGTTGCAGGCGAGGAACGCTCGCAGTTGCGCAACCGGGAGCTGGCGCTGGCGCGGCTGGCGGCAAAAGTGGCGACGCGCGGCAGCGCCGGTTCCGCCCGGCTCGGTCTGGAGGCATGGCAGGCGCACCGGGAGCTGGAACGCGGCAATCCGGTCCGGGTGTTCCGGGGTGATGAACTTTAGAGAAGTCGGGAAACTGCCGGATTGCCGCTGATCAAAGCGGGGAATCCGGCCCGCTTTGATTCATGAGAAACCGTTCTGCCGGTTCCGGTGTAAGAATGATAAACGGTTTCTTTCCGAGGCTCCGCACCAGCGGCGTAATCACTTCCTCATAGTATTTCAGACGGTTCAGTAAAGAAGACGGGGCGGCCGGATAGGTGATTCGGATACATTCCGATATCGGAAAATCCGGCTCGCGTTCCACCGGAATGATGCGCAGCTTCAGGCCCTTTTCCCGGCAGAGGGTTTCAAAACAGGCGAGAATTCCGGCCAGCCGTGATTTTTCTTCCGGCTCGACTTGGAGTACCGCGATACAAAGGTATTGCAGGCTCTGGTTTTCCCGGAGTTGTTTCGCTTCCCGCCACGACGGCGGCGATGAAAGAAACGGTGAGTTACGGTGTGCGTTCCGTTCGGCGGCTTCGATCTGTTTCCGGATGATCGCTTCAGCGAGTTTCCGCTCGAAATCGGCAATCGGTCTGGAAAGGCGGGTGTGCAGCAAGGAAAGTTCCCTGTCGATCAGTTTGTGCCGTTCAACCGGAGGCAGGTTGTCGGGGATACGGCTTTCCCAATAGGTCCGGTCGGAACAAATATGGCGGAACCACTCTTTATTTTTCTGCATCAAGCCGAAACCGGACAGATAGCTCAGTTCCTCGAACGTCAACTTGGAAACAGGTGTCTGCTCCAGAACCGACAGTCGACAAGGAGGCGGTTCCATTGCGGTTATATTCAATACAATGACGGAAATAAGAAACAGGAACAGTCGATTTTTCATCATTTCCTCTGCCTGAATTGAACCGATGCCACTTTGGAACAATTATTATACCATACTATCGTGGGGCTGTCAAGTCCGGCAGATAAAAGAGAGAAAGATGTAGCGGCAAGGTGTTGCTGCGGAGTATCGCCGATAGGGCGAATAAACCGATGAATAATAACTCCGTTTCCGGGATTTTTGCATAGCAAAAATCCCGGAAACGTACCCGGCGCCGGCACCTTGCCGGTCGGGGGGACCGGGGGGCGAAGCGCCCCCGGCCGCCGGAGGCTCTCCCGGCACCGCTAGCGGGCGAGGGAGCAGGGACCGCCGACGCAGCCGCCGGTGCAGGCCATGACTTCGACGAAGTTGCCGGGCAGCTTGCCTTTGGCGTACATCTTGAGCAGGTTCACCGATTTGCGGTCGAGCCCGTTGATGAACTTGCCGTCGATTTTCGGCAAATTGGCGTCGGGGTTGTCGTGCCCCATCTGTTCGAGGATCGCTTCGCTGACGCCGCAACTGTGCGCGAAGTTCCGGGCAAAGACGGAGGCGGGGCGTTCGAGCTGCTCGCCTTCAAGGGAGATCAGGTCGATTTCGCGGGCGGCGAACAGCGCGCCGAGTTCCTCGAAAGTCATCACGAAGTCGGTGTTCGGGTCGTTCTGGGCCTCGCGGCGCTTGGCGATGCACGGGCCGATGAAAACGGTCAGCGCATCCGGATACTTTTCGCGGGCGAGCTGCCCGGCGTAGCCCATCGGACTCGGCGTGGAGGAGACCATCGGCACGATGTCCGGGATGTGGCGCCTGGCGGCTTCCACCCAGGCCGGGCAGCAGCTGCTGGTCATCAGCCGGTCGCCGCGCTCCATGCGCTCGTAGAACTCTTCGGCTTCATGCTCAGTGGTCATTTCGGCGCCGAGCGCGACTTCGAGGATTTCGGTGAAGCCGGCTTTGCGCAGGCCGGTGAAGAGCTGTTCGATGGTGCCGGGGAACTGGTCCGAAACCGAGGGGGCCACCATCGCGACGACCGGGCGGCCGCTTTTCATCGCGGTCAGGATGTTGGCGAGCTGCGAACGCTCCATGATCGCACTGAACGGACAGGCGCGGAAGCACTTGCCGCAGTAGATGCAGTTCTTGAAATCGATGCGCACGCGGCCGTCCTCACCTTTGCCGATCGCTCCGACCGGGCAGGCATCCTCGCACGGCAGCGGGTTGCGGATGATCGCGTGGTACGGACAGACCGTCATGCACTTGCCGCAGTTGATGCACTTGGTGCGGTCGATGGTCGAACGCTGGTTGATCACCTGGATCGCCTGCTTCGGACAGACGCCGACGCAGGGACGGGCGAAGCAGCCGACGCAGCTGTTGCTGACCTGCACGTGGCTGTCGACGCAGCCGTGGCAGCCGACGGTGCAGACCGAAAGCACCGGGCCGGTGTGGTTGCGCCCATCGACGGCGTCGGCCAGATACTCCTTGAGCTGGCGGGATTCGTCCTTCTCCTCCTCCATGCCGAAGCCCATCAGGGCCATCAGCCGGTATTTGAGCATGGCGCGGTCTTTGTAGACGCAGCAGCGGTTGGGCTCCTCCGTCCGCGGGCGCAGTTCAACCGGAATGCGGTCGATGGAATCGGCCAGCGTCCCGTCGAAAAACTCCCGGATGAATCGGATCATTAACTCTCTGCGAGTCCGTTCGGCATTATTCATTGGTTCCTCCGGCGGAGACGATTTCCTGAATCACGCCGATCACCTTTTCGACCGTTGCGTTGTCGACGATGCGTTCGCCGATCCTGACGAACGGCGCATTGCCGTAGTTCCGGTCGTGGCAGACATTGAGGCAGGCGCACCCGACGATGTCCACTTTCGACTTCAGTTCCGGCGGAAGCTGTTCTTCCAGCGCGGAGAGGCGGAACGATCCCAGCACGTAACAGGTGGTTCCCAGACAGATCTCGACCTTTATCTTATTCGTCTCGCTCATATCATGTTTTCCTTGTATGTTTTGACCGTGGCCTGCGCCGCGGCCTGGGTTTCTAAAAATAACGGAGCAGCACCCGCTTGCGGTATTTCGTCTCCAGAATATGCTTGAGCCGCCTCACGATGTTGCGGCGGATTTCGAGGTCGACCGGGAGGCTCGGGTCCTGATGGGCCTCGTTCACCTTGGTTCCGACCACGAATTCGATTTCGTCGCTGGCGCGGAACAGCGCGATCAGCTCTTTGGAAACCAGCGGCACCGGTGTTGTCAGCGGCGGATCAGCTTCCAGCCGCTGCGCCACATCGGTCAGCGTCAGGATGCCTTCGGTGACGAGGTCCACCCCTTTCATCTTCGCCGGCGGAGGCAGGCTGCCCGCCTTCATCACCAGCTTCATATCCACTTCCAGCGGGCGGCCCAGTTCGCGCGACACGATGTTCGCGGTGGTGCCGCCGGAGAGCACGATCTTGCCGTCGAAGTTCCGGACCAGATCGGCGTAAGCGGCATCGGAGTCGGCCCGGAACGGCGGCCCGGTCAGCAGCCGCATCCGCCGCGGCTTGCGCAGGTAAATCACCATGCAGCTGATGTCGTCGATGCAGCGGTTGTCCTTGTTCTGGCCGCGGGCGGCCATCACCACCATCTGCGACAGGTCGCGCGCGGAGATGGCCGGGTCCTTTTCGATCGCTTTCTGGATAAAGGCCAGCGCGCCCTCGCGCCGCCAGCCGAACTTGTTGCCCGGCTGCCCCAGTCCCGCCTGCGTGACGCCGTCGGAGAAGGCGATCAGCCGGTCGCCCGCAATCGCGTAGATTTCGGCGAGGCGGACCCGCCGGTCCGGCCACCGTTCGGAGACCATGCTCTGGCGGTTCACCTTGAGGTCGTTGCCGTTGCGAAGATGGATGAAGGGCGGGTTGTCCATCTCGATGATCCGGGACTTGCCGCCGATCTGCAGGTCGAAGATCGAAAACGTCGCATAGCTGATCCGGCGCACCTCGCAGACCGGCAACGTATCCATGATGATCTCCGCCGACAGCAGCACATCCATGTTGGAACGGATGAATTCCAGCGCCATCGTGGTGGTCATGCACGCGAGCAGGTTCGCCTTGATGCCGCTGCCCAGCCCGTCGGAGAGCACCGCCAGGTGGCGGTTCTCGTTTTCCAGCCGCTCGAAGCGGTAATCGTCCCCGCAGACATCCTCGCCGTCGTGGCAGAGCTGGCAGCACTCCATTTCGACAAATACGTCGTTGTCCGGCATGGTCAGCGTTTCCCCTTGATTTCAGTATAGCTTCCGGCCACTTCGCGCAGCAGGATTTCGGTTTCGGCCATGTGTTCGCCGAGGTTGCGGGCGATCTTCTGCACGGTGATGATATTCTTGCGGATTACCGCGCGCGCCTTTTCCGAAACCTGTTCGCGATGCAGCTCGATGCTGGTCACATCCTGGATGATCGCGCCGACGCACTGGTGCGGCGAAATCGTGAAAATGCTGATGTTCAGGATCTTGTCGCCGCAGACCTGATTGTGGCGCTGCACTTCGCCGCCGGAGAGCAGCGCCGCCGCCATCAGGTCGCTGAAGTCGGCGAATGCGCTCAGTTCGGCTCCGGCGAGGCTGCCGCAGGAGTCGTAGGCGAGCACGGTGTCCTCGTCGAACAGCTCCGCGAAATGGCGGTTGCATTCGACGATCTTCAAATGGCGGTCGACGATCACCACGCCGGCCGGAATGTAGCGGATCAATGCGTTGCTCTTCTTCTGCGCAAGCTGGCGCAGGTGGGAGACGCACATTTCGACCTCCGCCTTGTTTGCGATCAGCGCCTTCGCGAAGTCGCGGCAGCTGAAGTAGCCGCAGCCGCCGCAGTTCAGTTCGTCGGCGGGGGTGAATTTGCCGACCGAGGCGAGCGCGTTCTTGATCGCGGCCTCGTCCACTTCCGGTTCAAGCTGCGGTTCGGCGGTGACGGTTTCCCGGATCGGCAGGTCGGTCGGCCGGTTCAAACTGGTGCTGCCGTCGTAGTCGCGCGCCACCTGAATCACCGAACTCAAAGTGCCGCCCTGCTGCTTGGGCATCACCGGCCCGTTCACGCAGCCGCCGGCGCACGCGAGGCACTCGATGAAGATTTTGCAGGATTTGGATTTCGCGGCCTCGGGATCGTCGCGCAACATCCGGCCGAGGTTGACCAGGCCGGAAACCGCCAGATAGCGCACATCCCCGGCGGGATCGCGCAGCGTGTCGTTCATGCCGCCTTCAACCGCGTAGATTTTGCCTTCGGAGGCGGATTCCGGCACCATCGGCTGATAGTCGGAAGCGGGAATGCGGGCCGGGTCGATGTTTTCGGAGGCGAGCCACTCTTCGAGGTCCGCAAAGGTCAGCGCGAGGTCGAGCAGCTCCTGGTGGCGGTCGGACTCGTTCTTCTTGGCGACGCAGGGGCCGAAAAAGACCACGCCGATATCGTCGCCGAACTCCCGCCGCAAAATTTTGGTGTGGGACAAAAGAGGCGACAGCACCGAAGTCACATTCGGCGCATACGCCGGAGCGTATTTCTTCACAAAATCCACTACCGCCGGACAGGCGCTGGAGATGTAGACTCCCGGCTCCGCCTTGGCGAGGAACGCGCCGGTTTCGGCGCTGACCGCCTGCGCGCCGAGCGCGGTTTCGCTGACTCCGGCAAAGCCCAGCTTTTTGATCGCCGCGGCCAGCGCGCCGGGCGGCAGGTTTTTGAAGTAGCTGACGAAAGAGGGGGCCAGCGAAGCGTAGACCCTCTTGCCGCTGCCGAGCAGCATCCGGGCGCGGGCGAGGTCGGGACGGATCTTCTTGGCGTGGGCCGGGCAGACCTTCACGCACATGCCGCAGGCGACGCAGAGGTCCTGAATGACCCCGGCGCGGCCGTCGACGATCCGGATCGCCTTGCACGGGCAGTGACGGATGCATTTATAGCAGTCATGACATATATTTTCGGTGGTGAACACCGGAAAATGCAGATTCATAATGGTTTTCTCCCTGGTACGGTTGAGGTTCCGGAGTGTTTGCGGCTTCAGTTGCCGCGCGGCGGCAGGGTCTTGCGCAGCAGATCGAGCATCACGCCGGGATCGACCTTGCTGTAGGTGACGCCGTCAATGATCACATTGGGGCCGTCGGCGCAGCGCGCCTGGCACAGGGTGCCGGAAAGCTCCACCTCCACTTCATCCCGGTAGGAGTTCTCCGCGAGGTATGCTTCCACCACCCGGATATTTTCTTCGTTGCCGCGGGCAAAGCAGGAGCTGCCCAGACAGATCACGATCTTCGGTTTCGCCATGGTTGTATTCCTGAAAAATTGTGTTCGGATCCGGATCTTGCGCAAAAAAGCACAATGGAAATTTACATCGGAATCCGTTTTTTTCAAGTAGTTCGATAAAAAAATATCGAAGAAATGCGATGAAATGGTTCCCAACCACTGGAATTTGCTTGGAAAACCGGAAAACCGGAGAATCAATCTGGAGAAAAAAATACCGAACCGGGATTTCGCCCTTGCCGCCAAAGGCGAAATCCCATTTTTGAAAACTTGCATATCGCGTGAAAATATCAAAAAAACAACCGTTCCGCAATTGAAAATAAAGGTTCTTTATGATATATTAGAATTTTGTCGCATACATGAACCATATACGGATTTTTTTTGTAATCGTCTAAAATTGAAACATTAACAACGCCTTACCCGCCGGTGCGGGCATTGCGGAGCAGACGGAATGCCGGAGAGCGGCGCCGCGAGCGAAGGAAGGCAACTTTTCGGGGATCACAGGAGTTATTATGGGCCGGGATATCAGCAAATGTTCCAGGGCGGAGCTGCAGGAATGCAAGGCGGAGCTTGACCGACGATACGCCGGTTATGTCGCGGAGAATCTCAAACTCGACATGTCGCGCGGAAAACCCTCCGGCTCCCAGCTCGACCTGACCAATCCCGTTCTCAATAAACTCGAAAATTACATCACCTGCGACGGCATCGACGCCCGCAATTACGGCGGCCTTGAGGGGATTCCCGAAGCGCGCCGCCTCTTTTCCGACCTGCTCGGCATCGACGTGGACAAGATCATCGTCGGCGGCAATTCCAGTCTGAACCTGATGTACGACGCGATGATGCGCCTTTATGTATTCGGAACCGGCGGCCATACGCCGTGGCGCAAGCTGCCGGCAGTGAAGTTCCTGTGCCCGAGTCCGGGTTACGACCGCCATTTTCTGGTCTGCGAGGACCTTGGAATCGAGATGATTCCGGTGCCGATGACCGAGAACGGCCCGGATATGGACATGGTCGAAAAGCTGGTCGCCGAAGATGACGCGATCAAGGGCATCTGGTGCGTGCCGCTCTATTCCAACCCGCAGGGGGTCTGCTACAGCGACGAAACGGTGGACCGGCTGGCCGCGATGAAGACCGCGGCGCCGGATTTCCGGATCTTCTGGGACAACGCCTATGGCGTGCACCACATCTACCGGGAGTGCAGGCTCAAGGATATCTTCGGCGCCTGCGAAGCGGCGGGCAACCCGAACCGGGTGCTCTACTTTTTCTCGACCTCCAAGATCACGTTCCCGGGCGCGGGCGTCGCGCTGGTGGCGTCGAGCGCCGAGAATCTCAAGGAGATCCGCAAGCACATGAGCGTGCAGACGATCGGCCACGACAAGCTGAACCAGCTCCGCACTGTCCGTTACCTGAAGGACGCGGAAGGGGTGCGCCGGCACATGCGGCTGCTGGCGGACGAGCTGCGCCCGAAGTTCGACATCGTGCTCAATACGCTGGAGCGGGAGCTGGCCGGAACCGGCCTCGCCTGCTGGACGAAGCCGCTCGGCGGCTATTTCGTGTCGGTCGATGTCCCGGACGGCTGTGCGAAAGCGGTGGTTGCGCTGGCGCAGCAGGCCGGCGTGAAGCTGACCGGCGCGGGCGCGGCGTTCCCGTATAAGAAAGACCCGCGCGACCGGAACATCCGCATTGCGCCGACCTATCCGACCTGCGAAGAGCTGCAGAAGGCGATGGAGCTGTTCTGCGTCTGCGTGAAGCTGGCCGGAGTGAACAAGCTGTTGGAATCGAAGTAGTTCGTTTCCTGCTCATAGATCGAGCCGCCCCGGAGGAGAACTTCCTCCGGGGCGGCTCTTTTTGGACTGTTTATTCAGCCGGGGTGAAGCGCAGGAGCTGCGGCTTCAGCGGCGCGAGCGTGAAGCGGGGATGGAAGGGGCGTTCGCCGATCAGGTCGGTCCAGGAGCCGTTCCCTTCGAGCCGGACCGGGCGCGGCTCGAAATTGTAGTTGACCAGGTTGACCAGCCAGTTCCCCTTGCCGTCCGGCACGGCGCGGAAGAAGATGCCTTCGCGGTTTCCTGCGAGCGAAACCGGCAGCGGCGCAATGTGACGGTGAAGCTGGGCGAGGAGCTGCTCCGGGGTGAAAGCCGCCGCTTTTTCGGTGTCGGGGAGAACCGGCAGGGGATTGTTGTACTGGTCGTGCGTCAGGCTTTCGGCATCGCGGGCGATCCGTCCGCCCGAGGCGGCGAAGCGTTTCAGCCCGTCGAAGGCTTCCCGGGTGATGTTTTTCGCGCCGACGGCGAACAGGAGCTTTACGCCGCCGGATTCGCCGCGCGCCAGCTGGCGTTCGGAGAGAAACCGCACCCGGTAGCCGGTGAAACAGAGCTGCGTGTAGAGCGCGTCGATCCGCGCCCGGTATTCGCCGGGGGACAGGATCAGTGCGGTCGGCGCGTAGAGGATCGCGGCTTCCGGGCGGTAATCCATGAATTTGCGGATTTCCGGGGCCAGCCTGACGCCGTCCAGCCCGGAAATGGCGTGGGCGGCAATGTTGCCGGGGCGCTGGCGGATGTTGCCGTTGAAAACGTGCCGGGGATTGCCGCGCACGAAATTGTAGTCCAGCTCCTGCCATACCCAGGTGACGAGCGTGGCGGCTCCGGTGATGAACTGCTGGAAATTGGCGGTGTAGATCAGGTCGTTCGATACGGGACGGGTTTCGCGGTCTGGAATGATGTGGTTTTCGGTGTTCGCGACCGCCGCCGGTCTGGCGGAAATCTGCATCTCATGGGTCAACGCGGTCACGTTCCAGTCGGCGATCCAGCGGCCGCGGCGGTGGAAATAGTTGTCGTTGCCGTTGTAGTCGCTGAATTCGGCCATCAGTTCCGGGTCCACGCCGGTCACGTATTCAAACGGCGAGCTGAATACCATGATCTTGGTGTGTACGGGAATCCCCGGCAGACCTTTTCTGACCGCTTCGGCGAGCATCCGGTGCCAGCCGGCAAACGTTTCCCGGGAGAACGTGTAAAATTCGTAGCGTGCCGCCGGATCGTGCCGCCGGATCGCATCGAGCATTGCATCATAGCTGCCGAACTGGCGTTTCGCGATCCGGTTGAAAGCGGTGAGCGAGCCGTACTTCCGGTCCATATACCGCCGGAATGCGGCGGCGGAAAACGGATTGTCGGGACGGCAGCCGGTGTAGACCGGTTCGTTGGAAATGCAGATGCTGTGCAGGGCGCCGGCCCAGGGGCTGCCCCGGAGTTTGCTCATCAGCGCGGCAGTGTAGGCCTGAAGCATCTCCTGCGCCTTGGGGTGGGTTACCTCGTATTTGAGGAAGCCGGAACTGGAAGCCATTTCCGGGTATTTTTTCAGCAGCCATTCCGGGTGGTAGTGCGGGGAAATCAACAGGGCGATCTTCACGTTGTTCCGGTACGCTTTTTCCAGCAGCGGCAGGATCGCGGCGTCGACGTAGCTGAAATCCGGTTCGAATTCCCGCTCCTTTCCCTCGCGCGGAAAGAGCCGCTGCGGGCCGAGTTCGACCTGAATTACATTGGCGCCGAGGTGCTGGAACCGGGCGATGTCGCGGGAAACGCCGTTGAAGTGGCCGTAGCCGGTGAAGATCATCGGCCGCCTTTCGGCTCTGCCGCTTTCGCTGACGGCGGCGGCGACCGGCCAGCCGCGGTCGAGTTCGACCGGGCCGGAGCGGAAATGCCACGCCTCCGGCAGGCGGCCGCCGGAACGCAGCAGGGCGAGTTTGGCGGAAAGATCGGCCAGCAATTCTTCGACTTCGGGACGAACCATTGCGGCCTGTTCCGCGTAGTGCCGCTTTTCGCCGTCGCTTTTCGCCTGTTCCAGCTGCCGTTGCAGCCGGGGCAGCTCTTCACTGAGTATATCGAGTGGAATGGAGACGTATTCCGATACGGGGCGGTCGCCGTGGAACGCCCGGAACGCTTCGCGAAGCTCCCCGGTCCGGTCGATCAGTTGCGCGACGGTTTCGAGCTGCTGCCGGTACAGGTCGATGCGGGAAGCCGAGACACGGGCCATATCGGCGCCGTTCACCGCGAAGTCGACGGTGTAATCGCCTTTGGCGACCCGGTCGAGCGGCAGTGAAAAGGGGATGCGGATCAGACTATCCGGCCGGGCGTCGGAGACGGAGGCGAGCCGCCGGACAAAACTTTTTCCGGCGGAGTCGGTGATCCGGGCGGTGAAAACCGCTTTGCCGCCGGCCGGCGGGAAGAGCAGAGAGCCGTCCAACTGCCGGTCGGAAGGCGTCGCCGGGACCGCCGCCCACAACTGTGGTTTGCCGTTATCCAGCAGCGCCTGAAAGTATTGATCGGAATATTTGCTGTCGTGTACGCCGGGGGTCAGAAAGTAGATTGCGCGATGGGACGGGCCGTCCGAATCGTTGACGACGAAACTGAAGCCGAATTTCCCGGTGGCTCGGATCGGGCCGAGCAGTTTCCAGCCCAGCCGCGCCGCGAGGAACCAGCCGCCGGGAGTGTGGAAGCCGTGCGCCTGCACCAGTTCCGCCGACAGGACGCCGGAGAACGGGTCGTGGCCCGCATCCCAGCACCAGTTGCGGACCTGGCCGTCCGGGGCAACCGAGAAACCGATCTCCAGGTCTCCCGGCGCTTCGGTTGGAAGCCGTTTCGCGTCGCGGTCGATGCGCAGCTGGATGCTGTCGCGCCGCCACATGTTCTCTCCCGCATCCGGCAGGATCGTGTCGTCGGTGATCCGGGCGAGCAGGATCACGCCCTTTTCATCGAATGCGAGAGCGGCTTCGGCGGAAAAGTCCGCCGGTTCCGGCAGCTTCCCGGTGGAAGTGCCGGTGACGGAAAACGGCAGTTTCAGCAGCGGCACTCCCGCCGGAATCCCCTTCAGGCTCCCGAACGGTTCCGGCAGGCGGGGAACCCGGTACACCTTGTGCTGCTGCCATAGGGGCTGCGGCAATTCCGGTTGCTCCTTCGGGGTGATCGACAGGTCGTCGATCCAGACTCCCTGCGCCAGATTTTCGGTGATGATCGTGACCGAGGTGCTGCCGTCAGGCCGGAATTCGTCGCGTTCCAGCTCAAATTCCAGTTCGTAATCGCTCCAGTCGGCGGCGAGGGGATGCAGTTGCAGCCGGTGGTGGGGCCGCCATCTGGTGCCGACCGCGATATTGACGCCGCGCCCTTCGCCACGGGCGCGCGCCCGCAGCACATAGCGGGTTTTCTCCGTGAGCCGGAGAGTCTGGGAGAGCGCGCCGTACACCTCCGCCTTGTGCGGGGAGTTGTTCACGATATGCAGCGAACTTCGCCCGGTGGAGGCGGCGGAGGCGTCGACGGTTGCCGCCGCTTCCGCGCCGCCGGAGCGCCGGAAGGTCCAGCCGCTGGGGACCGTGCCCGCTTTTCCCTCGAATGAACCGTTGACGACCGTGCCGGGTTTCCGCGGTTCGACCCGGACGCCGTCCAGCTCCAGCTCCGCGCAGCGTCCCTCGACGATCAGGCGCAGCCCGCAGCGGCGGTCGCCCTCCATGCGGTCAGCCGGAAGCCGGAAATCGAAGGAGTATTCGCGCCATTCGTCTTTGACCTGTTCGAGTTCGTACCGGATCGTCCAGCCCTTGCCGACGGCCCAGAGCACCCGGCCCACATCGCGGCCGCGCGCCAGAAAGTGCAGGGTATAGTCGGTGTCCGGCTCCAGCGCCAGCATCTGGCTCAGCAGGCCGAAACGGTTCGGCTGCGGCTGCGGCTGGCGGCTGACGATGCGCACGCACTTTTCACCGTCGGCCCCCGGTGTGGCGGGGGCAACGGCGACGGGCGCGCCGCCGCTGAGTGTGAATTGCCAGAACTCCGGGACGCCGTCGCCGCCGAAGGCTTCAAACGAACCGTTCCGCACCGTTTCGGCGGCGGCCAGCGGCAGGAGCCCGGCGAAAAACGCGCCGGCAAACAAAGACTTGATCATCATTTTCAATATCCTCAATTCATATTGTCGATCCGCTTCAGCCGCCATTCGAGGCTGCTGGCCGTCCGGTAAAGTCCGACCGGGACCCAGTGGGCGGAGCCGTTGGCGCGTACCACGGTGATGCCGCCGTTGTGGCCGGGAAGGATGCCCGCGTATTTGCCCTCCACCCCGTTGCGGAGCAGGAAATCCCCGGTCACGCAGAAAGTGAGCACCTCCCGTTTCAGGCGGTTGAACGGCATGTTGAAGCTCGGCAGCGTACAGTAGACATTGGAACAGTCGCGGGCGTAGATGTAGTCGGAGAAATTCTTTTCCGCAATCCATCCTCCGGGCGGATTGGCGGGGCAGCGCAGGATGCGGGGCCGGTCGATGATGCCGTCCTGAACCTTGCGGGTGTAGTCGGCCTGTCCGCCGAAATAACCGCCCGCCGCAACCACGCCAAGCCCGACATTCGGATAAGCGAAGCCGTTTTCCGACAATGAGCGGGTCTCCCCTGCCGAACTGCCGGTCACGGAACGGAAGTTCGGCGGCAGAATCCCCCGGAAGTCGTCCGTATACATGGCGACGCCGGTAAAAATCTGCCTCTGGTTGCCGAGGCATCTGGCCTCCTGCGCCTTGCTCCGGGCTTTGTTCAGCGCCGGCAGCAGCATGGATGCCAGAATCGCGATGATCGCTATGACAATGAGCAACTCGATCAGCGTAAAAAGGCGCGGCAATGCCGCTATCGGGGGAGTCACTGGAAGCCCGGCTGGTGCGGAATGTGTTTTCATGGTTGTTTTCCTCGTGGTTATATGGATTCGCGTTCGATGAATTCGGCGGGAACCTTCAGGTGGACGGGAGCTGCCAGTCCGTCGGTGGCGGCCACGTGCAGCAGTTGCGCCGCCCGGTAGCCGATCAGCCGGGTGTCGACCCGGCAGGCGGCGAGGGGCGGGTCGAGTCGCCGGGCGAAAGGGAGGTCGTCGAAACTGGCGACGGCGAGGTCGCGCCCGACTGTGAGCCCGGCTTCGCGGACAGCGAGGTAGAAGCGGTTTGCCACATAGTTGTCGCAGCAGAAAACCGAGGCGGGCGGCTCCATGCGTTCGAGATGCGGTTTGAACTGGTAGACGGAGCGGAAAAGTTTCTGGTCCATCGCCCAGTATTTGGGGGCTTCCCCGTTCAGCAGGATACAGGTGTGACTACTGATGTACTCTTCCAGCCCGGAACTGCGCATGGCCTGCCGGTAGCCGCGATACCGGTCGTCGTTTTCAAGGTTGGCGGGCTCCTGATGGGTGATGAACCAGACCGGGCGGCCGTGTTTTTCGATCAACCGGTTCACGGCCGCGAAGGTCCCGTTGAAATCGTCGGCGGTGATGGAGCTGGCCGGCAGGTTGCCCGGCGAACCGACGACGACCAGCGGGGTTCCCGCATTGAGCAGCCGGGAAATGGTCCGGTCGTAGCACTCCTGCCGGTAGCTGAAAAGCAGCACGCCGTCGATGCCGAGCCGCGGGGCGTGGTCGAGCGCGCATAGGACCGATTCGTGGCTTTCCTGGCTGGTGATGAGCTGGAGTTCCAGCTTCTGCTCTGCGATGTAGTCCTGGATTCCGGCGGTGATGTTGAAGATCATCGGGTCGGTATAGGCAGCGTAGGCCCACGCGAAGGTCAGGGGGCGCGAACCGGCGAGAGGGGCTTTGGGCGCCTGGACCGGATTGATCCGCACGCGGCGGTTTTCGTCTCGCAGCAGCGTGCCGTCGGAGATCAGGGCGTCGAGCATCCGGCGGATGGTGTTGCGGCTGGCCCGGTACTGTTCCGCCAGCCGCTGTTCCGACGGCAGGTACTCCTCGCCGTTGAAGCGGTCGGCGGCGAGGTCGCAGATGAAAACCTCGGTCAGGCGGTTGGTTTTGCTGTGATAGTTCATATTTTACCTGTGTTGTTCCGATTTGCGTTTATATTATGGTTCAGATTTCGGGTTATGGCAAGGGAAGGGCGGAGCGATTTTCACGGAATCGGAAAATTTGAACCGGATTTTGAACAATGCGGCATGGCGGCCGGCGTTTCGGATGTGTCCGATCGTAGCAGGAAAAATGTCCATAAGTTTTCCGAGATTGTCCATTGCCTGAAGAATACGGTGTCCTTTGCACTTGACTTTCGGACAAAAATGGCCCATACTTATAGCGTGCCACAGATCACAGACAAAACGGAAGCGGCAAATGGAAACCATCGAGAAAATCACCGGGGAAACCGGGCGCAAGTATAAATGCCAGGATATCGTGAAGGCGCTGGAAGCCAATATCGTCGGCAGCCAGCTGGCGGCGGGCGTGGAGTTGCCCTGTACGGCGGAACTCGCCTCCCGCTACCGGGTTTCGGAGAAAACCGTCCATCGGGCGCTGCAGCATCTGGCCGACCGGAAGCTGATCCGCCGGGTGCGCGGCTCCGGCAGTTTCGTGCGCGGCAACATGGGATTGCCGCCGCACAGCCGGATCGGTTTTTTCTATTTTGAATCGCTGAACGTCGAAATCCCCTCCTTCAACAATATCCTGTGCCAGAATTCGCGGCTGCTGCTCAAGCAGATTCTGGAGGACGCGGGACTGGCGGTGGAGTTCCACAGCGAACAGATGCCGAATGTCGAAAACTGTCCATTGCTCGGAATGGAGCTGAGCCGCTTCGACTACATCATCGCCGAAGCCGGCTACCGGCTGGTGGCGGAGCAGGTGCTGCGCAACTTCCCCGGCGAGGTGATCCTGTTCGGCGACGACGAATTCGTGTTCGGGCCGTGGCATCAGGTGTTTTTCGATTACCGCCCCGGAATGAGGAAGGCGCTCGAGCATCTGATGAAGATGGGCTTCCGCAAGGCGCTGGTGGTCGGGGTGCCGACGCTCTCCACGTCGCAGCACCGCTATACGGCGCTGTGCGAAATGGCGGACCAGTGCGGATTCGGCAGCGCCAATCTGGCGTTCCCGGTGCCGGAGGAGTATTTCTTCCATTTGCCGGTGCTGTGCGGCCGGGAGTACGGCAAGCTGTTCCTGAAGGAGTTCAAGTGCGACACCGCGATCTTTTCACTCTCCGATCACCTGACGGTCGGAGTGCTGGATGTGTTGTACGAACACGGGCTGAAGCCGGGACGCGACGTGCAGCTGATCAGTTACGACAATTTCCTGAGCAACGTGCCTGAATTCAAGGAGCGGTTTTTCTGCAACGCGGTCACACATCCGCTCAGTTGTGAATTCCGGGCGATCGTGAAGCTGATGTCGGAGATCCACCTCGCGCCGAACCCGGATTTCTACCGCTCGATCGTGGTTCCGGCACAGGAGTTCATCGTCAGGACCGACGGGCCCCGCGCCCGCTGAAAAAAATGAAATTGAATCCGGATGAAATAATACAATATCACCCTAAACAGAAGGAATCCGTACACATGAAAAGAAACGTTACATCCTGCCTTCTTCCCGCCGGCCGCAAATCTCGTCCCCTGTGTCCGCCGTTTCCCGCGGACAGGTGCATAAGGCAGTTCACGTTGATTGAGCTGCTCGTGGTGATAGCGATCATCGCGATCCTGGCGTCGATGCTGCTGCCGGCGCTGAACAAGGCGCGGGAGAAGGCGCAGGCGATTTCATGCCTGAGCAACATCAAGCAGATTTTCATGCCTGCGACGATGTACCAGGCGGACAACGACGACTACTGCCTCGGCAAGGTGACGTCGATGCCGGGGGACCGGAATGGGCTGAAGGCCGGGGAGACCGTCAGCTGGTCGATCTATCTGAACGTCGCCTACGGTTTCGGCTTCAAATCCTTTCTGTGTCCGTCGGAACCGAAGGCGGCGTGGTGGGATTCCGACCCGATGTACCCGGATCAGAACAGCATCGCGATCGGCCTGAATATGTCCACTTTCGGCTTGCAGTGGAAGGCAGGCGGCGACAACGGCTGCCCGCAGAAGCTGTCGCGGATCATGAATTTCGTGCGCAAGGAGGGAAAGGGGCTGCCACTTTACTTCGCGGACACCGCGCCGGCAGCGGCCAACAACCATTGCAACGGGGAATTTTTCGTGCCGGGCGCTTCCAGCGAAGGTGAGTTCTACATCCCCGGCTTCCCGGTCAGCGGCTGGTATCCGATGGCGGCCCGCCACGGCGGGGTTTCGGTGAACGTCGGGCTGCTCGACGGCAGCGCCAGAAACATGTCGCGCACGGAGCTGATGGCCAACAAGGATCAATACCTCCGCGGCCCGCAGCAGTGGGACGGCAACTTCTACTACAAATAAACCCGGTCTAAGGAATTCTGATCTGATGAAACACTTTTTTTGCTCTGCAATCATGATGATGCTCGCCGTCGCGGCGGGAGCGGCTCCGGCCGGGGAATGGCGCGATCTGAGCGGCCAGGCCGGACACAGCGCCGGATTCGTGCTGGCCGACGGCGAGTTTCCCTCCGGCGCGAACGGCTGGAAGGGGATCGACGGCAAGGCGATCCGGGTGGTGCCCAACGCCGGGGTCAACGGCAGTCCGGCGCTCTGCTATGAGCGTACCGATCCGGCGAAGTACACGCTGGTCAGCCGTTCGCTGCCGCTGAAGGCGGGCGGCGCCTACCGGTTCGGCGGCGTGTTCCGCAATGAAGGGGTCAGGGGCGGCGGTGCCTCAATCATCGTCGAGCTTTACGACGCGCAGGGCAAATGGCTGCGCAATGTAGAGTGCCCGACCAGCGCCGACAAGGAGTGCGGCTGGACGCCGATGGAGTACAACATCACCGTCGCTCCGGCGGAAAAGGATTGCTCTTTCGTGATCCATCTGCTGATGCCGCGCGGCGCGACCGGCAAAGTGTGGTTCGACCACGTCTTCGTGGAGGAGCTGGGGCCGCAGTGGAAGTTTCAGCAGGTCTACCCGACCCACAACCTGATCGACGCGGATGGCGGCGTGCTGCGCTTCTTCTCGCGCCTCAAGGGAAATTTCCGGCTGCCGGAGGGAGTGAAGCTGTCGCCGGGACAGGCGGTGGAGTTCAAACTTGAAACCGCCGGGCGCACCGTGGAGCGCACCGCGCCGGTGAAAGGGCAGATCGCCGAAACGGAGCTGTCCGCGCTGCCGGAAGGGGAGGGGATGCTGACCGCGCGGCTGCTCGACCCGGCCAACCGCCTGATTCTGGCGGAGAAGAAAAGCCCGGTGAAGATCCGCAGGCGGTTCGGCAAGACGCTGCCCGGCAACTGCGTGATCGACGCGCGGGGCAGGGCGATCGTGGACGGCAGGCCCTATATGCCGCTGGGACTCTACACCGGCGTGCTGAAGCGGAAGGATGTGGAGCGCATCGCGGCAAGTCCCTTCAACTGCGTGATGCCCTACGGCAGCATGCACCTCGCGCCGGACGGCGAGGCCTCCGGCGACGGGCTGCCGCTCGAACAGGTGAAGCTGGCGCTGGACGAGCTGCACGCGAACGGCCTTAAGATCCTCTTTTCGATCAAGGACGTCTACCGCTCCAACCCGCTCGGCCCGGACGACTACTCCTACCGCGGCCTGAAGGGGGCGGACGAAACCGCGAAGCGGTACGTCGAAGCCTTCCGCCGCCATCCCGCGCTGCTGGCGTGGTACATCTGCGACGAGAAGATGGTGGACTGGGTGGAGATCATGACAAGGCGGCGCGAGCTGGTGAACCGGCTCGACCCCGACCATCCGACCTGGGCGGTCTTCTACCAGCCCAATGTGGAGGACTATCTGCCGATGCTGGACATCTTTGGAGGCGACCAGTACCCGATCTCGCGGATTTCGGAGGGGTACGACCACCACATGACCTCGATCGACCGGCTGATGGGGCTGGCCGAGGCGACCGGGGTGCCGACCTGGAACGTGCCGCAGGCGCACAACCTGAATATTTACGCCCCGGCGGACAAGGCGGCGGACTACCGCGATCCGACCGGCAAGGAGATGCTGGCGCTGGCGCTGGTGCAGGCGATCCACGGCGGCAAGGGATTCATATTCTACAGCTACTTCGACTTTCCGCGCGGCCCGGCCGGGAGCGAGGCTTCGCCGGAACTGGCGGAAAAACGGTGGCGGAACGCCTGCATGGCCGCCGGAGAGCTGAAAAAGCTCGAACCCTTCCTGATGGCGGAGCAGGACGGCCCTGTGGCCGAAACCGTGAAGTCCGAGGGCAAATTCCGGGTGCGCTGCTTCACCGACGGCGCCGGAAACTACCGGCTGCTGCTGGCCGGAGTCGGTCCCGGCCGGACTTCCGGCACGGTGCGGGTGAAGCTGCCGGAGAACCTGACGTTCCGGAGCCGTTTCGGCAATACGGTGCAGGCCGCTCCGGGCGAATTCCGGTTCGAGGGGAACGACATCGCCTGCGACATCGTCGAACTGGACCGGAAGTGACGCGATGGACGACGCGATCCTGACGGCGGAGGCGGCTGCCGGAAAACGGCCGCCCGCCGATCCGAAGCGGCCGTATACGGTCGGCACGTTGCGCTATTCCCTGTTTGAAGTGTTCGTGGTGTCGGCGTGGGTGATCCTCGGCGGCAACATCTTCGGGATGCTGGGGAGCCTGGTGCCGACGCTGCTGCCGCTGACGCTGGAACGCTTCGGCGCTTCCGGCGCGCTGATCGGGCTGGTGGTCGGCAGCATCCCGGCGGCGATGAACTTCGTGATGAATCCGATCCTCTCCACGGCCAGCGACCGGACCCGGACGCGGTGGGGCAGGCGGATTCCGTATCTGGTGTTCGCGACGCCGTTCGTGACGCTGTTCCTGATCCTGATCGGCTGGATCACTCCGATCACCGGATATGTGCACGCGCACTTCTTTCCGGGCATGGAGATCGGCACGCTGGGCATCGCGCTGGTCTGCGTATTCTCGGTGGTGTTCCAGTTCTTCAACCTGATCGTCGGGTCGATCTACTACTACATCTTCGCGGATGTGATTCCGCATCAGTTCATCGGGCGGTTCATGGCGGGACTGAACCTGGCCGGGACCGCGGGCGGCTTTCTGTTCAACTTCTTCGTGATGCCGTACATCGTGGACTACGCGCCGGCGGTCTTTACCGGAATCGGGCTGCTCTATCTGGTCTGCTTCATGCTGATGTGCTTCTTTGTGAAGGAGGGGGAATACCCGCCGCCGAAGGCGGTGCAGCGGCAGGGGATGCCGGTTGCGAAACGGCTGGCGGAGTGGATCGGCATCTACTTCCGGCAGTGCTACCGCCACTGGTTTTTCACGTTTCTGTTTCTGGGGACGGCGCTGAACAACGCGTCGACAGTGTGCCGGGGAACCTTCAATCTGTTGTTCGCGACCAAGGAGCTGCAGATGACGGCAGGACAGTTCGGCAAGGTGATGGCGGTCGGCGCGGTGGTTTCGGCGGGAGTGGTGGTGCTGACCGGTTATCTGATGGACAGGCTCCATCCGCTGCGGGTTTTCGTCGCGAGCGGCGTGATCGTGATCGCCGCGAACGTGTGGGGATACTTCTACGTGACGGATTATGCGTCGTTCTTCGTGGTCGGGATCGCGATTTCGGTGGTGTATGCGGTGCAGTTCGTCAGCAACGGGCCGGTGTTCATCGAGCTTTTTCCGCCGGACAAATTCGGCCAGTTCAGCAGCGCGAACGCGATGATGAACAGCGTGCTGCTGATCTTCGCGAACTACTTCGGCGGCGTCGCGATCGACCGTTTCGGCTACCGGTTCATTTTCGTGTGGGACACGATTTTCACGGTCGGGGCGACGGCGGCGCTGCTCTTCGTCTACGTCCGCTGGAAACAGCTCGGCGGAGCCGAACACTACACGCCCCCGCCGACCGACTGAACAGGTTCAATGGGGCGTTTCGCTTCGCCGGAGGCGCCCCGCGGGAGCGGCGCAGCGCCGTGTTCTCCAGCGTTTTCAGACATTCTGCCGCCCCAGGTGGTTGAAGAGGCGGCTGTCCAGCTCCTGCAGCGTGATTTCACCGTTGTTGAGCCGGTTGCGAAATTCCGTCGGAGTCAGCCCGGCATATTTCCGGAACTGGCGTGCAAAATAGTTGCTGTCTTCAAATCCCACCCGGAATGCGATACTGGTGATGTTCTCCGGCATCATAAACAGCGGAGCCGCCATTTTCAGCCGCAGCCGGGTCAGGTATTCGACCGGAGAGACGCCCATCACTTCCGAGAAGCGGTGGCGGAAATTGGAGACGGACATTCCGGCCAGCTTCGCCATCCGCGGAACGCTGAACTCCTCCGAATACCGGCTGTTGAGCTGTTCGACCACCCGGCTGATCCGGAAGGAATTCTCTTCTCCCCTCCCTCCCTGCAGCCTCGCTTTGCGGCAGATCCCGGTCAGGGCATGCAGAAAGGAGGCCACTGCGGCGCTCTGAAATCCCGGCTCCTGCCGTTCAAGCTCCCGCCGGCAATTTTCAAGCAACATCATCACATCGGTGATTTCCGCTTCCGGCAGGAAGAGAAAGGGGGAAATCGCCGTCGGATTCCCGGCCGCTCCGAAGTTCCGGAACAGCGCCTGGAAGCCCGGCAGCGTTTCAAGGTCGAACCGGATCTGGTTCAGCAGTTCCGGCCGGAAGAGGATGTTGAAGTGCGCAAATTCGTGAATCGCCTGGTAACGGTGGATGCTTCCGGGCGGAAGCAGGAAAACATTGCCTACCGTAACCGTCTCAAGCGTGCCGGTCCCGCTGTCGTTCCGGGCGGAGCCTTTGTAAACGAGAACCAGCTCGTAAAAGTCGCAGTGGCGGTGATAGTCGTCGCTCCGCACATAGGTATCCCAGCGGAATACCGCAAGCGGCAGGGAATAGGAGACGATTTCCAACTCATAGAACCGGAAGTCGTAAAGTTTCTCCCCTCTCCACTTTTCCCCCGCCGGGTGCATGTGCGGATTGTTTTCATTGGCAACGTAAGGGCGCAGCACGGATATCCTCTTTTCTGTTTTTCAATGCTTATGATACACGCGGTTCCGCAATAAGTCAAACCGCTGCGTATCGGGGAGCCGGCAAGCTCTATAATTCCACTCCGGAAAAGTAGAGAATGCCGGGAGAGGCGGAAAAGGTGAGCACGGAATTTTCCGGCGACAGTTTCACTTCCCTGCCGAGATGATCGCGCACGGCGGAGAGCCGGCCGTTCCTGATCTTCAGCTTGACGGTCTGTTCACCCGCAATGTTCCAGACGGCGGCTGCCGGGATATTGCCGGGCGTTTTCCAGTTGGCGATATAAAGCGGCCCGTCCGACCGGAGTTCGGGGCGGGTGGAGCCTGCCGGATGCAGCTCGCTCAAAGTCCGGTAAGCGCGGTACGCATCCTTCGGCGCCAGGTCGTTGCGGACGATGCCGAAGTGCGCCTCGCCGTCAAAACGGCTCCGTTCGGTGGAGCGGAAACTGTACCAGTAGATGCGTTCCACGCCGGAAGCGAAAGCGATCAGCATGGTGCGCGGCAGAAATTCCGCCTGCTTTTTTTCCGGCACGCCGGGATTCAGGTTGCCGCAGACGGCGATTTTACCCTTGAGATCGCTGTTGAAATGGTATACGCCCGCCGTAATGCCGCGAAACTCCCCGCTCCGGCCATACAGAACCGGTTCCAGTTGGTCGCCCGCCGCGAGGTTCGTCCGGTCGAAAAAGCGGAACCCGTTGACAGGCAAAGTTTCCTGGCCATCATCGTGCGGCCCGGCAAACTCCTGTTTCTCCAGTTTCTTCGGAGTACCGGGGCGGGTCCAGAACGTGTACCAGCCGAGATGAAGTTCCTTCATGTATTTTTCATTGACCTGCACCTTCCGCAGGACGCCCGATGCGTCGCGCCGCAAATCGAAGTAGAGCGGCAAACCGCCGGGGCTCAGCACGCGCCCGCCGCGGCGCAGATATCCGGTCAGGTCCGGCAGGAATTCCGACGGGAACGACTCGTTGTCGGGCAGGACCAGAAGCGTATCCGTTCCGGCGGCGAGCCGTTTCAGCTCCTTCAGGGCGATCGGCCTGACTGCCTTCAGGCCCGGCAGCGCATCCTGAATACGGAATCCCAGCCCTTCGGTGTCGTACCGGAAATCGACATCGCGGAAGATCACGCAGGTCGTTGTTTCCGGCGTCATCCCCAGCGCCGCGAAGAGACGCGGCAGCACCCGGGAGAGATACGGCAGCCGCTCGACGGTGGAGTAACCCATTTCCGAAAACCAGACCGGCTTTTCACCGGCTCCGTATCGGGCCATCAGCCTGCGCAGCCCGGCGAGATCGGACGCCAGATACTCCTCCGGCATCTCATTGCAGCGGTAGGGATGGATGCACATCACATCCATCGCCTGTGCCGCCCCCGCCTTGAAAGAGTCCTCGATATAGTCGAGCGGGATCAGGGAAGTTCCCCCGTAGGCGACGGTGATGCCGGGATTCAGCTCCTTGATTTTCCGGTAGGCCGGAATCAGCAGCGAAGCGTATTCCCTCCCGCTCGGCTTGCCGCGCCAGAAGCCCTGCAGGTTCGGTTCATTCCAGATTTCCACGCACGGCATGACATCGCCGTAACGTCTGACGACGGTTCCAACATAGTTCAGGAATTCCGGCAGGTGTTTCCAGGCGGGAGTCGCCCACTTCACATCGTAAGCCAGGATCGGCAGAATCCGAATACCGTTCCCGCGCGCCATGACGGCAAGGGAATCCATTTTGTCGAAATTCCAGACGCCGGGAGCCGTTTCCAGCGCGTCCCAGTCAAAATCGAAGCGGACATGGTCGATCCCCGCCGCTTTCATCTGTTTCAGTTCTTCGGAAGCGCGGTCGTATTCCCAGCGCTGCAGGTGCGCGCATGTTCCATAGGGGGAATCCGCGGCAAGGCAGAAGCCCGCCAGCAGCACGATGCAGGATAAAAGAGATTTCATAACGGCAGTTGCCTTTCGTTCAGTCGAAAATCACAAACGGGAATTGCGACGGATCTTTGCGCTCCCCGATGCCGGGGGCGATGCTGATCCACCCCTGCCTGCCGCCGCCGTCATTGTCGTTGATGAGCAGATTGAAGCGGAAGCCTTTTTTCAGGAGTTCCGGTGTCAGGCCGAGCGTTTCAAACGGAATCTTCGCACGATAGACGGTTTCGGTCCCTTTGCGGCTTGTGGCGAGGGCAATGCCGCGGGCGGCGGAGGCCGGGGCGAACCCTTCCGGCGCGTTCCAGCACCAGACTTCGGGGGAGCCGTCCGCCAGCCGGGTCAGCCCGAATTCCCAGGCGTCTTTCCGGCCGGGCAGTTCCAGTGCAAATTGAACGTTGTCGCCCATCCAGGTGTTCGCGCCGCGTTCCGGCTGGCAGTGGATGTTGTCGGTCACGCGAACCAGCAGCAGCAGGTTCGCCCCCTCCGTTCCGAGGCTGACCCGGCCGGAGAGATCGCGCGGTCCCTTCCAGAGCAGATGGCCGCGGGACGGATCGCCGGTGAAAAGTTCACGCACCTGCCGGCGGTGCGCCAGCGTGAAATCGGGCGCCCTGCCTGCCGTCGCTCCCTGCGGCACGACCTGTGCGACGCGCACCGGCATGGCGATGCTCCCTCTGACGGTATCGCCGGAGATCCGGTAGTCAGCCGTAAGGCTGACCGGAACGCCGAAGGCGGGGCGGAGCGTTTCATCTGCGCGAAGTTCGCACGCCAGTTCCACTGTCTTTCCGGCCGGAACGGTGATGCGCCGCTGCGTCTTTTCCGGCCGGAACCCCGCCGGAGCGCGGAATTCCAATGCGAACTCCGCAGGTTCGTCAAGAGGGTTGGTCAGTTTGGCCGCGAACCGGTACGTTTTCCCCGGTAGCGCGATATCGGCACTCTCCAGACGAACCGGATTCCCGGCGAATTCCGCCCGCGTCGCCCCCTTGAGCCTGAGCGTGACAGGGACGGAGCCGATCTCCAGCAGAATCCGGCCGTCGTGGATTTCGACCGGGCGGGAGTTGTTCATCAGGTCGACCGCCTCCGCCGAAACGGCGTCGGTGCGGACGATTACGGGGAGAAGCCCGCCGTTTTCACTCCAGGCGGCCAGCGCCATTTCCCCGCCGTCACGGAAAAGGAAGAGCCATTCCCCTTCTCCCCCATCGAACTGGCGGACGAATTCCTTGCCTCCGAACAGCGTGGTCAGCGTGTTGTAGACCGTATAAACCGGCTTCGGATAGAAATCGCGGGTCAACATGCCGTAGTTGTGCTCGCCGTGGTTGGGGTCGTCGCCGTCGTTGCGCAGGTCATACCAATTGTAGCCGATCGCGCCCCGGCTCCAGGCGTAGATCAGTTTCTTGCAGAGGGCCAGCGCCTGCGGCTTCTCGTTGCCGCCGGAGGAGGTCAGAGCGGTTTCGTTGGCCCACCACGGTTCGGTGACGCCGGCGCGCTTCCGCATCGGCAGAAAGCGTTCCTCGACCATCCGCACGAAATGCGGATAATCCCCGTGTTCGTGATAGGCGTGGATGTCGTAACCGCCTTTGCCGAGCTTGAGCGCATTCTCCTGATACCCCGGCTCCCGCAGCATCGGATGGTTGGCGAGCGTGGCGAAACCGCCGGTCAGGACCCGGGCGTCGGGATTGCCCGCCTTGACCGCGTTGTACGCATTCAGCATCATCTTCGCATAGGAAGCCGAGCTGATGCCGGAGAACGGGGTGACGTCCGGCTCGTTCCAGACCTCCCAGAAGCGGACCTTGCCGCGATAACGTTTCGCCATTTCCCGGCAGAACGTCTTCCACGCCTCCGGTTCCGGTTCCGCCTTGTCCGGACGTTTCGCGCCGGGATCGCGGGCGGCCCAGGGCGCGCAGTAGCAGAGGATCGCCTGAAGCTCGATGCCCTGTTCCGCGAAGATGGCGGCAGTCTGGTCGAAGGAGCGGAAATCCCACTGGCCACGGGCGGGCTGCACCCGGTGCCAGTAAACATCCTCGCGCACGACTTTGGCGCCGACCAGCGCGGCCGCCAGCGCTTCAAGCTTCTGGACCTGAGCCGGATGAAGCTGAGGATGGGAGGAGATGCCCCAGAGGAAGCCTTCGGCCCTTCCCGGCGTCGGTCCTGCCGGTTTGAAGCTGGCGAAGGAGCGTTTTTTCGTCACTTCTCCGTCACCCGTCCGCAGCCGGAGCCGGACATCCCAGTGGCCGGAGGCCGGGAGCTGCTTCCTGACCGGGCAGGTCATCACTTCCCCCGCGGCCAGATCGATAGACGGCAGTTTTTCGGAGAAGGTACGCCCGAAGAAATCCTCGAAAACAGCCTCGGCTTCCCCACGGAACCGGACGCTGCCGGTATTACGGAGAGAGAGGCGGAGCTGATCCTTCTTTTCGGGCGTAAGCACATGAACCGGATTGCCGGTCTCGATCTCCAGGCGTATGCTGTCGGCGGCGGAAGCCGCCGGGGTTTTCGCCGCGGCTTCAACGCCGAGAAACAGCGCCTCGCCCGCACCGGACTCCCGCTCGAAATCGATCGAGAACCCCTTCAATGCAACGGGCAGGTCAAATTTTTTATCGTTGTTTCCGCCCCAGGAGGAGTTTTTGCTCTCCGCCAGATTAACGGGATAATCCACGGTGAGGGTTTTCGCCTCGGCCGGCGGCAGGGTGCGCAACTGGTACTGGAAAATCTCCCCGGTGGCATCGACCAGCCGCAAGCTGACGCTGCGGACCGGAGCCCGGGCCGGAAGCCGGAGCCGCAGAGAAACGCTCCCCTGCCTGAAATCCGCCGGCAGCGGCAGGGGCTTGCGTAAATGCAGTTCGGCATAGGGGAACGCATAGCCGTCCCAGGCCAGCTTCAGCCCCTTTTCGCCGGTCCCGGGGAGCGAGTGCGGCGTCAGACTCTGGTTTCGTTTTTCGGAATCGTTGACCACCCAGGGAGCGGCCGTGCTGAAATTCCCCAGCGGAACGGCTCCGGTGCAGACAACCGGAAGAAGGGCGGCGGAAAGCAGAAATCGCTTGAACATAAATTCTCCTTGTTTTCAGAATAAAAGGGATGCCGGAGTTTCAGTTGCCGATGTCTCCGGCAGTGCTTTTAAACCAGTATTGCAGATTGAACGGCATGTTTTTAAGCTCGACGCCGGTATGCATTGCCGCGTGTCCGTCGGCAAAGGCGGTTGCGACCCGGCCGCCGTGAGCTTGAACGACGGCGCCGCTGTCCAGACTTTTATCGAAAATAAAGCGCGGAATGCCGGAGTTGTTCTTTTTCCAGTAAGTATCGGCGAAAATCAGCGTATCTGTCGGCCGTTTCATTCTCGCCAGAAAAAAGACATAGGATTCCGGGCTTGCGACACTGAGAATGTAACGCCCCAACGTTTCCCGGCGGCTGTTCTCCATCTCGCTGCCGTTGCTGTAACTCCAGTCGACTCCATAGGAGCTGCGCCAGAAATCGAAGGGATCGTCTCCCGGTTTGGAGCGGTTGCTGACGGATGGGCACTGGATGCACGTTTCATTCAGGTATCCCTTGCCTTTGACATTGAATACGCCGTCCGTCCCCTGACCGTTGGCGAGTACCGAACACCAGAGGCCGGAAGTTCCGTTGCTGGGGAGAAAGCCGACAAGATAGTCGTTAAAATCTCCCGCATATTGCAACTGCGCCGTGATTGCCTGCTTCTTGTTGTTGAGGCAGGTAGTGCCGCGGGCGCTCTCACGTGCCCGGTTCAGAGCGGGCAACAGCATTGACGCAAGAATGGCGATGATTGCAATAACTATTAAAAGTTCGATTAATGTAAAGTTGCAAGTTCTGCCGCCGGATGATTTGAAATCTATCTTCATTGCCGTTCCCTTTCTCTTGTGTGCAAGTTGATTTATCCTATATTATAGTATAAAACAGAGAAATTGCCCGCATTTTTCAGCGCAATAACAGCACAAAACGGCAAATGTAATCGAGGGCAGGTTTCAGGAAGATCATCAGGAGCATCCGGGGACACCGCTTTGCACGGTTCCGGGGGATCGCGATCGACCGCTTCCGCTGCCGGTTCATCTCCGTGCGGGATACGCTCTTCACGGCAGGGGCGACGGCGGGGCCGCGTACTGCACGTCCCCGCCGAGCGGTTGAATGTTATTTGCGGACTACTTCGATCCGGTCGATCAGGAGCTCTCCGACCCGGTTCACGGCGCGGATGACTACGCGGCGGCGGCCGGTCTGGCCGCCTTTGGCCTCCGTGGCGAGGGTGGTCCACTCCGGCAGGTTTTCCGGCAGCTTGAGATAGCGGAAATCCTGGTTGCCGTAGGCGTCGGAGCAGATGCCGACCTGCGCCCCGGCGATATCGTTCCCCCGGAGGCGGACCCGCAACTCATAGCGCACCCCCAGTTCGAGTTTCAGTTCGTCGGTCAGGATGCAGAAGTGGTGCGGCTTGTTCGGTTGCTCATTGGCGACTCGGAGCGCGTTGCCGCCGTGTTCGCCCCGCCCGGCGGCGACACGGATGGTTCCGGTCGGATAGCCGCTGTGCATGTGGAGCCACCCCTCCGGCACGGTTCCGTCCGGGTAGGCCGCGAAATCCTCCTGAAAGGCCGGCGCCTCCTGTGCCACGGGCTGCGGGCCGCGCGCCGACAGGGTGATCTCCGGGAAGGCCGCCACGCGGCGGCTGTTGACCACGGTGTTCGGGAAACGCTCCAGATAGCGGCGCGACACCAGCACGTCGTCGTCATTGATCGCGATCGCATAGCGCAGGCTGCCGCACCGGACCGCGTCGCGGCACCGGCCGCCCAGCGACTCCCACGGCAGGGCAAGTTCGTAGATGAATTCGCCGTTGCGGTAGTTTACGAACAGTCGGGCTTCGGCGACGGTGCGTTTGGCGGTCTGGTCCCAGACGACGGCTCCCTGCGGCGTCTGGGCGATGATGAACTCCCGGATCCGGTCGGAGCCGTCCGCGGCGAACAGAAGCTGGATGGAGTCCTGCGTCCACATCGCGTCCCCGGTGTGGACCTGATGGATCACCTGATCGGTGACCCGGGCCGCAAAACAGAGATTTTTTTCATTCCAGCCGAGCCAGGTGACGGCGCTCAGGTCGTTTTGCGAATAGCTGTTGCCGTAGGAGCCGCGGGCGTACTCCTCGCGGTTCAATTTGAGCGGCAGCGCTCCATTCCACTTGGAGAGGTCGCCGTCGGCCCGGAAACCGTCGGGCATGCGGACGGCGATTCCGAAGTCGACGTCGATGCCGGCGACTTCAAATTTGCGGCCGTCGTCGAGGCTGAGCCGGGCATCGAGGCTGTAACCGGACTGCGCGAGGCGGCGGAACTCATCCGGGGCCAGGCGCAGCTTCACGGTTTCGGAGGCGTTGGGACCGATCCGGAATCCGGCCAGCGCCAGCGGCGCGCCGCCGACTCCGGCGGGGCTGAGTTTTACGCGGCCGGAGACCGGGCGGGCCTCCTGATTCGAGAAAGTCACCGGCAGCACCTCGGGGTCGCGGTTGATCAGCGGGATTGACACGTTGACCGCCGGGATGTATTCAAGGTTGTCGAAGGTGGTGATGCGGGCCGGTTTTCCCGCGATTTCGGTGCTGACGGAAATCTCTTTCGCGCCGGTTCCTCCGGGAGCGGTCAGGATGAGTTCTCCCCACGCTTCTCCTTCCGCCGGAACGTCGACCGTGACCGCTTCGCCCTTCCAGCCGGCGGGCAGCAGCGGGCGGACGGTCACGCGCTGCGGTTTCCCGGCATAGCTGCTGACCCGGAACTGTACCGGCGTGGGGCGGGTCGGCACGAATTGCAGCCGCTCCTCGAACTTGTCGCCGGATTTCCGGTACAGGTTGGTGAAGACCGCAAACTGAACCCGTTCGCCGTGGCGGCAGAAAAGCTCCACTGCTTTCTGCAATACGGCCAGCTCAGCCGCGCACTCCTGCCGGTACTCCGGGTTTCCGGCGGCCATATCGCGTTCGAGCCGGATGCGGTCGGCGGTGCGGAGCAGCCAACGCACCGAAGGCAGGTCGAGGCCGTCTCGGTTCAATTCGCGCACCAGCTGTTCCGCCGGGGCGGGATCAAATGCGCATTCCGCCGTTCCCGCCGGAAAATAGCGGGCCGCCGCCAGATACCAGCGCAGCGCGAACGCGAAATGCGCCTGATCGGTGTTTGAAATGGGGGCGTGGAACTGACCGGACAGCGCCAGCAGCGCGTTCCGCAGCTTCGCGGTGTCGGTCGGGGCGATCGCGGCGAAGGAGGCGAACCGGGGGGAGTGGAACTGTTTGAGCTTGGCTTTGAAACGCTCCGCCCACTCTCCGGCGTGGGCGGCGGCTGCCGCCCGGACCGTGTCGCCGCCGATCCCGTCGATATAGAGTACGCTGCGGGAAATTTGCGGCTGTTCGACCGGATTGCCGAACAGGTCGCTGTATGTTCCGGCGATGGTGGGTGCGAAGCTCTTTTCGCCGGGCATCCACTGGATCGCGAAGGCCTTGCCGCTCCCCTCGTAGACTGTGGTGTAACAGTCGCGGGCCGGATCACGGAGCAGGCCGACGAAGCGGGTCCCCATCCGGCGGCGGGCGAACTGGTGCAGCGCGACTCCGGCGGCGTGATGCACGGTGTTGTAGTCGCGGTCCCAGTTGTAGACGGTCTGCATGCGCATCCCGGCGGCGTCGCCGAAGATCAGCATGCGGATGTAGAGGTTGGTGCGGTGCCGCTCATGTTCGGCTGCGCCGTTGGGCCAGCCGAATTCGGTGTTCCACAGCTCCTTCATGCCGCCGTAGCGGAAGACGAGGTCGTAGAGGCGGCGGAACTGTTCATCCAGCCGGAACGCCTCTGGCGATGCGGCTTCCGTGCAGGTCGAGTTGTTGGTGTAGGGATGGATCGCCAGCGCGTCGACGGTGTCGAAGAGCCGGCGCGCTCCCTGCCGTTCCAGCCAGCCGTAGTCGATATGGGCGGTGCCTGAATTGCCGGTCACCGCGAAGGGCTGGCGGGAACGGATGCCCGCCGAACCGTGGCGGCCGACTTCGGTGTAGAGATTCTTGTTCGCGCCGTTGTCCTCGTTGCCGAGTTCATGTTCGTCGACGGTTCCGGCCATCGCCGCTGCCATCGCCTGCAGATAGCGCCCGTAACCGCGCGAAAAGCCCGGCAGGTCGGTCGGATCGTAAAAGGCGGGATGGTGATAGAGCGCCTGCAGCGAATTGAGCCGCACGTGGAAGGGGCGCCACCGTTCCGCCGCGCGGCGCAGGGCGGTGAAATCGTAGACGCCGGGGGCGGTTTCGGTGTGCTTCCAGTTCGGGTTTTCAAAGCGGAACCAGCGCCGCCCCAGCGCCTCGGAGTCGGCGGGGGCGGTGTGGTCGCTGCAGCCGCCGGGGACGCCGTAGCGGAATTCATACTCTCTTTCCGCCTCCGAAGCGTATTCGGCGCAGCTGCGGGTCATCACCCGGAAGCCGCGCGTCTGCTCCGCGATCTTTCTGCCGGAGCCGTCGGCGACTTCGAGTTTCGCCTGATAGCTGCCGTAAGGCAGCTCCAGCCGCAGCGGGAGCCGTTCCGCCGTGACCGGGCCTTCCTGTTTCGCGGCCGTTTTGCCGGTGAAGGTGTCGGTCAGCGTCAGGGTATAGCGGAGGCCGTCCGCCGCGCCGAAGCGCAGCACCAGCGGAAGCGCCGGGGAGCCGAAGCTGTACTCGGCGGCTTCGATTTTCACGTCGGCCGCGGACAGCGCGAACGCGGCCGGCAGGACGGCGCAGATGAGGTATCTGTACATGGTGGATCTGGCTCCGTTACTTGGTGGAGGTCGGGTCGAGCAGCACGGAATATTTGCGGTTGTAGCCGCTGTCGGCGTTGGCGTAAGGGCCGGTGCCGAGGGCTTCCGCGAGCCGGTAGGAGGCGACATGGCCGTCGCCGTGCAGGGCGTTCACCTGGCCGTTGGGAATCATCGGCTGGAAGTGGGCGAATTTGGCGATGTACTGCAACGAATTGTTGAGCCCGTTGTAGAACATGTAGCAGTTGCTGTCCATCATCATCGCGGAAGCGGAGAGACGTTTGAAGCTGGTGGCTTTCTTGCGCACGAAACGCGCGTTGTAGGCGTAGGTGCCGTACTTGTCCGCGCCGCTGGAAAGAAAGGCGGCGGTGCCCCGGTTGGCCGGGCAGATCAGGAAAGAATAGACGGTGTTGCCGGTCCCCTTTTCGGGATTGGCTTTGACCGCGGTGCTGACGTAGGGGAGGATCACGTCGTACCATTCGACGGAGTAGGAGGTGTCGAGCGTGGCGCCGCTCAGAGTGGGATCGTCCGCATTCATCAGCGGGAAGAAGTCCTGGTTGTCGCCCATATAGAGCATGAAGCCGTTGCCGGTCTGCTTCTGGATGTTGGCGCAACTGCTCGCATACGCCTTTTCGCGCGCCTTGTTCAGTGCGGGCAGCAGCATGGCCGCGAGGATTGCGATAATAGCGATCACGATGAGCAGCTCAATTAAAGTAAAATTTCTTTTCATATGGTTCTCCTGTGGTTGAATGAATCGGCACTGACGGCTGAATAATTAATGGTGTGAAGTCATATCGAATCCATGTTGATTTGTACTCCGGTTTCAGCGGGATGCGGGATGGCCGGACGCCTTCCGGCGGAACAGTGCATAACCCCAGCGGGGAAGTTCGAGCAGCGTCCTGCCTTGCCGGATGGTGATTTCCCGGCCGGTCGCGATATCTTCCCATTCGCCGTCGAATTCCGCCGGCGCATTGATTTCCCAGCGGCCGGCGAGCGGGCCGGAGTTGGCGAACAGCAATACGGCTTCCGTTCCCTGCCGGTTCACGGCGGCGAGGAGTTCGACGGCTTCGTCGGTGCTTCCCGGGCGGGTGATCCGCAGCTCCCGGTTGATTCCCAGTCCGGTTTCCAGAATCCCGCCGAGCAGGCGGCTGAGTTCCGTGCTGTACAGCGAATCGAAGGCGCAGTAAACCACTTGCCCGTCGTCGGACATCACGATCGAGGCGTAGGCGTCCTGATTGGCGGCAAGTTGGAGGTGTTTCTCCAGTTTCGTTTCGGGAATGTAACCCGGAATCGACTGTTCCATCGGCACGGGATTGACCCGCTCCGGCTCCTGCACGATCAGTTCGGTCGGAAAATAGGGATACAGGGCGGGAACGACTTCGGTGAGGCGCATCTGTCCCCGGTTCCACGGGGCGGGTTCGCGCTGTTTCAGGCCGAGCACCGCCGGAACGGGACGGGGCCGGAAAGATTCGTCGCGGTCGAACGCCTTGCCGAACGCCAGCAGTTTGCCGCCTTTCTTCACGAAAGTTTCCAGCAGTTTCAGCTCCGCGTCGGTCAGGATCGACCGGGATGGAATCACCAGCAGCTTGTAATTGCCGAGTTTTTCCGGCAGTTGGCTCTCCGAAATGAAGTCGACGGCGAAGTGCTGGTTGCGGATCAGGTCATAAGTCTGCGAAACCCGCCGGGTGTATTCGTCGCGCTTCGCCGGGTCCGGATCGCTGCCGTAGTGGAGCGATGCGGCGTTGGAGAGCAGCACCGCGATATCGGCTTTGGCGCGCGGCAGTGAAAACTCTTTCTGGTGGGTGTTGACCAGCCGGAAAAATGCGGTCAGCTTTTCGCGCACTTCCGGCGGCGTCGCCTTGTCGTTGAAAAAGCCGAAACCGGGAACATCGCCGTTGCAGTAGAAGAAGATGCCGCGGCAGCCGCCCAGAATCTGGGTGAAAAGCTGCAGGGCCGCATGTTCGCCTTTCAACGGCGGAAGCCCTTTCTGGGCGTGGGTTTCATAGGAGATCACCGGGCCGCCGCCGGAGAGGCTGCGCGCCGCTTCCATCGCGTCGCGATAGTGCAGCAGCGAGCCGTTGTAGGAGTCGCAGCCGTACACGTCCTGCGTCGCGGCCTGAAGAGCGATGTCGTTGCAGTACAATGCGTCGCCGAGCAATGCGGTGACCGGATGCTTGCCGGTGACCCTGATGTCGGGGGCCTCTTCCTTGAGGATCGACCGCTGCCGCGCGAAGAAGTCGGCGAACGCCTGCTGGTTGTAGCGGAACCAGTGGTAGAAAAAAGTCCGGTTTTCATCCGGCGTTTTCGGCGGCGCGAGTTCGGCGAAGCTCCTGAAATTGGTTCCCATCGCGGCATTGAATTTCGCGATGTCGCCGTACTCCTTTTCCATGGCGGCGCGCCAGGCGGCGAGGGCGGCGGGGGTGGCGTCCAGCCCGTAGGCGGGTTCGTTCCAACTGACGAACAGGGCGCTGTTGGGATCGTCGCCGACCTCCCGGGCGACGGTGCGCCAGAAGGTTTCGAGAGCTTTCCGGTAGATCGGATCGTGGAGGCTGTAACTGAACCACAGCCCGATTTTTTTACCGTTCGGGTCAGCCGGGGCGGGATGTCCCAACCGCTGCAGCCAGCCGGGAATGTAATGGCCGGTCAGCAGCGGGAACAGCACCATGCCGTTGCGGCGGGCGGTTTCATGCAGGTCGCGGATGCGCAGCACTCCCGCTTCGTCGATTTTATCGGGAGCTGACGGCAACACGTCGCGGATGCTGTACTCCTGATGGATGCTGTTCATGCCGACTGACTTGGCGCGCTGCATATCCTTGTCGCTTCGGCCGAAAACCAGACCGATCGGAAAGAACGGGGCTCCGTTCATGGTCAGTTGCCGGTTCCGCCAATCGAGTTGGCTGCCTTGCGGCGCGTCACTGCTTTTTTTTTGAGCCTCGATCAGTTCGCGGAGAAACTTGCGCGGCGTCCCGTCCCGTTTGGCCAGGCTGAAGCTGATGTCATCAAAATTGATGCCGGGAAGTTGAGCCGACAATTTTTCGCGCAGGTCTTTCGGCGCCTCGGAACCGGCGTGCCAGGCATAGATAAAATATTTGCTGAAGATTTTCGCTTTGCGGTTGAAATCGATGCAGGAGCTGAGTTGGCTCGCCTGCCCGTTATCGAAATACTCCAACGGCTTTTCTTTCGGAATTCCCCAGGCACGGATCATCGCTTCCGCGCTGACACCGAATTCCGTGTTCCACAGTGGCTTATCCTGATCGCCGTATCGGTCCATCAACCGCCGGAGTTCCACTCCGCGCCTGATGAAAGCCCAGGGCATCGGCATGCCGTAGGTGTGAACAGCGAGTATATCGAAATACTCCTTGCCGCCGTTTTCATAAATGCCGCGGGGGAATTCGTTCCAGTCGGTCATGCCGCCGGTCACGATCAAAGCTGCCGGATTGGCCTCGCGAATCATCGGAACTGCAATTTTAAGCATTTCGGCGTAACATTTGCCGCGTTCCGCCATCGGCAGTTTCGGGGTTCGCGCCCCGAAGAGATCCGTGAATGCGACATCCATCTCGTTCCAGAGTTGGAAATAGCGTACTTCGGGATATCGTTTGGCCAGCATTGCCATAAATTCTCCGAACCGCCGGTAAGATTCTTCACGGTTCGAGAAATTCGCTCCCGGCGCATTACCGTGTACGATCACCAGCGGCGTCAGATTATGTTTGCGGTAGAGCGCCATACGTTTGTCCAGCTGTTTCAAGGCGGCTTCGTCATATACGCCCGGACGGGTTGTTTTTTCATATAAATACCAATAGACGGTCTGGCGGGCGGTTTTGAAACCGGCTTGCTTCAGCCCGGCTGCGACTCGGTCGTCGAGATTGTGAATATTGATACACAGTTCAGGAGAGGCCGGAACAGTTTGGCTGCCGAGCCGGTAAGGAGCGGTACGCGGGTTTTGTTCGGCTTCCGTGCGTAGCCGGGAGGCGGTGTCGCGTTCCTGTTTCCAATCGGCAGAGGAGATCAGAGTTCCCGTGAAACAGCAAGTCGCGAATAAAAAATAAAACAGGGTTTTCATTTATTTTACAATCTCCTCATTCATATATTTCCATTTCATGCGACCGTCATCTCCCCAGTGGCCGACATATTGCCTGCTGGAAATCGTGCTGACGTGACCGTCGTAATAGAGTTGGTTGGTCCGGCCGAGATGGATGGCGCGATCAAAGTTTCCGGTATGGTCCTGAACTATCATCACCCGGCTCCAGGAGACTTTGAAGTCGGGATGGACGCTGCGGATCATCGCTTTGGTAAAATTATAATCATAGGTGCGATAATTGTAATCCGAGAAATTGAAGACCCGGACAAAGGAATCACGGTTGGCGTCGCAATGCATTACTTTGGAACGGCCGTTGCCGACTCCTTTTTGCAGGTCGCCGGTAGAAGTGCCGATCGGCGGCAGATAGGCGGGAGTCAGCAAGCCTAAACCGCGCGGTCGGCTCCAGTCGCTGATCTGGCGCAATTCTCCCCAAATTGTAACAGGCTTGGGATAGTAATCTTTCCAGTCGTTGGCGTACATTTCAAGTGCGGTTCCGATTTGCTTGAGATTGCTTTGGCATTTGCTTTGCTGGGCCTTGCTGCGTGCCTGGTTCAGGGCTGGCAGCAGCATGGAGGCCAGAATGGCTATGATTGCAATCACAACCAGCAGCTCAATAAGAGTAAACCGGCAATATCGGATCATGCGGCAGGGAAATGAAATTGACATAGTGACTGCTCGGAATGAAAATTGTCTGTTCATGTTCGTGACCTTTCCGTTTGTGTGTGTGATATGTTCAACAGGAGGCTCGTTCGATCACTTCCATCGGCACGCGCAGATGGACGGGGATGTTCAGTTCGCCCGCGACCAGCCGGTGCAGCAGCGCGGCGGCCTGGTAGCCGACTTCGCCCTGCGGGCTGCGGACGCTGGTCAGGGGTGGCGTGAGGCGGCGGGCCATCGGCAGGTCGTCGAATCCGGTCACTGTCAGGTCGCGGCCGATTTCGAGCCTGAGCCGTTTGGCGGCGCGGTAGATTCCCTGCGCCATGTAGTCGTTGATGCAGAAGATGCTGGCGGGGGGCTTCAGCTTTTTCAGGAAGGCTTCCGCGAGTTCGGCGGTGCGCTCCTGCTTGTCCTCCAGCGTCCAGGATTCGGGGTCTTTGCCGTAGGCCTGGATTTCCGAAGTGTGGGTTTTGATTTCCCGGTCGAAACCGGCTTCGGTCATCGCGCGGCAGTAGGCGTTGTAACGGTCGAGGGTGCTGGAGGCTTCTCCGCGCGGTCCGAAGAAGTGGACCGGGCGGTTGTATTTCCCGATCAGGCGGTTCACGGCTGCGAATGCTCCGTTGTAGTCGTCGCTGCAGATGCTGCTGCAATGGGTTCCGGGCAGTTCGCTGAGGGTGGCGACCGCGACGCCGGAGTCGGCGAGGCGGTTGATCACGTTCACATATTCCTCCATGAAATAGGGCAGCACCAATACTCCGTCGATGCCGAGCGAACGGGCGTGGGCGAGGGCGCGGAGCATCGGTTCGTGTCCGGTCGGGCTGGTGAGCTGCTGGAGCCGCAGATCATGTTCGGCAGTGTATCGCTTAAGCCCGGCGAGCACATCGGAAATCATCGCGTCGGGATAGGCGGCGTAGGCGAAAGCGAGCGTAATCTGTCTCGGAACAGCGCGCGCGGCTTTCAGCTCGTGATACTTTTCGGGGTTGATGCGCACGCGGTGGTTGTCGCAGCGGGTCAGGGTGCCGTCGTCGAGCAGATTGCCGATGATCCGGCGGATGGTGTTGCGGCTGGCCTGGTAATGTTCGGCCAGTTTCTGTTCGGAGGGCAGGTACTCTTCCGGGCTGAAGCGTTCCGCGGCGAGGTCGCCGAGGAAAAGTTCGGTGAGCCTGCCGCTTTTGCCGTGATAGTTCATTGAAGTCTCCATGTGCTGTCCTTTTTTTCAGTTATAATTATGACAGAAAAAGGGCGGATCTGCAAGGGATGGATGTAAGATTGGGTCGTAAAACCGGAAAAACGTACCGTTTTTTGAACAGTTTATGTGCCGAATGAGGAATAGGTGCCGGGATGGAACCGCGGAAGAAAAGGAACCGGATTTTCGCCGGAGCCGGTTCGGGACGGCCTGAAATCGCCGTTTTCTTCCGGAAACGGCTTGCAATAGAGGGGGAAAAGTGTTATAATAAGAATGATTCTCAAAAGGGAAGGCCCTGCCTGACCTTGAGAGAGGAATTCTGGAAAATTGGAATCGGCGGATCGTTCTGAAGTTTGCAAGGGGGTTGTTCCCGAGCGGTAAGGCGGTGCGTGAACAGTCGGCGCGTTCTTTCGGCGTGTATCTTACTGTCCCCGGCATGGCCCTGCTTCAGGCGCATCCCGGGGATTTTTTTATGTCGGAGGAAGAAAAGATGGAAAACCGGATCGCGCTGGTCGGAATCATCGTCGAAGACGTTGCCGCCGCCGCGGAAATCAACCGCATCCTGCATGAATACGTCGACTGGATCATCAGCCGCATGGGCGTGCCGTACCGGCAGCAGGGGATCTGCATCATCAGCGTTGCGATCGACGCGCCCTCCGACGTGATCAGCTCTCTGTCGGGCAAGCTCGGGATGGTGCCGGGGGTCAGCGTGAAGACGTTGTACGCCAAACTGCCGGCCTCTCCGGCGAAGGCGGAGAATCAGTGCAAATCAACCAACCATGGAAACGGGAACTGAATATGTACAATCCGAAATCACTCAAGGCCGAGGAGTTCATCGATGACGGTGAAATCCGGGAAACGCTGAAGTACGCGCACGAAAACCGCCATAACCGGGAGCTGATCGATTCGATCCTGGAGAAGGCGAAGGAGTGCAAGGGGCTTTCCCACCGCGAGGCGGCGGTGCTGCTCGAATGCGACCTGCCGGATGAGATCGAAAAGATGTTCGAGCTGGCGCGGGAGATCAAGCAGAAGTTCTACGGCAACCGGATCGTGATGTTCGCGCCGCTTTATTTGTCGAACTACTGCATCAACGGCTGCACCTACTGCCCGTACCACCGCAGCAACACCCACATCCGCCGCAAGAAGCTGACGCAGGAGGAGATCGCCGCCGAGGTGGTCGCGCTGCAGGACATGGGCCACAAGCGGCTCGCGCTCGAAACCGGCGAGGACCCGAAGAACAACCCGATCGAATACGTGCTTGAGAGCATTAAAACCATCTATTCGATCAAGCACAAAAACGGCGCGATCCGCCGCGTGAACGTGAACATCGCCGCGACCACGGTCGAAAACTACCGCAAGCTCAAGGATGCCGGCATCGGCACGTACATCCTGTTTCAGGAGACCTACAACAAGAAGGCCTACGAGGAGCTGCACCCGACCGGTCCGAAACACGACTACGCCTACCACACCGAGGCGATGGACCGGGCGATGGAGGGGGGGATCGACGACGTCGGCTGCGGCGTGCTGTTCGGGTTGAACCTCTACCGGTACGATTTCGTCGGGATTCTGATGCACGCCGAACACCTTGAGGCGGTCCACGGCGTCGGCCCGCACACGATCAGTGTGCCGCGCATCCGCCGCGCCGACGACATCGACCCGGAGAATTTCTCCAATGCGATCAGTGACGATGTGTTTGAAAAGATCGTCGCGATCCTGCGTATCGCGGTCCCGTACACCGGGCTGATCATTTCGACGCGCGAATCGAAGGCGGCCCGCGAACGGGTGCTGAAACTGGGCGTGTCGCAGATTTCCGGCGGTTCCCGCACCAGCGTCGGCGGCTATGTGACTCCCGAAACCGAGGAGGAGAATTCCGCCCAGTTCGACGTCAGCGACAACCGCACGCTCGATCAGGTGGTGAACTGGCTGCTCGACCTCGGTTACATCCCGAGCTTCTGTACCGCCTGCTACCGGGAGGGGCGCACCGGCGACCGTTTCATGCATCTGGTGAAATCCGGCCAGATCGCGAACTGCTGCCAGCCCAACGCGCTGATGACGCTCAAGGAGTATCTGGAGGATTACGCCTCGCCGGACACTCAGAAAAAAGGCGAACAGGTGATCGCCGCCGAAATTCCGCGCATCACCAACGACAAGGTGCGCGAAATCGCCAAAGAACACTTAAAAGAGCTGCACGACGGCAAGCGCGACTTCCGTTTCTGACGGCAGCGGCTACCGCGCCGGGCGGTGAAGTTCGCCGGGCAGCCGGTAGTCGCGCGCGGTCCAGCGTGCTCCCGCCTTGCGCTGGCGGTCGAGCGCAGCGAAGCACGCTTCGGCCATTTTGTGCATCGGCTGGGTATAGGAGGTGATTTCGGCGGGGCCGCCGTCGACGGTGTAGAAACGGCAGTTGGCGGGCACGCGGCCGGTCAGCACATGGGCGAGCTGGCCGTTGCCGCCGAACAGCGCAACGGTTTTTTGCCGGGGGAGGGTGCGGAAAAATTCATCGCAGCCGTAGTTCCCCGTTTCGTGCAGTACCTCCGCCCACGGCAGTTCGAGGAGGCGGTGCGGCAGGTTTTGCCTGCGGCAGGCGGCGATGAAACTTTCGCGCCGCTCGCGCTGGGAGTCCACATCCAGCCCGGCGGCATCGAGGAATATGAAGTCAGCGGCTCCGTCTTTGACCGCGCAAGCGATCAGGGTTTCGAGGGCGCCCCGGTTATCCAGCCCGACATAATCGGCGAACTCTCCCGGAAGGATCCGGTCGAAGAACACCTGGTTTACCCCCAGGACCCGCAGCCGGTGAAAGAGTCCGAAATCGAGCTTCCGGTCAACTCCCCACACCACGATGTTGCGCACTCCGCCGGCGGCGAGGCGCAATGCGGCGCGGCTCTGCTCTTCCCCGGAGTCGCCGCCGGGTTCCAGCACGGTCATCACACCCTGCTTGCTTGCTTCGGCGCAGATCGTTTTCAGGAAGTCCCGGGAAAACGAGTCGTTGAGCGGCAGGATCGCGCCGAGCACCCGGATCGGGCCGGTCGCGGCCGCGAACCGGTCGTTGACCACGGTTCCGACCCGCCGCCGCCGCACGATGATGCCGGCTTCCTCCAGCGCGCCGTAAGCGCGGCGGACGGTCACGCGGCTGACGCGGAACCGTTCCGCCGTCTCCAGTTCGGTCGGAAACGCGGAACCGGGCACATAGCGTCCTTCCAGAATATCAGTTACCAGCTGTTGCCGGATCTGTTCGGTCAATTGCGTCATCGTTTTCTGCTCCGGGACATTCAGGGTGAGTTGATGTCTTTTCTTTACAATAACCGTTCAAAACGGGAAATTCCATAAGACCGGCGATTTTTTCATTCCGGGCCGGCGGCAGTCCGTGGGTACAATACCGGTAATGCCGGGCGGCCGCCTTGGAGTGCGGAGATTGATCTCCGCTTTCAAATCGCGCGTAAGTTTTATATCTGAACTTTGCATTGCAACAAGAACAGGCAAGGTGCCCGGAGGGTAACAACTTTTGAGCGCAAGAACATGCGGGGCTGCCCGGAGGGTAGTGAGCGCCGGACCTCCGGCCTGCGGATGGCTCCGGGGGACGT
>ERZ1034917.338-NODE-338-length-43650-cov-14.018282_pt1 | contig 43650 bp, 33 predicted proteins | sample MGYA00520605_ERZ1034917 | MGnify/ENA primary metagenome ERZ1034917 (study PRJEB33766, sample SAMN09781784) | gut metagenome | biome: gut microbiome | host: Homo sapiens | place: Madagascar | study: EMG produced TPA metagenomics assembly of the PRJNA485056 data... | reverse complement strand
TATTTTTTATTTTCAGGAGAAAGAGTTTATGATTCGTACTATCGTCATCGGCGCCGCCGGCCGCATGGGCCGCCGCCTCGTCGCCAACATCATGGCCAGCGAAACCCTCACCCTCGCGGGAGCGACCGAATTCGTCGAATCCCCGCTGCTCGGCGAAGATGCCGGTCTTGTCGCCGGCTGCGGCCCCGCCGGCGTCAAGATCACCGCCAACCTCGAAGAACTTGTGAAAAACGCCGACGCCGTGATCAACTTCGCAACCGCCGGTGTGGTGGAAAGCACCAAACTCGCCGTCGCGAACGGCTGCGCCGTCGTGATCGGCACCACCGCGCTTTCCCAGGCCGAGAAAGGACAGCTGGCCGAACTGGCCGACAACGGCGGCCGGATCGTCTCCTCCTACAATATGAGCGTCGGCGTGAACCTGCTTTTCAAGCTGGTCGGCGAAGCCGCCCGCACCCTCGGCCTCGACTACGACTGCGAAATCATCGAAATGCACCACAACCAGAAAAAGGACGCCCCCTCCGGCACCGCCGTCCGGCTCGCCGAAGTCGTCTGCGAGGCGCGGGGCTGGAATTACGGCACCGACGTCCGCCACGGCCGCGAAGGGCTGGTCGGCGCCCGCACCAAACATGAGATCGGCATGCACTCGCTGCGCGGCGGCGACGTGGTCGGCGACCACACCGTGATCTTCGCGATCGACGGCGAACGGGTCGAACTGACCCACAAGGCATCCAGCCGCGACACCTTCGTGAAGGGCGCGCTGCGGGCGGTGGAGTTCCTGCACAACGCCCAGCCCGGACTGTACGACATGCAGGACGTGCTCGGTCTCAAATAACAGGAGGAGTTCTGATGGACGCGCTGAAAATTCTCACCATCGGCAACAGCTTCACCGACAGCCTGACCCGTTATTTCAAACAGGTGGTCGAATCGGCCGGCTGCGGCCTGACCTTCGACCGCGCCAACTTCGGCGGCTGCGAGCTGGCCCGCCACTGGAGCTACGTCGAAGCGGAAAAGAACAATCCGCTCTGCCGCGTGTATCAGGGCGGCAAGCGGCTGTGCGACATTCTTGAGCGGGAACCGTGGGACATCGTGACCATCCAGCAGGCCAGCCATGACAGCTGGCGGCCGGAGACCTTTCAGCCCTATGCGGACAACCTGATCGGCTACGTCGGGAATCATGCGCCGCAGGCGGAGGTGGTGATCCAGCAGACCTGGGCCTACCGCGCCGACCATCCGCAGTTCCTGCCCGGCAGCCCGTGGGGAATCAGCCAACAGCAGATGTACGACCAACTCACCGCCAACTACCGCAAACTCGGCGCGGAGTGCCGGCTGCGGATCATCCCGACCGGCTTCGCGGTGGAGCTGACCCGCCGGAACGGCAAAGTGAAGTTTCAGAATTACGATCCGGCGCTGATCGACACCCTGAACTGGCCGGACCTGCCTCCGCAGGCGGGCGACGTGGTCGGCAAAAGCTGGTGGGACAAGAATCCGGCGACCGGCGAGCTGAAAATCTGCCGCGACCTGATCCACCTGAATTTGCGCGGCGAATATCTTCAGGCGTGCGTGTGGTTCGCGTTTCTGTACAACCGGCCCGTCTCCGAGGTGAAGTTCGTGCCGGACGAAATCGGCGGCGGCGACGCCGCTTTCCTGCGCGAAACCGCCCAGCTGGCGGTCGACACGTTCCAGCCGGAAGAAAAGAACTGAGTCTGCAATGCGAACTGCGAAAAAGATCTGGATTCTCTCCGGCGAAGCCTCCGGCGACGTCTACGGCGCGAAACTTGCGCGCGAACTGCGCCTGATCGCCGCCGAACGCGGCGAAACCATCGAAATCGCCGGAATGGGCGGCCCCGAAATGCGCAAGGCGGACATCGATATCCGGGTGGATTCGACCGAGCTGGGCGTGGTCGGGGTGATCGAAGTGCTGAAACACATCTTCACCTTCATCGGGATCTTTTTCCGGCTGGTCGGACAGGCGAAGCGGGAACGGCCCGAAGCGGTGGTGCTGATCGATTATCCGGGCTTCAATCTGCTGTTCGCGCTGATGATGTACCGCCACCGGATTCCGGTGATCTGGTACGTCTGCCCGCATCTGTGGGTATGGGGCAAATGGCGGCTGCCGGTGCTGGCGAAAATCTGCACGAAAATGCTGGTGATCTTCCCGTTTGAAACGGAAGTGTTCGCCCATACGAAGCTGCGCACCGAATTCGTCGGGCATCCGCTGATCGACATCGTCGCCGACCGGCGCATTCCCGGCGTCGAACGCAACCCGGAGGATTTCCTGCTGCTGCCCGGAAGCCGCACCATGGAGATCAACTTCCTGCTGTATCCGATGCTCGATACCGTAACGGAACTGGCGAAACGCCATCCGGAGCTGAAATTCCACCTCTCCGCGCCGCGTGAGAAGATCGCCCGGCTCTGCCGGGAAAAGTTCGCGGCATACCGCCGGAAGCATCCTGATGTCCCCGAAGTCGAAATCACCTGCGGCGACACCAGCTTCTGGCAGCAGCGCGCCGGAACCGGTCTTGCCGCCAGCGGCACCGTGACCGTCGAATCCGCGATCGCGGGACTGCCGCTGGTGGTCGGCTACAAGCTCAACTGGATCACGATCCTGATGGCGTCGCTGGTGGTGAAGCTCTACCGCGGCTTTTTCACGATGGTGAACATCATCGCGAACCGGGCGGTGTTCGAGGAGTTCCTGCAGCACCGTTTCGCGCCCGGAAAACTGATTCCCGCCGTCGAACGCATACTGCCCGGCGGCGAACGCCGGGAGGAGGTGGAGCGGGGCATGGCCGAGGTCAGGCAGCTGCTGACGCCCAACAGCTCCAGCGCCGCCCGCCAGGCGGCGGAGGCGTGCTACTCGGTGGTCGCAGACTGATTGAAAACACGGGCTTTTCCGGCATATCGGAAAAGCCTGTACTGTTTACCGCCGGAACCGGCCGCTGCGCTCCAGCTCGTGGCCGGAGATGGTCGAACGCACCGGGATTTCACGGTATCCTGTCCGGGGCGGCGGGGAGACCGGCCGCGGCTTCAGCTGCTGCTGGAACTGCTGCAGCGGCGAAACCGGCCTGGGCTGAGGCTGCGGCTGCGGACGCGGCGGAGGATTGGGCCGGTCTGGTCTGTCGGGCCGATCCGGCCTGTCGGGTCTGTCCGGCCGGTGCGGTCTGTCGGGCTGATCCGGCCTGTCCGGCCGATGGCCCGGATGAGGCGGACGCGGCGGAGGAGGTCCCGGCCACGGCGGCCGTGGCGGTCTCGGCGGGCGGGGCCGCCACGGATGGTAATTCCGATACCAGTATACCGGCCAGTAACTGCCGCCCAGATAATAGGAGTAGCCGTACCCTTTGTAATCGATTCCGCTGGAGTTGTCGGCCGCCGAAGTCTGCTGCTGCGTCTGTTGCTGCGCATCGGCGACGCTCTGATCGGGAGGCTGGGCGGCCTGCTGCGCGTCCGGGGAGGCGGGGGTGTTGTTCAGCGCAAATTCGCTGTAGATATCCAGATAGATATCGAGCAGCTCCCGCGCCGCCTCCAGCGAATCGCAGAAAACCGGCAGCAGGTTTTCCCCGCGCAGCCGCGCCTTCAGCCCGGTCGGGTAGATGAAACCGGTCCACGGCCGCCCTTCGGCCAGCTTCACATCGTGGATCATGATCATACCGGGCAGCTTCTCGCGGGTGCTCTGGTCCTCCAGCACCCGGACCACCGTGCCGTTCCGGGCCGGTTCGACGGTGCTGACGGTCACCGCGCGGCGGCCGGCGGTGAGCACGTAATCGAGATCGTCCGGATTGATTTCGATGTCCTTTCCGGCCAGCCGGCTTTCGATGCTGCGGCGGATTCGGGCGAGTTTTTCCTCCTCCGTCTCCTCCCGCGGCGGCAGCGCTGCAAGGTCCTCGGAAGTGCCGCGCGCAAGATCGATGTTCTTATATTTTTCAATTCTGGCCTGATACTCCGCCGCCGCTTTCGGGTCATAGTGGAACTTCTCCTGAAGCTCCGGCGTCAACTCGGACAGGTTGAGTCCTTTCAGGGCCACATGCCCGTCTTTCACATAGCTGATGTCGATCATCGACGGCGTCAGTTGTTCCACCGAGGCTTCGGGAAACACCTGCCCGTCTTGAGTCCTGATCTCCATCGGCGCCCATTCATACGCGAACAGCGCAGCGGCTGCCGCCATGAGTGCAACGATTCCGGCCGGATATTTCATTTTGAGCCTCCTGATAGTTCAGATTTCAAAACTGACTATAACCGTTTTTCCGGCAATATCAAGGGGATTTGCCGGAAATTACGGTTTTTGCGGCGGCAGAAAGGCGGCTTTCAGCCGGAAAGGCGGCGTTTTTCCCGCGACGGCCCGGAACCACGGCGCGACGGCGCGGCCGAATTCCAGCTCGGGAAGATGCACCAGCCTCCCCTGATACAGCTCCAGCCAGCCGGGCGCCGCATCCGCCGGCCATAAAAAGACCGCCCCCTCCCGGTCGACCTCCGCCGGGTCGATCCACTGGCTCAGCGCCACGTCTGCGTCGAAGTACGAGACCGGCATATCCGGCGAATAGAAGGTCAGGTTGCACGCCTCGCGCCGCATGCCGACCGCGTATTTGAGCGGCCGGTTGTAACGCCTGCGCCACTCGGCGGTCAGGTATTCGGCGGACTCCCGGCCCGGATAGGTGTCGTAGGCGATCCGCTTTTTCAGGTAAGGCCGTTTCAACAGATATTCATAACTGAACACGATTGCAAAAATGACGGAGAGGACCGTGAAGAAGATCAAAAAGAGCTTCAGCCGGAACCGCCCCGGCTCCGGGCGCATCAGCATCACCAGGAACACGCCGGAGGCGACGTAGTACGGCGTGGTCCACGACGAGAGCACCTCGCCCCCGGTCACCGCTGCGAACAGCGCCGACAGCGCGGCGGGGCCGAACGCCGCCAGCGACAGAAACCACACATCATACTTGGAAGCGATCCTTTCGCGCCCGCGCCGGAAAAAGAGCAGTACCGCCGCAAACGGCAGGATCAGCCGCGACGCGAAGCCGAGCAGCAGCTCCAGCGGCCGGGTCAGGTGGCTGAGGAGGGTGATCTCCTGATCCAGCTCCGCCCGCTGCGCCGCATAGCGGAACGCGATGAAGTCGTTCCGGAACAGCCACACGATGTTCGGCAGCACCAGCACCAGAAACACCGCGCCGGCCAGATAGATTCCCCACCGCTTCCACGACTGCCGCCCTCTGGCGGTGAACACCAGCAGCACTCCGAGCGACAGGAACAGCGCCGCGCCGAGATATTTGGTCATGAAAGCGAGTCCGGCGGCCAGCCCGACCATCAGCCAGTCGCCGATGCGCTGCTTTTCCACCGCGCGGTGGAAAAAGAGGATGAACAGCGCCCACAAACCGATTTCGATCACGTCGTCGTTGAACTCGCACGCGGAGTGCGAATGGTACGGGATCAGCAGCATCAGCAGCACCGCCGCCAGCGCGTGAAAGCGGCTCCGGAAGATGTCCAGCCCCAGCTTCCACATCGAAACCACCGCCAGCAGCACCGAGCATTGGCTCAGGAAGTAGCTGACGCACTCGGAGGGGATCAGCCGGTAACTCCAATAGGTGAGCCAGGCGCCGAAGTAGGGATTCTTGTCGTAGCCGAACTGGAAATGCTGCCCCCACGCGACGTTCTCCGAAACGTCGATGAAGGCGTTGCCGACGCAGAGCGACGGAAGCAGCGTCCACAGCACCAGCCACCCCGCGGCAAGGATGTAAAAGATTTTTTCGAGCCTGCCCTCGTCGGGACGGGAGCCGTCCGCATCAAGAAAGGCTTCAAACGAGGCGTACAGTTGCTTCCAGAACACAGTTTTCATAGACCACACGGTTGCAGGTTATAAATCGGGACGATTTTTGATAATTTATCATTCCACGCCCGCTTTTTCCAGCCGATTTGCGCCGAAACGGATTGCAAATCCCCGAATCGGTGCTAGGATTATCTGCCTGAACATGAGGATTGCATGATGCGACAATGGAAAAAGCCGGAGCTGCCGGTACGGGCGGAACTCGCGTTCGCCGCCGGAATCATCGCGGGAGCCTGCTGCTTTGCCTCCGGCTTTTCCGCGGCGGGAACCGTGACCGCCGCCGTATTCCTCGCCGCGGCGGGTTTGCTGCTGCCGCCCCGGATCGCGCTGGCGGCGGCAGCCGGCGCGGTTCTGGCCGGAGCCGCCGCCGTCCATGATCACCGGTCGCTGAAATTGGACGGACTGCCGGAACGCAATGTCTACGGCACGTTCCGGGTCAAGGTCACGGACCGGCGGATCACGGCGGTGCCGGGTATCCCGCCTCCCCGGCTCTTTTCAGCCGAATTGCTCTCGCGGCGGCTGACCGGCGAGCCGGAATTCCGGCCGCTCTCCGGCACCGTGCTGCTGCGGCTGCCCGATCCCGAACAAGCTGCCCCGCCGGTCGGCAGCGTCGCCGAAGTGGAAGGGACGCTGGAACTCCCCACCCATCAGGCGGTCCGCCGCGTAGACGGCAAGTTGCAGATCGAAACCGGCGGCATGGATTTCGCCTCCTATCTCGCCGGACGCGGCGCGAGTCGGAGCCTGCGGGCGGAACAAATGCAGATGAAGGAACCGCCCTCCGGCTTCGACGCCGGGTTGTGCCGCATCCGCGACGCGGTGCTGGAGCGGGTGCTGTCGCAAGTTTCCTCCGATTCGGTGCGCCGCCTCGCCGCCGCGCTCTTTTTCGGCGTTTCCGGCGGGCTGGACTCCGGTTCGCGGCGCGCGTTCATCGACTCCGGGACCGTGCATCTCTTCTCGGTCAGCGGCATGCATGTGGCGATTCTGGCCGGGCTGCTGCTGTGGGGATTGCGGTTATTCCCGTTTCGGGTCCGCTATCCGCTGCTGGCGGGGCTGGTGCTGCTCTATGTGATCTCCACCGGAGCCAACGCCCCGGCGATGCGGGCGTTCTATATGATCGCCCTGATGTGCCTGCTGCGGACGCTGCTGCTGTACACACCCACGTTCAACACCCTCTGCCTGGCGGCGGCGCTGCTGGTGCTGGCCAACCCGCCGCTGGTGTTCGATGTCGGTTTCCAGTATTCGTTCGTGATCACCGGTGTGCTGATCCTCGCATCGCAGCGGTTCCACGATTATAAGGAGCTGACCGGCGAGCAGCTCAACTATATGCTCGGCGCGGGACGGGGCGGCGCCGCCGCCCGGCTCTACCGGCTGAACCATCTGCTGTTCGCGGTCGCCGGCTGCACCGTCGCCTTTCTGGGCGGGGCGGCGATTTCGCTGCGGATGCAGGGGCTGCTGCTGCCGGGGTCGATCGCGGCGAATTTGCTGCTGCTGCCGGTGGTGGCGCTGCTTTTCCCGATCCTGTTCCTGAAGCTGGCGCTGAGCTTCTGCGGCGGTGCGCTGAATGCGGCGGGAGCGTGGCTGCTGACCGCGGTATTCGATCTGCTCGGAGCGATCACCTCGGCGACGGCGGAACTGTTCGACCGGATTCCGGCGGTCCGCCCCTCGCTGTTCGAAGTCTGGCTCTTCTATCTGGGGCTTTTCCTGCTGCTCGGGGTGAGATCCCGCAGGATTGCGTTCTCCGGCGGCGCCGTGATGCTGCTGCTTGCCGTTTCATGGATATTCCGGGCGAATTGCGAACCGCCGGCGGTGATCGCGATGGCGGGCGGCCGCAGCGATATCCCGCTGGTCGCCGTCGCCGAGCCTGCCCGCAATCTCGCGGTGGCGGTGAACCTGCCGGGCGGCGACAGCGGCGCGATGCTGGCCGAACTGCTGCGCCGCCGCGGCGTCACGGAACTGGAGGCGGCTTACCTGACCCGGCCGCGCCGGGATGCGGTGGCGGGACTTCCGGCGCTGCTGCGCACACTGCCGGTCAGGCGGATCGTTCTGCCGGAACTCGACCGCCACGGCTGGCGGTTCACCGATTCTCTGGAACGGTACGCGCCGGAGACGCCGCTGCTGCCGTCGGACCGGAGCGGCGGCGGATTCTGCCGGATTCTCGATCAAAAAACACATTTCGAGGTTGAATATTTCAATCCCGGGTCTACTTTTAAAGTGAAGATATCGGTCGATCAATGCGATTCGGGCTGGCGGTTCATGCTGCGCCGCCCGGAAGCCCCGGACACCGTCCGGGTCATCGCCTACGGCAGCGTGCTGGAGATTTGGGAACATGAGTTCTGAACCGCGAAAATTGAAAATATGCCACGTGATCACCCGCATGATCGTCGGCGGCGCGCAGGAGAATACGTTGCTGACCTGTCTCGGCCACCTGCGGAAGGGACACGAGGTCGTGCTGGTCACCGGGCCGTCGCCGGGACGGGAGGGCAGGCTGCTGGCCCACGTCGATTTCCCGGAGTTCGAGATCGTCGAGATGCCCGAACTGGTCCGGGAGCTGAATCCGGTGCGCGATCTGGAAGCATACGGCAGACTCAAGCGGTTCTTCCGGGAGCAGAACTTCGACGTGGTGCATACCCACAGCTCCAAGGCCGGGGTGGTCGGCCGCTTCGCGGCGCGCGCCGCCGGAATCCCGGTGGTGGTGCACACCGTACACGGACAGGCGTTCCACCCGTATGAAAAGGGGTGGAGGAACTCCCTTTACAAGCTCTCCGAACGGCTGGCCGCGAAACAGTGCGACAAGATTTACGCGGTCGCGCAGGCGATGATCGACCAGTGCGTCGCCGCCCGCATCGCGCCGCGAGAAAAGTATATGGTTGTCTACAGCGGCATGGATACCTCCCGCTTTGCGAACGCATCGCGGGAACCGGAACTGCGCCGGGAGCTGGGGATTCCGGAGCGGGCGCGGGTGATCGCGACGGTCGCCCGGCTCTTTCCGCTGAAAGGCTACGAATATGTGATCCCGGCGGCGGCGGAGCTGATCCGGGAGTTCCCCGACACCCATTTGCTGATCATCGGCGACGGCCCGATGTATGATGAACTCCGGCGACGGATCGCGGGACTCGGCCTGACCGGGCACTTCCACTTCGCCGGGCTGATTGCACCGGACCAGGTGGCCCGCCATCTGGCGCAGGCGGATCTGCTGTGGCATCTGTCGCTGCGCGAGGGGCTGCCGCGTTCGGTGGTGCAGGCGCTCGCAACCGGGATTCCGGCGATCGGCTACCGGCTGGACGGCACGCCGGAAGTGATCCTCGACGGCCAAACCGGCTTCTGCATCGAACCGGAAAAGGTCGAACAGGTCGTCGAAGCGACCCGGAAAATCTGGCGGGACGACGCGCTGCGCGAAACCATGGGCCGCAACGGCCGTGAACTGGTGCGCGAGCGTTTCGACTGGCGCCGCATGGCCGATATCCTTGAAGCGGAATACCTGGCGCTTGCCGCCGCAAAACAGGCCTGACTTCCCGGCTGCTTGAGGCACTGATGCGTTGCTGCCAGATCAGTGATCCCAAGCAGCAGTTTAACGATTGCTGTCCGCTGGTCGGAAACAACTGCAGGAGTCTTACCGATGCACTTGAATGGCAGAAACGGCTGAAAACCGATCTGGAACAGGGGTTCGGCATCGCTTCCGTTGCGCCCTTTCAATCCGCGGCCGCAGTGTCTGGCCGCCGCAATGCCCTGAGTCCGCCGACCGGACGGAAACGCCAGCAGATCGGGAACGGTATTTTATGAAACGGGGAATTTTGTTGCGGTGACGTATTCGCGAGCAGGGGAGTCGGAATGGCTTCCGGAAGGCTTTCACTCTCTGGCGACTGAACCTGACCAGTTGACTCGAATTGCATATCCTGACTGCCGACGATTTCAGGGCAGGCTGTCGACACTCTTTCTGGTGATTGCGATGCCGGTCGTCCCGCCGGGAGAACGGCTGATTTACCCGCGGTTCAACCGGCCGGCGGTGACTTGCGAAGACGAAGTGAGTCGGAAGGATACTATCGGACCGCCATTCAGTTCTATGACGGTGGCGTTGCAGCATGTCCCGGGTTGGCTGAATGGTGGCGAGAGCTGTTTCAACGAAACGCTGACCCTTCGTTCAGTGCTTTCACGATGCCGGTCTTTTCCAGCGCTTTCCGGCTCAAAGGAGGAAAATATCCGCTGCTGCCTGGTACTTTATGTGCCGATGGTGATCCTGCATCTGATTGGAGCCGGCTTCTACCTGGCCGGCATCTTGCTGCCAGTGGTGATTCCGGTCAATTTGCCGGTGGCGCTCGCGGCCGCATTGACTGTCCGTCACCGGAAGTTCGACTGAATCAATCTGTTTTTCAGCATCGCGACCATCGTGGCAGTGTTGCCTGCGGCCGTCTCGTCGCCTGTGCGTAAATGGTGATTATCTTGAAGTAGACGGTGTCTACAGCTGCGTGTACAAAATCGGCTTCCGTTCAACGGCGATGGAGGTCGAGCAGGACAGGAACTGACCATCCAGAACGCGCAGTTGGTCGATGCGCGATTCCTGAACTGGACTCGTTCCGACCGTTGCGGGGGTGGAACTGCCGATTGACGCTGCCTGCGGCAGAAACCTGGCGAAAGTGACTGAACTGCTGCACAAAGCGTTCGCAAGCGCCGGGGAGGTACAGAACTTCCCGGAGCCGGAGATTCTGTATTGTGGACTGGAGGCAAGCTCAATCCGGATTGCGATTTTCCTCAGGGCGGCGGAACCACGCTGGCGGCTGATGCAGGCTCGACTGCGCTGCCGCATGTTGGAAATCTTTTGTGAAAACGGCATAGAAATCCCGTTCAACCAGTCCGATGTGACGGCCAACCACATCTGATTGACAATCTCTCAGGGGGAAATGATTGTATTTCCGCCGACAACCAGGTCTGAAACACTCTTTTCATCGTAGTAGACGCCGGGATGCGGGGCATGCGACGATTCCTGATAGCGATTATTCACAATTTTTATATTTTGGGAATGGGTTACGAAGAATGCGCTGCGGTACGGTAACTCCCGACAGCGTCCGGTCGGATTCAGGAACATGTTGTTTCGAAATGTGACATTAGTTGCCGAGCTGATAAAGGCGATCAGCCCGAAACTATCCCGGAAAGTATTTCCTTCAAAAAGGATATCCGACAGAATCGGATAATCTGTGCGTTCCGAGGAAGGATCGAGCTTCATATAGACGCCGATGTAAATATCGCGCGCCTTGCCGTCACTGGCAGTGCCGCGCGGATTGACCGTGTCGAACCGATTGTTGCGGATCACCACATTGGAGACGCCGTAGCCCTCGCTCCATGAGTTGAAGGTGTAACCGGTCTCGATTTTGATCGCTCCCATTTCATTATGGCGGAAATGGTTGTTTTCTACCGTGATGTCGCGGCCGAGCAGCAACAGGCCGCGCGCCCGGTTGTCATGAAAGAAGTTATTGCGGATGATGATATTTCGCGAATCGAACCGCCAGTTGAACATCACAAAAGGTTCCCCCGGTCGGGAAGGCTCCGGCACCTCCTCGCGAAAAGTGATTTCCCGGATGCCCGGTTCGATCTGACGGATTGTTTCAATCCGGGAACGGAAGCCGGTCGGCGAGTAGTCGCTGTTGCGCAGTTCAAGTTCTGCCCCGGCACGAAAACCGCTGACATTGGCGTTTTTACGGGTCCGAATGGAGTTGGGACCGGATTTCACGGCCGTTCCTGTACAGTCGTGAATATTGATGCAGTCGTCTGCCCCGAGGCTGAATTCACATTCCTCCACTTTCAGAAAACCGCGGGAACGGGCGATGTGCAGATGATCGGCCGTGCAGGTGATCGGACGGCGCGCAGTTCCTGCGGGGGGAGCAATACGCACACGCCGTAATTGCCAGTACTGTTGTTCTCCGTCGACAGTGAAAGCATGTCCGGCACAGGAGTAAATATTGACATCTTCGATGGTCAGATGGCGGTTGGCATCCATCCCGATCGCATCCATGTCATAGTAGTAGTGCTGCATCCGGAACAGCTGGCCGGGTCTGAACAGGTTCAGGTTGCCGGCATGGAGACGCAGAAGATTGCCGGCGAGCCATTCACGCTTCAAACGCGGGCTGGATGCGTTGAATTCAAAACTGCGGTCGAATCCGTCTTCGGTTCCGACTGAGCGGGTGGCAGGGTCGTAACTGCTGACAACGGCGATGCGGGTATCCTTGCGTGGAAAATCTTCATATTCAAGAAATTTGAAGTCGATCGTTCCCGGAGCGACCCGCACCACCTCGACCAGACTGGCCAGCGGGTCCGCTTCCCAATCCCAGTCGAAGCTGAAATTGCGCAACAGCACGCGTTCGCATTCCGAAATTCGGAAATTGCGGACTCGACCCTGCTTTTGGAAAAACAGTACTGCCCCCTTGCCGTCGAAAGTAAAATCTCGTAATCCCCGGAAGTCAACCGTCGCCGCAGCGGTCATGCGGTATCGGCCGGGAGCCAGTTCCAGTACTGCCGCTCCGATTTTACGGCAATGTTCGACAGCCCGGATCAGCGCCCCGGTATTGTCGGCGGAACTTTCACTGAAGCCGAAATCGGCGGCTTTCACTGTTGTCCCGGCATGTGGACGCGGGCGTTCCACTTCAAACTCCAGGGCTCCGGCCGGCAGTGGCTCGACGCTGCCGGAGTATGGTGCGGCACCGGTGATTGCGGGAATGAATTTTTCGGATTCGCCGGTCTCAACCAGGCGCAAACTGGTGACGGCTCCCCGCAGTTCATTGTGGGTGTGAATCTGAAACGAGTAGTCACTTTTTTCTCCGGTACGGAAATTCAGTGTGACTTCCCGGAAGGTCTCCGAGTCTCCGGTGTTGTTCCGCATGGTATCGAATTCCGGGTGGTCGGCGCTGAACGGACGCGAAAGGAGGTGGAAAAACTGATTGTGCTTCAGCGGTTCCTCTACCCGGCAACGGAAAGTCGCGGTATAGCGAGTCGATGGCTTCAACAGACCCGGTTTCGTGCGCCATATCCAGTTCCAGCTGTTTTTCGTGCCGGCGGTATCCACTTCAAGTGTCTGTCCGTCGCCGGAAATTTTTGCAAAACGTGTATTTACCTCGAAAAGCGCCGGATCAGCGAAGTTCTCCATTATGATCGGGGCGGCGGAAGTCAGGAAGGCAGTGAATCCTGCAAGAAAGATGGAAAGAAAAGTTCTGTAAATCATCGCTGTTCCTCAATAACAGTTAACCAGACGGCGACGCGATACGTCGAACATCAGTCTCGGCATCAGATATTTGGCTGCCCACTCCCGCGGCGACAGCGCTTCGGCGTGACCGTCGGCGAATCCTGCCGTCGCGGTTCCATTGTGGTATGCGGCCCAATAGGCGCTTTCCGGTTCACAGCCTCCGGCCGGAGTCACATAATAGTGCTGTTTGCCATAGTGGGCGTTACCCAGATTGGAGCAGAAGGAATCGGCAAGCAGCGGAGTACGCGACGGAGCTTTCATCCGGGCGGTGATGTAGACTTTCCCCGTCGTCCCCGGAGAACCGACCATATTCTGGTAGACGCCCAACGCGACCGCCCGTTCGTCGTACTTCGCATCTCCCGAAGCACTGTTGACTGCGTTGGACCAGATCGCGCCGGAAACGTAATGCCGCCAGTCGTTGACGTCGGAATATTTGCTTCCTCCGGAAAAATGGGTGGACGGGCAGCCCAGTATTTTCCATGGGATATAAGTCGTTCCCGTGCCGTACCATCCTCCTGAGATTAGGACACTCCACGGCAGATTGCTGATATAGACGGGCAGGTAACCGCGAAAATCGTTGGAGTAGAATTGCATGCCGAGCATCATCTGTTTCTTGCGCGAAAGACAGTCGCTTTTTTTGGCCAGTTCCCGCGCTTTGTTCAGTGCCGGAAACAGCATTGCCGCGAGTACCGCAATAATAGCAATCACCACTAACAACTCAATTAACGTAAATTTTCGTTTCATCCTTATTCTCCTGTTGTGAAAGGCTTACGGATATCTTTCATGGATTTTCCATCAATCAGAACCGCACGGTAGGGGACTGCAATCAAGCCGGAAGCGGGATCGGCAAGATAGCGGTCGATTGCGGTGGCCCGGAGCCGAGCTGTTCCTGCGCCGTTTCCGCCGACCACTGTGAGCGGTGGCGAAAGAAACGCGCAATATTCAGCATTCTGGAATCCAAGAATGCTGACATCATCCGGAACGGAGTAACCGTGGTCGCAGAGGGACCGCAATACCCCGGAAGCGGCGTTTCCGGTAACCAGAAACAGGCCGGTGAAGTTAAGCCCATATCGGTCAATGTGTTCCGAAAGCGCCAAAAAACCGCGTTCAATGGGATTGTCGCCCGCAGGTTCCGGGCTGTCGATCCAGACTGTCTGGCAGCCGTGGAGATGTGCAAACAGAGCCAGACTCCGGCAGACAGCCCGGAAACCGCCGACCGGCGGCATCGTACACAATATACCGATCCGGCGATGGCCGTTTTTCAGAAAACAGTTCAACGCCAGCAGGGCATTATAAGTGTAATCATCATAAAAACAGTGCAGGCCAACGTCGCGCAGATCGCGATTTTCGATAATTACAGTAGCCGGCAGTTTCTCAATCCAAGCAAGCAGTTCAAAGTCGATCTGAGGCATCCAGTTCACGATGATGATATTCGCGCTGCAGCTTTCCAGCTCGGAACGGAGCGTAACACCGTCCCGGAAAGGGAGGGCCGCCAGTTCATAACCTTCCAGTATCCTGAACGCCTCACCAAGTTCCTGCACGATTCTTCTGGTTTTCCCGAATGCGTCCTCCTGATAGAAATAGACAATGGAACGTCGGAGTTTTCCTGGCCGCACATAATAACCGCTGCGGCTGCGTCGTTCCAGGCAACCATCCTGCTCCAGCCGGGTAACTGCCGACATGACGATGCGGTTGCTTACCCCGAATTTCCGGATCATTTGCCGTTGCGAATAAAAACGTTCTCCCGGAGCGAATCGATTCAATTCGTCCCGCAGTTTGCGATAGAAATTTTTCTGGCGCTCTTCCATGATCAATATCCGTTCTTTTTCCGCAACTGTCACGATTATAATTATAATTCACGCATGCAGTTTTGACAAATCGTGCATGCAGTTTTTTTTTGAGGCATTTGCCTTCGCCGACGGCGAAGAACGGAAGGGACGTGTGTTTCAGCGGATGCGGGCGATCACGTCGGCCTCCGGAACCGGCCCGAAGTCGCGGCTGTCCAGCGACACATTCGGAGCGTCGCCGAGCAGGAAAAGCCCGTGCTCCGGCACCTCGAAGCGGCGGATCCGCGCATGGCCGATGCCTTCGGCCAACTGGTAGTAGCGCAGATAATTTTCGGCCTGCACCATCACGTGAAAGCCGTCATCCAGCGAGAAGATCACCACCTCGTCTCCGGGCAGCGCATAGATCCGCTTGAGCAGCTTTTCTCCTCCGACCCGGCACATCACCACCTCGCCGCGCCGGAACGGTTCGCCGCGCAGCCAGAACGCCTTCACTCCGACCAGCAATTGCCCGTCGCGGTAGGTCGGCATCATCGAACCTCCGGTGACTCGGATCAGCTCATAAGGCTGAATCCAGGCGGCCAGCGCCAGCAGCACTCCGGCGGCGGCCAGCCATACCACTCTTTTTCCTGATCGGTTCATGTCCTGCATTCCCGTTTTGCAGAACAATACCATCGCTTGTACAAGTTGCAAGCCATCAAAGGAAAATTCACTGGCGCTTTTTTCACTCCTCTTTGAAAACGAATCATTCCGTAACCGTCCCCTAACACGGCGGGGGTATGTTACCTCATCACAACAACAGAACAGGAGTGATGTGATTTTATGAAGTTCAAACGACTGTTGGTGGCGCTGGGCGCCGGTATCGCACTCGCGGCCCCCGCCGCGGACGAACTCACCAGAGTGATCGGTTACAATGTATTGATCGGCTTCAACCGCGCCGAGCGGATTGAGGAGACCGCGAACTGGCTGCGCAGCCGAAAACCCGATGTGATCCTGTTTCAGGAAATCGCCCGGCAGAGCAGCGAATCCTTCGCCCGGCAGGCGAAGCTGTGGGATCACTCCTACGCCGCCGTCTGCAAACCGTGGCAGGATTATTCGATCGGCATGACCAGCAAGCGCCCCTTCGAGATGCTCGAAATGCGGATCGACGGGCTGCACCACGGCTATATCCTCGCCAGAATCGACGGCGTCTACTATATGTCGATCCACCTCTCCCCCTTCAGGTACGCGGTGCGGATCAGGGAGACCGAAATCTACGCGAAACGGCTGAAACCGCTGCTGGCGGCGGGAGAAAAGGTCATCATGATGGGCGATTTCAACAATCCGTCACCCTACGACGCGGCGCGGGCCAACTCCAACGCCGCCGCGCTGGAAGCGCGCCGCTATGAGACCCGGCCCCACATCGAAAATCTCCGCAACGGCTTCTTCGACTTCCAGTGCATGGACAACCTGCTTGAAGCAGGACTGGAGGAGGTCTGCTTTTTCTGGATGAAAAAACACAATTACAGGCCCGATGTCGGCGTGCGGATCGACATGGCGATGCTGAGCAGAAATCTGGAGGATCAGGTGGTCGAAGCGTATGTGGACACCACCCGCCGGGAGTTTTTCCAGACCCTTTCCGACCACTATCCGGTGATCCTGACCCTGAAGAATCTCCATGCCCCGAACAATGAGGTGAAGTAATGATGAAGAAATTTTTGCTGTTGTCAACGCTTTTCGCACTCGCGGCGCTCTCGCAGGCCGGTGAACTGCTCTCCCCGGAACAGTGGAAGCACGAGTGCCGCCCCGAAAGGAAACTGTCGACGGTAAAAATCGCCGGGGACGGCACGGTGCGGTTCCGGCGATTCGCCGGAGCGGAGTTCGCCCGGCTCTATCAGGATGTGGAACTCGAACGCAGCGCGTACTATTCGCTGACCTACGCGCAGCGTACCGAACACGGCGCGCTCGACAAGCTGCTGGTGATCTTCCGCGGCGACGACGGCAAGTGGCGGGACAAGAGCCGCCTGACCGACGTGATGCCGCTGGTCAACGGCGAGTGGACCGCCGGGAAGCTGGTCTTTCAGGTGCCGCCGGACGTGAATCTGGCCCGGATCGATTTCCGGCTCGACTCCGCCGGAACCGTGGAGCTGAAAGATATCATGCTGGAAAAACTCGATCCGGCCGACGGCAAAGCATATCTGGATTCCCTGCGTCCGGCTCCGTTCCAGCCCGGCCGGAATTCCGGCGACCTCGCCGTCAAAAGCGACAGCTATCAGGTGATCGCCTTTGCCGCGCAGGGCGGAGAAAACGGCGGAAAAGTGACGGTCGAATTTCACGACCCGGAACGCGGCTGGATCAACCGCAGTTTGCTGACTTTCTTTGTCCCGGCCGGAACGAAGAAGGAGTTCAGGGAGGTCACCCTGATCCCGGAAAATGTGAACGGCCTGCGCTTCACCGCCGCCGGATGCGAAATCGACGGCCTCAAACTGGCCGAACTGGAAATCAAATAAGAGGAAATGAAAATCATGAAAAAACTGTTCGCGGCCGCCGCATTGGCCGCCGTGCTGCCGCTGGCGGCGGCAAACCCGAAATACATCTTTCTCTTCATCGGCGACGGCATGGGCACTCCCCAGGTCGCGCTGGCCACGGAGTACGCCAGAGGGAAGCTCACCCTCGGCAGCCTGCCGACCGTCGGCGTGACCGCAACCCGGTCGCTGAACCGCTTCATCACCGACTCCGCCGCCGCCGGAACCGCGCTGGCCGCGGGGGAAAAAACCAATTCCGGCATGATCGGCCAATCACCCGACGGCAGGCGGATCGAATCCTACGCCGCCGAAGCCGTCCGGCGCGGCAAAAAGATCGGCGTGGTGACCAGCGTCAGCCTCGACCATGCGACTCCGGCGGCGTTCTATGCCCACGTGCCGAGCCGCAGCAGCTACTACGACATCGCCTGCCAGATGGCGCAGAGCGACATCGATTATCTGGCGGGCGGCGGGCTGCTTCAGCCGAAAGGCAAAGACGGCAGGCGGCCGGACGCTTATGAACTCGCCCGGAAGAACGGCTACACCGTGGCCCGCACCGTCAAAGAGTTCGAGGCGTTGAAGCCGGGCATCAAAGCGATTGCCGTAACGCCGAATCCGACCGGACAGGCAAGCCTCCAATACGAGATCGACCGGGCCGTCGCGCCGAACCCGCTCACCCTCGCCGATTTCACCCGGAAAGGGATCGAACTGCTGCAGAATCCGAACGGTTTCTTCCTGATGGTTGAAGGCGGCATGATCGACTGGGCCTGTCATGCGAACGACGCGGCCGCCGCGGTTCAGGAAACCATCGCCTTCGACCGGGCGATCAACGTGGCGGTCAAATTCGCCGAACGGCATCCCGGCGAAACCTTGATCGTGATCACCGCCGACCATGAAACCGGCGGCCTGACCCTCGGCCACGGCCAGACCCCCTACCTGAACGACTATTCGCTGCTGGACCGGCAGAAACTCTCTTTCCAGAAGTTTTCGGCCGAGGTGAAGAAGCGGAAACGCTCCGGCCTCTCCTTCGCCGAAGCCTGCAAACTGGTCGAAACGAACTACGGGCTGGATTACGGCAAGCTCACCACCGCGGAACAGGCGGCGCTGAAGCAGGCCTGGGAAGTCTCCACGCAAAAGCGCACGCTTCCGGAAGCGGAAGCTGACGAGCTTTACGGCGGCCATGAACCGATCACCGTCGCCGCCAACCGCATTTTCGCCGCCAAAGCCGGTCTCGGCTGGAGCACCTATGCGCACACCGCGCTCCCGGTACTCACCGCCGCCATCGGCGTCAACTCCGAAAAGTTCACCGGCCGTTACGACAATACCGCAATCGCCCGCCTCTTACGCGAAATGTTACAATAAACAAGTCCCCGGCATCGGGGATTTCGCCTTCGGCGATCAAGGCGTCCCTTGATCCTGACCGGGTAGCACCCGGTGGCGTATACCGCCGATAGACCTGATAAACTGATAGAGAACAACCCCGGTTTTGAGATTTTTGCGCAGCAAAAATCTCAAAACCGCACCCGGCGCCGGCACCTTGCCGGTCGGGGGGACCGGGGGACGAAGTGCCCCCGGCCGCCGGAGGCATTCCCCCCCGTCACGCGAGTTGGAAGCCGAGCTTGGCGAGGGCAGTGCGAACAACGGGAGCGCCGCCTTCGATCCGGTAGGCGGGCGGTTCGCGGCGGATCCGGTAGTTGCCGCGCTGGCGTTCGAAGCCGGCGGGATCAGCGCGAAGCTGCGCGTCGTCGAACCGGATGTCATAGGAAGCGCGACAGGCGGCGCTCAACTGTTCGGGTTCCGGGAGCGCCGCGTCAAGCCGGATCAGCGGCTGTTCGGGAACAGGCAGCGAATAGGGCGTCCAGCCGGTGTATTCGATCACGCCGAAGTGCCGGCCGACCGCCTGCACGGACATCGCGGTGCCGTTGGCTTTGCCGTCGGTGGAATATCCGGCGATATGAGGAGTGCCGAGGCGGACGAGTTCCAGCAGTTCGAGATCGATCTCCGGCTCGTGCTCCCACACGTCAAGAACGGCGCCGCCGATCGAACCGGCTTGCAGCGCAGCTTTCAGGGCGCTTCCGTCGACAACTTCGCCGCGTGAAGTGTTGATCAGCACGGCGCCGGGTTTCATCGCCGCCAGCAGCGCGGCATCGGCGAGATGAAAGGTCGGATGGCCGCCGCCGCGCTCAAGCGGCACGTGGAAGGTCAGGAAATCCGCTTCGGCGACAAGCTCGTCCAGCGGACGGAACCGGGAGCCGCCCTCCCGTTCGGCGCGCGGCGGATCGCATTGCAGCACCCGCATCCCGAATGCTTCCCCAACCCTGACCACCCGGCTCCCGACATTGCCGACTCCGACCACACCGAGGGTTTTCCCGGCGAGCGGGATCCGGAAATCGGCCAGAACGCAGGCGAGATATTGCGCGACGCTGGCCGCATTGCAGCCGGGGGCGTTGGTCCAGTCGATGCCGAGTTCGCGCAACGCGGCGGTGTCGATATGGTCGAAACCGATGGTGGCGGTCGCGATGAATCCGACTTTGCTCCCTGTCAGCAGGGCGCGGTCGCAACGGGTTCGGGTGCGGGTGATCAGCGCGTCGGCGTCCCGGACGTCGGCGGGGCCGATTTTTCCGCCGGGCAAATAGACCATTTCAAAAAACGGTTCCAATACCCCTTTCAGGAAAGGGATTTTATCATCGGCGACAATCTTCATTTCAGGGCAAATCTCCTCTGTCGAAGGGTTCTTACCCAATTTAACGCCGGAGACGGATAAATTCAACTGGAATAATCGGTTGTAGCGGGTTATATTATTGATTGTTATAATGAGGAGGTTTCACAAATGAGCTTATTCGATCGATCTTATATGCGTCCCGAACAGCCCCGCGGCGGCAAGCCGGACGACGGCAGTTCGATGATCTGGTCGCTGCTGCTGGCCAATGTGCTGGTCTATCTGCTGTTCAGTTCCGAAGTCGCCACTCTGGCCCTGAGCTGGGGCGGATTGCGCGGCTTCAAGGTTTACCAACTGGTGACAGCCGGATTCTTCCATCAGGATTTTTCCCATATCTTCTTTAATATGTGGGGGCTTTATCTGTTCGGCAAGCTGGTGGCGCCGCATCTGGGCAGCGCCCGCTTCCTGATTCTGTACCTGATCGGCGTGGTTTCCGGGAATCTGCTGTTTTTGCTGTTCAACTGGAATTCCACGGTGCCGACCTATCTCTTCGGCGCATCCGGCGCGGTCTGCGCGATCATGGCGGCGGCGGCGATGCTGGAACCCCGGCGGCAGTTCGTGCTGATTTTCATGCCGTTCTTCCCGCTGCGCACCCCGACACTGGTGGTCAGCTATACGGTGCTGGAGATTCTGCTCCAGCTCTCCGGTTCCCAGTCCGGAGTGGCGCACCTGGCGCACCTGGGCGGATTCCTCGGCGGCTACCTCTATTTGAAGATTCTGTTCGGCGCCCGGCTGCCGTGGGACCCGTTCCGGCGGCGGGTGCGTCCGGGCGACTGGAAACAGCCGCCGTCATGGGGAGGCGAAAGCAACTCCCGGCCGGAACCGGCTCCGGGAGAAGGCCCGGTTTCCTCGCATGAACTTGATGCGCTGCTCGACAAGATTTCCCGCAACGGCATCAACAGCCTGACGGCGCACGAACTGGCCCGGCTGCGGCGGGCGCGTGAAGAGATGCGCGGCAATCAGTGGAGATAAGCCGGCTATCATGTTGAGCACCGCTTTGTTCGACTACGAACTCCCGGAGGAGTTGATCGCCCAGCACCCGGCCGCCCGGCGCGACGGTTCCCGGATGATGGTACTGAACCGGAAATCCGGCGAATGCGTGATCCGTCCCTTTTCCGCGATCGTCGACTATCTGGAACCGGGAGACGCGCTGATTTACAACGACACGCGTGTATTGCGGGGACGCATGTACGCGCGTAAAAATTCCGATCCGGCCGGTGCGAAATTCGAGCTGCTGCTGGTGGAAGCGCTCGACTCCGAACGCCGACGCTGGAATGCGATGCTCAAGCCGGGCAAGCGCGCGCTTCCGGGTGTGACGGCCGGATTGCTGGACAATGACGGCTCGATCAACTCCGACGGGGACAGTTTCTGCGTGATCGGGCGCAACGGGGACGGCACCTTTGAAATCGAATTTTCCACAACGGACTCCGACCGGCTCCAGCAGCGTTACGGACATATTCCGCTGCCCCCGTATATTTCTCGGGGCGATGAAAATGCCGACGCCGAGCGTTACCAGACCGTCTATGCCCAAAAGGAGGGCGCGGTGGCCGCTCCGACCGCGGGGCTGCACTTCACGCCGGAAATCCTGGCCGAACTGAAAGCCAGAGGAGTGGGCGAAGCCGCGGTGACGTTGCACGTCGGTCCCGGCACTTTCAAGCCGGTATCCGTCGAAAACGCAGAGGAGCATCAGATGCATTCCGAGGAGTACTTCCTGACGCCGGAAACCGCGGAGCTGGTCAACTCCACCCGTCGCACCGGGCATAAGGTGCTGGCGATCGGCACCACCACGGTCCGGGTGCTGGAGAGCTGCGTCACTCCCGACGGCACGGTTCACGCCGGGCACGGCAAGACGCGGATTTTCCTCTACCCGCCCAAACCGGTGCTGGCCGAAGATATGCTGCTGACCAACTTCCACCTGCCGAAAAGCACACTGCTGATGCTGGTCTCCTGCTTCTGCGACCGGGAGAAGGTGCTGGCCGCCTATCAGGTCGCGATTCGGGAGCGAATGCGCTTTTTCAGCTACGGCGACTGCATGCTGCTGGTCTGAACACCGGTAAATCCGCCGTTCTTCCCGCTTGCCGGAATTTCGTCACAATTCCGGATTGTCCGGGCGGCCCTCCTCGCCGGCTCCGGCGGAAGCAAGACAGGAAGCATCGGGCAGACGCATATGGAGGATCGGGTATGGATTGCCCTGATCGTCCGTTTCGCTCCGTCCACAAATCCGAAAGCCGATATGTTCGTAGAAGCCCCGGGCCTGTGGATTCTGCTCGTTCACGTCGACTTCGCGGACGCCGCAGCGGTTGATGGCGTGGAGAATCAGCCGCTTCCCGACGCCCTTGCCCCTGCTCTCCGGCGAGACGAAAAGCATCTCAAGTTTGTTTCCGGCGATTCCCATGAAGGCGACGGGTTCGCCTTCGGCGTTTTCCGCAGCTGCCAGAACCGGAACTTCGCGGAGGGCGGCGGGAACATACTCCGCAATCCGCCGGATTTCCGGCCCGGAGAGAAATTGGTGAGTAGCCCGGACCGACTGCTCCCAGATGTTCAGCAGCTTGCCGAGCAGGGGAGCGTTTCTATTTTCTATTTCGATGATTTGCATGATGTTGTCTTTCGTGAGGATGTGTTACATCCCGTGTCATACTCATTAATACAACGGATATGACAGCGACTTCAGGACAAGTTCCTCAAAAAAGATAAAAAATGGTACACCCAAAGGGATTGGCCTCGCAATTGCTCGGCTCGGCTTCGCCGTGAACCCCGCCGAACGGGAGGGGATGCTTCGCTCCCCGGAGCGTTTCACGCTCCTTCAAATCCTTTCGGCGTCCCTTTTTTTACAAAAAATATGGTACACCCAAAGTGTAGAGCCAGCTACCCGCAGTTTGAGTTCAAAATAAGTTACAACCAATTGGTTTGAAACGAAAAACTATCGTTCTGACCTGATGGGATTGCAAGGCTTCCAAGATCGTAAAAATGGCACTTTTCGGCACTTTTTCCCTCACAAACGGCACCTGTCGGCACCCCTTGAAATCATTGAAAAAAGCATGATTTTTCCCATATTTTCCTGGTAGGGTACTCTCCGGGAGAATCCCACCTTGGCAAAATTCGTCATCCATTTTACAATCAATCGATCTTGATGCCATCCGGCCTCCAATCCTGAAATCAAACAACCGTAGATACTATATCATCTCAACAAAAAAATACAATCGGATCAATCAGCATCTTTTACATCACGATATAACGAAGCCGGAGATGTTCCGAGTAGTTCTGCCGTTTCCTCTTTTCCTAACTTTTCTACCTTGATGTAGTAGTCTCTTATCCGATTCCGTTCTTCCGTTGCAGAACATCCGGGCGAGTAGAGATGCCATCTGCCCGGTGACTCCGGCTGATATATTTTAAACACCGTTTGTTCCCGTCCCAGCCAGCCTGTTCGGACAGCGTCGAAGCTGACTGTTATCGGTTCCGAAAGAGGTCGGGATTGTTCACCTTCCCGCCTGAGTTTCATCACATATGCAAAAGATTCTTTGATGATATTGTAACCCGACATTTTTTGCGAGTCTGACGCTTTGGCATGGTTTAAAATCAAAGTGGCTAAATTACGCTCATTGAGTATCCGCAAAAGCGCCCGCAAACCGCGATGAGTGTTTACCTCATCACTCAAACTCGTAAATTCATGGTAAGTGTCGATAATGAGTACATCCACCGGATGATTTGATTCTCCTTCATTCTGAGCTTTATCAAGCAAATCCAATAACTTCTGATGATTTTCGGGAAGAGTAAAATTGATTCCTGACAACCCTATTTCAGGCATGTTTTTCCAAAGAAAGTTCTTTGCATCTTTCTCTGTTTCGTTTTTTTCAGTATGCCAATACTTTCGGCACATCCGTTTTAAAAAATCCTGATGTTCATTAGGCTGATTTTCAAAATCAAGATACAGAACTTTATAAGAGTCAAAGTTTCCCTTGCTTGCTCCCCAGCTGTTTTCTATAAACAACCGTCTCTTTTGCCGACTGCTCAAGCAAGCAGCAATGCTGTGAGCTAACGCACTTTTACCGATCCCCTTGCTCGCATACAGCAGAGTTCCTTTACCGCGGACAAGAAAAGGCCAGAGAATGTAGTCCAACCGATTCATATTTGTCACTTCAAGAATATCTGTTGAAGCTTGTGGCGATAAGGCAAGCCGCTCCCGTTCTGTTTTCCACCATGCTTCCGGCGGTATGTCAATCCTCTGCTCTGCCGTTTCTCGAATCGTTTCAAACTCTTCCGGCGTCAATATCCGTATATCTTCTTTATAAGGCTGCGGAGGAGCTGTTTTATATGCCGAAATCAACTCTTGAATACTATGCAGAACAGGAAGAGGCCGATACCAGACAGGAACGCGAACAAACAGAAGTTCTACTGATTGAAATTTCTTCAAATAATCTGCCAACTTACCGGCTTTCAAACAGGCTTCTTCGAATGTTCTGCCTGAATAATTCGTGACAAGCAGATAAAGCTGACGGCCTTTCAACGGCTTCCAATCCACCTGATCATAATGTCCATCATCGCAAATAAAACTGGTGAAAATCAATTTTTCCGGTTTTATCTTTGCTTGATTAAGGGCGGCTATTTCAAGGCTGTCGGTCAATATGACAGGGGCCTCCGGATAAGCAGCCAGCTCCTGCAAATTGAATAAGGATAATTTCTTTTCCCCCGGAACAGCCATACAATATCGTTGAAGAGTATGCTTGACCCGCCAGCGTGTCACAGGCAGGAAATTTTTCCGCTGAAAAGTATCATCATAACACTTCAACACAGTCATAATCGTATAGTTATCTTCATCCTTGAACGGAAAAAGAAACTGTTGCGATTTCTCATACACTTTGGGTTGATATTCTAATAATGGACTTGGCAATCGCTTTGCAGAGAACATGCTTTTTAAGGAATCGTGAACACTTTCAGCTTCACTTTGTCCAGAAATGACAGGCTCGAATGGCATTGCCGAAGCAACATCTTCAAACTGCAAAAGGTGATGAGGCAAAGAGATCGGCGATAACGGCAATGCTTCAGTATGGAAAAAACGACAGATTTTCCACGGAGTATTATGGGAAGTTGATGACTCCGCCAACTGAAAAGTCGAATGCTCAGCAAAATGTTTTTTCAACTCCTCCTGAAGTTTACTGGAACAATTACGCAAAATATCTGCAGCTTTGGAGTCAGTCCAGGGAAAAGAAGGTTCCGCATTTTGTAAATTTCGCGCCAAGAGTTTTTCACATTCATTTCTCTCAAACAATGAATCTTTTATATGCCAGCGTCCACTAATCTGGAAGTAGTCAGTTGTTTCTGTTTTCGTTATGCTGTAACCGGAAAAATGCCAAAAATAACATACATCTATGTAGCTGTAACCGACTGCCGTGGGTGCAGAAAAAGTCGTCGGTACAGTAATTTGAATCGACAGCGGAACAGGCAATTGAAGAGTAAGAACATTTTCATTGATACATACATTGAAAAGCGAAGACAATTCCTCCAGAGAAGCATTATCTATCAGCATGGAAGCACGCGCTTCCATGCTGATAGAGTTACGCCAGGCTGTATCCTCCGGAATATTGTCAATCGGGATAAAAGAGTTGATAAAAAACTCTTTCAGTTCATCTTCGGCGCTCATCAGAAAACCTGTTCAAAGTAATTTACAAAATGTTCCGGAATTTGAACTCCATTGGATTCTGCCAGCAACCGCAACTCCGCAGGAGTGATTTTTTTGATTTCCATGTCACTCAGCTGCGTAGCCGGATACATGATTCCGTCCCAGTTGTAATCTGTTTCGCTCCGGTTGGCAGATTCAATCTTCATAAAACGAACCACTGGAACGCCTTGTTTTTTCATGGCAACTGCAAGGTTCAAAGCAAAAGCAAGATCGAATTCATTTTCAGAAACCAGAATATGATTTTGTTTTTCATACAACTCCCCGCAGGATACATAGGGAATCGAATCAAGTCCGCCCAAAATACATCCTGTTGCCACTGAAGCATTCGGAAATTTCAAGCGCATAATGCCGGGGTTATGATAGAGAATCACATGTTCAGTCGCGGGATTACAGATTTTGTCCACGCCCCAAATGGAAACATTTGCACTCTGCTGAAAATATACCTTAGGCAGTCCTGATAAACCATTTCGGTTTCGATAACTGCAAGGCAAGACCAAAACGTCTTCACCCACAGGAATCATTTCAAATAAACAACTTATCTTACCTCTGCAATCATAAATATAAAACAACCGACCATATTCGCTATGTTCAGCCAACAAATAAGGCGAAGCCAGGAAGCCCCCTGTCATAATTTCGGGATAATCCCCTCCCCAACTTCCTGTATATCCATACTCGGATGCAAGTTTTTCAGCCATCAGATATTCTGACTTTTGAAATCCATATTCGTCATAATCATACTCCGTTATTGTTTCATCATAAATAAGTAAACGTAAAAAATAAAAGGGAGTGTGCTGCAAGCGAGGAAGAGTTACTGCCAAATAATTTCCGTCTTGATTGACCTGTGATACCATCAGGCTTTCGCTAAAGCTATAGGTAAATGGGAAATGGCAAAGTACTGTTAACGCTTGGGGAACATCGCTGATAGAAACATTATAATTTCCTAAGCGAGTTGGTCCCGATAACGGATTTGTATTTTGTTGATATAGCTGATTCGAAAGGCGCTCATTCACACGCGACATTTGAATAATTTTTGCAGATTGCTCCCAATCGCAGTTTAACAAGGTCAACTTCAGCTTTGAAAAATCTTCTGCAACCTTTTCAAAGGGCATCTTCTCTGACGGGCAAATATTTCGCCTGTAGTTTGTATTTGTAATGGGGATAGAAGCCCCCGCCGGTTTCTGTGCCATTGTCATACCTCCTGATATGTTGTGATTTTATCACGAATAATTATGCGTATTTTACCAAAGTCAATAAACGCGGCATTTCTTTTGTTTTTTCTCATGTTTTTTCTAGCACGGAGGGATGATTTCCCGCCATGTTCTCCTATCCAGCAACGTACACTCTCATACAGCAAATCTTTCAGTTCGCAATCTTGCTGAATCGTTAAACCGCTATCCTGATATTCCGACAACAGCTCCCTCCAGTGTCACGGTCACGCCTTTTCCGTTCCATTACGTCATCTCCTGATTTGAGTTCCAGGAAGCCGAAATGGTGCCGCCCCATTTCCGGCGACTCCTGCCGGGAATAGCGGAAAGAGTAGCCGTTTTTAATTCAAAGCAAGGGCATCGGCAATCGTTTTTGCATAAAAACGATGCCCGAAGTCATTCGGATGGTTGACGCCGTTACCTGTCAGATCCCGGAATTTTTTATTGACAAAATATTTCTCCCAATATCCTCCGATATCGATGAAGGCAATTCCGGCATCTGTCTTTGCCAGCGCGTCAAGTTCTCCGGCAAAAGCCCGTGTCGCGGCGGGCGGCGTGCACTTCCATTCCGCATTACCCGGCATGGAACCGATCAGCACGAATTCCATAACCGGGTTGTACCTGCGGGCAATTGAAATAAGTTCCATGATCGACGACCGGAATTTTGCAGGAGTCATTCCGGTGAGATCATTCATGCCGTAAGCAATGAACATCAGGTCAGGAAGAAAATCGTTCAGCCATGACTCCAGATGCATGATTCCATGCAGACAACCTGTCCCTCCCACTGCAAAGTTACGTGTTTCCGCTGCATGCAGGTTTGCGGCAGTCAATTCCGCATAGGATGGCTGGAAGGGAGGAACGCCGACAAATTTCGATGCATTTGCGCCTTCGGTGATACTGTCGCCGACGAATGCGAGCTTCAGAGCCGGATTGCTGCGGAAGCGGGGTAATTTTCCGGTCAACACCGTCAGGGGCGGGATGGGCGCTTCCGTCCAGTAATCGACCTCAAGCTGATGTCGGGCAAAAAAATTGCGACTGTCGAAGCGAATGGCCGCACCATTCGGACCGCCGGAAACCGCGTTCGCTCCTTGCGCGGGATAAAATACGGCTTGATCGGCAGGAGGATACAAATCATCATGCGTCAAATACGGCACCGCCGACTCTGCGGGGCGCGTCAGCCGGAGACAGCCGGGCGTCCACTCGATATCTCTGCCGATCTGAAAATCGATTCCGACTGCCGAGTTGTACATTCGCTGTATTTTCAATGGCGGGAATGCCAGTGAAGCATAGGCCGAAGCGGCAAACAGTACGGTTTCTCCTTTGATAAAAGTCATTTGCGTATTTCCATTATTTTTTTCTCATAAGCTCTGATCTCGTCCATGAAACCCATGCCGGCAGGCAGGTCATGTCTGTAACAGAAATAATCCCAGACGGCTCCCCAGGGCAGCGATTTGGCGTCTTCCTGTGCCGCGAGCCGTCCGGTAAAATCTCCCTGCTTTTCCAACTGACAGGCGCAGGGCGGTTCCAGAAATGCAATCAGCAGCGCCTTTAACAGGTCGCGGCAGCCTATGACCCAGGTGGCGATCCGGTTGATGCTGGCATCAAAGTAATCAAGCGCCAGATGAACCTTATCCAGATAACCGTAAACCGCTGCTTCGCGGGCGATGGAGAGCAGTTCGTCGTTGAGCACGGTCACATGATCGCTGTCCCAGTGGACGCCCCGGCTGACATGCAGCAGAATTTCATCCATCATGCAGAAAATGGCGGACAGTTTGTCGGCGATCGATTCCGTCGGATGGAAGTGCCCCGAATCAAAACAAAGCATTTTCTTTTTGCGCATGGCATAAAGCATGCAGAATTCATGCGAACCAACGGTACAGGACTCCGCCCCGATGCCGAAAAGTTTTGATTCAATGGCGTCGCGTACCAGATCACCGGAGATTTTCTCGGCAAAGCATTCATCCAGCGAGGCCAGCAGCCGCCGCCGCGGCGCCAGGCGATCCGAAGGGGTGTCCTTGAAACCATCCGGGGCCCAGAAATTGCAGATGCAGGCAGAACCAAGCTTTTCCGCAAAATCGGCGCCGATTTTCCGGCAGGCCCTGCCGTGGTCGATCCAGAAGCGGCGGATGCCTGCATCAGGATGCGAAAGCGAAAGCCCGTCTTTCAGATTCGGATGAGAATAAAACGCCGGAGCGAGGTCAAGCCCCGGCAAATTCCGTGCCGCGGCCCAGTCCAGCCACCCGGAAAAATTCTCAATGGTAAAGCCGTCACGATCAACGCCCGGAAGCATTTTATCCACCTGATGCCCCTGCAAATTGACCCTGTGGCGTCCCGGAATCAGCTTTAAAGCGACATCAAGGTCGTCACGCAGTTCATCGGCTGTGCGGGCGCGTCCCGGATAACTGCCGGTAACCTGGCAGCCGCCGGTCAGCGCATGACTGGTGTTTTCAAAACCGGCAACATCATCCCCCTGCCAGGCATGGATGGAAACCGGCACTTTTTCAAGCTGCGCCACCGCGGCGTCGACATCCACCTGATGCTCCGCGTAAATCTCACGCGCCAATTCATAACATTTCTCAATTCGGTCCATTTTTCAATCCTTTATAGACAAACCGGTTCCATCCATTATTGCAATGCGGCGAAATCATAATTCTCCAGATCATCCGGCAATGCCGGAATATCCAGCATCATGCCGCCGCTGCGGATGGATTCCGCCCCTCTGACACCGGCGGCAACGGCATAACGCGCTCCCTGCGGAGTCGATTCCGGCGGGGTCCCGTTACGCAGGAGTTCGATAAATCCCTGAACGATTTTCGGATCGGCACCGCCGTGGGGCTGATCTTCCGGGGAAGCCATACGGTAAGTCATATCGCCTTCGAGCTGAAAACGGTCCGTGCGTCTTGTCCACACCTGAATGGAACAGTCTTTGCCGTAATCGCCATAGTTTTCCAGCCTGCCGCGCGTACCGATCACCGTATAATTGCGGCAGGTGTCCGGGGTGAAATGGCACTGCAGATAACACGCCTGCACGCCGTTGGCAAGCTGCAGATTGATCATATTGAGATCCTCGTTGTTGACCTCCGGGTAATAATCTTTCTGCGCCTCCGGCGGCCAGTGGGAATTGGACCAGACGCCTTGAACCGTCAAAGTGTCAAGCCGCTCGCATCCGGCCGGACGCCGGGGGATGCTGCCGTAAACACTCAGGGAACCGATGCCGTTCACCTTGACGGAGCGGGAATTCGCCAGCCAGTGGATAATATCGATGTCATGTGCGCCCTTCTGCAGCAGCAGCGAACAGGTGTTCCTGCGGTCGGCATGCCAGTCGCGGAAATAGGCATCTCCGCCATAGCTCACGAAATGCCGGCACCAGATCGCCTTGACTTCACCGATCATGCCGGACAGAATGATTTCGCGCATCCGGTTTGTAAATTCCATGTAGCGCATATTGTGGCCGAGCATCAGATGGGTTCTGTTCTCTTTTGCCGTCCGCAGAATCCGGTCGGCGCCTTCGATGGAGATGGCGATCGGTTTTTCCAGATAAACCGCGGTTTTGTGCCGCAAGGCGAAACAGGCCTGCTCCTCGTGGCAGAAATCGGGGGAGGTGATGAATACGCCGTCCAGTTTTTCTTTTTCGATCATCTCGCGATAGTCGGCGTAGATGTTGACGGCGGCCTGCTTTGCCTTCATGCGTTCCGCAAAGCTCCGGCGCTGTTCCTCATAGATATCCGCGCCGGCGACGATCTCCACGCCGTTTGCCGTCTGGTGGGCGTAGTCTCCCAGTTCGCCGCGACAGCAGGTTCCGATGATTCCGAATTTCAGTTTTTTCATGATATGATTCCTCTGTTGATGTCTTGCCAGCCAAGTTGATGCGTTCCGGCTTGGAGTATGCGGCCGTCCGGCAGTTCAGCCGAATACTCTTCCGGCAGGGTGAGCCGGATCTCTTTCCCGGTTAATCTGACCTGCACCGCCGCATCTGCGGAGAGGTTCAATTCCCCTTCCGCCCATTCCAGATCCTCCAGGGCAGGGCGGAATGCAAACCGTTTCCCATTCCCCCCGGCGGCCGGAGTAAGGCCCAGTATGTTTTCCGGCAGAAACGCCGCCGGAGCGGTTGCAAATCCGTGACACATGCTTCCGGCGCCGCCGAACGCTTCCTTGCCGAACTGGTGAACACCGGCTTCAAAGATGGTCGGATAACCGCTGTCGAGAATTCTGCCCCAGTAACGGCGGATAATCTCCAATGCCTTTCGGATCATCCCATGCCGTGCCATCGCCTGCAGGACAAATGAATATGAATAGAGTTCCGGTTTCAGCAGCGATTCATCGGCCAGAGAATTTTTCAACTTTTCCCGTACTGCGGCATCGCCGATTCCGGCGAGCAATGCCAAAGCCTGCGCGATCAGGCTCGGGAGCTGCTGTTTTTCCGAATGAAACAGCACGTCATCAATCATGAGACCCGTTTCCGGGGAGTAAAACCTTTTCACAATTGCCTTTGCCGTGCGTTCACTCTGCGCCAGATGGAATTCAGGGTTCCGCTTTAATCGACAACCGCTTTGTTTTGCCAGCGCAACAATCGTCCGCAATGCCAGAACGTAAAGTGAATTGACCATGGATTCCCGGCAATTGTTGAAAGAATAACCATTCAACTCAAAACTCCAGTCGATAAAATTCCAGATTCCCGGCGTAATTCCGATCAAACCCTCATCATCCAGCAGAGTATTGAAGTGTTCCAGCAGATGTTCCGCTTTGGGCAGAAGTTCTCCGACTGTTTCGGAATCGCCGCCGTAACGGTAATAATCCATAAGCATCAGCACAAGGAAAAGTCCGGTTGCCGGGAATACGAAATTCTCATGCTCCGGCATCGGGCAAAGGCTCGGGACACTCCCGTCGGGGCGCTGCTGGGAAAACGCCAGTCTGAGCGCCCTGGCATGTACCGGCTCTGCTCCGAAAAGAGCGAGTGAGGTGCGGTTTTCCACAAGCAGGTCATTGATCCAGAACGCCCGCTCCCGCCACGGGCAATCCGTGAAAACATCGGTCGTGCATGCGCGCAATGTTTCCGCGCACTGCTGATAAATGCGGTTCAGCCGTTCATCGCTGCATCGGAAGAAGCATTTCTGCCGGAACGGATAAACTCTGTTTTCCGCCCGGATGCCGATCACTTCAATAGCGTCGGCGACATTGCGGAAGATGAACTCCGCAAACTTGAAACCGCGCTCAAAAAGAGTCGTGCCGATCCGGTTGTATCCGGCATCGAGGATATAGCGGTCGGTAAAGCGGTAAAATTCGCCGGGGAATGCCGCCCGGAGCCGTCCGTCCTCCCGGTATGGGGTTTCACCGTAAACCACGTCGACGACGGTTCCGGCGGGAGCGTTGACTTCCAGTTGTATTCTGCCGTTCAGTACCTTGCCGAAATCCCAGACCAGTGCCGTACTGTTGCCGGAGGGGAGGATTTTTCCGTTAAAATCTTCAGGATTCAGCGCAGTCCATTGTTCATGGTTCAGAAATTCCGCAAGGCGGGAAAGTTCCGGGGCGTCGCCTGCCGGAAGCGCGGCCATGGCGGTGAGTTTTTCGGGACGGCATTCCGTGATTTCCGGTGCCGGTATGTCACGCGGCGTCAGTGCGCCGAAGGGGAGCGGTTCCGGGAGGGCGGCAGCCGGCAGATATTCCCGTTCGCGGCGTTTACGCAGGTCGCACATCTCCATGAAACCGATCTGCATCGTATAAACCGGCACGTCGCGCCGGAATTCCGGGCACAGGGAAACCTGCCAGGTTTCGTCGGTTCTGAATAATCCGGGCGCTTCCGCCAGCAGTGCGGGGAAACGGGTTACGGCAGTAAAATTCTCCCGGACGGGAGAGTGGACGAGGACTTTTATCTCATTGCGTCCGCGCCGCAGAAGTCCGGCGATTTCCCTGGTGTCGAAATATTGCAGTGCGGCGCTCCCCCGGATCGGGCCGAAACCGGCTTCTTTCCCGTTGATCGACAGGCGGTAACAACTGTCCGCCGTAATTCGCAGAAGAATGGATTCCGGGAGCCGGTCGCAATTGAATTGCCTGTAGAATTCACAGAAGAGGTTTTCCTCGCAGGTCTGTTCTTTCTGCCGCCGTTCCGCGACTTCCGGGTGGGTGATCCAGGCTGCGGAAAATGGAAAAATTTCCTTTTCGATGATCAGCGGGGCGGCTTCAGCAATAGAGCGTGAGGCGGGGGGCCGCTCCGCATTCGGCAAAATCGTTTTCATAGGTTCTGATTTCCTTGATATAATCATTATAGTATCCGGCCGGTTCAAGTTCCTCACGAAAGCAGCGTTTCCATTCATTGCCCGCGGTGGAATTGATGTTCAAAACAATCCGGTTGGTTCCCCTCCTGACTTCGACGCGCCAGAGCCACGGCGGCTGGGCGCGCATTCCGGCGCTGACGCCATTGAAGAACAGTTCACCGCCGGAACAGATATCGTCGAATTTCAAAAAGCCGGAAAAGGCCTGGGGGGATTCAAATGAAGCCGCAAGCTCGATCGAACCGGAAAACTCCGGCTCAAGTCCGGTGTACATGCCGCTTGGCGGAAGCGGCCGTTTTTCGGTGATTTTCTCATATTTTGTGATGCCGTCTTTGCTGTAACGCAGACGCTCGACCTTTTTCAGTTTCCAGTCAAGACGGATTTTCCGGAACTCGCGCGGCGCCGGTTGTGCCGCCGGCGCGGTGTCCGCAACGGTCAGGATGCGCATGTTCCAGGCCGGCAGCGGGAGATGATAGCGGCCGTTTTCAAAACGGAGCGGCGCAAACGCCGCCAGCGTTCCGTCCGGCGGCGGCAATTCGCGGTAGTGTTTTCCGGCGGCGGCAAAAGAGAATGTGATATCCCTGTCGCCGGCGTTGAAGACCATCAGGCTCATGCCTTCCTCGCGGAGACAGGGCAGAATCCGGACATCCCGGTAAGCTGTATCCGTCGCAAGATAGCTCAGAGAATGGAAATCCCGCTGCTGAAAGCCGTCTATAACCTGCGTACCGGCCTGCCGCCAGCGTTCCACCGCGGCTTTGATCTCCGGAATTTCCAATTCACCCGGCACGATCAGAACTTCAGGGCGGTTTTCATCCGACTTCAGTTCGTCGACCGAACAGATACGCCAGAAGACCAGTGCATCGTCGAGATTTTCCTGCAGCTGCTCGACCTTTTCGGCAAACGCCGCCGCTTCCGGCGTCGGTTTCTGATAGTCGCTGCCGCCGAAGCAGTTGGTGACGCCAAGCACCCGGATTGCCGGATCAAGCATGCCCGCGTGATACTGCCCTGCGAACTCCAGATAGCGGTTCAACGCCGCCAGATGACGCCAGATCGGGGTACGCGGTGAATAATCGGTGGAACAGCTCACCTTGCACAAGCCGCGGTCGCTGTACAGATACGGCATCGTCAATATGCGATTGATTCCCTTGGTCAGCAGAAGATTGGCCACATACGCCATGGCGGGGGTACTCATCGCGTAGCCGTAGACGTTGAAACATTCCGCCAGCGTTTCCGGGCGTCTGTTCCGGATTGCGGCGCACTGCGCGAAACGGGCGAAATTACCGCGTCCGCCGTGCGGATATACCATGCGGAAGATCGCATCGACGCCGGGAACATCCATAGCGTCGAGGATTCGCGGAAAATCATAGAAAAATCCGGTCCGGAAATAGAGGTCTTCAAACAGGAAATGGCCTTCGAATTCCAGACCGTGTTTCCGGCACCACTCCGCCAGTCTCCCGGTGTAATTGCGGGCAAAAAGCGCCGTACAGCAGTCCACATACTGCTGTCTGGCCCGCCTGGTTTCGAGAGTGTCTGCGGCATCGTCGAAGAGCAGCGGCAGAATGTCCGGGAGCCGGATGCCGTAGCATCTGACCAGTTCGGCCTCAAGTCCGGCCGGAATGGCGACGTAACCTTTGGGCAGATAACACTCCCAGAAAGGCTCATCGGTGAAGATTCCCCTGATCTCCTTCCCGAAGGATTCTCCCAGTTCTTCATAATACCGCTGATAGGTCATTTCGATGAAGCGGTCGGTGACAGCGGAATCGGTCAGGTCGGGGACTTCGAGCCGGAATTCCTCCAGAGAACCATCCGGATTTTTGCGCAAGGCGCGTACTCTGGCCTGGGGATATTTCATGACGAGCGTATCGACCACGCCACCGCTGGGCCAGCCGCCTTCGTCATACAGCATCATGGTCAGGCCCAGTTTCCGGCATTCATCCCGCATCACGCGGGCCAGTTCGAAGTACCGTTTTCCGAGATAGGCGATTTTCATGCCCTTGTAGAAAAAATACTTGTGATAGTTGTCGGGCATCGGGTGCAGGTAAACGCAGCGGTAACCGACGTCGCGCATATGGGCAAGTTGTTTTCTGATGCCGGCAGAGGAAGGATCAGAATTCCAATACCAGAAAATTCCGGGAGTCAGGGTGGGCATAGATATTCAGAAAGTAAAATTTAATGGAATCATTTTATTATGGGACTGTTCCGAAGAAAGGAGATGTATCTACCTTTCTCCGAAAGAGTTATCCGTGGGACGACTGCGGCAGTCTGCGACACAACGCGCATCCGTGCGGTTCCGCCGGATGCGCAGAATCGTTCCGCCCTGTCTGCCGCGGTTTTACAAATCGACTTGGGTCAGTTTAGGGCTTTGTCGGCGATTGCCATCATCGCCACCCTGTTATATTCGATGGCCTGTGCCTGCGCGCCATCCGGCCGCGGACTCGGCATGAGTTTCTGATTCAGAGCGGTAAAGGTTTTGGCACTGCCATCAGCCCGATACGCATTGATTGAATAAGAATCTCCATGAGAATGCGCCGGGAAAGATGGATTGTCGGCAATCAGCGGGATATTCAATTTTGTTTTTCCGTCCTGTGCAGTATAGTTCGACAGCTTTGAAATTCGCTCGTAATGAATTGCGCCGTCGACACTTGGAGTCCATCCTGCGGCAGCGGCCTGGGGACTCGGAATGATCAGGCCAGCTATCGTGCGATCTGCGAAGGGGGTACCGGAAAGACCATATTTCGGATCGTTGTTATTCCAGTCCGGAGCGAAGGTCGAATATCCGAAAAGTCCGGCTGCGTAACCGTTGTTGGCCGGTTCATAAGCGGGACAGCGGGAAATTTTGGGGACGCCGTCATAAATATCATACTGATGATAACGGGCCAGTATCATGCCGAGCGTGCCGAATTTCTCATAGTTGTTATTCGCCGTCACATAGAAATCGTCATTATCATTGCCATAAAACTGAAACATCGTACCCAGCTGCTTGACATTTCCCAGACAACTGATGTTTTTGGCGGAAGCGCGCGCCTTGTTCAATGCCGGCAGCAGCATCCCCGCTAAAATTGCGATAATCGCTATAACAACCAGCAACTCAATAAGCGTAAAGAATTTACATCTATTCTTCATTTTGATTCCTTTCATGGCATAAATTGTAAAACTGCAAACGGTGATAATTATTGATGTTGCGGCCCCTTTTCGTTTGATTGATCGTTAAATGTTTGTTTTTATGACTTTATCAAACCTTCCGACAGGTTTGCTGTCACCAGCCCTGAATGACCAGTTCATCGAGCAAGCCGCGATAAGGAACGTATCCCAGATGCTCGCTTCCGCCGATGCTGACACGTCCGTTGCCGTGCGAGCGGAACACTCCCTGCCTGATTGTACCGTCCAGCTTTCCGTTGACATAGAGAGAGAGTTTTTCTGCATCGCCTTTAATTTCGATCTTCGTCCACTCGTCCGGTTTCAATCCGGTTTTGCCGATCTGCCGCTGGAAAGTGAGCCGGTTCTGTTCGGTCAGATTCTGCAGATAGGTGCGGAGAATCTCGACTCTGCCGTCTTCAAGAAGATTGATGCTCACGCCGTCATACCAGCCATCCTTGAAAATCACCGACTGTTTGACGCCGGTGCTCTCCGGCTTCAGATAAAAGCTCATCGTGCCGAATCCGCTCAGCGGCCAGATGCGTGCCGGAAAGAGGAAGCTGCGTTCACCGTTGAACGAAAGCGCCTTGCCTTTGCCGTCGAAACCGCCGTCGACATAAAATTCCGGCTTGATCGCCAGATCGCGGTCGCCGTAACGGTCGGTTTCCACCCCGTTGACCGCGCCGTCGAAGTGCCAGATGCCGGAGCGGACGCTCAACGCCGAAACCGGCCGCGTCAGAAGCAGGTTCTTCCGGTAGGGCAGTTTCGGGGCAGGGGTCAGGAACTCCGGTTCGTTGCGGAATGCGTAACCGGAACCGCCGGAAGTGGATTCCAGTGTGTTGAGTGTGCCGAGAATTTTGCGCGGCTCAATTCTGTTCTCCTTCGCAAAGGGATAAATCGGCGCGCTGAAGTGGACTTTGCCGGAAGCTGTTTCAATGCGGACAAAGAAGTTGTCCGTCTCCCGGGGCGGCTGTGCAAAGAGACGGATGGTCTTCTTTCCCTTTTTCGCCGCAAGCGGAGAATCCAGCAGCCAGGTCATCTCCGGTTCAGCGGCAAACAACACATTGGCATTGGAAACCCGCCGCCGGTTCGCGATCTCCACCGGAGAGAATTCGCTCTTTTCACCTTTGGCATTGGTCACGATGATTTTCATATCTTCAGAACCGGCGAAGGTGACGCCGTGCGGGCCGAAGTTGGCATTTGCGGTTTCCAGCTTATCCGGCGTCCAGCGGAAGAGGACTTCATTCTGCCAGACGGAGTTGTTCTGCTGTCCTTTTTTCACCGCCCGCAGGATTCTGCCGTTTTCAACCGTGACCGTAATAGCCCGGGGAACATCGCTTAACGCGGAAACCAGTTGAATCTCGCCGTCTTTGAGTTCCGGCGAAAAGGTCGCGATCGGTCGGTCGTTGCGGAAGAGCAGAATACTTCTGATTTCCTCCGGGGCGTCAAAATCAACACTGGCTTCCAGTATCCCCTGATTCCAGCCGACCGCCAGCGTATTCGGGAAGTCCTCAAGCATCTGCGCAAGCGGAACATTGACCGTAACCGCGTTCTGCAGCCACGGCGTGACCAGATAGACAGCCGGAGTGCGGACTGTTCTGGAATAATCCTTTGCCGTCACTGTGAATTCGGGGATCAATACCGGGCTGGCGGCAAGTTCAGCCGTGGGAACGACCCACTCCGCACGGGCGAACTGATCCGCGGAAACACTCCGGGGCGGCAGTGTCCAAACGGCTTTGCCGCTGAGATCATAGAGTTTCCCGGAGAGCGTCAGCGGTGTCCCGGCCTGCGACGGCAGGCTGTGAAGTTCCAGGCGAAGCACTTCTCCCGGCAGAAGTTCGCGCAGGTAAGCCGCCAGCACATCCGGAGTTTCGGAGAGCTGCGGCCTGTTTTTCAGATAACTGCTGTAATTCTTCAGCGTATGAGCGAGGCCGAAGGTGAAAACGCGCGGCAGTACGGCTGTTTCCACGAGGTCGTTCCAGGTGGTGAGGTGCGTCCATTGCGCTTTATGCTTTCGGGCGGAGACGAACATCCGGTAAAACATGTCGAATCCGCGGAAGGGGTTGTAAAAATCATTGAAGCCCCAGAGCCATGCGCCATAGTAGCCGGGGTGCAGACATGCCATGAAACGTTTACCGTTCTTCCAGCAGAAATCGGCAAGTTTCTCGTTGTTCACCTCCGGCGTTTCCTCGGCATGTCCGGGCGCGTCAAAGAGATAAACGCAATCGTAGACGTCAAGTGCGCGTTCCAGACGGTCAAGATTCAACTTCTCGTTCGGCAGCGGTGCGGCGTTGGCGATGACGTAGAGTTCGATCCCCGCCTCTTTCAGTTCGGCGCGCAACTGCTTCCACTCCTCTATTGTCCAGCCGCCGGGCTGCTGGTTTTCCCATTGCAGAAACTGGTAGGTGCAGACGACATATTTCCCGTTGTATCTGGGGTAGTTCGGATGATCTCCGTTTGCCTTCAGCAAACGTTTCAATTCCCTGCCCCAGTAGTCCTTGCTGATTTTGGAGTCCATGCAGATGCCGACCTGAAAGGGCGTCCCCTCGGCAGCCTTGAGATAGAAAGGCAGAAGATGGCTCCAATGCGCCGGACCTTTGCCCGGATCGCCGCCGAAATCAAGAAAAAATCCGTCAACACCGTGATTCAGGGCGATCTTCACCTCCTCCGCCAGAGAATCCTCCATCTTGTGCCCCGTTTCCGGTGCAGGCTGCAGCGGGAAGTTGTAAAATCCCTGCGTATAGAGCGGATAATCTTCCGGCCGGAACCATGGCGTATTATGCGCCCATACCATACTGCGGCCGGCCGTCTCGCCGGCGAAACCGGAACACGGAAGCAGAGAAAACGCAACCGTTCCGATTGCAAGAGATTGTTTCAAATTCAGGCTCATCTTTCCTCCCTGTTTAATAGTGCTAAATGTTATTTTCATTATTTTTTAATTCAACCTTCCAACGCAGATATTTGCGAAATGCCGATTCCCAATTCCTTGAAAAAGAAAAACAAATGCCGTTTTCATTCATGAAAAGTCCGTTAAACGGATCGTATAAGAAAAAGCGATTGACAACGCCTCCCTGTTGTATTGAATGCTTTCAAAACTGCCAAATGGATTTCAAACGATGAACCGTGAGTTCGCGCAGACGGTTCGTTTTCCACAGATCCCCGAATTCGACCGGCCGGCTGCTGTGACGATCGACGGAAACACACAGCATGAAACGGCCTGCGTGATCGAATAGATCCACCGTGTTGCGATCTAAAAAAATCCTGCCACGAAAATATGTTTCTCCGTCTGGATAGGTTATGACACTGGAGGCTATTCTCAATTCCCGGCGTTTCCCGTCAAAGGCAATCGGCACGCCGCCAAAATTCAGATGAATCTCTTCATCCGGCGGGGTTACGATTTCCAACTCCCATAAATCGCCACTGTCCACCGGCAGTTCCCGCAAACGGACCTGAAAGGCGGGAGCTGAAAAACGGTAGGTTTCACACCGCAGTGTTTTCAATGCTTCCACCGGAAATACCAGCAGACGTTCCCCGCGCAGCTTCAATTCAACCGGCAGCGTCATTGCTTGCGACGTTTCTCTGGTACGGGTGTGATCCCAGTGCCATGCCATATAATAACGTTTGCCGTCAGGCACGTTTTGAAAGCTCTGTCCCGCATAAGGGCCCAAATAATCCTGACGGTTCAGAATCGTTCCTCCGGTGTTCCAGACAAAAGTGCCGTCTTTCCCATTCCGGTCACCGAGCAGATAATGGCCGTTCGCTTCAATCAGAACCCAGCGCACTCTTCCTGTCGCCTCATCGCGGATGGAAAAGAGATCAGGACATTCACACCCCTCTCCGGGAAAGGAAAAACGTTGAAATTCCTGCCAGTGCAGCAAATCATCGGAACGGAACATCCCGAATTGTCGGCTTGTTTCCCCGAGGAACAGGCACATCAGGAACTCTCTGCACTCCGCATCGTACGCAATCGACGGATCCCGATCATCGCCATCCCCTTGTGAAATCAGAACCGGATTCCGGCGGTAAGGGATGAAATTTTCCCCGCCATCGACGCTGTAAGCGATATTCTGAGAAAAACACCCTGAATCCGCTGAAGTAAAGAACAGCAGGATCGGCGACGGCCCGCCGGGAATTCCCAGACCGGAAACATTTTCGGTGTCGACAAACGCACTTCCGGACCAGCAGGCAGAAGTGCCCCGGGGAAATAATGCCTGTCCTTTCTCCTGCCAATGCACCAGATCAGAACTGATTGCATGCCCCCAATGCTGTTGCGCCCCGTAAACCCCAAACGGATGATGCTGAAAGAACAGATGATAAGTCCCTTGAAAGTAAAAAAGACCATTGGGGTCGTTCAGGAAGCCGGTACGCGATGAAAAGTGAAACTGTTGCCGGTGGGGACCAGCGTATCCGTCGGAATCGAACGGGGAATCGGTCAGCCGGATTTCGTTGAGCAGGGCTTGATTGTCACATTCGATGTTCAATTCTCTTTCAAAATATGCCGGTATGGAAGAAGTGGCGACAAAGTCCGCGTCTGCCACCGCGGCGGCACGGATTTTCAAGGCATATTCATATTGGCGGTCTTTGCCGGAGATTTTGAAAACGGTCTCCGGCACAGTCTTGCAAACTGGTATTGTCCAAAAATGATGTTGGGTAAAAAAATGCATTCTGCTGCCTTGTTCGTAGCTGGTAGAGCTAATACTTTTGAAATTGGCTCCTTCGAATTAAACTTACTTTCTTTTTATTATTATACATAACAGGATTCAAATCTGCAATGTTTGAAGAACAAGAAAAGATGTCTGTTTGTAACATAATGAAAATTATCAAATGCCAAAATCCGGATTGGATATTTCCTGAATCTTGAAAAACAACGTGGATGTATTATATTTTGCCCATGATCTTATGATATGAAGGATTTCAGGGGAGCTTTATGAAAAATTCAGTTGCGATACATGAGATCGAAACGCTGACTTGTCAATTCGAAATTCAGTTTTGCGGCTGGATGACCGACATTTATCCCTGGATGCAATTTAAGCTGCATACCCCCTTCTGGCGCCTTTTCTACAATATGGAGGAAGGGGGAATTATCGAAAGCGCAGACGGCTGTTTGCGCATGCGGAAAAAACGTTTCTACCTGATTCCGGCTTATTATGAGTTTTCAACGCATGCGGAAAAACCGTTCAAACAGTTTTTCATTCATTTCAACTTCATTGACTCAGTGAAAGTCACCGGCACGCAGATTTACGAGATCGCCGAAGATCCGCTCATGGCGGAGCATATCAAAGAGTTTATTCAGCTGTATGAACGGCATGAGAAACGAATCCGCTGCGAGATGATTGCGCATACGGTGTTGGGACATGTACTGTTGCGCTGCCCGGAGGAGATGGAGATCAAGGAACTGCCCATCAACCGCCGGATTCATGTCGCGTTGAAATACATTTCAGAGCATTTGAATGAAAAGCTGGACAACAATATGCTGGCGAATCATTGCGGCCTGGCGCGCAATGCGTTTGTCCGGCTCTTTTCCACGACGATGGAAGAGAGCCCGCAGGCATTCGTTCGTCGCCGGAAAATTGAACGGGCCTGCTATCTTCTGCACTTCAGCAATCTTTCCATCAAGGAGATTGCGAAGGAGCTCGGTTTTGCCGATCAGTACTGTTTTTCCAAGACATTCGCCAAACTTCAGCACAACTCACCAAGTCGCTTCCGCAAATCACATATGTCGTTCAAAAGCGATTATAGCTGCTGAGGCTCCAAGGCTATAACTATTAATCCGCGAAATTGATCACTAATCCAAAAAGAGAAACAAAAGTAGTCGATGAGTTCCAGCTTATTATTCTGAAACTGGGGAATGCCATCTGATGCTCAATCGCCAGTCGGCAATCTTTGCTTAAACCCCATTTTCACCAAAACTCTACAGTCAATATTCTCCTTCAACATAGCACATATACGGAAATGGACAGCTTCAGTTTCATGTAGTTCAACGGATTTTCACCTATATATTACCTTCGTGCAATCAGGATAATCCTGTTTGTGATCGGCTCCGGCGGTCGTAAGACTGCCGGGGCCGGTTGTGTTTTAACATCATGGAGGTAATGAAAATGAAGATCAAAAAGAGTGTGTTGGTGGATGCGTTGAAGGTGCTCGGCAAGGTGGTGTCGCAGACTTCTCCGGTGGAGGTACAGCGGTCGGTGCGGTTTCTCGGTGTCGGGGAACAGGTCTGGTTGACTGCGACCGACGGTGTGGAATCCGTCACGGTCGAAGTGGCTGGCGATGCCGGGGACATGGAGGATTTCGCGGTCGAATATAAGGCTCTGCGTGAGCTGATCCGTTCCACGCGCGGCGGCGAGGTTGAGGTGACCGGCAAGCGGCTTGACTGGCCGGAAATGGAGGCCGTCCCGGATGACGCGGTGACGGTCGAGTTGCCGCCGGATTTCGGCAAGCTGTTGGCATTGGCAGCTCCGGTGGTGGATCTGCGTGAAGCGCGGCTTGCGTTGCGGGGGATCAACCTTTCCCGCGACGGCGTGACCGCAACGAACGGCAAAGAGTTGCTCAACCTGCCGTGTCCGTTGAAAATCCCGGAAGATATGACGCTGCCGTTTCCGCTGGCGCTGCTGACCGCTCGACCGGAAGAAGCTGGAACGCTGCACCTTTGGCGCAGCCGGAATGAGCGGCTGTTCCGTATCGTAATCGGCGGTTTCCAGTGGCAGGGCAAGGCATTGCCGGGTAACTTTCCCGATTGGAAGCAGGTGATTCCTGCCGACAAGACGCTGAATTACCGGATCGAGATTCACGAACCGGAACGGGTCATTGAGTTTCTGAAAACGGTTCCCGACAGCCCGCCGTTTCACGCGATTGAGCTGAACGTGGTTCCGAACGGCGTCGCCGTGATTCCGAACAACTTCCCGGATATGGAACTGCGATTGGAGGCAACGGTGATCGGCGCTCAGCCCCGTGCGGTGCTGGCGCTCAACAAGTATATCCTGCTGCGGATGCTTCAGCAGGGTTACACGAAATTCCGGGCACATTCGGACGGCAGGATACCGGTTATTGCCGAGGGCGGCAGCGGCCGGTATCTTGCGATGCCGATTCACATATTACCCAAACATCAACCCGAAAAGGAGACAAGCAAAATGGAAAACATCGAAAACAAAGTGGTGTCTGCCCTGGTGCAGACGGTCGTCCCGAACCATGAACCTGGAACCAATCCGCTGGATGAACTCTGCAATACCATCGATACATTCCGGAATAAACTCAAACTCGCCCTGGACGAATCGACTCTGCTGGTGCGCAAGGTCAAGGAGGTTCAGCTTGCGCAAAAGCAGA